>Ga0193750_1000319_pt1 | contig 13369 bp, 12 predicted proteins | sample L1c1metaG_FD_160569 | JGI IMG/M metagenome (GOLD analysis project Ga0193750, IMG submission 160569) | Soil microbial communities from a riparian zone of the East river system, Colorado, United States - L1c1 | ecosystem: Environmental > Terrestrial > Soil > Riparian zone | place: USA: East River...
GCGCCGGACACCTTGTAACCGAGTCTTTCCAAACGTCGCGTCAGCATGTCACGATTCAGCTCGTTATCGTCGACGATCAGTAAAGAAGCCGTGGTGATCGCTGCGCCGTCTGCCTTGTTTTGCTTCACCGCGGGTTCTCTCGCAAAGGCTTGTTGGCGTTTGGAAGTAATAAGGTCGCTTCCTACAGCGTCGGAATCGATCTGAATTGAAGAAAAATTTTCTACGATTAGATCTAGCAAACGTCTGCCCGCGGTATGTACCTTCTGCAAATCTGAAGCGAAAGAGTCGTGTCCCAAGTCTTCGGCTTGCTCCTGTAACATTTCGGCATAACCGATTATCTGGTTTAACGGTGTGCGAACCTCGTGATGCATCGCAACTTCGTCGATTTTTCGATGCGCCACGGGATCGCAAAGATCATCCACCACACGTAGTAGCTGTTCGCCTGCTGAATGAATTCGATTGAGATCGGCAAGAAAAACATCCAACCCATCGTCCTGCGCCTGCTCTATCAGCATTTCGCAATAGCCGATGATGTGATTAAGGGGAGTACGCAGTTCGTGTTTTAGATTGCCCGCAGAGTTACTCTTCTCGTCAAGGTTGTCGTTAGCATCCCTAGGCGGTGAGACAGACCCTTGTCCGTCGCTGCTCATTGCATTTTCGATCTTTGAAGAAGCGCCTCAATTTTTCCAACTAGCCGATCGATTTCGACAGGCTTAGTATCGAAGTCATCGCAACCTGCCTCGATACATCTTTCACGGTCACCGCTCATGGCGTGTGCGGTGAGCGCGATCACTGGAATTGATTTAGTTTCCGGCGCCATCTTAAGCCGCCGCGTTGCTTCCCACCCGTCGAGCACAGGTAGGCTAATATCCATCAAAATCAACGCTGGGGATTCCGATTGGGCCATGGCAAGACCTTGCGCACCGTCAAGAGCAATCACGATTTCATACCCTCTGCGTTGAAGGCGCCGCGTAAGCATGTCGCGATTCATTTCGTTGTCCTCGACTACTAATATTTTCGACAAAAGATGCTTAACGTTACGCCATCGAAGCTAGATGGCTGGTTTGTTTTGCGCCGGCTGTTTGGCCTGCACGCAGGCTGCGATCAAATCTTGGATCTCCGTGAGCAAGGCCTCCTCGGTGAGAGCGTGTTTTGGCAGCACCTTCTCAACATAGCCATCCAGTGCGATGCGCTCCTCCGTGGACATGTCCTTCGCGGTCACTACAATGATAGGAATGGATCGCCACTCGGCATGCTTGTGGAGCTCGGCGACAAATTGATAACCGTTCATTTTGGGCATCATCAAATCCAGGAGGATCAGGTCAGGCCGTTGTTTCGCAATCCGCTCTAGTGCGATCAGCCCATCTTCGGCTTGGATAACGTTCCAACGCTCTTTTTCCAAGATCTGCGTCAGCATTTTGCGAGCTGGTTCTTCATCGTCAACCACCAAGGCCCAACGCGGTGGCGGGACATCGCGGAATTTCGCGAGAATCTCGGTCAGGCGGTTCCGATCCACGGGTTTAATCATGTAATCGCTGGCTCCAAGTGTGTAACCTAGGTTTTTGTCATCAACGATGGTTAACATTACCACCGGAATATCACTCAGCTCAGGTTCCGATTTAAGCGTTGAAAGCACTGCCCAGCCGTCCATTCCTGGCATCATCACATCCAGTATGATGGCCATCGGATGCACTTCTCGAGCTAAACGCAGACCCTCATCGCCGCTGGATGCACATTCAACAGGGAACCCTTTTCGATTTAAGAAGCGTTTGAGCACTTGACGCGTATCCGCATCGTCGTCGATCACCAAGACAGGCTTGCCTTCCATATTAAGCCGCGCGGCGACTGAGTCTGAAGGGGCCGCAGATTCAGCGTCCGGTTCGCGGACGTCAGTAGGCAACCGGATGATAAAGGTTGTGCCTTTGCCCGGCTCGCTTTTCAGGGTGACATCGCCGCCCATCATCCGGCAGAAGGTTTTGGTGATCGTTAAGCCAAGGCCAGTGCCACCAAAATCACGGGCGGTGGAAGCGTCAGCCTGAGAAAACGCCTCGAACACGCGATCCTGCTGTTCGCGGGTCATGCCAATGCCAGTGTCGCTTACGCAAAAGACAATCCAGTCGCCGTTCGTTGGTGAATTTTCCCGCGCTGCCTCGAGCGTGATCTTGCCGTTTGTGGTAAATTTGCTTGCGTTGCTGAGCAGGTTGAAGAGGGATTGGCGGACCTTAGTCATGTCAGCTCTCATCGCGCCTAGATTTGCAGGGCAACGCACCTCAAGTGTATTTGAATTTTTTTGCACAAGCAGTTGAACTGTAGTGCTAACGTCCTCGAGCAAGTTCGGAATATCGAAAGTCTCGAGATAAAGTTCCATTTTGCCTGCTTCGATCTTGGACAAATCGAGCACGTCGTTGATTAGGTCGAGCAAGTGCCGCCCGGAACGGTTGATCTTCTTGAGGTCGGGAATAAAACTCTCCTGACCCGAATCCTGCGCTTCTTCCTGAAGCATCTCGCTGTATCCAATAATTGCGTTGAGCGGCGTACGCAGCTCATGACTCATGTTAGCAAGGAAGTGGCTTTTGGCCTGAGTGGCAGCACGGGCTCGCTGTTCTGATTGCACCAGTTGCTCATTTACCTCTTGGATCTCTTTTTCATGCTCTTCGATCTGGCTGAGCATCCCATTGAACCGATCGATTAGAAAACCGATCTCATCATCGGTACGCTTTTCCGCTCGCACGGAATAATTCTTTTGCTCGGAAACAATTTTTGCCGTGTGCGCGAGAGAAAGAATCGGTCCGGAAATAATTCGCTGAAGCCGCGACGAAAAAAGGAAAGCGATCAATGATGCGCCTAAAACGATTGCACCGGCCAGTCCGGCATAACGGGTCAGCCGCGCGTTCATTTCCTGCAAACTGTATTGCAAGTAAATGCTACCTATCCGTTCTCCGCCTCTTCTGATTGGATGAAACAAATTCAGGTAGCCCGGACGAAAAAAAGTGAAATAAGCGTTTTTGAATCCGTATCCGTCGGGGCCGGGCTTATCTGGAGGCGGCTCGGACTGCTTATCGCGAAGATAGCTCGCGAGGAGTTTTCCCTCCTTGGTGTAAATAGCCGCGGTGGTGATGTTTGGGGTGGCGGTAAGTCCAGCCAGAGTTTTTGTCGCAAATTCTTCGTCATCAAAATCAAGAGCTGAACTGGCGCTGGTGCCCATCACATCGGCCAACGTCCGAAGATCTCGCACCATTCCTGAGCGAAAGGAGACGTAATCACTCACGATCATCAATGCGAACGCCACCAGCAGGGCGACGCTGCTCGTCAGCATGATCAGCGCGATGAGCTTGCGCTTGATCGTCGTTTGTCGGAAGGCCGGCATTTCTCCGCCCCGAGTTATGATTTCACCAATCTCGCCAGTTTGAGCAATTCTGAGCTAATATTCAATCCGGTGCGGCGCGCCGCCTCCGCGTTAATTTCAAATCGAACTTTATTATTCTCCTCAATGAAATTGATGATGCCGCCTCCGTCCGCAAAGCCTTGCGTTTCGCCAACGGTTAGAACACGCGCAGACCTCAAGGTTTCAAATATCTCCTGGAGCCGCTGTTTCTCCGAGGAGCTGACGAAGATGATTTGACACTGTTGCGCCTCGCGCACGGAGTCGAGGTGTTTGATGAGAAGTCGCCGGCCTTTGACTATCTTGCCGTTAAGCGGAGCCAGCGCTGTCCCGAACGGATCATTGCCCAACACGCCAATCGAGATAGTGTCGCCATAGTTGGGCCAATCGACATACTTGATGAAGTTATACAGGTAGGCGGCTTTGATTTCGTACTCCCGCGAAGAGAAACTTTGTGCCGGGGCTTGATGCGGGACTTGGAAGCAAATGTAAGCGACGCCCAGCAAAGCGCCTCGCCAAAAAACTTTCCGGGCGCCGAGAATCCGCGCCAGTAGTAATTGTCGGTCGGCATTTCGCATCGGCTCTCAGAAAGAGTACGTTAACCCGGCTGACAATAACCAGCGAGTGCTTAATTGCGGGCCGTCTAGATTTTCATAGATCGGAAAACCGGCCTCGATGTTCACTCGCGTTCTTTTGAAGATCCCTTCCGGTACAAAAAAGTTTACGCCCATCAGAAAATCCACGCGTCGGCCGCCTTGTCGATGCGGATCACCTTCTGCATCAAAGCTAGAGTCAATTTCCGGATCCGCGCCATGAACATTTCCCCAGATGCGCCCATTAACTCTCAGTGACGGCGCAAACCAGTCCGTAAGCGCGTAGCCGACCCATCCCGTTAGATCGTACTCGTTGCCGAGTCGATAGCCATTTCCATTGCGCCCAAACCGGAGAGCCGTTAGCGCTTCAGCGCCCCACGCCCATTTTTTGGACTCACCCAAATAAGTCAATCCCGGCCTAAAATCGTAAGTGCCCGATCCCAACTGCATTGGGTATTCAAGCTTAAATGTCGACGGGTCCAAACCCGCGATGGTGTTCTTCTCGTCGATAGAACCCGTCGGGAAACTCATTCCCAAATTGATGATCAGCCGGTGTCCCTTCGTTACGCTTCCTAGCACGGTGTAAAGCGCGAGGACTTGAAGGTCGCTGACCCCTGCCGAGTGCTCGGTGAAATGGAACCCGTTCATCACCATATCCATGTCAATGTGCTTAATCGGCAACATCGCCATGAGCGTCAGTTTGTTGGTCGGAGCATACATTACTTCGACCATGTGCTCCTCGACAGTCATTCCGGTGGAAGCGGAAGGGAAATGTTTTAAAATCTCTGCCTCGCTAACATCGCGCGTTCCGCTGAGGTGGCCGCCCATATCCATAAACATGAATTGGTAGCCAAACATTATTTCGTGAGCCGGATGTGTATGGCCGCCGATGACATTTAGTTGAATAACGTCAAGGTTATACAGTTCTTCGAGGCTCAAGCCGGTCAGATCATGAGTCGATTCGCCGCTGCGCGGCGTCACATCGGAGCTGGGAGGTTGGGCGTCGGCGGGATACCCAGGCGTCAATAAAAGCACTAAAGCCGCGACACAATTCAGCGCTCCGATGCCGTTGCAGCGACGTTGCTTATTTCTGTGATTTTTTGTCCCCGACCGCTGAAGACATCTCACGATCAAGGCTGTTTCTGCCCAGAATCGATTTCTGAGTCAAGTACCGATCGCCGCGGGCCCGGGTGATCTGATGTCGAAATGGCGGTTAGCATCGGCTTTGTACAGTTTTACTATATCGACGAAAATGGTGCAGCAGAATGGGCCACGCATCGATAATTTGAACATTCTCCTGACCTGAGCGACCAATCCTTGTCGTGAAGAGTCTCCGACATCCCGCCCTGCAGCTGTTGATCGTGCTGATCGCGGCATTCAGCTGGCTTGCGATTTCGAATCATTGCGTGCTCGGGATGGTTGGAAGCGCAAAGGCGATAGCAGCACCGCCCGCGTGCCATGGAGTTCCGCATGCGCCGGGCAAGTCTGACAGCGATCAGGCACCGTGCTGCAAAGTGCTGCGTGCCACCATCGAACTCTCCAAACCGCTGGTTGCTTACGACTCCTCCAATTTTTCGCTGCAACCTGATTTCGCCGGGCGTATCATTTTAGCAGACCATTTATCTTCGCTTCGCCCACTGGAACTGGATACCGGGCCGCCACTTTACGAATCGTTTGCTGAATCTGTTTTGCAGCGGAGCCTTTTTGCTCACGCTCCCCCTGTTTCTCTGAGCTAACGCTCTCGGTCCTGTTTCGCAGGGCTATCGCGAGCGTTTGCTAACGGTGACGTGCGACGCTGATCGCGTCTGCACGTGACGTCTTCCCTCGACTGCGCAATAGCGCGGTTATCTCTCACAAACACCAACGATACCTCAACACAAATACAAAAATGACAAAATCGATTCATAGCTTCCAAACAGCGCTCGCGATAGCGATCGCTATCTTAGGGATCGCGTTCCCTACGCAGGCAGCAAACCTTTCCGACAAAGACAAGCAGTTCCTTGCCGGATATGAAAAAGTTCACACTGCCCTTGCCGCTGACGACCTATCTACCGCCAAATCTGCGGCGAAAGATCTAGGCGAAGAAGGCAGCGACATCGCACAAGCCGGATCGCTCAAAGATGCGCGCGCCGGTTTCGAAAAACTAAGCAACCGCGCGAAGACGCTGGTTGCCGGCCAGTCCGGCTATCATGTCGCTCGCTGCCCAATGCTGAACAAGGATTGGGTGCAAACATCGACAACGATCTCCAATCCCTATGGCGGCAAAGAGATGGTCGGTTGCGGAGAAATCGAAAAGTAGCCGCTCACAACCTCAACAAATAACTAAAAACCAACGACATATGAAAAACGCAACAGTAAGAATCGGCGCGGTTCTTATCCTCGGATTAGCAACTGCACTTTTCGCACATAATCCGAACGGACAGGTCGATCCGATGAACGCTTCGCTCGAAGCGCTTAAGGGCTCGGAATTCGAGCAGAGTTTTCTGCAACAGATGATTCAACATCATCGCAGTGCGATTGAGATGGCGAAGATGGTCCCTGATCACACGCGACGCGCAGAGCTCCTGCAGTTAGCCGAGAAGATCATCTCCGCGCAACAACAGGAGATCGAGCAAATGACGAAATGGCTAACGGATTGGTACAAAGCCTCTCCCAAGGAAGTCGCAAACGATAAAGCCGACAAAGAGATGAAATCGCACATGTCGATGTTCACCGGAAAGAAAGACGCCGATTTCGACAAGATGTTTCTGCAAATGATGTCAATGCATCATCACATGGCAGTTGAGATGGCAGAGCAGGCGGAAAGCAAGAGCACGCATCCCGAGCTGAAAGAGTTCGCGGCGAAAATCGCGAAGGATCAGCAAAGCGAAATAAAACAGATGAAGAGCTGGGCAACTTCCTGGTTCGGACCTCTGTGACGACCGGAGGGCGCTGTCGCGAGATGCGGCAGAGCGCGCGCTGAAATAACGAATGAACATACTTTGGCAACATCTAAGCGATCCTGAATATCTTCATATTCTAATCAACCCGCTGCCGGTTTACGGACTCGCGGTCGGAGTTTTAGCGCTGGCGCTTGCATTGGTGTTGCGCAATCAAAGCGTCACAGTCGCCGCGCTGGTTCTTGTTTTCGTCTGCGCGTTGTCAGCGTGGCCAACCTATTATTATGGCGAGGCCGCTTATGATCGCGTGAAAGCGATGTCGGATCCCGCAGGCGAGCAATGGCTCGACGAGCATATGGCGCGCGGAGAAAAAATGATCTGGCTCTTTTATGTTTTAGCGGGCGTGGCAGCCCTTGGAGTCGGTGCAGTCCTGAAATGGCCGCGCACGTCGTTCGCGATCACAGTCGGCACACTTGTCCTGGGCGGTGCCATTCTCGGCACTGGCGGCTACATCGCGTACGCGGGTGGCCACGTTCGTCACAAGGAATTCCGTTTTGAACCGCCGCCGCAAGCGCGCGCCGAGGAACATCATCATGACGACGAACAACACGCGGCCGATTCGCACCCCGAAGAGTCACCAGCCGAATCGGCACAGCCGCAGATGGAACACGCCGATCATGACAAAACGCCAAACGGTGCCGGACAACCAAAGACCGAGGAAGAAAAGAAGCTGCTTGAAGCGAGCCGACTGCAATTGGAAGCGAGCCGGCTTCAGCTCGAAGCAAGCCGCAAACAATTAGAAGCCAGCGATGGTGCGAGTCCATCGGCTAGCCAGAGTGCGAGTCCTTCGGTGTCGCCGGAACACAAGCATGATGAACACCCGCATTGATCGCACGAAACTAGTCTGCGCAATTGTTGGCGCGGGACTATTGGCCGGATGCGCCGCGACAACTCCGCTGCCTTTGCCGCCCGGTAATCCTGCCGATGCAACAGTGCGCGTTCCAGTGCGGACGCCTGACAACTTGCTCGTGCACGATGAGACAACAGTCGCGATCGTAGGCGAACTGAGTCAAAGCGCGCGCAACGCGAAGAGTGCGGAGAGCATGCAACACATGAATCACGGCAGCATGCCAGGGATGCAGCACGGCGAAATGCAGATGGAAGATCATCAGGCGAAACCAACTGATGTTGAGGGGGAAAAGAAAGCGCTCGCTGATGAGATGAAGAAAACGGCGGATGAAATGAAGCGAACCTCCGACGCAATGAAACAGCAGTCAGCGAAACAAAGGCCGAAGAAGGAAGGGACGCCGCCCGAATGAAAGCAATTCTCTGTCTGGCCTTGTTTCTCGCAGCGAGCGTGTGCCCGGCTGCCTCCCTGGACGAATCGTTCAACGAGGTTTCCGACACGGTTTTGTCGCGCACCGGCAAACGCGTGCAATGGAACCGAGGCACACCGCAGGATGCTGAAGCGGAAGCTTACGTGCGATCAGTTTTGAAACGGTCGCTGACGGCGAACTCAGCCGTTCAAGTTGCCCTGCTTAACAATCACGAACTGCAAGCGACCTATGAAGAGATCGGAATCGCGCAGGCAGATGTAATCGAAGCGGGATTGCTGAGGAACCCGCTGTTTTCGATTGAACGGCGGTGGCCAGGGCAGGCTTTGGAAGCAGAGTTAGTTACTCAGTTTATCGACATCTTATTTTTGCCGTTGCGTAAGCGCGCCGCGAAAGCGCAACTTCAAGCAGCGAAGTCGCGCGTTGGAAATGAAATCTTGAAAACGGCCGCGGAAGTCCGCGCGGCCTTCTACGAACATCAAGGCAATCTGCAACTCGGCGATCTTGGCGTTGAAGTTGAGAAGGCCGCCGCGGCATCCGCGGAAGCGGCATTACAACTTCATCAAGCGGGCAACACTCGCGATCTCGATCTTGCCAACGAAGAAGCGATGCATGTGCAGACGAAACTCGATTTGGCTAAGGGACGGGCGTTGGCGATCGAAACTCGCGAAAAATTAAACAAGCTTATGGGAGCGTGGGGCGAACAAACAACCTGGACGATCGCGCCACGCTTGCCGGATCCACCAAAGAACGAAATTGGAACGGCTAAATTTGAGTCGCGTGCCGTCGAACAACGCCTCGATCTTGTCGCCTTAAGATTCGAAGCTCTCGGGACGGCACAGACTCTCGGGTTTGCGCGGTTTCAGGAGGTTGCACAGCAATTCGAGATTGGCGGTCGTTACGTTCACGAAATCCAATCGGAGCATTCGACGGGACCAATCATAAGAATTCCAATTCCACTTTTTGATTTCGGACAAGGCGTCAAAGCGCGAGGCGAAGCAAAGCTGCATCAACTCCAGCACCGTTACCTTGGACTTGCTGTGGAGATTCGGTCAGATGTTCGCGGCGCGCTTGACCGCATGCTCAATGCGCGCGCGATTGTCGATTATTCAAAATCGACCGTCCTGCCGCTACGTCACCGCGTGGTCGAAGAATCGCAGCTTCAATACAACGCGATGCAGATAAGTTTGTTCGATTTACTGCGGGCGAAGCAGGAGGAAGTCAACGCTGCGCGGCAATCCGTCGAAGCGCAGCGCGATTACTGGGTCGCACGCGCCGAGTTGGAAAAAGCGGTCGGTGGGCCGCTTAACGGCAAAATGCTAGAGGTGTCTTCGAGAACATATGCCAAGTAACTTGAGCCCTAATACGACTAAGCTCGAGCACGGTCACCACGATCACGACCGGCACGCTGATGATGAGCACGCCCAAGAGCATCATCACGAAACGAGCAGCGCGGAATACGTACGTCTAGGGTTGATGGCGCTGATCATCATCGCCAGCCTCAGCGGATGGTGGCGCCATTTCATGTCGCGCGACTGGCTTGCATTTGTGGCCACACTTGTCGGCGGATTCCCTATTTTCGAAGAGGCGTTGGAGAACCTGCGCAAGCGTCGCATGACGATGGAGCTGTCGATGACGCTCGCGCTCATCGCTGCGCTTTGCATCGGGCAATTTCTGACTGCGCTGGTGATTGCGTTTTTCGTCCTCTTTGCCGAGTTAGTTGAAGGTTACACCGTCGGCGGTGGGCGACGCGCGATCCAAAATCTCATCGATGCGCTGCCGCGTCAGGTCAGAGTGCGGCGTGCCGGCCAGGAGCGCGAGTTAGGCACGAACGAAGTTGCCGCAGGCGAGACAATCATCATTCGGCCCGGCGAGCGCATTCCGGCCGATGGTGTCGTTAGCAAAGGTCACAGTTTCGTAGATCAATCTTCGATCACTGGCGAGTCGCTGCCGATCGAAAAAGTCGAGCAGAGCAAAGTGTTTGCCGGCACAATAAATAAGGATGGCGTGCTGGAAGTGATCGTGGAAAAAATCGGGCGCGACACGACCTTCGGCAAAATCATCGAGATCGTCGAGCAAGCTGAAAAATCTCGGGCGCCCGTGCAGGGTATTGCGGACCGTCTTGCAGCTGGGCTTGTGTATTTCGCGTTTGGCGCGGCGGTAATTACGCTCATCGTTACACGCAATATCACTTCGACCATCTCGGTGATCATCGTCGCGGGCGCATGCGGCGTTGCGGCAGGAACGCCGCTAGCCATTTTGGCTGGAATCGGCAACGCGGCTCGGCGCGGCATCATCACGAAGGGCGGGCTTTATCTCGAACAGCTCAGCCGAATCGACACGGTTGTATTGGACAAGACCGGTACGCTCACTCTCGGAATTCCCGAAGTGACTGCGGTGCGCGGACTCGACGACTCCACGGAAAACGACGTGCTCCAGACCGCTGCAATCGCCGAGCAACATTCCGAGCATCCGCTTGGCGAAGCCATTGTGCGGCGCGCGCGGGAGCGCAACCTGCCGTTGCGTGAGTATTCGCAACTGCGTTACTCGCCAGGCAAAGGAATCGTCGTTGAGGAATCGGGGACGCGCATCATGGTCGGCACGCGCGCATTGTTCGAAGAGCACGGCGTGCCGGTTCCAACGAATGCGCTTTCCGAAGGTAGCGATCACAGTGGCGCGGGCGAAACGCTCGTGCTGGTCGGACGCGACCGTCGCGTTCTCGGTACCGTGACGCTGGCCGACCAACTGCGAGCCGAAGCGAAGGAAGCGGTCAACAATCTAAAAACGCAAGGTTATCGGGTGATCCTGCTGACCGGTGACAGCTCCGATACGGCAAAAACTATCGGTCGCGAACTGGGCGTCGATGAATCGAGCGGCAATCTTTTGCCGGAGCAAAAAGTGGCAAAAATCCGCGAACTCCTGCGTGCGGGCCGTAAGGTGGCAATGGTCGGCGATGGGGTGAACGATGCGCCCGCACTCGCCGAAGCAACAGTCGGCATCGCCATGGGCCAAGGCACAGATGTGGCGCTGGAAACTGCCGACGTGACGCTGATGACGAGTGATCTCTCCCGTCTCGTCGAAGTGCTCGCGATCAGCAAACGGTGCTACCGCGTGATCATGTTCAATTTCTGGGGCACGATTACGGTGGACGCCGTTGGGATCGTGCTCGCCTTTTTCGGAATGCTTGCCCCGATCATCGCCGCACTCATTCACGTTGGCTCGGAGTTGGCGTTTATCCTCAACTCCGCTCGGCTGTTTCGACAACAGTCTAGTACTTGAAAAACCACTAATCGACGAATTCCTATGAACGATAAGTCCACCATCACCCGAAGAAAATTCTTAACAGGCACAGCAGCGGCGGCTGGTGGCGCTTCATTCTTGCGCGGTGTTATCCCTGCGAATGCGCAGACAATATCGCCGACGGTAACCGTTCCGTTGGCACAACCAGGTCGCGATTATACGCCGACGATAACGCCAAATAATGTTTCGTTGCCGTGGAAAATCGTTGATGGCGCGAAGGTCTATCACTTGATCGCAGAAGAAGTGAAACATGAGTTCGCTCCCGGTCTTGAGGCGTTCTGCTGGGGATTTAATGGCCGGGTCCACGGTCCGACAATCGAAGCGGTCGAAGGAGATCGAGTCCGAATCTACGTCACCAACAAGTTACCGGCTGCGACAAGTATTCATTGGCACGGAATCATTCTGCCCAACGGAATGGATGGCATCAGCGGCCTCACCCAAACACCGATCAAACCGGGCGAAACATTCAAATACGAATTCACTCTCCGGCAGCACGGCACGCACATGTATCATTCTCATCATGATGAGATGACGCAGATGGCTCTTGGCTTGATGGGTTTGTTCATAATTCATCCCCGTCAACCGAAGTATCGCGTCGATCGTGATTTCGCTTTCATGCTGAGTGAATGGCGCATTGATGTGGGCACGATGCGCCCGAATCCAAATGAGATGACGGATTTCAATGTCTTCTCGATGAACGCCCGGATTTTTCCGGGGACAGAACCGATGGTAGCGAAGCTTGGTGATCGAGTTCGGATTCGCTTCGTCAATCTAAGCGCGATGGATCATCATCCGATGCACTTGCACGGACACACGTTTCGCGTCGTCGAAACCGATGGTGGTCAAATTCCGGAGTCGGCGCAACAAATCGAAACAACGGTGTTAGTTCAGGTCGGAAGCGCGCGAACAATTGAGTTTGTCGCGGACAATCCCGGTGATTGGCCGGTGCATTGCCACATGACGCATCACACCATGACGCAGATGGGCGACAAATTTCCGAACACGATAGGCGTTAAGTCAGGTAAACTGGATGAGAAAATCCGCAGCTCGCTTTTACCCGGTTACATGACAATGGGGGAAACTGGAATGGCTGACATGGGAACTATGGGAATGCCAGTTCCGCGCAACAGTCTGCCGATGATGGGCGGACCGGGACCGTTCGATTACATCGCCATGGGCGGAATGTTCGCCGTAATAAAAATTCGCGATGGCATCACATCGTATGAAGACCCCGGTTGGTATCGACATCCCGAAGGAACGGTTGCGAGTCTCGCACAGGCCGATGAACTGCGGCGCGATAATGTTGAAATTCCCGCAGACCAATCCCCGCCTCCGACACACCATGATCATCAGCATAGTTAAGGCATTGCTGATTGCATCGGTTCCGACGTTGCTCTCAGTGAGCAATGCTGCGCCGAACGAGGAGCAAAGCACCGGTCCGCTTTCAGCCGTGCACGCCTTTCACGCAGCGCTCGCGCACGGTGACGCCAAAGCTGCGCTGACGTTACTCGCCGAAGACGCGGTCATTCTCGAAGCCGGCTCAGCGCAGACGCGCGATGAATATGCGGGCGAACATCTCGGCGAAGACATCGCCTTCGCTAAAGCAGTGCAAACCACGCGCGCAAACGAAGCTGTTCGTCACGAGGGCAATCTTGCGTGGGCAACCGCAACCACACACGCGCACGGCAGTCTCAACGGCCACAAGATCGACAGCACAGGCGTCGAGCTGGTCGTCCTGACGAAACACGACGGTAAGTGGCGCATTCGGGCGATTCACTGGTCGAGCCACGCAAATAAGAGCGGGCAAAAGTAATGATCTACACGTGTCCGATGCATCCGGAGATCGAGCAGGATCATCCGGGCAAATGCCCAATCTGCGGC
>Ga0193750_1000320_pt1 | contig 13352 bp, 15 predicted proteins | sample L1c1metaG_FD_160569 | JGI IMG/M metagenome (GOLD analysis project Ga0193750, IMG submission 160569) | Soil microbial communities from a riparian zone of the East river system, Colorado, United States - L1c1 | ecosystem: Environmental > Terrestrial > Soil > Riparian zone | place: USA: East River...
GTTGAACTTGCCCGCCAATCCGCTGATTTCTTCGCTGGCGGTTTTGAAGTTCAGGTTGTTGACGACCCGGCTGATCTGCTCGATGCCGGAGGTCGCGTCGATCGCACCGGCTTTCAGTTTCGTCAGCGCGTCGAAGGCGAAGTAGACGGCGCTCCCGGCGACGAGCCAGCCACCGAACTTGCCGATCGTGGAGCCGACCTGATAGCCCAGCTCGCGAAGGGTGACCTCGCCGCGCTGAGCTGCCGTGATGAACTCGGTGGTGAGCGCGCCGTGGCGGTGCATGGCCGTCGAGGCCAGGTTCTGCTCCTGGGCGAGTTTGGAGACCGAGAGCCGATAGCTGTCGGCCTGGACGCGAGCGGCCTGGAGTTTCTGGCCCTCCTGGTCAAGAGAGGAACCGATCTGCGTCGGCGGCGGGGCGCCCGTCCGCATCGGGAGCTGGGGGAAGCCGCCCTCGGGAGGCAGCTTGCCGCCGGGCGGGATGATCGGCGGTCCGCCGCCAGAGGCCCCGCCGTAGCCGAACTGGTTGAAGGTTCGGCGCCCGCCCGCGTAGGCGCCGTACTGGCTGGCGTTGCGGTAGGCAGCGGCCTGAGCGTCCATCGAGGCGGTGCCCTGGGCGCGGGTCTGGTTGAGCCGGGCCTGGATCGCCTCCTCGTTCGTGAGCGCCTGCACACGGGTCTCGGCGCCCTGAGTGACCCTCGTCCCCGCTGCGCCCTCCTCAGCGACGCCAGCGCGGCCTCCTACGCGCCCTGCGAGGCGTTGCTGGGCAGCGGCGTCCTGCTCGATCTGGGCGCCGAGAGCGCGAGCCTCCGCGTTGGCTCGCTGGACTGCCGCCAGCGCCGCCTGGGCCTGCTGGTTGAACTCGCGGATACGGGGATCGACGGCAGCCATCTCAGCCCGCTACGAGCATCCCTGCCGCATCGTTATTGACGGGTTCCTCGATCTCGGCGGCACTGCCGTCACCATCGACGCTGTATTTCTCTTTGCGCCGTTCCTCGACCCACTCGAAGTGAGCCTTGAGCAGCTTCGGCTCCAGCCAGATCGACTTGGGCGGGCGCTCGTCCTTTTCCAGCTCATCGAAGCTGAGGAAGACCATCGCCTGGCGGATCGCGTCGAACCAGGGGTACGGGATTTCCCGCAAGTCGGTGATGCCGGGTGGGTAAAGCTCGGACACCGTGCCGAAGTCGCGGGCGATCCGCACGGTGTCGAGCCAGGCTTCATCCGTTAGCAGCTTCTTGAAGCGACCTCCCGGCAGCGGCCTCGATCTCACGAAATGCGTCCTGAAGGGCGCCGATGATCTCTGGGGCTGCCCCCATGAGATGGTCGATCGACCCATAGACGCGTTCCGAAGGCATACCGGGCTTGTCGGGTGACTTGGGCTTGAGGGTGCCGATGAACCACTCCCACTGCGAGTAGGCTTGCTCACCGGCTTCGCGCCCCAACACTTGGATGCGCTGCTCGCGAATCTGCTCGATCAGCTCCTCGACTGGCGTGTCCTGGAGGCTGGTTTTGAGCGGCTCCTGGATCAAGTCGCGCTGGGCGTTGACCGCGTCGGAGTAGGCCGCGATGTGCTTCTGGAGCTGCTCGAACTCCTCCTCGGGGCGCTCCTCCTCGGGCTTGGCTTCCAGCGCGCGCAGGCGCTCGCGATCGTCTTCGACCGTCTTGAAATCCTCGTTCTCCTCGACCACGTCGCGCATCGCCTGGTAGTGGTCGGTGAGGAAGTCGGCGTTGACGATCTGCTCGATCATCGCGTCGCGGTCGTTGGCGCGCGCGAACTCCTCCAGCTCGGTGTCGAGGATCACCCGGCTGTCGGACTCCTCATCGCGCAGGGTCCGCAGCTTGCGGGCGGTCGCGGCTTCGGACTTTTCGCGCAGGGAGCTGGCCTGGAACTGGTTCGGGAGCCGAATCCAGGCATGGAAGTGAGCCGGGTTCTGGCACTGGCCGTTCTCTCCGTCCTCGCATTGCTCGGCACCGGGGCCGACGTGGACGTAGCGGCTGAACTCGAACATCCGACTGGAGTCGCGAGTTTCCGCCGGTGTCCCCTCCGGCCCGTTGCCCTCGCCGGGCGCATCGGTCGGCGGGACCTCCGGAGCCTCCGGGGTCACTGTGGAATCGGTTGGTTGCGTTGCTGCCTCCATGCTGCTCCTCCTTCGTGCTTCGCTTTGCTTTTGCCTGCTCCAACAAGGAGCGCCGAGTCCGTTATGCGCGGCCGGTCTTTCAGGCCGCTATGTCACTGCAAGGTCGTTACTGCGACTTCACCTCTGCGAAGGTGCCGCTGAGCGAGCTGAAGCTGACCGCGAAGTCGGTCGCCGTGTTGACCTGAGCCGGTGTGCCCGGGGGCTGGAACTTCGCGTCTTCCACCAGCAGGGTCTTGATCGTTTCGGCGGTGTTCTTCGGGTTTTTGATCTTGATTTCGACTTTGACCGTCTTGTTGTTGAACCACCCGAAGACCTCTTTGCGCGACACGCCGGTCACTTTTTCCAGCACGTCGAAGAAGGCGTTCTTGTCCTTCGATCGCAGGGTGACGGTGCCGTTGCAGTCGGTGCCGTTGTTGACCCGGCCGACGATGTCTTCCGTCCCCAGCTCTCGTTCCACTTCGCCTTCGACGGTGGCTTCGAGAGTCGCCTGCTGGATGCCGCCGATCCGAACCCCGTTGATCAGGAATTCGATGTTGCGGCCCCGGACGGCGCCCGGCTTGACCAGGGTCGAAGCGTGGACCGTCTGCGGGTAGGAGTGGGCTGCCGAGGTGAAGTAGCAGACGCGGATGTCGGCGCCGACTGCGGGAGCCACGGTGAAGGTGACGGTCGCCACGGCGCCGGGGGCTTCCGCGCCGCCCGTGACCGTGTAGTCCACGCCTTCGGTCATCAGTTCCCCGTTGACGAGGACGCCGAAGACCGTGCGGAAGGATGCCCCTTCGGCTCCGCCCTTGCGGCTCCAGACGGCTACCTCCGGCGTGAGGAAGACTTTCGTCGCGCCGTTGGCGATGTAGCTCGTCTCGACCGGCGTGCCCTCGAAGTAGTAGAAGGCACCCCCGCCCAGTTCCACCGAAATCTGAGCGTTGTCGGTGACTCCGAAGCTGTAGGAGATTTTCGTCGGGTAGTAGCCGGGGATGAGGTGCCCGGCCTGGACCACCCCGGCGGACCCGGTGTTGGGGTCCTTCCACGGGGAGGGGATGTTGACGAACTTGCAGTCGAGCCAGTTGTACTGCGTCCCGGCGGGGTCGGTGGCACCCGGCGCTGCGGCGGAGGCCGCGCTGCCAGCGGGTTTACCCGTGAGCCACGCCATGATGTCGGTCGTGACATCGAGGCTGTTCATGGAGAAGGTGAAGTCCGGCTCCTGCGGGACCTTGTCCACGACCTGCCGGTTGCCGACCTCGCGCACGGTCTCGACCGGGAGGTTGACGTTCCCGAGTCCGGCCTGCTGGATGCGGTCGATGACGTTCTGACCGCTGAGGTGAAGGATGCTGCCCGCGCGAATGGCCATTTAAGTTCGTACCCCCTCGCGACTCGGCGGAGCGCTGTCGGGGTAAACCCGGTCCTTGATGTCTCGCGCGTGGCCGTTCATCGCATCGTCTCCAAGTTCGATTAGGTCCACAACGTCCGTCGCCAGTGCATTGAACTTCCGCCGTGCTACTCCCTTGATCTTGTCCGCTGCCTCCTTCGAGATCAGCGGCTCGATCTGCTCCTCGAATTCATCGAGGAACTGGGCCATGTATCGACCCTTACGTTTGTGGACATACTCAGCTCGATCCATGCCTGTTCAAACCTTGCCTTGCACTCTTAATATACGAGCGCTATCGCACTACACGCCGGACAGCATCGAGCGTCGCAGAAGCCCCGGCTGTTATCGCCGCCAGCTCGGTGATCCCGCCGGAAACGGCATTCCCAAGCTGTCTCTGGCGGAAAACCTCGGCCAGCGTGGCGCCCTCACGCAGGAACGCCTTCTCGGGGATCGGGTTCTCTACGATCATCTGCGGGCCACCCTGAGTAACTTCGAAGATCGGGTGTGTGCGTGAAGGCGCTTCACCGGCAGCCGATTCACCGGGCTGGAAGAAGCCGTAGAGAGTCTTGCCGACGAGGTGTGAGGAGCCGAACTCCTGGGCGCGCCAGTAGGCCCTGCCCTGAGCGTCGGCTACCTGATTGAGGTCCGTGAGGTCTCCGATCCCGACGCCGCCGCCGGGAAGGACGGTGGGCAGCGCCCGGCAGGTAATCGCATCGCGCAGCCGCCGATGAACCCCGCCGCCACCGGGCGGATCAGGGCGCTTCTGGGTCGCGTTGACGCGGCCGACGATCAGGGCTTCGGCCTCCCTCGCGGCGAGGATCGCAGCCGCCTCGACATCGGCGCCGACCTGGCTGATCACCAGGCTGATCGCCGAGGCCCGCGCTTTGCCCTCGGCCGCGATCGGATGCTTGAGGGCTTCTTTGCGCGCCTCCTCCAGGAGCAGGAAGGCGTCGATCAGCAGCGGCTCGGGAGGGAGGATCGTGAAGTAGTCGTTGCCATCGCCGCCGCCGACTTCGAAAGGCCCGGCATAGGGGTCGCCGGTCATTGCCTACACCAGGACCATGTACTCGTCTTCGAGGCGCAAGTGAATGGTCCAGATGAATTTCTGCCATGGCGCCGGTTTCGGGATCGGCTGATGCTCGCCCGAGCAGGAGATCACCGGCAGCGCGTCGAACACCGGCTCCCCAGGCTCGCCGATGTCCTTGAGCGGCACGGCACGGTCTTCCTCGAAGGCAGTCTGGATCGCGTTCTTGAGGTTGCGCCCCCAGGTCGCGTTGGTGGCGACGATGAACATCTCGATCGTGATCAGCTTGCGGACCAGCGTCGAGCCGCACTCGGCCTCGCGCCCGCCGTCATCGAAGTTGAAGCCGATCGCCACGTAGTTCTTGTCGAGGCCCTTGGCGAAGCGCTCGCCGTCGAAGGACTCGATGATTTCGACCAGGGAAGCCGGGTAGCCCTGGACGCCGAAAAGCTGGTCGGCGAGGTAATCCTGCACCGATTGCTCGACCTTGTCCTCGCGCTGAATCATGGTCCTGGCAGCCCTCCTTCCTTCTGTTGGGCGTGAATGATGACCCGGTCGGCGGCGTCCGGCCCGATGCCGTCGAGGTCGGATTGCACGATTTCCCAGGTCTCATCATAAATCCCAACTAGAGTCGCATCTTCTAGTTTGTTGTCATCCCAGGAAGTGCGGCTGACTACCACGACCGCTTTGCCCTCCTCGATTTCGCCGATCGCGGCCGAGATCACTTCGTCGGCGCGGAGGTTGGCGCCGGGCAGGACGACGATCGCCCGGACCGCCGCCGAGGCGTATCCCGAGGCCAGCGGCTGGATCACCGGGTCATACGGAGTCCCTGTCTGTGGGTCCAGCGGCGTCCCTGGGGGCCACGTCGTCGGCGTCGGCGTGAAGAAGGGCACGTCGCGGCCGAGCGCAGCCCTGAGCTTGACGCTGGCCTCGCGGAAGCCGTCGAGGTCGGGTTCCATTTACGGCCCCAGCGGTGGGTCGAACTCCTGGCCCGAGGGCAGGTAGCCCCCCGTGGACAGGTACGGCTCGATCAGCAGGTCGGTATAGGCGTCGCGGACGTTGAGGGTGTTGACCCAGTCCTCGGCGATCACGTTCTGCGCGCTCAGCAGTTCGATCGCTTTGTCGCGCTGGGCGCGGAGGTCCTTCACCCGCTCCGCCAACGCCGAAGCCGAGATCGCCCAGCTCCACTCGCGGTCGGCCTCTTTGGTCGTCTCCGAGGTCTTCAGCCCCGAGAGGCTGTTGTAGAAGAGGGTCAGGGCGCCCTGACATGTGATCACCGTGATCTCCGGCTCGGTCAGCGGTTCGCTTGTCTTCCACACGATCGGTGCCATGTAGACGGGATCGCGTTCGACCACGTCGAGCGTTTTGCCGAAGGCGGAGCTGGAGAAGAAGATCACTTCGGCAATCGCGTCGGCGATCACGTTGGTGACCTGCGTGTCGTCCAGCGTCGAAGACACTGACGCCGAGCTGGTGGCCTGCGGCCCGTCGAGCGCCCGCCGCATTCGCGGGATCATCACTCGAATGTCGGTGAGGTCAGTGACCGGCGTCATCGAACCTCATTCTCCCGCGTCGCTAGGACGAAGGAACTGCCTCCGGCGTGCCGACCTCCTCGTTCGCCGCACGACTGCCCTGGGCGGCGTCGCCCTGGGCCTGCTTCGGCGCGGCGGTCTCCTCGGGGGCCTGACGGGCCTGGGAAGGTTTCGGCTCGGGAGCGGGCGGCTTGGGCGCCGTGGCGGCTGCCTGACCGGCCTCCAAGCGCGCGGCCTCCTCTTTGGCCTGATCCTCGTCTTCGACCTGTTTCACCTTGGCTGCCTCCTCGGCGCGCTGGCGCTGCTCCTGGGCCTCTGGCGACTCCTGAGCATCGCCGATCGGACGCCGGTTCTTCACGTCCTCCGGGTTGGTGATCTTGGTCAGGTGCCCGTTGACGAAGGGGTTGTCCTCGTCGCGTTGGTGCGAGTTGGCCGTGGCGATCTGATCCTCCTCGGAGAGCCATATCGTTTCGTCGGGGTGAAGGGGAAGGCCGACCTCTTTGCCACCGGGTTCGATCGTGACGACCCCGATGATTCCGCCGCTGTCGTTTCGGAACTCCGTCTTGGGCTGTGCCATGTGAACTCCTCCTTGCTGTGCTTTTCCGCGACCGTGGGAACCGACCCCACAACCGTAGCGGCGCGACCAGACGATCGCGCCGCGCTAGGCTCCGATTAGGTGAGGACGAGGCGACCGATCCGGCCACGGGAAGCCCCGTAGAGGAGCATCCCGGCGTCGCGCCCCGTCTCCCAGCGACGGAAGAAGGAGGGCAGCGGGAGCTGCTGAACCTTCGCCGTGTCACCGAAGAATGTGAGGCGTCCCGCCCGTTTGCCGACCAACCAGAGTTCGTTGTTCGGCAGGACGTACTTGCCGGAGAAGTCCTGGAAGTTCTCGACCTGGACGACGGCGTAGCCCTTGTACTGGCCGATCTGGCCGGTGTTGAAGATTTTTTCCGCGACCTGGAGGCCGAAGGTGAGTCCGACGCTCGCCAGCTTGCGGACGGCGGTCCGCGTGCCGAGGATCGTCACGTCCCCATCGGCCCGGAGGGCGACTTCCTCGACCACCGAATCGACCTGAGCGGCCGTCAAGGTCGAGGCAGCGAAGGTCCCGAAGAACGAGCCTCCCTGGATCGCGGCCTGGACCAGTTCGATCAGTCGAGTGATCGGGAGCTGGCGGAGCTTCTCCTGGGCCTGGCCGACGAGCTTGTCGAAGGTGCCCCAGAAGTCGGTCGCGATCTCGTCCTGGTGGAAGTCGATCGCCGTGACCATCTCCTCGCGGGGCATGACGGTACGCTCGTACCGGATCACGTCCGAGAGAATCTGGCCACCTTTGCCCTGCCAGTAGGCGCGCATCCCGCGCAGGTCCTCGTCCACGTAGTCCGGCTCGGCAAGGCCGACCGTCTTCGTTTCGATGATCTGGGGGGTGATGTCCTCCAGCATCGCGTCCGTCCATGCGATGTTGAGGAGGTCGAAGGCCAGCTCCTCCAGCTCCATCGGATGACGAGCGAAGTGCGCCCCGAGGTCGGGTCCGCATTCGCGCTTGAGCTGATCGCGTTTTGCGGTGTCCTCCTCGGCCTGAACCCGGCGAAGTGTGTCGAAAATCAGGGCGTCCATCGTTCTCCTTATCCGATCCTTTGACCTTAGAACTGACCCCGAAGGCTCCGTACCGTCAGGATGCCCTCGTTTAGCGCGTTGACCGCTCGGAACTCCATGACCTCGAAGACCGAGTCGATGTCGGCCGTGGCGTTCTTCGCCCACGAACCTTCACCGGCAGGCTTGCCTACGGGCCGCGCGCCCGCCGCCGCCCAGCCGACCAGATCGCCGGGCACGTAGGCTTCCGGCGCGATCAGCGTCAGGTGGAAGACGCCGCTGTAGTAGGCGTGAATGTAGCTGCCGTCCGGGATCGTCTGGTTCCGAATCTCGTTCGGACCCAGAGCGGTCGGACCCGTGTTGGGATCGGGCACGTCCACCGGACGAAGGGCGATCGCAAGCTGCGTGATCGGGTCGGAAGATTTGGCCTGGCGCATGTAGAGCTTGCCGCCGGAAGAGGTGGGCACGACGGCGACGCCCGGGATCAGCGCACCCGAGGCGTAACGGTTCGACCAATGCTCGCCGGGGAAGGCCACCGTGACGTTCGGCAGCTTGCCGACGCCAGTGAGCGGATACGGGCCGGTGGTCTGACCTGTGATGGGAGTCATCTCTGCGTTATCTCCTTGTATCCGTTCTTGGTGTTACTCGGTCGTGGCTCCGGCGGGCGCCTTCGGCTGCTCCCGCTTCGGGATCAGACCCCGCATGACGCCCTGGCGGGACTCCGGCGACGGCTCCGTGCCATCGGCGTTGTTGCCGCCACCGCCGCCCGCGTTGGCCCGCGCGATCTCCTCCTTGGAGAACTCGCTGCCCTTCGCGGCCTTTGCGGCCTTTTCCTCGGGAGTTTCCTCGGTGCCGCCCTCGTCGCGCTTCACCTCGGTGGTCTCCTCAAGCTCTTTCAGGCGGGCCTCCCAGTCCTCCTCGGACATGGTCCGCGCCTGATCGTTGACCCGCTCGCGGGTGAACTCGCCGAGCTTCGCGGTGAAGCCCTTGCCGAGTTTCCCGATGCGCGTCTTCGCGAGGTCGTCCTTGGCCTTGTCCTCCTCGGCCTCGGTGACCTTCTTCTCCGCCTCGTCGGCGCGCTCTTTCTCTTTTTTGGCCTCGGTCTCCAGCTCCTCGACCTTCTTCTCGGCCTCCGCCTTGGCGGTCTCAGCCTTGTCGGCACGGTCCTTCTCAGCGGCGAGTTCCTCTGGCGAGGGACGCTTCTGGAGCGATGCGTACTCGTCCTTGCTGATCTCGATCGTGTCCATTGAAGTCTTTCTCCTTGGCCTTGAGTCGTGTTGCGCCTTGTAGTGAAACTCCGCTACCTCGTCCTGGAAGACCTCCAGGTGGGCCTCGTCATAAGCCCCCTTCGCTCCACGACTTCCGAATATCAACCCGGTGCCTGTGAAGACGACATCTCCTAATATACGAGCGCCCTGTCCTTCCGACTCGCGCATGTGTGAACACCAGTTTTTGCGCTCTGCACCTTCGGGGAGCTTCGCGAAGGTTTCTCCGCACTCCGCACAGGTGTACCAGGGGGACCGACACTCCATCGATTGCATGAGCGATCCCTCGGCGTAGTTGTGCGCAACCTCCTCGCAGACCTCGGGGAATCGGTGCTGCCAGAGCGCCATCGCCGTCTCGATCTTCGACCGAGGGACATTGTCTTTCTCGGGCACCTTCAGGGTCGTGTCGGCGATCAGGCCAACGGCAGTTCGAGGATCGTGCATGACCGTCACCGGCATGAACATCGGCGTCAGCGACTTGATCGCGATCTCCCCGGCGGTCCAGACGTGGCCGTTGCTGTTGGCCTTTTCGGACTCGACGTAGTTGCCTCGCAGCCACATCAGGTTCTCGTTCGGCGCCGACTTCTTCAACTGCTCGGCGAAGGCGAACAGCTCGATCTCGCCGTCGCCTGGAGTGATAGGGGCGACCGGAGCAACGAGGAAGAAGCTCTGGCCGCGCTCGAAAACCTGCGGGTCCATGTGCTTCTAATCTACGAGCGCCGTGCGAGCTAGTCCTTTTGCTGCTCCGCTGCTGAGGCCCGTTTGACCGCATCCTTCACGATCTGATCGACCTTCGAGAAGTCGGGGGCGTAGAGGATGAACGGGTTGTTCGCATCCGTCATCGCCTCCTCTCCAATCAAATCGCCATGCTCGTTGTAGCGCCCACCGACCAGAACGCACCCGACGATCTTTAGAGGTTTGAATTCGGCCTCGGAGGGCTTCTTCGGTTTGCGGGGGGCGCGTTTCTTGGATGGTTTCTTGGGGACGCTCATTCGGCCTTTCCTATTCCGTGATGCCAATATTTTTAAGGGCTGTGCGGATCGCGTTGACCTTTTCTTTGAGGGAGGCCAGGGTTTCGGCAGGTTCTGCGATTGCGGCGGCGCGTGTGGTCGGGGCGACGCCGTAGAAAGAGAGTCCGCCTTCAGTCACGGTGATCTTGTGGGTTTTGCCGACCGCTCCGATGCGAAATGCCTTGCCAGCGGTGAACTCGACGCCAGAGTCCCCGGCAGCCGATCCGGCGAAGAAGTCTTCTGCGGCCCCGCCTATGAACATTCGGTTGGAACCCACCGAGTTGCGCACCATGACGGTGTACTTCTGCGCGGCTGTGATCGAACCGAAGACGGCGATCGGGTCACGTCCGGCTTCGTCGTTCATCACCTCAAGCAGGGCGTTTGCGGTGCCAAGTTCGGCATGGCCGACCAGGATTGCGCCAGCCCCAGGGCTTTTGACCCTGATCGCGGCTTTGGACTTGGTGCCAACGATGTCGATCCCGAATTCAGATTCCCCGTTGTCGCGCAAGGTCGCTTCGCTGATCGGACCACCGTTCTGGAGCGGCACACCAATCCCAACCTTGAACTTGCGTGAGAAGGGGTTGCCGATGTTGATCGCAGCGCCAGAGTCAGCAGTCCCCGTCGCGACGATCCAAACACCGATCGTGCTGGATGCGCCAGCCGTAGCGTAGGTCCCGGTTTCACCCCGGTTGTGAGCGGCAACCTGTATCCCGGTCAGATCGCAGGTACTCACGTCTCGGCGGGCCGTAAAGTTACCCCCGATCGCGGTGGCTTTTGCGCTCGCACCCCCGGTGCCATAGACGCCGCAAGCGTCGGGGTTGGTGCCCGCGCCTTCTTCGTTGGAGGCATTCTTGGCGCCACCGTAGACGCCCACGGTCTGGGTCTGACTCGCAGCCAGTCCCTCGGAGATACCCATGAGGGCCGCGACCTGATCGGCCCCGTCAGTCCCAGCCCCTCCCGCAGCTTCGATGGCAGCGATCGTCAGTGCCTCTTTACGGCTGGCCTTGAGGGTCGGACCTACGATTTCGATCGGGCTGGCGCTGGTCCCGTCCTTGATCACTGCCTTGTGTGGAGCGACCGTACTGGCATACATGAGGACATCGTCCCCAGCCGACCAGTTAGTGCCGTTGTTGACGATTTTGAGTCCGGTGTCGCCCGACCCAGCCTCGATCGCCTCCATCCGCGTCTCATGGTCAACGAAGACTTGGAGGGCCTTGCGGTCGATGCACCACTGGTTGTCGGTGAGGTCGGTCAGGACGCTCATTGTCACTCCTCCGGTTCCGGCTCGGGCACTTCGGGCCGCTTCATTTTGTACCCCCACCGTAGGACGAGGTCCTCGGCCATCAGCTCCGTGAACTCCGGCGAGCGGAAGCAGAACATCTTCGCGACCAGGGCCTTGTCGCCGACTCGCTCGCCGATCAGCATCGAGAGGCCCTCGCGGAGGCGAACCGCTTTCACGCCGGTCACCTCGAAAGTCGGGTTGACTGGCACGTACAACACGGCGCCGCGCTGGATGACCTCCTCGTCAGCAAGCTCCAGGGCCTCGTACTCAGTACGGGTGACCCTGCCGATGTCGCGGTTCTCGTACTGGTCGAGGATCGCGTAGGTGGACTCGCCCATCCGGACGACCATGTCCAGCTCCTCCTCGAACCAGGCTTTGATCGTCTCGCCGGGGTTGCGCTGGATGACCTGCCTCGGTCGTTCCGGCCCGGCCGGGGGCGTGCCCGGCGGTTTGTCGGGGCTGCCCGGCGGTCGGCCGGGGCCATTGTCCTGGGGACCGCCGGGTCCGGAGAACGGCACGGCGGCGGGCTGGAGGACCTCATCGGCGCCGGAGGCAAGCTCCAACTTCCGTTGATCGACAGCGGCATCGAAGTCGAACCCGGCGTACTCGACCGCCCACTTGCGCGGGATGTCGCCTCGGTCCCTGAGCTTGAGCATGTAGTCGGTGAAGAACTCGGTCCCCTGGAGGACGATCTTCGGGAAGGCGATGCACGCCGCCTCCTTGAAGACGTTGGGGTTGCGCTTGACGATTTCGGGATAGATCAGGTCCTCGATGTGGTCTTTGATCATCTGTCGATCGGCGGTGACCACCCGGGCCTTGATCTCCAGCTCCGGGTCCATGCCCGAGCGAGCGACCTGCTCCTGGGCGTTCTCGGAGACGCGCAGCATCGCCTGGACGATCTTGCGGCCGAGGAGCCTGCGCTTCTCCGGCGCCAGCAGGGCCTCCATTTTCGGGGTGATGACCTCGAAGGAGAGCCGGTGGTCGCCGACGATGACGCCGGTCTTCGACGCCGTGCGGACGACGTTCTGGAGATTGATGATCTCCTCTTTCACTGCCGGGCGCTGGTCGCTGCCCTTTTTGGCGACGACGATGAAGTTCGAGCCGCCCTGGAGCAGCGCGTAGTCCATGATGTTGAGGAGCCGCTTGGCCTCCAGCAGGGAGAAGTCGCGGGTGAGCAGCGGGCGCGGGTACTTCCACTGGCCCTTGGCGAAGGTCGTGCGGTGGACCATCTTTTCGTTGAGGAAGAAGCAGTCGATCCCGCCATAGCGGCTGCCGTAGACCTGGATGTCGTCGCGGATCAGCGCGTCGGGGACCTTGCCGGTGAAGAGGTTGGCCGAGACTCGGTCTTCCTGGCCCATCTTCGCTTTCACCGCTGGCGGGGTGATCGGATCGAAGAACTTGTTCAGCCACATCCGCAATTTGTCGGTGTCGGGGATGTAAGCCAACTGCCCCGTCCGGAACATATCGTTCCCGATCACGCGAACATTCTCGGCGTGCAGTATTCCTATCAGGGGGATGGCGAGACTTTTACTAAGGCGCCGTTCACTTCCCTGGAGGGTGTAATCAACCTTTTCCCGGGTGAAAAGGATCGCAGTGTTCATCTGCGAGGTGATCAGCAGCTCCCGGTACATCTCCTGGAAGGCCATCCCCAGGGCCATCCGGTTCGCTTTCGACATCTCGCAGAACAGCTCGACCGTCGCCTCATCATCGCCCTGATGCTGGAAGCCCTCACCGAAGGCGATGGCCGTCAGCTCGCCGATCACGGCCGCGACATCGTCGTCGCGCTCAGCTAGCGATCGCGCCAGCTTCATCTCCTCGATCACATTCGCCGGGGTCTGGTATTTGCGCCGGGCCAGCAGCGACCCCTCGGCGGCGTAGGTCTGGAAGGTGGTCCTTTCGATGCCGCTCATCGAGGCATGCTCCACGAACATGTCTTCGACGGCTTGCTGAACGATCTCGTCGGGAGCCTCGGTGCGGTTGTCGATCACCACGCGGTCGGGCACCGGCTCGTTGGGAACCGGCGACTCAACACCGTCCGGCAGGATGATCTCGGTCACACCATTAATCTACGAGGAGAGCCGGATAAGACAGCGGGCGCCGGGCGATTAGATAGCGAAGCGACGGCGTTAGGGTCGGCGATCAGCCCGGGTAGCGCTCTGT
>Ga0193750_1000321_pt1 | contig 13327 bp, 9 predicted proteins | sample L1c1metaG_FD_160569 | JGI IMG/M metagenome (GOLD analysis project Ga0193750, IMG submission 160569) | Soil microbial communities from a riparian zone of the East river system, Colorado, United States - L1c1 | ecosystem: Environmental > Terrestrial > Soil > Riparian zone | place: USA: East River...
CGAGGTCGTGGAGTTCCGAACGCCATTGTGGATATTGTTCCAGGTCATCGGCCACATGTTTGGAAAGGAGAATGTGGCCGGCGTCGCCACAGTCCATGATGCGCTGCGCGATGTTGATGCCAGCGCCGGCTATGTTGGCTTGCTCGTTTAGATCAGTGATTTCATTGACCGGGCCACTGTGAATCCCCATCCGCACCCCAAGTTTCGGATAATCCTTGAGCGCCTTGGCAATTTCCATCGCGCACAGAACCGGCGCTTCGGGACTGGTTCGAAAGACCAGCGCACCGCCATCTCCGGTCGGTAGCCGCAGTAATTTGCCTTCGGCTTGAGCCAGCCGGAACTGCTCGGTTCCCCACACGATCTCTTTTAGCTTCTGGAGTAGCTCGCTCTGATCGGTAATGAGCAATTTGGAGTAGCCGACAATGTCGATGAACAGGACGTGCCCGATCTCAAGTTTCACGCCTGACGGCGACGTCGATGCCATTAGATTTCGATTCTATCTGAGAACTTGAGATTTACCGAGGCCATTTTAGCCCGGCCACTCTCTACCTGAGCGTCTCAGAGTCAATTACGCATAGCGCGCGCCGTTACGCAGAACACCCCAAAAGGCCCCGCCACGCTCGAAACCAATTCATAGCGTGCATTCAAAAAATGGTGGCTCGGATTTTGATCGCGTTTGCCTCGGGCAAGTTTTCACGAACCGCCAAAAAAGTGTCTTCGAGGAATCAGTTGATTATTTGAACGTCGCGCACATCAGGCAGCGAGCGCGGCTTTAACTCGCTGAACCGTCGATATGCCTTTGCCGACGATTTTCGCCACGTTTCGGACGGACTGGGCGGACTTTAACTGACGCAAAATATCTTTGTGCTTTTGTAGAAACTCGTCGCGTGTCAGCGTTGTTCCCTTTCGCCGACCCAGTACCACGCCCCTCTTGCGTGCGTGTGCTAGGCCCGACTTGATCCGCTCGCGGAGCGTCTCTGATTCGTTACGTGCCATCTCGGCGAGCAGCGCGAGCATAATGCCGGCAGCCGGGTTCCTTTTGCCGCTGGATAGTAGCGTCTCGACACTCTGCGCGTGCCAATACAAAGAGACGCCGCATTCTTCCAACGTCTCAACAAAACGGTGTGCAACGCTGTTTCTGCGAGCGATGCGTGAGACCTCGTGCACCAACACTTTCTTGATCTTGCCTTCTAGCGCGAGTTGCTCCGCTCGACGCAGTCCGTGGCGCTCATCCTCTTGGGCACTGCCTGAAATTGTCTCCTCGCAGACCTCTAAGACTTCGTAGCCTTTACCCTCCGCATACTGACGGAGTTCAGAAATCTGGCGCGCCGTCTCCTGCTTAGCCGTCGAAACGCGGACCAAGATTGCAACGGGAATCTGTGGTTTCTCCATGTGCAGCGACTCCTTAAGCTGCGACCGTGCCTCCATTAGGGCCGCATCGCCCGGCGATGTAACCAAGCCAACGCTCGCGCTTGAATCGCGGGTTTTGCGATGCGCAGAAGCGTTCCAACGCGGCGAGTTGATCGACAGTGAAGGCGTGCTCGCCGTTGAATTTTGCAAGCCGGTTATGTTCGCGGATCGAATCCGCCAGGGCCACAAACTGTTTTTTGCTCATGCCCCTATACGACTGAGCACGTTTTTTTAATTATGTTCAACCTGCGAACGAGGGAGCACTGAATGGTTCAGTACGCATCTCGTTAGGGCAAAAAAAAAAGAGAAGCCGGAAGGGGGGTGACGGGTCTCCCCCGGAGGGGCCTTTTCCAGGCGATCACTTTTCCTACATCCTGGTTTCTAAACTTGGTTCCGAAATCGGACCTTGTCGGATCGCCGGGTCTCAATCGCGGCCCCTACCCCCTTTTTCCAGACCATGCGTTGCAGCGGGGCTGGTTTCTAAGAAAGTAGTCAAAATCAGCGTGCCACAACGGCTCCGCCCGGCGGTTCAATCAAGAGCGTGCGTGAGCTGAAATCTCAGAAGCCCTAACCAGTTCTGAAATAGCGGAGGACGCTCAGCAAATACTAAACTCAGCCATTATTTTCTTCGCCGGCGCCATAATCGCCTTCGTGGGCGTTCGATTTTTACTACGACGAATAGAAGAGTAGCGCGAGTCCAGGCTCGCGAATTGGCGGTTAATAGTTATTCGTTCTCAGTTTGTCCACGGGATGCAGACGCGTCATTTGAATCTCTATTTAACGGCTATCGGAAAAAAATCCGAACGAATAGCCCGTAGGTGTGTCTTGTGCTAAGGTGGGGGAATGGTGAAACGATTGACGCTTGCAGGCTGCATGTTGGCCGCGCTTTTTGTTAGTGCTGTCCGGCTGCCGGCGTCGTCGTGCCCCGTTTTAAGTGCGCCGATTGGTCAAGCTTGTAAACAAGGAAGTTGTCCAAACAAGGCGTGCTGCGCTAATGCAGAGAAAAACAAGTCTCTGCCATCGCCTCCCCTCGCCAAGGACGACAGCACGAGCCAGCAACTCGTCGCCATCGTTGCTCCTAGTCTCGCGACTTGTTTGATCCCCGTGCGGGCAGTCGAACGCCCGACTAATTTATCGGCGCATCGCGTTGCAGCTTCTGCGACGTCGAAACGCGCCTTTCTCTGCACGTTTCTGATCTGATCCAAAGAGCCTGATGCCGGAGGTGTGCCCATTCGTCGGCACGCCTGGTCTTCAACGGAGCTCTTGGATCAATGAAAACAAAAACAACCTACCTTTTATTACTTAGTTTAATTTCAAGTTTATCTCTGCAAGCAGGCGAGATCGCCAGCAATGGTGATCGTCGTATCGGCGCTGGCAATCTGTCTCTCGCCGAAGTCACGGCATCTGCGCTTGCGAACAATCCCGCGATCAAAGAATCGCTGCGAAAATGGAATGCGGCTAAGGCGCGCACTACGCAGGCGGTAGCCTGGGATGATCTGCGCCTCGGCGGCGAAACACGCGTGCATCGTTATGTCGATGTTCCGCCGAATGCGTTCATGGACCGGTCGGCTAGCATTGAACAAGCGATTCCAATCACCGGGAAGAATCTTGTCCGCGGGCGTGCTGCGACAGCCGAAGCCGTTTCGGCTTATGAAGAACTTCGCCGCCAGCAACTGGAGGTGATTGCTGCAACACGAGCGACGTTTTTCCGGCTGGCGAACGCTCATGCACAAATTGAAATCAATCAGAAGAATATCACTTCGATGCGGCAGATCGCTGATATCAGCCGCACGAAATTCGAAACTGGAACGCACTCGGCTGCCGACGTTCTAGTCGCAGAGACGGAAGCGAGCAAAGTGCTCGAATTGCAGCGCGATCTCGAACGCCAGCTTTCCGAACAAGAGGCGCAACTAAACATGCTGATGAACCGCGACGCGTTCGCGCCGCTTGGTGTGCCTGGCGAAGTCACTCCGAAAATGCCGGAGGTTTCGCCGACGAAGCTTCGCCCACTTCTTCTCGCCCACCGGCCAGAGATCAAAATGGCCGAAGCGAGGATCGATATCGAGAAATCGAACCTTCAGTTGGCGCAGCGGGCCTGGATTCCCGATCCGTCGCTCACCGTAAAAGCGCAGCGTTACAATGACGCTGCGCAGACGGTGAGTGAATTGGATGCGGGAGTTTCGTTCACGGTTCCGTGGGTCAATTTTAGGAAATACGGCGCCGCTGTCCGTGAAGCGCAGGAGAACCTCGGCGCGGCTGAGGAAGCGCTCGATCGCTCACAGAAGGAGGCGCTGCGCCTCTTGCGTGACCAACTCCAAAAAGTCGAAACGGCGCATCATCATCTCGAACTGTTCCGCGACAAGATCATCCCTCAGGCACAACAGGCGTACGAAGCCAACCGGCTCAACTACGAGTCGGGCAAGGCGTCGTTTCTTGATTGGATCACATCACAACGCAACCTGCGCGATCTCGAAGCGATGGGACGACAGCATCTAACCGATTACCAGGTCGCGATCGCGGAACTGGAGGCAATCCTCGGCGCGCAAGTTTATCCGCTGCCGGCCGATCCACCTCAACCGAAAGCCAAACGAAAATGAGACCACGAAATTTTTTCAACAAAATCATTCCTCTGGTCGCGGTGCTTAGTCTGCTCGGTATGGCTTCGTGCTCGAAAGGGCCGACGGCGAAGGATAGCAACATCGATTACTGGACCTGCACGATGCACCCGTCCGTGCATGCGAAGGATCCCGGTAAATGTCCCATCTGCTCGATGGATCTGGTGCCGGTGATGAAGAGAAGCGGAAGCGAAGCAACGCCGAGCGCATCTTCGCCGAAGCCGGAAGGGACGAAGGACAACAAAGGCGGCGGCTCAATGCCCGACATGCCGGGAATGCCCGGAATGAAACAAGGCGGGCAAACCAATGCACCTGAGACCAGCGAGTTTGTTGTTCCGGTTGAGCGCCAGCAGCAAATCGGTGTGACCTATGCGAAAGTGGAACGCAAACCACTCGAGCACACAATTCGCTCCGTCGGCGCAATTGTGCCGGACCGGGGCCGCAACTCGCAATTTGTCTCACGCGTCGATGGTTACGTGCAAAAACTGCATGTTACGTCGCCGGGGGAAATCGTCGAAAAGGATGCGCCACTCCTGTCGATCTACAGTCCCGATCTGCTCACGACCGAGCGCGAATTTGTCGAGCTCTTGCGGATGCGCGACGAAGCGAAATCCAAAGAAGCGCGCGAAACACCGGCGCGCCTGATCGAATCGGCCAAGCGGCGACTACAGCTCTGGAATGTGACTCCAGAGCAAATCGCAGAGCTGCAAAGAACGCGTCAGGCGACCGATACGATTACCCTTCTCTCGCCGTTTCGCGGCGTGGTGCAATCGGTGCCGGTCGAACAAGGCAAGAGCGTAAAAGTTGGCGACATGCTGGTCGAAGTCGCCGACCTCAGCGTCGTCTGGGTTTGGGCGGACTTTTATGAAAACGAATTGTCGATGTTACAGGCCGGACAGAAGCTCGCGATCACAGCGAAATCTTATCCCAACGAAAAATTCGAGGGCACGATTAGCCTGATCAATCCGTTCATCGACGAGACAAAACGCACTGCCAAAGCTCGGATCGACATTCCGAACGCGGATTTCAAGCTGCGGCCCGGCATGTACGTCAATGCCAAACTCACCATGAATATGGGTGAGGCGTTGACTGTTCCCGTGAGTGCCGTCATGCCGACCGGCACACGCAACGTCGTCTTCGTCGATAAGGGCGGAGGGAAATTGGAGCCGCGCATCGTCCAGCTCGGAGCGAAATACGGCGACATCTATGAACTCCAAAGCGGGCTGCAAGAAAACGAGCGCGTCATTGCGAGCGCGAACTTCCTGATCGACGCCGAATCAAAAGTGCAAGGCGCGCTGAAGGACTTTGAGCAAGAAAAGCCGGAGGAAGGGGCCACGTCGCAGGCCAAACCATGAACGAAACAGAGCCAACCTCGCAGGACGAAAAGGCGCCGACTCCGGGACGCGACACGTTCATTGAGCGCCTGATCGAGGCGAGCGCGAGAAATAAGTTTCTCGTTTTCATCTTCGTGATCTTTGCCGTCGCGGCGGGGATCTACGGCCTGGTCCACACGCCGCTCGATGCGATCCCGGACCTGAGCGATGTGCAGGTGATTGTTTACACCGATTGGGAAGGCCGCTCGCCCGATCTGGTCGAAGATCAAATCACTTATCCGATTTCATCGCGATTTATCGCTGCACCGAAGGTGAAGTTCGTGCGCGGTGAATCGATGTTCGGCAAATCGTTTATCTACGTCATTTTTCAGGACGGCACGGACATTTACTGGGCGCGTTCGCGCGTGATCGAATATTTGAATTCGGTCCGCGGTTCGCTTCCCGATGGCGTGAATCCTGTGATCGGGCCCGATGCCACAGGCGTTGGCTGGGTTTACGAATACGCGCTCGTGGATGACACGGGCAAACATGATCTCGCTGAGCTGCGCTCGATTCAGGATTGGAATCTCCGTTATGCGCTTTCGTCGGTGAAGGGTGTATCCGAAGTCGCGCCGGTTGGCGGGTTCGTAAAACAATACCAGGTTGATCTCGATCCGAATGCGCTTGTCGCCTACAACATTCCGCTGAGCGAAGTCGTTAACGCGATCAAGATGAGCAACGCCGATGTCGGGGGGCGCGTGTTCGAAGTTGCGACGACGGAGTATTTCATTCGCGGTCGCGGCTACATTAAAAGCATCGCAGACATCGAGAACATCGTTCTCAAGGTCAATAATGGGACGCCGGTCTATGTAAAAAATATTGCTACCGTCCATCTCGGTGGCGACATTCGGCGCGGTGTCGCGGAACTGAACGGCAAAGGCGAAGTCGTCGGTGGAATCGTGGTGATGCGTTACGGCGAAAACGCGCTCAACGTCATCGACGGCGTCAAAAAGAAAATCGAGGAGATCAAATCGTCCTTGCCGGAAGGCGTGCGCATCGTCCCGACTTATGATCGCAGCGATTTGATCAAGCGCGCGATCTCGACGCTACGCGAGAAGTTGATTGAAGAGAGCATTGTCGTCGCGCTCGTCTGCATCGTGTTCCTCTGGCACGTCCGCTCGTCGCTGGTCGCGATCATCACGCTGCCCATCGCCATCATTCTCTCGTTCATCCCGATGTGGTGGATGAATCTCACATCCAATATCATGTCGCTCGGCGGCATCGCGATCGCCATCGGCGCAATGGTCGATTCCGCGATCATTATGATCGAGAACGCTCACAAGGCGCTTGAGCAATTTCGAGAAGAGCACGGCCGGGAACCGAACAACGCGGAGCGGGCGAGAGTGATCATCACGGCGGCCAAATCTGTCGGCCGTTCGCTCTTCTTCGCGCTTCTCGTCATCACCGTCAGCTTTATACCGGTCTTTTCTCTCACCGCACAGGAAGGCCGGTTGTTTAAGCCGCTCGCGTTTACGAAGACATTCTCAATGTTCTTCGCGTCGTTTCTCGGCGTAACACTCGTGCCCGTGCTGATGACGCTGCTCATCCGCGGCAAGATCGCGCCCGAAATCAAGAACCCGGTGAACCGATTTTTGATTGGGACGTATCAACCATTCGTCAATTTCGTCCTGCGCTATCGCGTGTTCACGCTGATATGCGCGCTGGTAATTCTTCTTCTCACCATTTTTCCGTTCAAGCGGCTCGGCAGCGAATTTATGCCGCCACTCAACGAAGGCACACTGCTTTACATGCCCACCGCTGTGCCAGGCATGTCGATCGCCGAAGCAACAAAGATTCTGCAAATCCAGGATCGACAACTGAAAAAGATTCCCGAGGCCATGACCGTATTCGGCAAAGCGGGCCAGGCTGAAACGCCGACTGATCCGGCGCCGTTGTCGATGTTCGAGACGATTGTTGCGCTCAAGCCGCCGAACGAATGGCGCAAGGGAATGACGTGGGACAAGCTCCTCGCCGAAGTTAACGCCAACATCAAGACACCCGGCATGGCCAACATTTTTTGGATGCCGATTCAAACGCGCACCGAAATGTTGACGACCGGTTTTCGGACCGTGCTTGGCGTAAAAGTCTTCGGACCTGATCTCGGCGAAATCCAAAAACTTGCCGTTCAGATTGAGAAAGAGCTTTCGGGCTTGCCGAATACGCGCAGTGCTTTCGCTGAGCGTACCGTAGGCGGTTATTTTCTCGATTTCGTCGTCAATCGCGAAGCCGCCGCGCGTTACGGTCTTAGAGTCGGCGACGTCAACGACATTATCGAGAGCGCGATCGGCGGGAAGAACATTACCACCACGGTCGAGGGTCGTGAGCGTTACCCGATCAACACCCGCTACGCGCGCGATTTTCGGGAGGACATCGATGCTCTGAAACGCGTTCTTGTTCCGACGCCAACCGGCGCGCAGGTGCCGATTTCGCTGTTAGCCGACATTAGTTACAAAACCGGACCGCCGTCTGTCCGAAGTGAGAACGGCAAGCTGGTCGGTTTTGTCTTTGTCGATATTACAAGCAGCGACATTGACGGATATGTCCGCAAAGCGTCACAGGAAATCGGCCAGAGCATTCAATATCCACCCGGCTACTACATCGAGTGGGCGGGACAATTTCAATATCTGCAAGCTGCCAAAGAGCGGCTGAAGATCGTCATCCCGTTCACCCTCCTGATTATTTTCGTTCTCATTTACATCAACACGCGATCCGTGCTGAAGACTGCGATTGTCCTGCTGGCAGTTCCCTTCTCGTTAGTCGGAGCGTTCTGGCTGCTTTACCTGCTCGGCTACAACATGAGCGTCGCCGTTTGGGTTGGTCTCATTGCCCTCGCCGGCCTCGATGCTGAAACCGGCGTAGTCATGCTGCTGTATCTCGATCATGCTTGGGAAAAATTCAGAGCCGAAGGGCGAATGAACACCATGAAGGATCTGCACGACGCCGTGATCGAAGGCGCCGTCGGCCGCGTCCGCCCCAAAATCATGACTGTGTGCGCAATCCTGTTCGGGTTGCTGCCGATCATGTGGTCACCAGTTACGCAAGCCGGCGCCGATGTCATGAAACGCATTGCTACGCCGATGATCGGCGGGGTTGTCACCTCAGCGATCTTGGAGTTGCTGATTTATCCAGTGATTTACGTCATCTGGAAAAGGCGCGACTTACAAAATCGACATGAAGAAGAAACCGCGCTGGTGCCACCAGCATTGGTACCCTCCGAACGAGTTCAGCGCCGCCTGCCGAGAATTATCGCGACGATTCTCATCGCGGCAGCGCTTATCTACGGCGCGAATTTCGCCTGGCACAAATTTGCGATCCGAAACACGACCGGCAAATCTTTTGCCACGCAAACAGTGAACGATCTCACCGTCAGGCTCTCGTCGTCCGGCGGACAGCTCAAAGCCGGCGATAACGACGTGCTGATCGAGTTTCGGGATTCGAGCGGAAACCTTGTCGATGTGGGCAACGTCAAATTTGAACTCAACATGAATATGACTGGAATGCAGATGCACGAAGGCGCAAATATTCAGCCGGCGGACGCACCTGGACGTTACCGAGCGAAGATCAAAGTCGGAATGGCCGGAGATTGGGCCGGCAAACTTTCCTACGACGGACCTCGTGGGCGCGGCGAGACCACCGTCGCATTGAGCACCAAACCTTGAAACCTTCGCTATGAATATCGCACGCGCTTTTCACCACTCGTTGCCAGAATCAGCGGTCACGCCGGAGGCGATTTTTTGGAATCGCCGCCGATTTATTAGAGCTTTGGCCCTGGCTACAACTGCGGCCACGTTGCCCGCCTGCAGCTCGAAAGAAAACGCATCCCAGGCAGCGGACGTTCCACTGCCGGCGCGCGCTTCCGACACACTTTATCCTGCGCCGCGCAACGCAAGATTCCAGATCCAGGATCGGACGCTGACTCCGGCCGGCATCGCCGGTCCCTACAACAATTTTTACGAATTCACCACCGACAAAGCCGCTGTGGCGCGTCTTGCCTCCGGGCTCACGATTGATCCATGGACGATCGAGATTGGAGGTCTCGTGCAAAAGCCTTTCCAGATCGGTTTCGAAGATCTCATCCGAAAATTCCCTCTGGAGGAACGAATTTACCGACTCCGGTGCGTCGAAGCGTGGTCGATGGTCGTGCCGTGGGTCGGCTTTCTGTTCGCAAGATTCGTCGAGTTTTGCGCGCCGCTTTCATCGGCGAAATACGTGCGCTTTATTTCCTTTTACCGGCCGGAAGAAGCGGTGGGACAAAGGGAACAGGCATATCCGTGGCCTTATTACGAAGGTCTGCGCATGGACGAAGCGATGAACGAGTTAACGCTGATGACCACGGGGATTTACGGCAAACCGTTGCCCAGACAGCACGGCGCGCCTTTGCGTGTGATCGTTCCCTGGAAGTACGGTTACAAGAGTCCGAAGTCGATTGTTAAGATCGATTTCATCGCGGAACAGCCCCGTACTTTCTGGAATGATTTGGGGCCGAACGAATACAGCTTTTTATCTAATGTTGATCCAGATGTGCCGCACCCTCGTTGGTCGCAAATGACGGAGCGCGACATCGGCACTGATATGCGCATTCCCACGTTGAAGTACAACGGTTACTCGGAATTTGTCGCTTCACTTTACGCTTAGGACTCGAATGGAATTATGAATCGCTGGCTTCGTCAACTCCACCGCTTCCTCGGCGTTTTCTTTGCGCCGCTATTGTTGCTCTATATCGCCACCGGCTGGTGGCAGACCGTCACCGTCAATCGCAACAAGGGTCTCGGCTTCGGCAAATCGTGGATCGAGAGACTATCCACCGTTCACATTGACCAGTATTTCCCATGGGGTATGCGCGATTACTCGACTTACCTTTTCAAAGGTCTGGTGATCACCATGAGTGTGGGCCTCATCTTTACCACGTTGCTCGGGTTGGTAATGGCGTTTCGTTTCGTCAAAAATAAGACTGTCATGGTACTCACGCTGGCAGCTGGAATCATTGTGCCGATTCTGTTGCTCTATCTCGGCGAAGGCGCGAAAAAGCAGCTGAAATCGCCGGGCGCGCCGACGGCGCAGCAGCCCTAACGCGTATGTTGAGTAATTGCGGCGTCGCTATTTCGAGGAGCCGCGGCTCTTACTGCTCATCGCCTCGACGCGCGCTAGGCCCAGCGTGTTGTTACCGCTACCGACGACGTTGCTCTCAAAACGATCATGGCAGATCAGATTTCCACCGTAATGCATCACTTCTATCAGATGACGTTTCGCGGGTGGCGGTGGGGCGACCTGACGCGTCCCGAGCGTCGGCCACATCGCGATTGCGCCTGCTACGCTTAACGATGCTAGAGAAAAAACTCGCCACATCTTTCAATTGGTCGCTGGAGAAACAAATAACTTACAGGAAGCCGATACTCGGCATGACCACCTTTAACCTCAACCTCAATTAATGAAAGGAAACCAAAAATGAAAACTAAATTACTCATAATCCTCACGACATTCGCCGTTGCGGCATTCGCGACCAAGGCACACCGCTAACCCTGATCAGAATGCCGCTCTAATGGAGCCGGTGAAGCCGATGTTTCAGGTGCATCGCGATTCGAGAACCGGCTGGGTAACGATGAGCTGAAGGGTCATATGGCAAAGCAAGGTTCTGGCCGAAGGCACACACTCCTCGAGAAGATCCGACGTGGAGCTATTCTCGATCGCCGGGGGATCACGCTCGTTTTCGGCACAGCGCTAGTAATCGTGATGATCTTGGCTGCGGTTATCGTCAGAAGTTCGCTGCCCGTCAAACTCACAGAGGCGGATCGCGCCATGCTAAAGAAGTATGAATCGATTCGAGTAGCTCTGTCTCAGGACGACTTGGAGTTGGCGCAAAGATGGGCTGTTGCGCTAGCCAGTTCCTATAAAGAGAGGCGACAAGTTGCCGCAGCAGTGCTGGCCCTGTCAAAGGCCGACTCGCTGGAACTAGCTCGCGACGCATTCAGCACAATGAGCATCGAAGCGGTTAAAATGGCGCGAAGCCACAAGGAATACTACGTCATCGGCTGTTCGATGAACCAATGTCCTGCACCATGTGAGAACTGCCAGATGTGGAGATTTAGCGACTGGGTCCAGAGCGATCCGGCCATCGCAAATCCATTCATGGGGAAAGCAAGTCCGCACTGCGGAGTAATTAGATAATGGAAGCTCACGCACCCATGCACCGACTTCAACATCAGCATTAACAATGAACAAGACTACAACATGAAGACAAAATTATTCCTGCTCACGGCGTTAACCATCGCTGGATTGGACATCTGTCCGTTTGTGGTCGCGCAAACCGACATTTCTTCCACGCCAACCCAATCGGCACAGCCGTCGCTATCTCCACGAATGCAAGGAATGGAGGAAATGGCAGGCATGGATTCAATGAAACGAATGGCAGACATGTGCCAGGAGATGATGAAAGGCGAGAAAGCGGCAATGCCTTACATCATCGGCGTCTCCGTTCTGTTCGGTCTGTTACTGTTCATCGCGCTGGTTCTGCTCATCGTACTCGAAATCCAGTGGATCAAATATTGGAGTCGAATCTTGAAACGCGGAAGCATCGAGTGACGGCTCCAAGGTGGAGCGTCAAATACGCGGGCAGGGAAGTGAGGTGGATTGCCGCTTTCGATGAAACGCAATTAGAACGGTTCTTTGGCTTCAGTCGCGCGATTCCCGTCCTACAAGCTGAATCACAATCAGCGCGCAGAAACTACGCCGCGACCGACCGGTCGAGCACACGTTCTCTTTTGCGCGTTTAACACGAGATGCGGGCCGCTTTGACAATTAACACTCACTCGTATTTCGCCTGTAGCTAATTCGTCACAGCATTAACGACGAAAAGTTCCTGTTCTCCTTTGCCTTTTAATTCGATTCGACCCAATGATCGACCGCTACAGCGCTCTGCAACCAGATTCCAAGTGTCTTTATTAACGCAAACTGACCCCGGGGTGGCAGCTTGTTCCATTCGGCTCGCAGTGTTTACGGCATCACCCCAGACATCGTATTGATATTTTCTGTGCCCCACGACTCCGGCGATTACCGGCCCAACATGAACGCCAACCCGAACTTGCCACCGCGCCGGCAACTCCCGTGCAACGACCACCATCTCTAAGCCGCACCTCACGCAGTTTAGTGCTGGATTGTCCAGTTGTGTCACCAGGCCGGCGGTAGCCATGAACGAGTCGCCGATCGTTTTAATTTTCTCTAGATCATGCTTAAGGCAGAGCTGCTCGAACGCCTCCACCAAAGTTTGCAAATGTGATAAGATCTCTTCCGGCCCGCGTCGGGCGCTATATGCGGTAAATTCTACAATATCGCAGAAAAGTATTCCCACTCTATCGAAGCGGCGTGGCTTAACAGCGTCCGTCGCTTTTAACTCCGCCGCGACATCGCGAGGCAGAATGACGTGCAGCAATTCATCAGACCGCTGCTTCTCCTCCTCGATTTGTCGGAGGTACAGAGTTTCCTGGTCGCGGAGCCGCTTTCTTTCCAGACATGATCCGATCCGAGCTTGGAGTAGCACTGGACTGAACGGTTTGGTCAGATAATCCTGTGCCCCTTTTTGAATGCATTTTACGACATAATCAAGTTGGTCAGATGCTGAGAGCACAATTACGGGGATATCTCGAAGCAGGGGTTCAACCTCAAGCTGCTCAAGAACTTCAAAGCCATCCATGACCGGCATAATGATGTCGAGGAGCAGCAGGTCGAAAGCTCCAGTTCTCAGTAGTTTCAATGCCTCGCTGCCGTTTTCGGCGCCGGACACCTTGTAACCGAGTCTTTCCAAACGTCGCGTCAGCATGTCACGATTCAGCTCGTTATCGTCGACGATCAGTAAAGAAGCCGTGGTGATCGCTGCGCCGTCTGCCTTGTTTTGCTTCGCCGCGGGTTCTCTCGCAAAGGCTTGTTGGCGTTTGG
>Ga0193750_1000322_pt1 | contig 13317 bp, 10 predicted proteins | sample L1c1metaG_FD_160569 | JGI IMG/M metagenome (GOLD analysis project Ga0193750, IMG submission 160569) | Soil microbial communities from a riparian zone of the East river system, Colorado, United States - L1c1 | ecosystem: Environmental > Terrestrial > Soil > Riparian zone | place: USA: East River...
GATGCCCCTCGCCGAGTTGCAGCGCGACATGGCCGAGGACTGGACGGTTTTGTTCCGCGCCGCTGGCGGCGAGCACGTGCTGCGTGCGTACCGGCCAGGAGGCTAGCCCGTCCCAGCTTCGCGCTAGCTTCTCTGGCGTGAGCGTGCGCCACACCATCTCAGTCGAGGTCCGCATCGAAGGCCGCGCCGTGGAGAGCGAGACGACCTGCATGTGGGCAGGGCCGCACGTGCTCGTGCTCACGACGGCGCTTCCCGACCCCGAGCTGGCGATCGAGGTCAGCTCGACCTTCGTCGGTCACGAGGGCGTTCCCACCTGCTCTGTGCATCTCACGCTTGGCCCGAGCGCTGCGGCGCCCGTCATCAGCACCGCTCGGCACGAGCACGGAAATCTCGATCCGAAGATCAATTCGCGCCGCTGCGTCTATGAGCACTGGCAGGTCGTGCTCGAGTACCTCACGGCGCTTGGCTATGAAGCCACCGAGCACGTCTCAGAGGACGCATTCGCAGAGCTGGCGCGCGTTGAGGGAATGACCTAGCCACACGTCTGTAACTGCGCGATTTGGCGCGGTTCTTCGGCTGGTGCGGCACTGCGGCGCTGATCGCGGCGCAGGGTTTGGCCCACCCATCGCGGTTTCAGTGCGAGCGCAGGGAGCAGCTGGGCCCCGTGCGGTCCGACCCCATCCCAAGGGTCGCACGCCTGAGGGCGTGCGCAGGGAATGGGGATCGGTCCCGCACTCGGCGGGGCCACTAAATGGAGGTTCATTTCATGAGTACCGTTGCAGTAGCACCCCAGCGCGTCGCGCTCGATCTGATCGACGTCGGTGAGAACGTCAGAGAGCTCGACCCACGCCACGTCGAGGCGTTGGCAAGCTCGATCGCCCTGCGTGGTCTGATCGTTCCGCTCGTCGTGCGGCCCAACGGCGATCACTTCACACTCGTGGCCGGCTTTCACCGCTACGCGGCATGTCGCAGTGTGGGGCTGCAGGAGGTGGAGATCACCTCTCGCGAGCAGGAGGGTTCAAGCGCCGACAGCGCCGCGGAGAACGTCGTGCGCAAGCAGCTCTCACCACTTGAGGAGGCACGCGCCGTTCAACACATGCTCGACGAGGGCTACACCCTTGACGGTGCCGCCTCGGTGCTCGGCTGGAGTCGCAAGCTCGTGACCGAGCGAGCGAAGATCCTCGCGCTGCCGCAGACCGCCCAGCAGCTGCTGGGCAACGGCAAGCTCCCCGTCAGCGCCGTCGCGGTCCTCGGGACGATCGCCGAGGTCTCCTCGTCACTGTGCGAGGCCGCGGTCGGCACCGTCGCCTCAGAACGGCTCACCGCCGAGCAGTTCTGCGCGGACCCGGGGTGGGCGATCGGCTGCGCCATCCGAGAGGGCGCCGAGGTGTTCGCCGCCTACCTCAGCGCGCTTCACCCAAGCGACGTCGAGCAGCTGCGTCTCGGTAAGAAGGTCGCGGCCTTGCTGGAGGAGGCCGAGCAGCTGCACAAGAAGCTCACGCCCTACGCTTACGGACCTCCGCCGATCCGCTTCGCCGAAAGCGAGATCGATCAGGCCCGTGCGGCGGGCGTGCTGATCGAGTTCGAGCGCGGCGAGCGCGTGATCGCCGACAAGGCGCTCTACCGTCAGCTGGCCAAGCAAGCGATCAGCCGCACGGTCGAGGAGCTGCGCGCCGAGCAGCAGGCCAGCGACAGTGAGCAAGCAGGTCGGCGCGCGCGCGGCAAGAAGCAGCGCACGCCGCTTGAGAAGCTCGACGTCCAGCACCGTGCCAACCTGCGGGCGCTCGCGGCGCGGGCGCATGGCACCAACCTGGACCTCGGCGCTGCGCTGGTCCAGGGCCTAGCCGCGGTGGACCCGAAGGACATGGACGTCGCTCGCTTCTTCGCCTACGGCGTGCTCGGCCCGGAAGCCAGCCAATACGGCAGAGAGGGCGACACAGTCGCGACGATCGCCGCGAACGGCATCAGGCTGGTGATTGGCGAGCACCGCACGACGACGACCCCGATCCTCAAGAGCGGCGGGCGCGGCAAGACGAAAGTCGTCTATGGCGAGGTCGAGGACGCAACCGCCTGGTTGTGGAAGTTCATCGACGGCGCCAAGACGGCGAGTGAGCTCTACGGCCGTGTGCTCGTCGTCTTTGCCGCACAGCACTACGCCGAGAACCTGGTGCTGCCAGCCAGCAAGCGTCGGCGCTCGGCCGCTCCCCGCTCGCGAAAGGACGTCGCTCGCAAGGCGCTTGAACGAGTCGCCAAGAAGGTGCTCCCCGCCTCCCACGTCCAGCTGCAAAGGGCGCTTGAGCGCGAGGCGCGCGCCTACGCGAAGGCAAAGGGCGGCTTGACGGCCTCCCCGAAGATCGCCAACGCCGCTACGACCTCCACGTCCGCCGAGTCGACCGACGCCAAGCAGCAGGTGCCGAGCGAAGACTGACCCCCTGCTCCCGGCAGGCGCCCCGTGCGGCGCCGGCCGGGAGCGGTTGTCCGACCGCTTCCCCTCAAGGCTCGCACGCTGCGCGTGCGGTGAGTCGGGAAAGCGGTCGCGCACCCGGCGGGGCCGACAATGCAAAGGAGCCAAGCAATGGCTTGTCACAAGCTGTCTGACGCTGAGCGCGCCGAGCGTCGCAAGGCAGACCGAGACCGCCTGACACATGCCGTCGCTGCGCTTCTCAGCTCCGAGGGCTGGGAGCGCTGGGTGAAGGTCAGAGCCCGCAACGGGCTGACGCGCTATTCGCTTCGCAACCAGCTCTTGATCGCCCATCAGCTTCCGCAGGCCAGCTACGTCGCGGGCTTTCGCGCCTTTCTAGAGCTCAACCGATGTGTGCGCAAGGGTGAGCACGCCATCCGCATCTTCGCGCCGATGAGCGTGCGCCGAGCAGACCACGACACATCACCGGCGCCTGAGCGCGACGACGCCGACGACGACGAGCGGCGCACGGTCTTTCGTGCGGTCGCGGTGTTCGACGTCTCCCAGACTGACCCCTTGCCCGGCAAGGAGCCTGCCGCCTTGCAAGCGCCCTGCGAGCCGATCGACGGCGAGTCTCACGGCTATCTTCTCGATCCGCTGCGCGACTTCGCACGCGAGCTCGGCTACCACGCCATCCTCCGAACGACGGGCGGGGAGGGCGAGGGCTGGTGTGACTACGAGCAACGCGAGATCGTCGTCAACTGCGAGCTGCCACCCAACGCCCAGGTGCGGGTGCTCGTCCACGAGATCGCCCACGCGCTCGGCATCGGCTATCGCGACTATGGGCGTCGCCGGGCCGAGGTCCTGGTCGACACAGTGACGTACATCGTCTGCGGCGCGGTCGGCCTGGACACCTCCGGCGAGAGCGTCCCCTACGTCGCAGGCTGGGGCGGCAAGGACGAGCTCGGGGCGATCCAGCGCTACGCCGAGACGATCGACACGATCGCTCGTCGCATCGAAGACAACCTGAACTCGGCGGTCGCAGCCGGGCAGGTCCCGACAGCGGCATGAGCGTCACCGCAGCGGTCAGGCAGTGCGCTGGCGCGCAACCAAGGACGCGCTTCTAAGAGGCCGCTGACGGCTTTCGCCGTTGACTGGCTGGACTCGTCTCGTCTCTTGGTCCGCGCACACCTCTCATCCAACCAAACCGGCTTTCGGCGCGTAAAGCCCTGCGCTTCGCGTCGCCTGGCGGCGATCCCTGACGGGACAGGGCTTGACTCGCCACGCCGGCTTGGTGGGGGGCAGGTGTGTTTGCACCCCGACTACCAGGAGGAACGACGACCATGTCAAAGAGCGCAGCAAAACCCGGACAGCTTGCTTACCTTCGCGATCTTGCTCAACAGACCGGCACGACCTTCACCTACCCTCGCAACAGCGGGCAAGCGAGCCGGGAGATCGCCCGTCTGAAGGCTCTCAGGGATGCAGGGAGTCTGCCGACGAGCTTTGGCGAGCATGACTGCCCGGCGCAGGAGCTTGCCTACGCGACGGCGACTCGGCCCGATGAGGTTTGCGGCTACGGAAGCGAGACGTCCTGGCAAAACCCCACGGCACCGGAGGACCCCGCCACACCTCGCCAACTTGGATTTCTGCGCGACCTGGCCAAGCAGACCGGGGAGAGCTGTGATCCCCCCACCAACAAAACCGAGGCGGGTAAGGAGATCAAGCGTCTACTCGCGCTGAGAGAAGAAGCGTCCCCGACCGGGGCCGACGGCGAGCATGCCCAACGAGCGGCGGTGGCGAAGACGGCCGCCCGTCCTGACAGCAGAGTCGGTGAGCGTGCGGAGTTGGCGCGCTACTCGCTGAGCAGCGGCGAGCGGATTCTCTACGGCCAGCGCATCGACGGCAGCGTTCGTATCACCGACGAGCCGGCGGCAGGGGAGGGCCGAACCTATCTGGTGGAAACAGGGCTGGAGCGCGACGGCAACGACGCCATGACGGCGCTGGTCGCAGACTACGTGCAACAGGCAGGTCAGCACGATGTCGTCCCGGTAATGAACAGCGCGAGCAACCGTCAAGAGCAAGTCCCGTCGGTCACGCCGTCCGGCCGACTACTGGTTCCTCGAGAGGTAAAGCTCGGGCCGCCACGCACGGTGCACAGTAAGCGAGAGCGCCACCACATCTACATCGGCCGTCCATCGAAGTGGGGCAATCCGTTCGTTGTTGGCAGGCACGGCACGCGCGACGAGTGCATCGCGCTCTACGAGGACTGGATCGTTCAGCAAGGCGAGTTGATGGCGGCGCTCGGGGAACTCCGGGGAGCAGTGCTCGGGTGCTTTTGTGCGCCACAAGCCTGCCACGGCGACGTGCTGCTTGCGCTGGCTAACAGGTAGCTCAACGGCTGCCGAGCTAGCGACAGTCCGCCGGAAGCCGCTGCCGAGAGCACCGATACGGCGGGACGCCGACCCGCCTAGCCCTACTCGGGCCTTTTGGGTCGCGCCGCGCTGCGCACGGTCACGGTGATCGACCATTCGCGGTCCGCGCGGCCAGTCGTAGCTCTCGCCACGCGAGCAGCGCGGACGGGGAGCCAATCGCGATCAGGACGAGTGAGGACATGAGCCAATCATTAGGCATATCCGCAAGGGATACCGTAAGTAGACAATCGTCTACAGGCTTGTACCCTATAACCGCGGTGCCGCAGCCACCCGATCAGGGCGGTGGCGGCTCAAGAAAGCTCGGGCTCGCACCTGCGCCTCCGCCTGGCCCGACCTTGCTCTGCGGATTCCGCTTCTGAAGCGCAAGCAGGCGGAGGAAGCTCAACACGACGAGGGGCGCGGCTCCGAGGAAGTACAGATACCAATTGGTCGTGCTGGGATCGCTTACATAGAGCACACCAGCTGCGATCGTCAGCAGGGCCGCGATAGTCCAGGCTAGGCGAACCACGAGCACGTCCTGATTTTACGGCCCAGGACGGCAACGGTTAGCGCGACAGGCTCCGCCTGTCCTGTAAGCGCTGGCGTTGCCAGCTCACCGTTTCGTCCCCGGCGCTGCTGCGCCGGCCCTTGCAGCCTTACGGCTGCTCGCTCGCGTCTCGCTAACGCTCGCCCGCTCCCGACGGCCGGCGCATCAGCGCCAAGCCCGAACAGACTAGATGCACGCCCCAGCGGGGACTGTGCGATCGCTGTGCGATCTCTTGGCCGCCCAGCGCCCATTGTGGTCTGTAGGCGTTGTGATGACCGCAGCCAGCATCGGCGCCGCCAAGGCCGGCGGCTACGCGCGCTACCTGGAGTCAAAGACGATCGAGCCCGAGCGCGGCGACTACTACCTCAGCCCCGAGGGCGAGCCCACTCAGGCGCCCGGTCGCTGGCTCGCCAGCCCCGACACGCTCGTGCGCTTGGGCATCGAGGGGGAGGAGGTCGACGGCGCGGACTTCATCGCGCTCATGGAGGGTCGCCACCCTCGTAGCGGAGCGTGGCTTCGCCCCGAGGGTGCCGGCGGCGGGCGTGGTGGTGGCATCGACCTCACGTTCAGCGCGCCGAAGTCGGTCTCCGCCGTATGGGCTCTGGGAGACGAAGCTCAGCGTCAAGCGATCGAGGCCGCGCACGCCGCCGCCGTGCGCGGGGCGATGGCCCATCTCACGCAGAGCGTGGCGACCGTGCGACGTCGCTACGACGGAAAGGTCATCGAGGAGGGCGCCGTCGATCTGATCGCAGCGGAGTATCGCCACACAACGGCGCGCGGCGTGATGGCGGGCGACGCCCCAGACCCACAGCTTCACAGCCACGTCGTAGTCACAAGCGCGATCCGCGAGGACGGCCGTCTGGTCGCCGTCGCCTCGCGACCGATCTTTCGCTCAGCGCGCGAGGTCGGCGCCTTCTATCGCTCGGCGCTCGCGCATGAGCTCTCCCAGCGCGGCTACCCGATCGAACGAGCCACCGGTAAGCACGGTCGCTACTTCGAGATCGCCGGCGTGCCTCGGAGCCTGCGCGAGGCCTTCTCGGCGCGCAGCCGCGAGGTCGCCCGGGCAGCCGAGCGCTTTCGCGCGAAGTGGGGCAGGGCACCCGAGCGCGGCGAGCTGCGGGCACTGAAGCTCGAGAACCGAAAGGCCAAGGTGCTCGTCACAAAGACCGACCTGCAGCGCGCATGGAATGAGACGGCCGACCGCCACAACTTCAGCGAGCCCTCGCCAAGGCGCGAGCGAGAGCACGCGCTCAACTCAGAGCTTTCGCTTGAGGATCGCATCGAGCAGCGCCTGACCGAGCGCACAGCGACGTTCGACGCCGGCGAGCTGCGCGCGGTCGCTCTTGAGCAGTCAGTCGGCCAGCTCGCCCCGCGAGACGCGCTGGCGCTCGCCAAGTCGATGATCGCCGAGCGGCGCGTGCTGCCGCTGCAGGGCGGCTTGATGACCACACTCACGCTGCGCGCACGCGAGCAGGCGATCGAGCGCCGCTTTTCAGAGCTGGCGCTGGACGCTGGGCGAGACGTCGGCGGTCAACGGCGCCAAGTGGCCAGCGATCGAGTCGCCGAGCGCATCGGCGGCCATCTCTCCGCCGAGCAGGTCCAAGCGCTCGCAGTCATCACGGGGCCTGAGCGCGCAGCGATCCTCGTCGGCCCGGCGGGCACCGGCAAGGGCGTGGTGATCGACGCTGCTGCAAGGGCCGAGCAGCTGAACGGCCACGTCACGTTCGGCATGGCGGTCGCGGGCTCGACCGCACAGCGCCTGGGATATGACAGCCCGGCGCTCGCCGGGCAGACCCTCACCCTCGACGCGCTGGTGGCGAGGGCGCAGCGCGGACAGCTCGGCCTCGATGAGAAGACGACGATCTACTTCGATGAGGCCGGCATGGCCGACACCGATCGCCTGCAGCGCCTCAGCGAGCTCGTCGCCGAGAAAGGGTCAAAGCTCGTGGTGATCGGCGACGCCGCGCAGCTTCCTTCGATTGGCGCCGGCGGCATGTTTCAGCGGCTCTCTGCGATCGCACCGAGCGCCGAGCTGTCGAACATCAGGCGCACGCTCGACCCCGTCGAACAGCAGGCATGGGCCGACCTGCGAGCCGGGCGCTCTGATCGAGCGATGGCTCACTACCACCGAGCCGGTCGCCTGCACATGACAGACACGCGCGACGAGGCGATCGAGCAGGCCGTCAAGACTTGGGCGAGCTTGATCGAGGCGCACCCGATCGCCGAGGTCGCGCTGATCTCAGACGCCTCAAATCAGGAGATCCACCGGCTGAACGCGCGAGCGCAGCACTACCGCTCACAGCGCGGCGAACTGGGCGAGCTCGAGATCGCCTTGCCGGGCGTGCACTACGGCATCCGCGCCGGTGATCGCATCGCGCTGATCGACCAACACCAAGAGCCAGGGCAACAGCGCATCGAGAACGGCGCTCGCGGCAACGTGCTCAACGTCAACAGCGCAGGGGAGGCGCTGATCGAGTTTGACGCGACCGGCCAGCGGCGCAGGCTGGCCGGGGAGGAGCTTTCAAGGCTGCGCCTTGGCTACGCCCAGCACATCCACCGGGCCCAGGGTGCGACCGTCACGCGCACGGTCGTCGTCACCGGCGGCTGGCAAACCAGCAAGGAGGCAGCCTACGTCGAGGCCTCGCGCGCTCGCCACGGGACTAGCTGGTACGTCTCACGCGAAGACCTTGGGGTCGAAGGCCACGACAGCGAGCGGATCACTCGCCTGGCCAAGGGCATGCGCAAAAGCCACGCCCAGACGCCCTCTTTGGCCTACCCCGAGCTGCCCGACCCCGAGTTCGGCCCGGGCTTCACTGAGACGATCTCGCGCCAGCGAGGCTGGCTGCCGGGGATCGGGCGGGCGCTCGGCTACATCGCGAGGGCACAACCCGCACCGGAAAGGACACGATGAGCCACAAGTACCAAGTCACGATTCCCCAGCCCATCTCAGATCAACTGCAGGAGCTAGCGACAGCAACCGGCGAACGCGCGTCGACGCTCGCCGGGCACTTCGTCTGCGACGGCGTAGCGCGCACAGCCAGGGACGGAAAGGTACGCCCGCTCAGGCAGCCGTCGCTCGTAGTCGGCGCCGCTCGCAACGGCCAACGCGCACGCTGGCTTGATCCCTGGGGAGGAGATGTCGAATGGCGCTCTGAGATGTGGGCTCAAATCGTCGCGCTCCACGGGCGCTACCCCAAGGCGCTCGCCTCGCTGCAGGAAGGCTGGTGGACTGATGAGGAGCAGGTCGAGACTCTGTGTGCGCTGGTGGTCTGGCGTGCGGAGATCGACGATGCCGGCGTGGACCCACGCGAAGAGCTTGCCTTTCATGCCCAGCTCGACCATCTCTCCCAGACGCTGCGTCAAGCCGGCGGCGGCGTGACCAAGGCCTGGAAGCCTGGGGCGCCGCCGGAGGCTTGGGTCAGCGAGTAGCAGCCGCTCAAAACGCTACGTCCCCGTCGGCCGCCTGGCATGCGCCGCACGGCCCCGATTGTGTCGTCTTATGCGCTGACATGGCACGGAGGTTGCGGCTGCTCCGGTGCTCCCGTCGAGGAATGTAAGTGCAAGGGCGAACCGATAGCCCCCACGAGGGCAGCGATCCGGCAGGCGCAGTCCGCGCGGGTGGTAGGGGATGAACTTCCCCGCGACATGTTCGTAGTAGGTCAGGCTGTGCGGGCCGATCACGAGATGAAGCTGCACGAGCGACACATAGGATGCTCCCTGGAGGCTTTCGATCAATGGCACCGCGATGTCGATGCGTCCGCCGTAGGGACCAGACGCCGGCGCCAACAAACCGTTGAGTATCGGCTGTGCGCTCACCGGCGTCTCCCCGTCAACGAAAAAAAACATCGCAAGCTGCTGACCCTTTTCCTCTGTGGTGCGCAACAGCGAGACTTGAGCTGCCTCCCGCACCACCTCTGGCCCGAACTGGATCTCGGCGACCGCGCTACCTTCGCCCATGAGCGAGCTGGAGGGGCATCCCCTCGCGCCGATCAATTCGAGAGTCCGGCGCGCACAAGTGTCGATCCCTAGGCCGCTCAACGCTAGCCCAAGACCCGCGGGATAACGGACGCTGGCCTCGATTAGGGGAGGGGGTACACCTCCGCGCAAGCCAGCGATTTCGATGTCGAACTCCGCGCTTGTGCTCCGGCCTGGGCGCTTGGGTGTCAGCGATGCGTGAAAGCGGACGGACTGCTCGCCTGATGAGATTGCTGGAAAGGAGACAATGCCGGCAATGAGCACCAGCGCAACGGACCTGCCGAATCGCGTTCGCCTGCTCAATACGACAGCGTTCCAGTCGTCTGCACGACCAGTGCATAGGTTCTGCGGTCGAAGGTCCCGTACAGTCCGGCGCGTCCGTGGATGCCTCTGTAGCGCCCGGTGCCCTTCTTGATCAGCAGCGTCCCGCGAAAGCTCTGATAGCGACCAGCTCCATGCGGCGTAGCGTGTCCTTCGCCGGTGATCGACCCGTTGCGTGTGAAGATTGTGCAGCGACCCATTAGCGCTGTGGTCTGTACGTCGAGTTCGGCTCGCATATGGCCCGGCAGCGCGCCTGTTGCGACGCCTTCCTCATAAAGCACTTCTTCGCGCTGGTTGACGAGGTGCAGATGCGCGACGTCCGCGCCGTTGAGGGTGCGCGCGATCTGTGCCCTGTCGCCATCTCGACGCGAAGACGCCCGTGCGACGGCCCCCGGGGCCGCGACCGCCGCGATCAACACAGCAGCAGCCACCAGACGCCACACGGCGCGCGGACTCTGGCTCTCTCCTCTCCTCACGGCCACTCCCTGGTTTCGTTGCGCACCGACTGGCTCGATCCACGATCGAGCACGTCGTCTCCGATGAAGAATAACTTGAATCGGCCCGGTACTCGGCAATCGCTAGGAGCCGCGCCGTGGGAAGGGGCATCACTTCGTGCCGAGACGGTATCTCGCCACGAGGAGCCATCTGCGCCAGGATGGGATCACCGCGCGACCCTCGCGAGAGCCGAACCCTTCGCGTTCGATCTGGCGCAGGATCTCTCGGTAGAGCAAGGCGGAGACGCCGAACGCACGCCGTCCGGTCCGTAGCATGCGGATCGCCTCCCAGCCACGTTCGTATAGAGCGTCAGCACGAGCGATCTGGTCGCGAAGTAGCGATGCGCGCGCGCCGGGCAGTGGAAACCCGAAACGCTCGATGGTGTTTTGCGCGATATAGACACGCCCGTTCTGGCGATCCTCGTCTATGTCGCGCAGGATGTTCGTTCGCTGCATCGCGGCGCCGAGCAGCGCCATTTTTGGCTCGCACGCCTGATGCGTTGTGCCGAGCAACTGCGCGAGCATGAGCCCAACGGTGCCGCCGACCCGGTAGCAGTAGAGGTCGAGATCGTCCTCGGTCGTGATCGGGTCCCCCTCAATGTCGTGGCGCATGCCCAAGCAGAAGTCAAGGACTGGTAACGGCGTCAGCGGGTAGCGCTGCGCCAGTTCCGCAAGCGTCTTTGCCTCGGCGCTCTGGGCCTCACCACTGTGCGCCCAGTGCTCCAGGGCGGCAACACGCTCGCTGGCCTGTGGGTGCTGCTCGTCGACGAGATCGTCAATCGTGCGCAGCAGGCAGTAGAGCTTGTGCGCGTCAACGTAGAGGCTTGCGGGCAGCAGACGAATGCCTGCACTGAACGTGCTTGAGGAGAGTACGTCCGCTGGGTCGCGCTGGGGCTCGGTCGCTTCCGTGGCGAGGGCTTGTAAGCGCATTGAAACACGGGGCGTCGTGGACTTTGACGTTAGCCGCTCTAAGTGTTTCTATCTGCATCGCTGTCACTCGGTCGCCGACGACGCACGACCGCCTGAAATCACAGCTTGCACTTGGAACTTCGTGGTCCTCACGACGGCGATCAGTGTTGCCAGCAGTGAGATTGCGGCGACGATTGCCAGAGTGCGCAACCCAAGCTGCCAAGCAGGGGCAAACGTCACTGACGCCCCCGTGGATTGCTGCAGCCAGCCGTCGATCAGGTATTGGCCGATGAGACCGGCGGCCATGCCGATCAGTCCGCCGCCGAGCAGAACTGAGCCGCTTTCAAGGAAGATTAGCCTCGCTAGCTGCCCAAAGCTCCAGCCTTCGGAAATCATCAGGGCGAGTTTTTCCCGCCGCTGCCAAATGGCGCTGAGCATCAGCGCGATCACAGAGAAAACGGTTGCAATCAGAACGACGAGCGTCGTATCGCTAAGCCGCGACAGGGTGCTGCCGAGCACGGCGCTGACTTCGCTTCGCCGTTCGTCTGGCGACTGAACGGCGAGCGCCGTGTTGGGGAGTGTGCGCTCGACGGCGGTCTTGCTGCTTGCCAGCGAGCCGCCTGGCCTGAGCGTGACTGCCAACTCGGTTGCCGCATCGGAGTTCCACAGCCTTGCGTGTTCGGTTGCGTTCATCACGATCGCACCTGGCAGCCAGCCGTAGTTCGCGATCGTCGCAGCAATCCGCGGTCTCGCGGCCCCGCTTGGCGTCGGCAGCGTAATGCGATCCCCGAGCTGCAAATGGCGTTCCCGAGCGATTGGCTGGCTGACGGCGACCCAGCCACCGCTACGCAGCTTCTCGTCGGCCTCTTTCAAGTCCCCTGCACGGAGTTGGCTCGGCGCGATCTGCGCGGACGTCTGGACTGGAACGCTGACAACCCACACGCGTCGGGTCGGCAGATCCAGAAACGAGTCCCGCCAAGGCGCTACCGATGCGACGACGCCAAGATGCTCCAACCGATGTTCGATCTCCTCGCTAGCGAATGGCTGAGTGGTGTAGACGTTCTCGGAGCCTCCCGGCTTGACCCAAAGGTTGGCGCTTGAAAGCAGGTCGCCGGCGCCTGTCCTTGCGGCACGCTGCACGTCTGCGACCGATCCGCTGATTAGGACGACCAGGAACACGGCGATCGTTCCTGTAGCGAGCAGGGCAACCGAGCGAGCAGGCGTGCTGCGCAGTTCCGCCAGCGAGGTAGGCACCGAGGGGTCACTTGAGCGGCGAGCTGCGGCGTGTCCGAGCTTGAGTGCACCACGAAGGATTGTCGGCAAGCAGACCACCAGCCCTGTCGCCAGTCCGACGAGCGCTAGCACTGTCGTCGCGGGGTACAGATCTGAAATGGCTATTGAGAAACAGACGAGCGTTGTGCCGCACGCGAAGCGCAGCCAATCTAAGATGCGGAGCCTGCGAGCCAGCGAAATGGCGCCTGTGGTGCCTTCGGGCTCCGCCGTGCCTTCAGCGCGCAGAGCAACCAGAGAGGGCAGCAAGGCGGCAACGAACGCCGCAAGCATGCCGCCGGTGACCGCGATCAGGAAGGTTTGTGCGTTGACCACGCGCTGGCCGCCCAGAGCAAATGCCGCGGCGATATAGCCGGGCATCGAGCGAAACGCGATGAGAGAAATGACATCACCGACAATGAGTCCGAGCACACAGCCAGCGACACCCATGACGAAGGCGTCGAACGCCAAGGACGCGACGATCATCGACTCCGGGGTTCCGGTGCGGATCAATTTGGCGATGAATCGCCGGCGCTCATCGCTGGCCAGCAGTAGTGCGTTGTAGGCGAGGATCATGCCCGCGATCAAGCTGATCGCACTGAACAGCAGCGTCACTTGCTTTTCTGGGCCGGCGGCGTTGGCGAGAAGCTGCGCTTCAGCGCTGACGGGGCGCACGTTCAGCGCCTTCCCAAAGCGTCTGGCAAGCGCCGCTCGCAGCATGCGTTCCCGGTCGGGCGCCGGCTCGACCAGGACACGGGTGACGCGCCCCTGTTGGCGTGCCAGGCTTTGCACGATCGGGAGTGGCGCGGCCGCGATCGGGCTGTCGGCAACTGCACCGATCTTCGCGCTGGCGACCACAGCGGCGAGCGTCAGGCGTTCGCTCTGCGCCCCCAGCAGGACCGTCACTCGCTGACCGGGTTGCGCGCCGATTGCGCGCGCAGTCGGTTCGGCCAGCAGGAGCGTCCCTCGCTTGGCGGATGCGCCCGCCTT
>Ga0193750_1000323_pt1 | contig 13286 bp, 10 predicted proteins | sample L1c1metaG_FD_160569 | JGI IMG/M metagenome (GOLD analysis project Ga0193750, IMG submission 160569) | Soil microbial communities from a riparian zone of the East river system, Colorado, United States - L1c1 | ecosystem: Environmental > Terrestrial > Soil > Riparian zone | place: USA: East River...
TTTTCCTCAATACATTGCGTTAGATCGAAAAAATAGTCGTCAAGTCGATATTTACGGGCAAGCCACCAATTAACCCAGCTTCGGTAACTACGATTAAGGAGACTCTTTTCCTTGGGCCAAAAAGAAAAGTGTCGACGGACTTTCATTCCGGGTGGAATCACGTGACTCAGAACAACATTGGCGCATAGATGCAGGTGATGGTGCCCATCCACATGTGACGGCAATCTATCATATAACTGGGCAAACTCTTCTACCTGTGCCCGACAGGAGTAAACAAACGCTTCTCGAAGCAGCGGATTGTATAGAAGCTGTGCGTACTTATTTCGAGTCAGGAAAGTGGATATCTTACGATGAGACTCCAGCAGCATTGCGGAGTCAGGAGGACCGCTAAATCGCTCTGAAAAGTTCAGGTGCAATCCGACATCGATGTTCCCTTCCTTTGCCAGCCCCGCCGCGCGCTCGGAGTCCTCCATGAAGACCATCGCGCTTACCGAGGTAATTCTTTTCTTCTCATGACACTGCAAAGCGGCGTCGGTCTCGGCTCGCGATCGACCCCAGTCATCGGCATTAACGGCAAGCATAGGATTGAAACTCCTGACCCCCGATTCAAAGTGAATGGACGGGACACGTAGCGGTTCCCTACATTAGCTCGAATCGTCGCCAGCTTCGAAGACGGGCCATCGCCATGCGAAAGACGCTCACGACTTCGAAAATTGCGCCATGAAAGATGCCACCGCCTCTTTCATAGTCACGCGCGGCTCCCAACCCAGCCGATCCTTAAGCTTTTGATTGGAATAGCGATTACCCTTCCATTCCGCCGCACAACGGCGTCTGTTGAAGACCGGTGGAAGCTGGTTTTGCGTGGCCCTGGCATATCGTTCCCAACCCGCGCAAAGCAATTTGGTCAAAGCATACGGTATCGAGGAAGAAAAGGTGCCGGTCTGCTTTTTATAAGCACGCAGAAACTCTCTGCTTGTCAGCGCGTCGTCGTCCACCACGTTAAAAATCTCGCCCTCAACACCGGGTTTCAATCCAGCAAGGACGATCGCTTCTGCGCAATTATCCACATACGTGAGCGGCAATATATTTGAACCTCCGAGATGAATGAACAATCCGAAGGTATCGATCCCCACTCGGCCGCTGAGTTCTCTTTTTCCTGGGCCAAACACATAGCCAGGCCGCAGAATCACATATCCGATCTGATGTTTCTGGCCATAATCTTTAACAATCTGCTCCTGCTTCAACTTTCCAAACCCATAGGCGTCGGACCTTTCCTGGGGAGCATCTTCAAGTGGGCAGCTTTCGTCCAACATAGCATGCCGTCTTAGGTGAAGATTCGAGTATACGGCAAACGAACTCACGTTTACGAATCGTTTTGGTTTGCCAAACTGCTGAAACGCCTCCAACAGATTGCGTGTTGCCAAGGCTGAGTTCATGAATGCAGCTGCGAAAGACTTGTCGAATCCGGCAGCTAAATGATAAATCACCGAAACACCATCCGCCGCCTCGGCACAGGAATCGCGCGAGAGCAGGTCTCCCGTAACTACTTCGATTTCCGCCTTCATCGCAACGCGATTCAAAACTTTGTTTAGTCTTTCCATTCCACTTGAGGGGCGGACAAAACATCGAATGTTTGTAAAACCGTACGTCATGAGCATCTCGACGACTTTTGCCCCGATAAAACCGCTCGATCCAGTCACCAGGACCAGATCATCCGGAGAAGTGATGTAGCCTGAGTTCAATTGTTCGAGGACGAAGTGGCCTCTGACGTTTCTGGTCGCTTCTCCCCCGCATTGCCCGTTGAGCTGGAGACGCCACTCACCAAAGGATGCGGGTACGTGTAGGGCTTGTACCCCGGCAGCGGTGTGTTGTTGCAAAAGTCTCGGTTCTCTTGAAGTGTGGGACCGATGGAGCGCACATACAGTGGAGAAGAGATCTTGTTGCTATCAACATGATTATTGTTCCAGCCGTAGACTGGCTCAGATACTTGGTTCGGCCACCGTGGAGAACCAGTTAGGCCCCTAGAATTACGAATCACATCTCTCTTCCCGCGACCTGGCTGATCCATAGAAATCAAAAGCTTGTGAATCTGAAACTTATTTCCGGAATTGAATGCAAGGTTAGTTCCTTGAGACGTTCGTGCGAACCTAATTGTATCACTAGTATTAGAAATAATATACGAGCTCATTGGGTACCCATGATTCTTTTGTTGATCTAGGTTAGTTACTTCGCAATTCGTCCACTGGTTCGCCGTCCAGTTAGGCGATGGACTAACGGTTAGCGATAACGGCGCACTCTGGCTAGCAGTGCCAGTCGCATAAATAAAGGGCCTGTGACCCGGCACATTTGTCCCGTTGCCCTCGGTGTCGTTTAGGTCCCACGCGTTGCTGCCGTTTGCTGGCCCTAGTGGAACATCGTTGGTGACGATGCGGTATTGTTGGAGAACCTTTGCGTAAGCAGGCGCGGCCCCGTCCGAAATATTGTCGTGAATCACAGCAGTCCCACTCCTGAGTTGCCCCCCGCTGGAGTGGAACGTCCAATGAAAGCGATTGTTGTAAATCTCAACCGCTCTGACACCGGTCTGCGCCCCACCTTCAGTTCCATGGCTGTTAGGCATGCAATTGTAAAAGTTATTATTGCGAGCCACGTATCGCGCGCCGTTCTTAGCGTCGATATTGCCGTTGGTCTGCTTCTTGCCAAGATTCTTGAAAGTGTTGTCTTCAATGAAGAGAAACTTTTCACTTCCAAAATAGGGGGGCTCAGCCCATGAGCCGTCTCCGTAGAATTTCCCTCCCCAGGCATCGTGCCACACCAGTATCGACAAGGAGCCTCGTGCGCAGTCAAAAACACAGTGATCGATAACGCCAAAAATGCATCCGTACGTATGCACGCACAGCTGATGAAGGCCATCGAAATGACAGTGGTCAATCCGGACCGCTGGACAAGTTCCCTTAATTCGAACGGCCCCGTTATTCCCCCTTGCCGCTAAGGAACCAGCCCGAAAGGTAATTCCAGTTAGGCGAAATGATTGCTTGGGATTGAGCTCAGCTATTAAGATTGCGCCTCCTTTATTCAAAGGCGTTCTTGCAACATCGTCAAGAAATACGGTTTTATCGTCGCCTGCGCCCATTAGCGTAATGCCTTTTGTGATGGTAAGCGTTGACGTCCAGTTGGCAGTTCCAGCGGGAACAGCTATCGTGTCGCCCTCGTGGGCGGAGGCAATGGCTGCGCTGATATCGATGAGTCCTGTGCTTTTGGCCTCGATGACGGCGGCAACGGCTTTGACCTGAGCAACGCTCATTGACAGCACGCCCATCGTCATCACTGCAAACCGTGCCGGCGGCGTGAACAATAGTGCTACGGGCGCAGCACCTGAAAGGGTCCGCATGGGGTAGTTAGATTTTGTTGCTGCGCCTCTGCTCCCGCTGTGGCTCAGATAGCTAGAGCAAACGACAAATCTATGCAGCGTTGAAAAAGGATAACGCCTCTGAAGCTACGGTTGCGAAGCGACCTGAAGATTCGTCGGCGGAGCAGGTCCGGTTAATGGGTGCGGATACTTATAGGGGCCGGTATAAGCCACGCCGTTGCGTGTCGACGTATACGTCCCGGATACGGCTGACGGGGTGCTGTTTGCGACAAAGCCACTCCCGAGGTTGTAGTAGTCTATATTCAACTTTGCCGTCGGGAAGGAGCTGCCGTATCCTAGAGCGTAATTGTTGGCCGTCTGAATATTATTCCATGAATAACAAGGTTCGGCGGCACTGCGAACCCATGAGACGGTGCCGGTTCTCTGGTTAATAGGACTCGTGTTAATAACTTGATCGCTCTTGCCGCGGCCATTTTGATCCATTTGCGTGATGATGCGAGTAATGCGGAACGGATCGCCCGCGGCGAAAGCCATCGTCGGGCCACGGTCGCCGCTCGAGTAATAATTGCAGGAAATTGTGTTCGATGTGTTTGATGTAATGAATCCACATTTGTCCACGCTTGTGTTGAGTGCTCTCAGGCTGTAGCCCACCCATTTGTTGTTAGTCCATCCGGGATTCCCCGATACTTGAACTGTTAACGTTACGCCTGACACAGTACTGTTGGCCGCGGCCGTTCCGCTGAAATAGATATATGGCGGATGGCCTTCCACGAATGTTCCGTCACCCTCGGTGTCGTTCTCGTCCCACGAACTCGACCCGTCAGCGTTAAGGAAGGTCCCGCCGTGGGTCCCACCCGCTCCTACCTCTCGATAGTTCGAGAGGCCACTATGATTACCGTTGCCACTTTTGACACCCACGTACTTGTTGTCATGAAACAGGCTTGTGCCAGAACGTTGCAAATAGCCTCCATTGTTTATTGTCCAGTTGATCGTGTTGTTGTAAACCTCATGACAACGTGTGCCGCGCTCAGGGCCACCTTCACTGCCGTGCGTGTTGGGCTGAGCGTTCTTAAAATAATTATACCTCGCAACATAGTGACCGCCGTTTGTGGCGTCAAGATTTCCGCTCGTCGAGCTGCTGCCAGCGCCCTCTATGTAGTTATCTTCGATAAAAAAGGATCTCTCGCTGCCGAACCAAGGGTAGTCGGCCCACGATCCATTGCCATTTATCTGTGTTTTCCCGCCCCAAGTCTCCTGCCAGATGAGAAACGACAAAGCCGCCCCGAGACATTGAATCACATTATGGTCAGCGACGCCGTAAATCCATCCGCTAATCCAGATAGATTTAGACTGGTAAAGCCGGTTAAAATGGCAATGATCAATGCGTATCGACTTACACGGAGCCGAATCCTGGCTAACGACGTGAATTGCTCCGTTTCCGACCGAATATGTTGTGCCGGATCCAGCGACGAAGGTAAATCCGGTCAAGCGGAATGACTGGCTGGCACTCATTACGGCTTTAATTAGTCCCGGGGTAGAGCTGCTCCTTGGAGTGTTGTCCTGAATGATTGTTGCATCGGTGATTGTTGGGCTACTGGCGAGGCCAGCAATATTGGTAGCGCCCTGCAGGGTAATGCCCTTTGTAATCGTTAGAAGTGACGTCCAACTGGCAGTTCCAGCCGGGACAGTTACGATGTCGCCATCCTTAGCCAAAGTGATGGCCGTCTGAACATCGGCAAAAGCGGGGCTACGAGCACTGATTGTGGCACCGTTCACCTGGTTAATGGCTAAAAGCGCACCTGCCATGAGAAGGAGCGTTTTCCCGCAGCGGTCATCAGATCGGATTACATGAGAGCGAAAGGCGTGCATGCGGTTAGAATTACCATATTTAGTATTAGCAGCAGCCATGCCACTCTCCGGAATTTTATACATATCGACAAGTCCTGCCACTTTCGGCGTTCGTCCGCTTTAGCCATCGCGGTCGATCTGCTCACCAACAGATGGGGATGCTGTAAGGTTTGTAATACAACGCGACCGGGTGTTCGGCGCGGTGCAACCGTCGGAACCCTCGTTCGTTCGCGGAGCCCCGTCGTTCCTCGGTTGCCGCATCCTTGGCTGCGGCAATGGCGGAACTAACATGTCCGAAGGACACGCCTTTCGCCTCAACGCGCGCTGCCCAGGCCCGGCTGACGCCTAACAGCATATAGAGCGTGATCGAAAACAGCACTGAAGAGTTACGCTTACAGACAAAATCAATCTGGTCGAACAGAAATCTCCCTTTCATCGACACCCAAGACACGGCAATCCAGCTCAGCTATAGGCCAACTCTTCTTGCGGTTCTTTGCTAACAGTGTCAGAAACGTGTTGAGTGGGAGCGACTCGGAATTTCGGCCAATTCACAGCGATGACAAAAAACATAAAAAATGGAAAACTGAGCCCTCTGAAGCCCGCCTCCGTCCAGCTGTGAACTAAAAGGGCAACCAAACACGCCATTTGGAATCGACCCCATTGGAAATTTCGCAGAAGGTCCAGACGTATTTTCCGAAAAGCCGCGAAAACCACTCCTGCCAAAAGTAGAAGGCCGATAACCCCGCCGTCTAAATAAACTTCAATATACCCATTATGGGCCTCATTGGGCTGCCACGGACGTCCTTCGTGAAGTTTTACCAGGTTGTCGCCCATCCAGAAAGTTTCAAACCCGACCCCGAAGAGCGGATTAGTGCCAAAGTTCAGTAACTGAGCCCAGATTACGCCTCTTCCTTCAATCGTGGACTCATGTCCACTAAAGTCTATTATTTTCCCGTAGATATCGAAACTCAATTGCGCAACTACTAATACAAGAATCCCGGCTATGGCATAGGCGCCTATGAATTTTTTATTCACCGACCTCAACGCGAGCACCACCATTATGCCTGCTCCGAGGAGGAGGCAAATATCCGAAGTAGCACTGTGCGCCTTCGCGAGGCAGTATGCAGTCAGCAAACCGAGGCCCAGGGTTAACTGGAGCTCGCGACGCCGGCTTTTGCCCTTCTCGCTTCGCCAAACCTGAAACAAATGCCACAGAAAAAATAAACCTAGGAGACAACTCATAATTCCAAGGACGTTTTTGCCGGCGGTTATACCGCAATTAGTCATCCCGCCAAATTCATCACTCTTTCGACCGAGCCTATCATAATACTTCATCCAGAGAATTGAAACAGGAAGAAGGACATAGGCGCATCTCTTCATAAGCCTGCACAAAGCCTCCATTGGATCTGGTTCGGTAAAAAGAATCAGAACCATGATGGGATGGCCGAGGACTTTTATCCATCGCTTAAAACTGACGAATGGATAGTCCGACCATCCAATGGAAATGAAACAGTACAAAACGAATACCGCAAGCCACGCGTTATCCCGGATTATTTCGGATAAGTTAAGCTGTCTCTGCGCCAGAACATGCACGCCCGCTACGATCAACCCAAGAAACACGACAACGTCAAGCGGACTGCCCTCTTCCAGACTTGCACCGCCAAATCCGGGCACACCAACGATGTCAAGCCATTTTGACACCGGTCTTGTCGTAATGATGAACATCCAGAGAATTGGGATCCAAAGCGCGCCGGTTACGTTCGGCTTTTCACTAAAGTCTCGCCAGAAAAGCCAGCTGATGAACCCAATGGTCAGAAAGGATGCAAGAATTGGAGGCATTTGCGGAAGAAATAAAAGCTATGAAACTGCGTCTCGATCAGCTACAGACTGCGTGCAACCAGTTGGTGATGACATCAGTAATCGCCGTAGTTGTATTTATTTTGCTCGGCAAGGGTATACCTTATTTACACTGCGCCTATCCCGAGTAGCCAAATCTCTTTAAGGACACGCGGTAGAATACGGTTCCGTACATTCTCACCGCAGCTTTCATCCACGCCGGTATGTGATTGCGCCATCTCTCCATCGTCCCCCGATCCGTACCAGTTCCCTGTCTACTACCTTGTGCACATTATTCGGACAAATGTAACTTGAGATGTGATAATTCGCTGAATGGTTACTATTAATAGTGTTCATTAATAATTTTGATCCAGTCCTGGATAGACCGACAATGAAAATCGGCTTAGTCAACGTCTGCTTCATCGCAAGGCAGTCACGCACATTCACTGGGCCAGTTTTGATGACTCTTCGGATCAATTAGATATCCCTGATCGCACCCTTTTACGCTACTGCCCGGGTTCCCATGTTCGCCACCCTTCCTGGCCAAGGCTCTTCTCCTTGAGCTTATTGGAATGCGCGATCGCCTCCAAAAGACCAGACGAAAAGCGTTGCAGAAGAATATTGATGTTAGGCATGACGCAATGACCGCCGATGACGCCGGGAAGATACTTGACTGGTGGGAAGAACTTAATCTCCTCGTAAAAGGAAACTACTTCGTTGTAGTCAGCTCCGACCTCCTTACAATAGCGCTCGACTTCCTGAGCCCATGCAATCATCAGCCCGAAATAGGTAGTCTCGGTTAGCTTTGCAATTTCGCTTGCTTCCGGAGAGGCTAGTACTTTGGTTTTTATCCCCACGCTTTCGAAATGTTGCGCGGCGCGTGCTCCTGATTCCGGGTCGAGCGCTCCGATAAATTTCGTATAATGAAGCATTTCCTCCTGCATACGAGCGTGTTTACCGCGGACGGGGCTATTTACTATAGCCGCCCCTGATGCGCCCGCGATGCGGCGACTTGTCCCCGGCGCCACCGTACTGTTGATAATCGTGAGAGCGGGCTGATATCGCCCGATATATTCTACTACTTGATCCGCGAACTTTCCATCGCGAAAAGGAAAACAAACGTGCATGACGTCGCACCGTTTAAGAGGGGCCGCCAAATCAATATCTACTCCGAAAACTTCATGCTGCGTTTTAATGATCTCAAACAAGGGTTTACCGACTTCGCCAAGACCGACGATGACTACCGTTTGCCTCACCTGTGACAATTTCTAATCCCTCCAGAATCAGTCTACACTTTGGCGAGCTTTGCCATGTTGGAACTAACAGCAGATCCACCCCCAAGAGCACGTCTGGTTTGATCGGCCACATATTCGATCATCTCGTCAGTCATTTCCGGAAAGATCGGAAGGGAAAGGATTCGAGTTTGATTGCGGTAGGCGACGGGAAAATCCGCCGGCTTGTGGCCGAGATAAGCATAAGCCGGATAAAACGGTAAAGCCTTAGGATAATTCAGGGAGCTTGTTATTTCAGCATCCGCCAAGGCCTTTTTCAACGAGTCGCGCTTATCCGTAACAACAATATAAAGATGATACACATGACTTCTGTCGTCCCCGACTTTAGGCGGAGTAAGGTTATCAACACCGCTCAGCAGGTCGTTGTAACGCGCAGCCACTCGGCGACGTGCGGTCGTCCACGCCGGCAGATGGGGTAGCTTTACATTTAATATCGCCGCTTGCAGGCCGTCCATCCGGCTATTGATGCCTTCCATGACATGTTCCCCTTTCCCGCCGTGTCGGGCGAACGTAGCTGTCCAATCGGCCAGGGCATCATCATTCGTTACGATGCAACCGGCGTCGCCATAAGCTCCCAGATTTTTTCCCGGATAAAATGAGAAGGTCGCCGCATTACCAAACGTTCCCACCAGCCGTCCCTTGTACGTCGCCAGGTGTGCCTGTGCACAGTCTTCGATGACCCAAAGGTTACGCTTCTTTGCGATCGCCATGATTTCGTCCATGTCAGCTGGCTGGCCGGAAAGATGGACTGGGATAATTCCGACAGTCGCTTTTGTGATCTTGGCTTCGATCGAGCGGGGATCGATGTTGAACGTATCTTCTTGTGTGTCGCAAAAGACAACCCGACCTCCTGCTTGTGTAATCGTCTCCGAAGTTGCAATCCACGAGTGCGCCGTCGTAATAACTTCGTCACCGGTCTTTAAGCCTAGCCCACCCATCGCGATGTAAAGAGCATCCGTGCCATTGGCGCAGGATACGCAATGCTTTACCTTAAGGGTCTGAGCCCAGGCCTGTTCGAAAGCATCGACATGCCTGCCTCGAATGAAAGCAGATTGTGCGATTACTTCAGCAATAGCGGAGTCGATTTCCGACTTAATGGCAAGATATTGAGCGTGCAGATCGACGAAAGGTACTTTCATGAATTTTGTCTTATCGGTCGGAGGAAGCGGGCTGGATTCCCCGCGTAAATGCCGGGTTCGTTGAGTGACTTGCTTACGACTGCACCCGCCCCTACCACGACGCCGTCACAAATCGTTACCGGCATAATAGTCGCGTTCGTCCCGATGCTAACGTTGTTTCCAATCCGGGTCCGACGCCACAATTCGCGGTTCCCACGCGCCGGGCCCCCGATCGCAAATGGATCGTTGATGAACATTGCACCGTGCGAAATAAAACAATCATCGCCGATGCTAACGAGCTCGCAGATAAAGGCGTGCGACTGAATTTTGCAGCGTTGACCTATGATCACACCATGCTGAATTTCGACGAACGGTCCAACAAACGTGCCATCGCCGATAGTGCAGCCGTAAATATTAACGGGTTCGATAACAGTGACGTTCGCTCCGAATTGAACGTTTCGAATTCCCGCCGACCGCAAGGTGGGACCAGTCATTCGGCGGCGACGAGCTCTCCATTCAGGTTGACAGGACGCGCGCGTTCCAGGACGGAAACGACATTGCGGGCGTGACGAAGCCCGGTCAGGGGCGTTTTTGCGGTCCGAATGCATTCTACGAAGTGTTCGGCTTCAACGCGCAAAGGCTCGGTGAACTTAATTTCGGGTAGAACAATATCGCCGCTGCGATAGTTGAATTGGGCGCGCTGCGGATTATCGAAGTCCATGTTCTCACCCAAAACCGCCTTTCGATCGATTCCTTTGTCGTAGATCGCGATTTTACTATCCGCTACATCGTCATACACAACCATCTTACGTGAGCCAACAACGATCATTTTCCGCACTTTTTGTGGGTCAAGCCAGCTTACGTGAACATTGGCAATAATCTTACCCGGGTACTGCAAATTCAAAAAGACAACGTCGTCAATCCCTTCCTGCATATAAGCCATCCCCTGGCGCCGCACTGCAACAGGTTCGACATCATCGAGCCAGTATTGAATGATGCTGACGTCGTGCGGGGCGAAGTTCCATAACGCGTCAATGTCGTCGCGAATTCGACCGAGATTGAGGCGTTGACTATAGATGTAACGCACCTCGCCCAGCTCTCCTGCGTTAAGCAACTGCTTCACATAACGCACCGCCGAATTATAGACAAAGGTATGCCCAGCCATGACAATCAAGTGTTTGGCGTTCGCATTTTTCGCAAGCTCGTCTACTTCGGATACTTTGGTTGCCAGCGGTTTCTCGACGAAGACATGCTTGCCGGCGCTAAGCGCATTACTGGCCAAAGCAAAATGGGAACCGGCTGGTGTCGCGACAATAATTGCATCAACTTCGGGGTCGCTAAGGACGGCATCGGCCGAATCAACTGCCGTGGTGCGGGGAAAGTTCCTTTCAACGAAGGCGCGGCGCTCCGGGCTGGAATCGACAACGTATTTAACCGAACAATTCGGAAGAGCGGAAAAGTTTCGGAGCAAGTTGGGTCCCCAGTATCCACATCCGATCTGCGCCAATATTAGAGGTCTGGATTCCATGTCTAATGAGAATGAACGCCCTTTTCTCTTACCTGCCACATCATCAGACTGCCGGCGCAATTTCCTTTGCATCGTCGAGGAGAGCTTCAGAAAGCGAGGAATCAATGGGGTGATCTTTCGCCGCGCACAACTGCGACCGTTGTTCGCCTTGGTAGGATCGGATGCGTAGTCCGGGCAAGCCAGCTTCGCCCCTGGTCGAAGCTAGTGTGGCCTCGCTCTCGCTCGTTCCGAATGTCACCTCACGACGACGCCGAAACCACTGCGCCGCCTCAGCAGCGGTGCAGAACCATGCACCGGCCGACTTGAACTTCTCGACCAATTCAGCGTAAAAATCGTCCCACAATCGTTCTGGAGCAATACTTCGGTCATGCCAGTTAACCATGAGGACGCCTCCGAACTGTTTCATATCGTCTACCATATCGTTTATTCGCGTCATGGCTTGTTTCGGAGACAAATGCAGATAGGCAGGATAGAAGAGCGCTGTATCCATGATATGCAAAGGCAGCTCGAGCAGGCGCTTTGTTCCAAATGGTCTGAATGCCTGCGTCGTGCCGGCACGATAACCAACGGTTTCGTTATAGCCTACCGTGCTATCGTAACAGAACCCCGCCTCGTCGAGTTTGCCGGCTGATTCGGAATCGAAGAATAGCCAATGCATTCGTACTCCGACCTCCGAAATAGGAGTGAGCGCTTGGATTTGCTCGCGTTCCTTTCTCGCCTCAGTGGTATCCCGCCAAGCGTCGATCCCATGAACGCCAATTTCGCCGCGCCGTGCCACAATTTCAGCAACGCTTGTTTGTAGTTGCGAAAGATCGTAGCGAACGGCACGTCGCGTCAATCGCGCACCGGTTGATGTCATTCCCGCATCGCCTTTCTTAGGAATAATGAAGAAGGTAGAAGCGGGATCCAGTTCCAGATAGCGCTCCAGCTTGTTCCAAAAATCGGGTAGTATCCGAAGATAGACCAGGGGGAGAGACAGGATCGCTAACCAATTACGAGCAACCTGACGGGGCGACTTCCGGCCTTGGAAAAGCTCCAATATTGATCCAATGCTCGCACGATAAAGGAATCCGAACATGGTGTGATCGCACTTATGATTGGTGATGGCGAGATGATCTACATCATGCGTCAAGCATACAATGAAGGTATAACCTGCTGGAACGGGAGGCACTTCTTCGAATGGTATTTGATGTTCGATAAGGATGTCGCGAAGAATAGTAATGTGAATTTCGATAGATGGGACGTGCGCGAACTGAAGGGGTTGGCCTTCAGAAAGTAGATGGCGCACCTCAGCAAAGAGATCGTATCCAATTCGAATGAACAATTGGCCAGCAATTCTGATTTCCGCGGCAAGGGAATACTTCGTTTTTCCCGCGACCGGACCATTTCGCTTGCCGATTGCGACGACTGAGGCAAGGCCCGCATAAACAGGCAGGCGCCATCCACGATAAGAGGGTATCTCCCCTGAACGATCCTGCCGCAGCACTTGCACTTGATGTTGCTGATCAAAGGGAAGCTCGTTTGATGCATATACCAGAATGAGATCTGCCCGAATATCAGTCGGGATAACGCCGCAGCAAATAACCACGTCATATTCTTCACCGCTGCGGTAAAACTCCCACGCGGTCTTAAACAATTCGAAGAATTCGCTGGCGGCAGCCCGATGTTCAGGATTCGTCGCAACGGCGATCATACCCTCGTCTGGAAAATAGCCAGTCCGGTTTGGGCTCCTTCCCGGAGCGGGAGCGAAGCCGTTCTATTAGTGCCGATGGATTTCAAGTCTATTGCGGGGCCTTGACTCAGAAAAGCTCATCTACGGCATCCAAGAACTGCGCCTTTTCGCGCGTCCAGGTATGGTCGAGATATACCCGCTGACCACGCCGAGTTGTCTCAAGGATTTCCTTAGGATGTGAGAAAGCATACTCAATCTGGTGCGCTAAGTCTCTGGCATCGCCAAGTTCGAAAAAGACCAAGTCGCCATCGCCGAAATAATCCTGAATGGCTTTCGTCCTGGGAGCGATGACCGGTTTGCCCAATGCAAGATACTCAAAAATCCGTGTTGGCGTGTTAATTTCGGTAAAGATATTTTTATGGTTAGGTATAATACCGAGATCGCAGTCGGTAATGGCTTCTACGATTCCGTTCAAGTTTTGAACACCAAGATAATTAATGTTGTTCTCGAGATCTCGTTCGCGGGCCATCTTCATCACGTTCTCCAAGAACGGCGTCCTCTCCCCGCAAACGACGAGTTTAACGTTTGGGATTGATCTCCGCACGGTCTCAAGCGCTTCCACTGC
>Ga0193750_1000324_pt1 | contig 13265 bp, 16 predicted proteins | sample L1c1metaG_FD_160569 | JGI IMG/M metagenome (GOLD analysis project Ga0193750, IMG submission 160569) | Soil microbial communities from a riparian zone of the East river system, Colorado, United States - L1c1 | ecosystem: Environmental > Terrestrial > Soil > Riparian zone | place: USA: East River...
GCTTATCGCGATATCGCGGAAATCACGACACACGAGCAACGCGAGCGTTTGGTCCGCGATTGGCGCGATCGCTTTGGACCATTCCCGCCCGCGGTGGACAATTTGTTCGTTCTAGTCGAAATTAAATTGGCTGCTGCAAAATCGGGCGTCAGCCGCGTAGAAATGCGTGAACGCAAGTTGATGTTGACCCGGCGCGGGGACTTTATACTTGTCGCGGGCAAATTCCCCCGTTTAGTTGCAGCCGAAATCGAACAGCATCTTGGAGAAATTCTGGAGCTGATCAAGAAACTATGAGACACATCATTCGTCCATTTGCTATGGTTTTGCTGGTGGTGGCTAGCCTTGCGCTATCCCCGCTTTGCCGCGCCGCGTTTTCCGCAGAGCCCCAAGTCGTTGACGGCATTGCTGCGGTCGTGAACACGGAAGTGATCACGTACTCGCAAGTGCGAGAGTTGTCCGCGCCCCGGGAGAAATTGCTGCGTTCGCAATACACGGGCGAGGAGCTTCAAAAGCAACTAAAGCAAGTGCGAGAGTTGGCCCTTAAAGACTTGGTTGATCGACGCCTCATCGTACAGGCGTTTAAAAAGGAGAGTTACGAAATTCCGGATCATTTTGTTGATCAGCGGATGCACGAGATTATCCGGGAGTCATTCGGCGGCGATCGCAACACGTTTATCAAGACGCTGGAGGCGCAGAACTACACGTTGGGCGAGTTCAAAGAAAAGGAGATGGAAAGCATGATCGTGCAGGCGATGCGCGGTAAGAACGTCAAGAAAAGCCTGATCATTTCGCCGCCAAAAATAGAAGAATACTACAAGAAACATCGCGACGAATTCACCACCAAGGAGCAGATCAAGCTGCGCATGATCATGATTCCCGGCCACGCCGATACCGGGAATTCCGCGGCACAAAAAGCGCTGGCTGAAGAAGTGCTCGGCAAACTCGCCAGCGGCGCCGAGTTCGAGCGGATGGCGCAAGTTTATTCCGAGGACAGTACGCGCGAACTGGGCGGCGATTGGGGCTGGATCGGACGCAAAACACTCGCGGCCCCGCTCGAAAACGTTGCTTTCAAAGTCCCAGTCGGACGAATCAGCAATATTGTGGATTACGCCGGCAATTACTACATTCTCAAAGTCGAAGACAAGCAAGGTGGAGACACCCGATCGCTGGCGGAAGCTCGGCCCGAAATCGAGAAAAAACTGATCCAGCTGGAAGCCCAAGGCTTGCAGGAACGCTGGATCGCCAGTCTGCGCGCCAAGGCTTACATCCGAACATTCTGAAATTCGCAGTTCATAGTTTGATGTTCGATGTTGGATGAAGCGCGCATCCACTTGCTAGGTCGTGTGGGATTGATGAAGATGTGCGATGCAACCGAGTATCGGCGTCACACTCGGCGACTGCGCCGGGATCGGCCCGGAAATTGTCGATCTTGCGCTAAAGTCCGGGCATCTGCCCGATTCGGCTGAATACAAGATTATCGGGAAGTATCCCGATTGCTCGTTAGGCCAGCCGACGGTCGAGACCGCGCGCGCCGCAGCGGCGGCACTTGAAGAAGCCGTAACGCTGGCGCGCAGGGGCGAACTCGATGCTGTCGTAACGGGTCCGATTCACAAAGCGCGGATGTACGCAGCCGGCTTTAAATTCCCCGGACAAACGGAATTCTTTGCCGAGCGCTGCGGCGTGAAAAATTTCGCGATGTGTTTGACCGGCGGAAAACTCACCGTGGCACTCGTCACCACGCACATTCCGCTGAGCGAAGTTCCCCGCGCACTCAGGCAATCCGAGATCGTTCGGGTGGGCTTATTGCTCGTCGATTTTCTCCGTGGCCGATCTATCAACGCGCCGCGAATCGCGGTCGCAGGTTTAAACCCGCACGCCGGCGAATCCGGAAAAATCGGGCGCGAGGAAATCGAATTCATCGCGCCAGCGATCGAAGAATTGCAATCCGCAGTCTTCAGCGGGCCTCTCTCTCCCGACACAGTTTTTCATCGCGCTGTAGAAGGCGAATTCGATGCTGTTCTCTGTATGTATCACGATCAAGGTTTGATCCCGCTGAAACTGCACGCCTTTCACAGCGGCGTAAACGTGACCCTCGGGTTACCCTTCCCGCGCACGAGTCCCGATCACGGCACCGCCTTCGAGATTGCCGGCAAAGGCATCGCGCGACCCGACAGCATGATCGCTGCGATTAATCTGGCAGCGGAACTGGCACAAGCCGCCAAACGTAAATGAAAAATCTTGTCCTGCGTTCCTGCTTTCCTTAGCGATCCGATTTCATCGCATGACGATCGACAAGTACATCTCGGTCTTTAATCTTGGGTTGCAAAACACGTTTGTTTATCGCTGGAATTATTTTCTGCGCGCGCTTTTCGGATTGATTCCGCTCGCCGGCACCGTTTTTCTGTGGGCCGCCATTTTCAAAGAGCGCGGCGGCGGTCTACACGGCTACGACTACGGGTCGATGATTTATTATTATTTGCTCACGATTCTGGTGAGCAATCTGGTCACGCCCACGGAAGACGAATGGCAGATCGCCGCCGACATCCGCGAAGGCCAGATCAATTCTTTGCTGACGAAACCGATGAGTTACCTCGCTTATCGCTTCAGCATTTTCATGAGCGGCCGCCTAGTTTACACGTTCGTCACGCTGCCGCCGATCGCGCTGATCTTTATTTATTTCCGGCACTACATCGCGTTGCCCGATCAAGCGATGACTTATATTTATGCCTGCATCTCGCTGCTGATGGCCGCGTTCATGCAATTCTTCATCACCTACAGCCTCGCCATGATGGCGTTCTGGATTTTGGAAATCTCCACCATCGTTTTCATCGTTTACTCGTTCGAATATTTCCTCGGCGGCCAAATGTTTCCCATCGACATCATGCCTTCCGGGATTCAGGCCGTGATGAAATGGCTGCCGTTCTATTACGAATTGTTTTGCCCCATCGCCATTTTCCTCGGGCGACTTAAAGGCGCCCAACTCGCGCAGGCATTGGCAATTCAGTCAGGCTGGCTCTTGCTGACTTGGGCCGCCGCGCGCGCCATGTGGAAACGCGGCCTCGGCCATTATCAAGCCGTCGGCGGATAAGCGAACAAGATCAGCTGCCGTCAGGGGATCGGTACAGTGGTGCGTCTCCTCACGCGCGCATTCGCGGTTAATTGCGGTTGAGGACAGCCGCCTCTGCACCGAGAGCGGCATCGAATGCATGGCGCGGTGGAGCTGTTGGCTGCGGCACCTAGTCAGGCTGCTTTCGTCAAGGTTGCTCGTCACCCGCGCGCCGGAGCGACACTGAACGGCGCGGAAGGCAAAACATCGACATGCTCGCACCTCTCCGTCATTTGGTCGTCGGCAAGCCGGCGGCTTTCCAACCTTTGAAGCCGCCGGCCATCGAGCGGACGTTTCTGTAGCCCATCTTTTGCAGGCTTTCGGCGGCGAGCGCGGACCGGCCGCCACTGCCGCAGTGGCAAATGATCAATGCGTTTGGATCGGGAACTTTTTCCTCAATGTCCAGCTCGATCGTGCCACGACTCAGATTCGTTGCATTTGGGATATGTTCTTCGGCCCATTCGTCTTTCTCCCGGACGTCGACAATCACCGCTTCGCTGCTTTGCGATTTCGCTGCCGCATCAGCCGGTGAAATCTCCGTGATGTTTCTTTTCGCTTCCGCGACCAGTTTTTCGAAACGAACGTGTTCTGCCATTTCCTACAATCGTCCATCGCGATAGCGAAAGATCAAGTTGTAGCCACAGGCCTGTGGCCCGTCAGAAATATGCCCGCCCAAAACGCCGCACAGCGGCGTGGCTACAGCTATTCGTAGCGCAACGCTTCGATCGGGTCGAGCCGGGCAGCCTGGCGCGCCGGATAGAATCCGAAAAAAATTCCGACTGCGGCACTGAACAAAAACGCGATGGCGATCGAGCTGATTGAAATCAGCGTCGGCCACTGAAATTTCCAGGCAAGAAATTGCGATGCGCCGATACCGCAGACGATTCCAATCACGCCACCGACAGAACTGAGCGTCACCGCTTCGATTAAAAATTGCGTCAGGATGTCGTTGCCGTGTGCGCCGACGGCCATGCGCACGCCGATCTCGCGCGTTCGTTCGGTCACACTCACAAGCATGATGTTCATGATGCCGATTCCGCCGACCACGAGCGAGACGCCGGCAATCGCGCCGAGCAAAAGCGTCATCACTTTCGAGGTCGCGGTCGCTGCCTCTGCGATTTCCTGCTGATTGCGCACGGTAAAATCATCATCGCGGCCAGGCCGAATGTTGTGCCGCTGTCGAAGCAGCGAAATGATCTGTTGCTGCGCGGCTTCGATTTGGCGCGCGTCGCCAACTTGCACATTGATATTGCGCAAAGTCGTGCCTCCGACCACGCGCTTCATCGCGCTCGTGTACGGCATGATCACGATGTCGTCTTGATCGACCCCTTGCGTGCTTAAGCCCTTCGGTGTGAGCACGCCAGTAATCGTGAACGGCACATTTTTGATGCGCAAAATTTGGCCGACCGGATCTTCGTTGCCGTAAATTTGGGTCGCGGTGGTACGGCCGATGACGCAAACCTTGTTCGCGCTGCGCACATCCTGCGCCGTGAAAGGTACGCCATCGGCCAAGGGCCACTGGCGCAAATCAAAATAATCTGCCGATTCGCCGTAAATCCGGGTGAACCAGTTTTGGTTTCCGGCCGCGACCTGCGTGGTCGAAACAACTTCCTCGCTGACCCCTACAACACCCGGCACTTCGCGCCGGATTGCTTCCGCATCTTCAATCTTTAAAGTACCCGCGCCTCCCCACCCCGTACGAATGCCGCTCGAGGTGGTGCTCCCCGAAAATATCAGAATCACATTTTGGCCGAGGCTGGCGATCTGCGCCTCCACTTGGGCTTTCGCGCCATTCCCGATCCCGACCATCGCAATGACCGCCGCCACGCCAATGATAATGCCGAGCGCGGTCAGCACCGAACGCATTTTGTTTCGGCGCAATGCGCGAAACGCAACGTTAAATGTCGATCCTACTCTCATCGTGTTCGTTGAAACGCTAGATCGTTAAACCGTTGAATCGGATCATTACTGGCCTACTCCTCCGGGTTGTTTGTCGACGTTTCTGGTTTATCCAATTCAGCTTTGGTAACAGCTCGTTGCGTGACGACTTTGTCGCTAAGCAAAATTCCATCCCGCATTACCACATTCCGCCGTGCATAAGCAGCAATGTCCTGCTCGTGCGTCACCATAACAATGGTGATTCCACGCTCATTCAGCAGCTGAAAAATTGCCATGATCTCAACACTCGTTCGACTGTCGAGATTTCCCGTCGGTTCGTCCGCCAGCAGCACTTCGGGATCATTGACCAACGCGCGCGCGATCGCGACGCGTTGTTGTTGACCGCCCGAAAGCTGGCTTGGATGATGATCTTCGCGGCCGCCAAGTCCGACCGACGCAAGGACCCGATCGGCCTTTTCGCGAAGCTGCGCATTTGTTAAGCGCTGCGCGCTGTAAAGCAACGGCAACTCGACGTTCTCCCGCGCCGATGTGCGCGGCAGCAGATTAAAACTCTGAAAGATGAAACCTATTTTGCGATTGCGAATGTCAGCGAGCCGATCGCGATCAAGGCCAGAAACATCGGCACCATCCAGAATGTAATGACCCGAAGTCGGTCGATCCAAACAACCGAGAAGATTCATCAGCGTGGATTTCCCGGAACCGCTCGCGCCCATCAGCGCCACAAATTCGCCGCGCCGGATCTCGAGAGAAACCCCGCGCACGGCGTGCACTTCCATTTCGCCACTGCGATACGTTTTGTGGACATCGACCAGCCTGACGACTTCGCCGTTGTTCATGTCGATGCAGTTATTTCCTTTCTCTTCCTCTTACTCTTGCTCGTGAGAGATCAAAATTAAAACAATAAGAGATTTCTCGACTCCGCTCGAAATGACAAAACTCATTAAAACCGGCGCGGGCCGCCACCGAACGGATTTGTCGGAGGCGACGCCGCGGCGGTGGTTGAAGTTAGCTCAGCGGTCACGGCGCGATCGCCCTCTTTCAGGCCTTCGACCACTTCCGTCATAATGCCATCGCTAATCCCGGTTTTAATCTGGACCGGCCGCGGATGGCTGGCGAAATTTGGCAAAACATAGACTGTTCGTTCGGCACGGCGTTCGCGCGCGCCAGCATCACCTGCCCCGCCGCGCCTCGCTCCACGGCCCGGCACGCTCTGTTTCGCCTCGACTGGCGTCGCATCCGGTGGGCGATATCTCAGCGCCGCGTTTTTGATCAGTAAAACATCGTCACGATGCGCGATGATGATTGATACGTTTGCAGTCATTCCTGGCTTCAATTTCAATTCCGGATTACTCACCCCGATCACGGTGTCGTAAGTCACAACATTCTGCACGGTGATTGGCGCATTGCGCACCTGCACGACCTTCCCGTGAAAAATCTGCATGGGGAAAGCGTCCACCGTGAAATCCACGTTCTGATCGATTGTGACGACACCAACGTCCGCCTCGGCGACGTTCGCGTCGATCTGCATTTTGGTTAGATCGTTCGCAATCGCGAAGATGACCGGGGCCTGCAAACTCGCGGCAACCGTCTGGCCAACGTCGACGCTGCGCGAAATCACCACCCCGTCGATGGGCGAAGTGATCGTGCAATGATCGAGATCTGCCTTCGCCTTGTCGAGCGCGCCTTGCTTGATCTTTACGTTGGCCTCGGCTTGATGGAGGGTTGCTATCGCTTGATCGACATCGGCTTGCGAGGACGTTTTCCGGGCAAATAACTCCTGTGTGCGTGCCGCCGTGATCTTGGCAAGTTCAAGCGCAGCCTTCGCGCTCGCCAAATCCCCCTCAGCTTGAGTAACGGTGGCCTGGAATATCGCCGGGTCGATCTGCGCTACAACTTGTCCGGCTTTTACCTGAGAATTAAAATCCGCGAACAATTTGGCAATATTACCTGAAACCTGGCTGCCGACCTGCACGGTTACCACCGGGTTGAGCGTGCCCGTCGCGGTCACCGCTTGCGTGATCGAGCCACGCGTCACTTCTGCCGTTTGATAATTTGCGGCGCCTGCGGTGCGGCATTGCCGGACAATGAACGCAATAATTAACAGGCCAACGATAACGGCGAGCCAGGGGAAAAAACGTTTCATGCGCGCGCTGATTGATGCACTTATAAGTAGATAACAGGAAGAACTAATGCGCCGTTACATCGAAATCTACTCCATCATGCTGCGCAACTCCCTCATTCGCGAGATGAGTTTCAAGGCAAATTTCCTGCTCTGGATGATTGTCGAGGTCCTTTGGTTTTGCGGACAGATTGTTTTCTTCAGCATCATTTTCGGACAAGTCGATCGCATCGGCGACTGGACGAAATGGGAAGTGGTGCTGCTTGTCGGCACCCACCAAATGATAGCGCAAATCTTCCAGGGCTTTTTTTTCGTCAACCTCGCGAATATCCCGGAACTGGTCCGCACGGGAAAGCTCGATTCGTTGCTCGTGTTGCCGATCGACAGTCAGTTTGCCGTTTCCAGCAAGCAATTCGGCCTCGATAGCATGATCAATGCCGCCCTCGGCGGAGTGGTGGTCTGCGTTTCCTTGTCCCAACTCGGCATCGTGCCAAACCCGATGTCGGTCCTGCTTTATCTGGTGGCGCTCGGATTCGGCGTCGCGGTTCATTACTCCATCATGCTTGGCCTCGCCGCTGTGAGTTTTTGGATTATCCGCGCCCAGGGACTGGTTTACGGATACTTTAATTTTCTCAACATCGCGCGCTATCCGGACACGATCTTCCCGTGGCTGTTTCGTTTCGTCTTCGGTTGGATCATTCCGGTGGTGATCATCGCAAATATTCCCGCCCGGCTACTCATCAAATCGCTAGGCCAACCCGGCCAACTCATGCTGCATCTTGTCATCGCCTCGACGATCATCTTCTGGTTGTCCCGCGTTTTCTGGCGCTTTGCGCTGCGGCATTATTCGAGCGCTAGCTCGTAAGATCGACAAAAGCGCCAAAAAACAATTCGCCATCTTTAGCCCAAATCTCCGCTTGCGCACTGGGCCAAATGTTCTTAATTAAGCCTCCGTTTTTTCCGGCGCCCCAGTAAAAGGCGCCTTTCACGCTATGGTCAAACCAAAGAAAAAGAAGAGTTCCGCGAAGAAATCCGCCGCGCGTAAAACGCGACCGGCGCGCAAGGCCGCCAAGCTCACGCGTAAAGTGCCTGCGAAAAAATCGGCCTCGAAAAAGGCCGCACGGGTCTCGGCGAAGGCGGTCACACGTTTGCCGAAGGTTTCGAAATCCAGAAAAGCAATCACTGACTCTCCCGCCATCCTGCTTGGCCGGAACCATCGCGAGAAGAGGCTCGATCCGTTCACGCGGCAGCAAAAGGAGAAGTTGCTTCAACTTCGCGACGCCATGGTGGATTCCATGGCCGGCGTTGCCCAGGACACTCTTCGCTCGCGCGCCGAAGGCAGCGAGGCTTCGGCTTTTGGCATGCATCAAGCCGACGCCGGATCGGACGCCTACGATCGCGATTTCGCACTGAGTTTGCTTTCGCAGGAACAGGACGCGCTCTACGAAATCGATCAGGCGCTCAAGCGCATCGAGCTTGGGACTTACGGAAAGTGCGAAATGTCTGGCAAACCAATCCCGCGTGCACGCCTCGAAGCCATCCCGTTCGCGCGTTTTACCGTGCAATGCCAATCACAGCTTGAAAAACAGAACAAAGCTTCGCGCGTCCGACAATCGGTGACCTCGCTCTTCGGCTTAACGGATGAGGAAGGCGGCGAGGGTGAGGAAGAAGAAGCCGCGCCAGCCGAGGCCAAGGAATAATCCAAATGGCGCAGGAAATTATCATTCTCGAATGCACCGAGGCAAAAGCGCTGGGCAAACCAGTCTCGCGTTATATGAGCACGCGGAACAAGAAAAGTCCGCGCACGCCCAATCGGCTCGAGAAGAAGAAGTACAATCCGTTTCTAAAACGGCATACGCTCCATCGCGAAACGAAGTAATTATCGATGCAACCCAAAACCGCCAAACGCCGTTCCGCTTTCCGCCGCGCCAATCGCACCATGCCGCGCCGCAGGATCGACATCGCCATCGAGGCGATCGACTACAAAAATCCCGATCTCCTGAAAAAATTCGTCACTGAGAGCGGAAAAATCCTTCCCCGCCGCATTACTGGCATGCCGGCGCATCTTCACCGGAGAATCACGCGTGAGATCAAACGCAGCCGTTCGGTGCTCTTGATGAAGTAAATTGTAGCCGCGGCCCAGTTGGGGCCGCGAGCGCGCGTCGCACAGCCACGCAGTTACAGCGTTACGCCTTCCGTGTCCGCTCGCCTTGCTCGATTAGCTTCCAGAACTCGCGCGTTTCGCTAAGTTGCGCGTCTTCCGAGACAGGCAGTTTGGTGCGGAAAAGGAAATCGCGCAACGTGTTCTTGTGCAGGACGCGATGGACAGTGATCCCCTCGTCCGTCTTCGCAAAATAAATCCGGTAATCTTTCGCCCGGTAGCGATATAACTTTTTTCCTTCGCGTTCGATCACGCCGAATCGCTTCGAGTCGAGATGATCGAGGTCCTCCGGCAAGATTTGGAACTCAGCCAGCAGGTCGAGCTGTAATTTTTTCGGCAGCGCCGATATCTCCGCGGCGCTCAATTCATTGAAAATGATCTGGAACATTGCCGATCAAACGTAAACGCGTTGTACGCGGCTGCCAATCCGGGTGATAATTTCCCACGTAATCGTGCCGGCGCGATCGGCCAGTTCGACGCAGGAAATCTCTTCGTTCCCGTCGCGTCCCATTAACACCACCTCATCGCCCACGCGCACGTTGCCGATCTTGCTCACGTCAATCATCACCAAATCCATCGTCACGCGGCCAAGAAGAGCGCAGCGCCGACCGCGAACCAAAACCGCGGCGTCACGATTGGAGAGATGTCGCGGGTAACCGTCGGCGTAACCAGCCGATAACGTTGCAATCCGCATCTTTCGCGGAGTAATGAAGGTTCGACCGTAGCTGATGGAGCTACCCTTGGGCATATCACGCACGAGGGCAATTCTCGTTTTCCATGTCATCACCGGTTTAAGAAGTTTTTGAAACTCCGGCAGGGGCGAAATTCCGTAAAGCACGATACCAGCGCGCACGATGTCGAAAATCTCTTCATTAAACGCGAGCACGCCTGCGCTTTGCAATACGTGGGCTTTATAATCGCCCGGAACTTCGTCTCGAAGTTTTTTCACGTCTTGTCCAAATCGCAAGAGCTCATCACGCGTGTACTGGGCATCCTCGTTCGAAACAGGAAGATGTGTCGAGATGCTGTGGATTTTGATGTTTGGAAGCGCTGAGATCCTTTTGAAAACCGCGACAGCGTCCCGTTCCGGAATGCCCATGCGTCCCATGCCGGTATCGATCTTGAAGTTGATGAGAACGGGCGCACTTCGCCCGAAAAGAGCAAAATCTTGTGCTTCTGCGAACGTCGAAATGGAAGGAATGAATCCGCGCTCGACGATTGTCGATCTTTCTTCGGAAAGGGCCGGGCCAAGAATGATGATCGGATGAGACAGTTCGTTTCGCAGCGCGATCGCCTCCTCCAGATTTGCGACGCCGAATAATTGCACATCGTTCGCCAGCGCCTGCGCCACGCCAATCAGGCCATGTCCGTAAGCATCGGCTTTGACAACGGCGAGAAGCTCGGCCGATCCAATACGCTCGCGCACAACGGCTGCGTTGTGCCGCAAGGCGCTTCGATCAATTTCCGCCCAGCATCGATAAATTGCTGTGGTCATGACGCGATTCTTTGAGCTTTTGGCAATGTAATGTGCGGCTCCCGCAAATAAATCGGCTCGAGCGGAGGCAATTTAAAATTGCGACTTGAATCGTGAGCAAGTCGCGCCAGAAGTTCTGCGGAAGGATAACCGATAACCGCAACCGGAAATTGCGGGAGCGAGTCGGAACAAAAGATTGGCACATCATCCTGGAGCGCGTCGAGTTTGCTCTGCAAGTCTGCCTCACTGAACAAACTTGGACCTTCAACCAATTCCTGTTTGCGGATGCGCGCGAAGAAAAACGATTGCCGGCGAGCATCGCCGATGACGCAGTAGTCTGCGTTTTCGATTGCACAAATTGAAGGAAGGCCGAGCAGTCGTGCTTTCGAAGCGGCTTGTAATCCGATTGCAGCCGAGATTGCGATTCGCGTCCCTGCGTACGAACCGGGGCCGAGTCCGACAATGATTGTGTCGGGCAAACCGAATTGCTCCCGGACCTGGGCAATATTTTCGAAGAACGCACCGGAATTCTTGCGATCGTTGGGCCATTCGAGCACGACAAGATCGACGGCGTCGTTCAACCAGGCGAGGCTGCCCCGTGTAGTGGAAAGTTCGAGCGCAAGAATTTTCACCTTGTGCTTATCAGTCGCGCGCTTTCTGACTTTATCTCAAACAAAATCCACCGCGCTTGCTCGGGAATGGATTCGGGAAACCGGTCCGCCCATTCAATCACGGAAATACCATCGCCAAAAAAATAATCGTCGAGTCCCAGCTGCGCGACCGATTCTCGATTTTCGAGGCGAAAAAAATCGAAATGATAAACGGGTAAATGCCCGCCGGGATATTCGTGAATGATTGTAAAGGTGGGACTGGTAACCGGGAGGCTGCTTCCCAATCCCGCAACGAGCCCCTTGGTGAACTGAGTTTTGCCGCTCCCAAGTTCGCCTTTGAGCGCCAGGATCGACCCCGCATCGAGTTCCTTCGCGAATTGCCGGCCAATTGCCTCAGTCTCAGATGCGCTATTGGAAATGAACGTAGCCACCTTTCAATTGCGGATTACGGATTGCGGATTGCGGATTTAGACAGCCGATGCGTGTGAGCGGAAGCTTTGGGAATTTCTTGCGCCAGCCCTTTTGCAAACGAGCGCTGTCGCGCGGCGAAATGGTGAAGAGCAACTCGTAATCTTCCCCTTCGGAAATTGCATCGTTGATTTTTACACCGCGATTGAGCGGCAGCCTCTCCATCTCTATCGCGAACCCGACTTTGCTGGCACGCGCGAGGCGCGGCAGATCGACACCGAGTCCGTCACTCAAATCCATCATAGCGTGAATCGAAAAGTTTTTGGTCAGCCAGCGTGATTCCGCAATCCGCGGGATAAATTGCAAATGCTTTCGCTTACTGGCGCCGCCGAGCGTGCCGGTCACAAAAAGATCATCGCCAACTTTGCCACCCTGGCGCGATACCCAGCGGTCTTTCTCAACAAATCCCACGACGCTAACCGAAATGACAACCGGCCCGAGTGCGCTGCTCGTTTCTCCGCCGACGATGTTGACTTTGAACCGCGCCGCGGCTTTGCGGAGCCCCCGATAAAGTTTGTTCACCCACCTACTCTCGGTTTCTTTGGAGGCAATAAGGGTGATCAACGCGAATTGAGGCAGAGCTGACGTCGCGGCAAAATCGCTGAGAGGCCGCATCATTGCTTTCCATCCAACCTCAAGCGCGTTCGCTTCGGGCGTAAAATGGACGCCCTCGACAATGCAGTCCGTCTTGAGCACAAGAAAATTGCGGCCGCCCGGCCTTTTTACCACAGCACAATCATTGCCAGCACGCGCGACCACCGATTTGCTAACTGGCAGACGGGGCAAAAGTTGATCGAGCAGCCGGTCTTCGCCGAGCTGGCGCAGTTTCATTGCGGAAAGAGTTCTGGAAACGCCAGCACAGTGAGCGACACGGAATTGAACAGCGAATGCATCGTCATCGCGACGAGAATCGAACCACTCCATTCATAGGCAATAGTGAAACAGGTTCCCAGAACGAACAGCGGTGCGAAAGAGGGGAAATGAGTATGCGCGGCGGCGAAAAGCAGGGCATTGAGGGTAATTCCGAAAAAACGACCGAGGTAACGCTTGAGTACGCCGTAAAGAAAAAACCGAAAAAGAAATTCCTCAACCACCGGGGCGATCGCCACCGCGAAAACGATGATCATGATTCGCTCTTCGATCGTACGCGATCCATTGAAGAGCTCTACAATGCTTTGCCTGCTCGAACCGCTTCCGAAAAGACGCTGTGTAACAGCGTTAGTCAGCGCAATCAAAGGATATGCCGCCAATATCAAAATTATCCCCGTGCTGAGCGCGCGAGGAAAACTGATTTTGAAGAAGCCGCCCAACGCGCTTAGGTCAAACCCGCGAAAACGCAGGAAAGTGGCGATGAACAGCACCACCGCAAGCGTAAAAAAGAGATTTTCCAGAAGACTGCGCGCGTTCAATTGCACCGACCGATTAGA
>Ga0193750_1000325_pt1 | contig 13258 bp, 12 predicted proteins | sample L1c1metaG_FD_160569 | JGI IMG/M metagenome (GOLD analysis project Ga0193750, IMG submission 160569) | Soil microbial communities from a riparian zone of the East river system, Colorado, United States - L1c1 | ecosystem: Environmental > Terrestrial > Soil > Riparian zone | place: USA: East River...
CACGTGATCGATCGCGAGTACCGGGTCTGTGCATGGAATCGCACACGGGAATCGGGGCTTCAGGGTGTCCAGCGGGATGATGCGCTCGGGCGGAGCATCTTCGAGCTGCTGAACCGTCAGCCGGAGCAAGCGCTCCGTCGCGAATTCGACTCGGTCTTTCGCACCGGTGAGATCCTGCGCTTCGACATCGAGTCCTCCGTCGGTGGCGACTCGCGCGTATACCGCGTTTCGAAGATCCCGATGCGAAACGACGGTGCGGACGTCACGCACGTGATCACGATCGGCGAGGACGTGACCGAAGCCGTGCGGGCGCAGGAGGAGGCGGCCCAGGCGCGAAAGCTCGCGGCGGTGGGGACTCTCGCTGCCGGCGCCATGCACGAAATCAACAATCCGCTCGCGACGATTGGTGCCTGCGCCGAAACGTTGGCGATGCAGCTCGCGGACCCGGGGTTGCCGGACCAGCTGCGCGCGTCGTTCGCCGAGTTGTGCGGCATCATAGATCACGAGGTGCATCGGTCGAAGCGCATTCTGAACGGGCTCCTCGACTTCAGCCGGCCGACTGGGGCGACGCGCTCGCCCGCCGAGCTTCGCGACATCATCGAGCAAACGCTTCGTCTACTCAAGTATCACCCGACCTTTCGCGAGATGCGCGTGGAGGTGGATGTCGCGTCCGATACGGCGCTCGTCGTACGCGCGGACAGGGATCAGCTCGTTCAGGTGCTCATGGCTCTTCTGCTCAACGCGATGGACTCCATGAATCAGTCGGGTGTCATTCGTCTTCGTGCAGTTCGATCACCAGTCAGGGGGGAGGAAGTCGTGATGGAGGTGGTCGATGCGGGGAAGGGAATTTCCGCCACTGTGCGTCAGCGTCTCTTCGAGCCGTTCTTCACGACGAAGGCACCGGGCCGCGGTACCGGGCTCGGGCTCTCGATCTGCTATGGCATCGTCGCCGATCACGGCGGCCGCATCGAGGTCGACAGCATTGTCGGAAAGGGGAGCACCTTTCGTGTGACACTTCCACTCGCGGAGCCCGTGTCATGAGGGACGACAACCGCATCAAGGTTCTGATCGCCGAAGACGAGGCGCACCTCGGCTCCATCCTTCAGAATTTTCTGGAGGGGCGCGGGTACCACGTCTCCGTGCATACCGATGGCCGTTCGGCGCTCGATGCGCTGCGCGCCGAGGCGTTCGACGTGGCGCTGCTGGACATCGTGATGCCCGAGATGGACGGACTCGAGGTGCTGCGGCAGATCCGCGAGGAGCTCTCGCCTCCGGAGGTCATCATCATCACGGGCAACGGAACGATCGAGACGGCGATCAGCGCCATGAAGCTCGGCGCGTATGACTATCTCGCGAAGCCGTACCGGATGGCGGAGATCGATGTGATGGTGCGTCGCGCCTGGGAGAAGCGCGAGCTCACTCGCGAGAACACGCTCTTGCACAAGCGGCTCTCGCTCGCCGAGGCACAGTCGGAGATCGTCACGCAGTTCGCGCCGATGCAGGCGGTGCTCGCTCTGGTCGAGCGCGTGGCGCGCAGCGACTCTGCCGTGCTGATCCTCGGCGAGTCGGGAACGGGGAAGGAGCTTGTCGCGCGGATGCTGCACCGGCTGTCGCATCGCGTGACCGGCCCGCTCGTGGACATCAACTGCGCGGCGATCCCCGATGCGCTGGTAGAGAGTGAGCTATTCGGTCACGAGCGCGGCGCACACGCGGAGGCGTCCACGCGCAAGCTCGGTCTGTTCGAGCTCGCGAACGGCGGCACGATCTTCATGGACGAAATCGGAGCGCTCGACCCAAAGGTGCAGGGCAAGCTGCTGCGCGCGCTCGAGCTGGGGACGTTCTATCGCGTAGGCGGAACGCAGAAAGTGCGTTCCGACATTCGCGTAGTGGCGGCCAGTAATCAGGACCTCGCGCAGCGCGTGGCGAACGGGACGTTTCGAAGTGACCTCTATTATCGCATCAATACGATCAGTATCACGCTGCCGCCTTTGCGCGAGCGAAACGTCGACATCCCGCTGCTCGCGCGACACTTCCTGGAAAGCGCACCGGACGGCGTTCCGCGCACGCTCAGCCCGGACGCGATCGACGCCCTGCAGGCATATCCATGGCCCGGCAACGTGCGCGAGCTGCGGAACGTCATCGAGCGCGCCTCGCTAGTCTCGACGGGGTCGATGATCCATGCCAGTGACATCCCGCTCGGCGGGCTGCCGCCATCGAACGGCGGCAGGCCGACCGATCCGATGGCGCCGCTCGAGCAGGTGGAGCGCCAGCACATCGAGACCGTGCTTCAACACGCGCGCTGGCATCAGGGGAGAGCGGCGGAAATCCTCGGGATCTCGCCGAAGACGCTGTACCGAAAGATTCGCGAGTTCGGTCTGCGCCGTCCGAATGAGCGCTGAGCCGCAGCGGTCATGAAGATTCTGGTGATCGAAGATGATCCCACCGTCGGCCAATACGTGAAGCGGGGGCTCGAGGAGCAGCGGTGGGGGGTCGACCTCGTTACCGACGGCGAGGAGGGCGAACGCCGCGCGGCGGCGGAGCAGTACGATCTCGTGGTGCTCGACATGCGTCTGCCTGGTCGCTCGGGGATGGAGGTGCTGCGCAACATTCGCGGTCGCGGATTCGAGCGACCGGTGCTCGTGCTCACGGCGCAGGACGCCGTCGATGCAAAGGTCGAAGCCTTTCGCGCGGGCGCCGACGACTACGTCACCAAGCCGTTTGCGTTCGAGGAGCTGCTCGCGCGAGTGGAGGCGCTGAGCAGGCGCACGCCGACGATGGCGGCGGCGGTGCTCAAGGTGTCGGACCTGTCGCTCGACAAGAACACCCGAACCGTCGCGCGCGCCGGCGATGCGATCGAGCTGACGCCCAAGGAGTACGCCGTGCTCGAGTATCTGATGCGGCACGCGGGGCGCGTGATGAGCCGCACGCTGATCACCGAGTACGCGTGGGGCTATCACTTCGATCCCGGCACCAACATCGTGGACGTCGTGATCAATCACCTGCGCAAGAAAATCGACAGCGCGCAGGCCGTGAAGCTCATCCACACCGTGCGCGGAGTCGGCTACGTCGTGCGCACGTAGTCGCGCATGAGCACGATCCGCGCGCAGCTCACGACGGCGTACGCGGCGGCGCTCATCGGCACGGTCGGCCTGTTCGCGGCCGTAATCTGGACCACGCGGCGCGAAGGCGCGGTGGACGAGCTGCGCCGCCACGCGCTCACCGAGGCCACCCTCGCGCTCCGGCTGATTCGCCAGTCGGAGCTGGCGGGCGAGCCGGTGACTGCGAACCGCGATTCGCTCGTCGGCGCGCAGCTCGACGCGCCGCTGCGCACGATGCTCGATGGAATGCCGGACTACCTGCTCGTGCTCGATGCCAGTGGGCGCATTCTGTACGTCTCCGCTCCTATCCGCGATCTCAATGAGGATCCCGATCAGCTCGCGGCGCTGATGGCCGCCGCTGTCAGCGCGCCCACCAACGGCAACGCGAAGACCGTCTCCCTGGATAATCTCAGGCTCCTCATGGTGGCGCAGGCGCCGGCCGACCGCGGCTCGGCCGTGTCGCGCGTGGTGGTCGCGACCGCGGCGGACGTTCCCGATCCCGCAATCCGCGATCTCGTCGAAACCATGGCCGCGGTCGCACCGATTCTGCTGATCGCGTCGATTGCGCTCGCGTACGCGATCGCCGGGCGCGCGTTTCAACCCGTCGACCGCCTCGTGAACGAGGTGCAGGCGATTACCGACGGACGAAGCCTGCATCGGCGCTTGCCCGTCACCGCCGGCGAGGAAATCGCGAGGCTCGCGGTGACGCTGAACGAAATGCTCGAGCGACTCGAGAGCTCTTTCGCGGGACTGCGCCGCTTTACCGCCGATGCGAGCCACGAGCTCAAGACGCCGCTCGCCGTCATGCGCGCGGATGTCGAGCGCGCGATGAGTGAACGCGCGCCCGGGCCCGAGAAGCTGGTCGCGCTCGAGGAAGCGCTGCACGAGACGACGCGGATGGCGGATCTCGTCGACAGTCTGCTCACCCTCGCCCGCGCGGACGAGGGACGATTCGATCTCCATCGCGAGCGCGTACCGCTCGCACCGCTCGCTCACGAGGTCTTCGAGACGGCGACGATCCTCGGCGAGGCCGCCGGTCTCACCGTCACGATGCCGGAGGTCGCCGACGTCGTGGTGCTCGCGGACCGCACGAGGCTTCGCCAGCTGTTTCTCAACATCGTCACCAACGCGCTCAAGTACACCACTACCGGGAGCGTCGAGCTGAGTCTCGTCGCGCACGACCGCTCAGTCGCGTTCACCGTGCGCGACACGGGCATGGGGATTTCGGCGGCCGACCTCCCGCACATCTTCGAGCGCTTCTATCGCGCCGACCGCGCGCGCTCGCGGTCGGCGGAGCGCGGGGGATTCGGTCTCGGGCTCGCGATCAGCCAATGGATCGCCGAGGCGCACGGCGGCACGATCTCGGTGCGCTCGCGGCTCGGTCGCGGCACGACCTTCACGGTGACGCTGCCGGTGGCCGAAGATGCGCCGGTGATTCCGCAGCACGAGGTGGTGTCCACTGAGTGATCGTTACGAAAGCGCTAACGGTCTATTCATGACGTCTTAACGCGCGCGTCACGAGTGCGATAAGATCGACTCGTAGGTTGGATCCCAGGGATGGTGCAGCAGCTCGTGTCTTTCGCCTGGGAGACTTTGCGCATGTCCATCGATCTGCTCGAGTCGGAGCGCCGGTCGCAGAAGTCGTTCGGACACACGGCGATCAGCGTGGCCCTGCACGCCGCGGCGATCACGCTGGCGGTGTACGCGACGGCGAATGCTCGCGACGTCATCAGGGCGACCGTCGAGGTCCCCATACCGCTATATCCTCCTCAGCCCGAGAAGCCCGCGCCGGCGCATCCGCCCGTTTCGCGTCTTCCCAGGACGCAAACGCCCGTCGCGCCGCGGGAACCGGTGATCGATCCGCCCATCGCGGTACCCGACAAGCTTCCACCCATCGCTCCACTATTGAGCGAGTCGCCTGCCGAGAGCCTGTTCACGATTGGCCGAAGCGGGAACGATTCTGGCGAAAGGGGAAGTGGATCGGCGATCGAGGCGGGCGAACCGTGGCTCGAATCGCAGGTCGAGAAACCCGCGATCCCGCGCGACGGAAATCCGAGTCCAGCATACCCGTCGACGCTCGAGCGCACGCGCGTCGAGGGCACCGTGCTCGCGCAGTTCGTCGTCGACACGCTTGGTCGCGCAGAAATGCAGACGTTCCAGGTGCTCGCGTCGACGAACGAGCTCTTCTCGGCTTCGTTGCGCGTAGCGCTTCCGCGGTGGCGGTTCTATTCGGCCGAAGCTGGCGGGCACAAGGTGAAGCAGATCGTGCAACTGCCGTTGAAATTCGTTGCCCCTCGTCGATGAGTCGCGCTGGAACTCATTCATCAGCACGGCTCGGCGCATGCAAACAACCGATCCGCTCGACCAGCGGACGCGACCAGATGGGCGGGGCACGATGTGTGAATAAATGCTAACGTGGCCTTCATGATTTCTTAATGTGAGCCGCATCCAATCCATAATCGCTTGACGTAGGTTCAGTTCCAGGTCTGTCACAGTGCTCGTGTATTCACTCCAGATGCCAGGCGCATGTTCAACAACCTGATCGAGTCGAAGCCGCAAAGGAAAGGAGGTATCGGCGGGACTTTCGTCAGCGTCGTGTTGCACGTGATCATCATCACGCTTGCGGTGTACGTCACGGCGCACGCTGGTCAGAAGGTCGTCGAGAAGAATCGTCAGGAAGACGTCACATTCGCGAAGGCGCCGGAGCCGCCCCCGCCGCCGCCAGATGAGCCGAAGCCGCCGCCGCCGGACGTGGTGGCCGCACCGCCCCCGCCAAAGGGATTCCAGGTGCTCACCGCACCGATCAACATCCCGGACAAGATTCCGGATGTCGATCTGTCGAAGGCCGTGACCGACGAAAAGGATTTCTCGGGAAAGGGCGTCGCCGGTGGAAAGGCGAACGGAGTCGTCGGCGGGGTCGCGCAGACGGATCAGCCGTACTTCGAGTTCCAGGTGGAAAAGCCGGCCCTGCCGCGCGAGGGCAACCCGAATCCGAAGTATCCGTCGATGCTCGAGAGCTCCCGCGTCGAAGGAGAGGTGCTCGCTCAGTTCGTCGTCGACACGATGGGCAAGGCGGACATGAGCACGTACAAGGTTCTGCAGGCCAGCAATGATCTGTTCGCGTCGTCGCTCAAGACGACGCTGCCGCAGTGGCGCTTCTATCCTGCCGAGGCGGGCGGGCACAAGGTGAAGCAGATCGTGCAGCTGCCGTTGAAGTTCGTCGCGCCCAACCATTGAGCTGACCACAGCACTTTCACTTTTCGTCTTTTCATTTCGGAGAAGGTCAAATGAGCATTTCGTTACTTGCGCTCTTTCAATCGATGGGCGGCTTCGCGAAGGGAATCGTGTTCTGTCTTGCGATCATGTCGATCTATTCGCTCACCGTGATGGTCGGCAAGTGGTGGACGCTGCGTAAGGCGCAGGCCGAGACGCGCAAGTTCGCGCCGGAGTTCTCGCAGTTCCTGGAAGAGGACAACCTCAACGAGGCGATCCGCCTGGCCGAGAGCTACAAGAAGTCCCACGTCGCCCGCGTACTCGGTGGCGCGCTCGGCGAAGTAAAGCCGCTGCTGCAAGACGGCTCCGTCACCGTCGCCGACATCAACTCGGCAGAGCGTGCCGTCGAGCGCAACATGATGATCATTCTCTCCGAGCTGAAGCGCGGGTTGGCCGTGCTCGCAACGGTGGGTGCCACGGCGCCGTTCGTCGGACTGCTCGGCACGACGATGGGAATCGTGAACGCGTTCACGGGCATGGCGCAGTCGGGCGCGGGCGGAATGGGCGCGATCTCGGCCGGTGTCGCCGAGGCGCTGATCACGACGGCGTTCGGTCTGCTCGTCGCGATTCCGGCGGTGTGGGCGTTCAACTACTTCACCACGAAGATCGACAATCTCTCCGTCGAGATGACGTACACCTCTAAGGAAATGATCGACTATCTGATCAAGGGCGTTGCTGGTGAGTTCGGCCGTTCACGCTTTACCCGTGAGTTCAACACCACGGGCGGCACGGGCCCCATCTCGCAGTAACCGCGGCCACTTAGAGGAGATAGCTCATGGCCATGACAACCTCGGGGGCAGGCGGCGGTGTCGCGTCGTCCCCCAATGTCACACCGATGATCGACGTCATGCTCGTGCTCCTGATCATTTTCATGATCGTGACGCCGCTCATCAACGCCGGCTTTCAGGCGCAGCCGCCGGTGGGTATCAATCTCAAGTCGCACCCTGAAGACAACGAAGATCAGGTGCTCGGGATCGACGCATTCGGCCAGTACTACTTGAACAAGCGGGCGATCAAGAACGAGACGCTGGCGGATCAGCTCAAGAAGATCTACGACACACGCACCACGGACAAAATTCTGTACCTGAAGGCGGACAAGAATCTCGACTATTCCAAAGTGCTTGACGCGATCGACATCGCCGCGCACAACGGAGTCCGCGTGCTCGGCGCGATCTCGGATCAGCAGCCGGGGACCGAATCGACAGTCGCTGGCGATATACTCAAAACTGGCAAGAAGCCGTAGGAGAATTGCATGGCGATTACGACTGGCGGGAGCACCGGGCTGTCGAACGACATCAACGTCACGCCGATGATCGACGTGTTGCTGGTGCTGCTGATCATCTTCATCATGGCTGTGCCGATGATGCGGAAGGCGATCGATCTGCAGCTTCCGGATCCGACGCCTCAGCCGAACGCGACTCAGACGCCTCCCGATCAGATCGTGCTCCAGGTGCTACCGGGCGGCGCGTACAAGATCAACAGCGAGGCGGTGCCGAAGGAGAAGCTCGCTGCGCGCCTCAAGGAGATCTACGGACCGCGCCCGGACAAGATCATCTTCGTCAAGGGTGATCCAAAGGTGAAGTATCAGGACGTGATCTTTGGAATGGACCAGGCGCGCGGGGCGGGCGTGAAGGTCATCGGAATTCCGCCGAAAGACGTGGCAAAGTAGCGCCGAGCTTGTAACACCGTTGTGGCAGGAACTCGCGACGGACGCATCTCTCGGTGCGTCCGTCGCGTTATTTTTTGTGGTAGCCAGAGGTCATCATCGACATGTCACCGTACGAGGCTCGGAGCGACCTGTCCGTTGCGCGTCCGCCGTATCGTCCGCCGGTTGGAGTTCCCGCTCGGCGGGACTCCAGGTGGGCGGGTGCGATCTCGGTCGCGCTGCACCTGCTTCTCCTCGCGCTGATGATCGTACCGTTGCTCATCGTTCACGATGCGGAGGACGCAACGAGGGGCGCGGGCGGTTTCGGCCCAGCGGGCGGCGGCGGTGGGGGGAGCAGAGGCGGGGCTCGCGAGCCCTACGTTCGCGAGGACCTGCGCTACGTGCACGTCGCGCCTCCGCCTCCGCCGCCACCCGTTGTGCCGCCCAAGCCGAACGCACTCGTGCCGCCGGTACCCACGCCGATTCCGCCGCCCAGGCCGGAGGTCGTGCCGCCAGCGGTCGTCCCGCCGCCAACCGCGGAGGCACCGCCAACGAAGCCAGACACAACTCCGGTAACCGTGGCGACCGGCCCCGCGCCGGGGCCGGGGAATGGCGCCGGCCTCGCCGGCGGACCGGGGGCCGGCCCTGGAACCGGCGGAGGCACTGGCACCGGAGCGGGGCCCGGGCGCGGCTCGGGAGTTGGACCCGGGCACGGTGGAGGGGAGGGAGACATCTTTCCTCCGACAGCGGAGCTACTGCTGATTCCAGAGCTCCCCGTGCCGGGCGCGCTGCGCGGAAAGACATTCATGGTGCACTTCGAGATTGACGAGACGGGACGCGTCTCTCGCGTCGACGTCGACACCGGCGACTCGCGCTACGATCGCAGGCTCCGCGATCGCTTCATGCAGTTCAAGTGGCGCCCGGCGCATCGCGCGGATGGAACTCCTGTTGCTGCCGGCATCGACGTTCCGCTTGGTCTCTAGCCCGGTTTCGCCGCACGCGCGACCTAGCGCATCTGCTGACTGAGCCGTTACTTTCCCCCCGATTTACTGCACGCCGCGAGTCCCCAGCTCTCCGTCTCGCCCGGCGGCCCTTCCTGCGCCTAATCCGCATCGATCGAGGAAGTAGATGACCGCTGGGAACGTCGAGCGCGATGGTACGCGGTCTCCGACCGAATTCGTCAGGGCCATGACCCTGACCGATGCGACGATGCTCGTCGCCGGTTCCATGATCGGCTCAGGCATCTTCATCGTGTCGGCCAGCATCGCGCGCGCGGTCGAGTCGCCGATGTGGCTTCTGATCATCTGGGGACTCACCGGACTCATTACGCTGCTCGGCGCGCTCGCGTATGGCGAGCTCGCCGCGATGTATCCCCGAGCCGGCGGACAGTACGTCTTCCTCCGCGAGTCGATGGGTCCTCTCATGGGTTTTCTCTACGGGTGGACCCTTTTTCTTGTCATCCAGACGGGCACCATCGCCGCCGTCGCGGTTGCGTTCGGGCGTTTCGCGGGCGTGCTCTGGCCGTCGATCAGCCCCGACCGCTACTCCTGGTTTCCGCAGGCCGATGTGTGCATCCGCGCGATGGGCTGCTCGGATTCCGCGACTGCGATCCAGATCGGCCTCACGCCGCAGCGACTCGTGGGGCTCGCTACGGTGTGGTTTCTGACGTGGGTGAACCTGCGTGGCGTGCGCGAGGGGAAGCTCGTGCAGACGACGTTGACCATCGTGAAGACCGGTGCCCTCGCGATTCTCATCATCCTGGGCTTCACGATCGGTCGAAACAGCTCGGCGCTCGCGGCGAATTTCGGAGCGGCGTTCGCGGCAGGGCCATCGATCACGGGCGCCTTCGTGCTCGCCGCCGGCGCGGCGATGGTGGGCTCGCTCTTCTCGAGCGACGCGTGGAACAACGTCACCTTCGCCGCGGCCGAGGTGCAGAATCCGCGGCGGAATTTGCCGCTGGCGCTGGTGTTCGGGACGGGGCTGGTGAGCCTGCTGTACATCCTTGCGAACGTCTCGTATCTGCAGGTGCTTCCCCTGCAGGGCGCCGCGGACGGCGCGACGGTGCTGGCGCGCGGCATCGCGCACGCGACGCAGGATCGCGTGGCCACCGCGGCGGTGGAACAGATGTTCGGCGCGAGCGGCGCGACTTTCATGGCGATCGCGATCCTGATCTCGACGTTCGGCTGCAACAACGGACTGATTCTGTCCGGCGCTCGCGTGTATTTCGCGATGGCTCGCGACCGGCTGTTCTTCCTTCGGGCCGGGACGCTCAACGCGAAGGCGGTTCCCTCGTTCGCGCTCATCGTACAGTCGGTGTGGGTGTCGCTGCTCTGCCTGACCGGCACATACGGACAGCTGCTCGACTACGTGATCTTCGCGGCGCTGCTCTTCTATGTGCTCACCACAATCGGGTTGTTCATCCTGCGGAACAAACATCCCGAGATCGAGCGCCCCTATCGCGCCGTGGGCTATCCGCTGTTGCCCGCACTCTACGTGCTGCTGGCCGGCTCGGTGGCTATCATCCTGCTTCTCGCGCCACAGACGCGCACGCAGGCGTTTTCCGGCCTCGTGATCGTGCTGATCGGCATTCCGGTGTACGCGCTCTGGCGCCGTGTGGAGGCCGTGTAGGCATGCCCCACTGTGCAACCGGGCGCGTTCGCTGGTCGCTCGTCCCGCTCGCTGTCACTCGCGCCGCGGCTTCTGTACCTCTCTGGAGACCTTCACTGATGAACACTATGCACCACTCGCTCACACGCATCCTCTCGCGCTGGCCGGCGATCCTGCTTGCGATACTGGCCCTTCCGCTCACCGCGCTGCGCGTGCTGGCGCAGAACAGTCCCGAGGTCGGCGGCGAGGCGAATCTCAAGGTGCCGGATCTGTCGCAGGTCACATTCCTCAACGGCATTCCGGGCGACAAGCTGCTCCTCTGGGGGCTGCTCATCTGCGCGTTCGGCCTGGCCTTCGGCGTCGTGATCTATTCGAAGCTCAAGTCGATGCCGGTGCACGAGTCGATGCTGGAAGTCTCCGAGCTAATCTACGAGACGTGCAAGACCTATCTCACGACGCAGGGGAAGTTCATCCTGCTGCTCGAGGTCTTCATCGGCCTCGTCATCGTGCTCTACTTCGGCTACCTGTTGAGCTTCGCCCCGGTGCGCGTCGCGATCATCCTCGCGTTCAGCCTCCTTGGCATCGCCGGCAGCTATGGCGTTGCGTGGTTCGGCATTCGCGTCAACACGTTCGCGAACTCGCGCACGGCGTTCGCCAGCCTTCGCGGCAAGCCGTATCCCTGCTACGCGATTCCGCTCAGCGCGGGAATGAGCATCGGCATGCTGCTGATCAGCATCGAGCTCTTCATGATGCTCTGCATTCTGCTCTTCATCCCGGGCGACTACGCGGGCCAGTGCTTCATTGGATTCGCGATCGGTGAATCGCTCGGCGCGTCTGCGCTCCGTATCGCCGGTGGCATCTTCACGAAGATCGCCGACATCGGCTCCGACCTGATGAAGATCGTATTCAACATCAAGGAGGACGACGCGCGCAATCCCGGCGTCATCGCGGACTGCACGGGTGACAATGCGGGCGACTCGGTGGGTCCGAGCGCCGATGGTTTCGAGACGTACGGCGTCACGGGAGTCGCGCTCATCGCATTCATCCTGCTCGCGGTGCCCGACACTTCGGTGCAGGTCCAGCTCCTCGTCTGGATCTTCGTGATGCGTATCGTGATGATCATCGCGAGCGGCGTTTCCTATCTGATCAACGGCGCTATCGCGAAGGCGCGCTTCGCCGATGCGGACGTCATGAATTACGAGACGCCGCTCACCACGCTGGTCTGGCTGACGTCGATAATCTCGGTGGCGTTCACGTATACGGTCTCCAAGATGATCATCCCGAACCTCGGCGATGGCACGCTGTGGTGGAAGCTCTCGACCGTGATCACCTGCGGCACGCTCGCGGGCGCGATCATTCCGGAGCTGGTGAAAGTGTTCACCTCGACCTCATCACGGCACGTGAAAGAAGTCGTGACGTCGTCGAGGGAGGGTGGCGCGTCGCTCAACATCCTTTCGGGGCTCGTCGCCGGAAATTTCAGCGCCTACTGGCTGGGTATGACGATCATGGGGCTCATGGCCGCGGGCTACTACGTGAGCATGGGCATCCCCGCGATCACGCCCGGTGAGGCGACGGCTGGAGGGCTCATGCTCGCGCCCGCCGTGTTCGCGTTCGGCCTCGTCGCCTTCGGATTCCTCGGCATGGGTCCGGTCACGATCGCCGTCGACTCGTACGGTCCCGTGACGCGCAGTCGGTGTTCGAGCTTTCGACGATCGAGCAGCTGCCGAACATCGAGCAGGAGCTCGAGACGAAGTACGGATTCAAGGTGAACTTCGAGCGCGCCAAGCATCTGCTCGAGGAAAACGACGGCGCCGGCAACACGTTCAAGGCGACGGCGAAGCCGGTACTCATCGGCACGGCGGTGGTCGGCGCGACGACGATGATCTTCTCGATCATCGTGGCGCTCACGGATGGGCTGAAGCCGGAGCTGATCGGGAACCTCTCGCTGCTGCACCCGCCGTTTCTGCTCGGGCTCATCACGGGTGGATCGATGATCTACTGGTTCTGCGGGGCGTCGATTCAGGCGGTGACCACGGGTGCCTACCGCGCCGTGAAGTACATCAAGGCGAACATCAAGCTCGAGGGCGCGACCAAGGCATCGGTGGAGGACAGCAAGGCCGTGGTCGAGATCTGCACGAAGTACGCGCAGAAGGGGATGCTCAACATCTTCATCTGCGTGTTCTTCGCGACGCTCGCCTTCGCGTTCGTCGAGCCGTACTTCTTCATCGGCTACCTCGTGTCCATCGCGCTTTTCGGGCTGTACCAGGCCGTGTTCATGGCCAATGCCGGCGGCGCGTGGGACAATGCGAAGAAGATCGTGGAGGTCGAGCTCAAGCAGAAGGGAACCGAGCTTCACGCCGCGACGGTCGTCGGCGATACGGTGGGCGATCCGTTCAAGGACACGTCGTCGGTCGCGCTCAACCCGATCATCAAGTTCACGACGCTCTTCGGGCTTCTGGCCGTGGAGCTCGCGGTGTCGCTCACCGCGCAGCGCGGTGCGAGCTTCAGCCACGCGTTGGCGCTGCTGTTCTTCATCATCTCCGCCGTGTTCGTGTACCGGTCGTTCTACGGTATGCGTATCGAGGAAGCGGCATAGTCGTTATCGTGCGGGTACGGCGCGCCCTCGTGCGCGCCG
>Ga0193750_1000326_pt1 | contig 13218 bp, 9 predicted proteins | sample L1c1metaG_FD_160569 | JGI IMG/M metagenome (GOLD analysis project Ga0193750, IMG submission 160569) | Soil microbial communities from a riparian zone of the East river system, Colorado, United States - L1c1 | ecosystem: Environmental > Terrestrial > Soil > Riparian zone | place: USA: East River...
GGCGCACGCGCCAGTTTCACAAAGGTCCGCGACGAGGTGAACGCCGGGTTGCAAAGACAGCCCGACAACGGACGGCTCGCCCTCTGTGCCATCGACGCGGCGATAGCTTTGCGCGAGCATGATTCCGTGTTGCGCCTGATCGAACAACGATCCGGTGCAATCCGCGGCGATCGACGACATCTGCTCGATAGTGAAGAACTGCGCGCGCGGATGCTGGCCAGGTCGGGGACAAAAGACGCAGGCGATGAAGCAATCCCGCTCCTCGAGCATTTATTGCAAGTTCCATACAATCCACCGCGGACCCACGTCCCGCTCACTCCCGCGCTTCTTCGGCTCGACCCAGACTTTGATTCGCTCCGCGCCGATTCACGCTTTCAGAAACTTTGTCGAGAGTAAATCGGCTTATTTGTGCTGTGCCGGCAGCCGTGCCGGCTGCGAGAAGACAATCAACAGGAATGCAGGCGACACGCCTACCTCTACAGTCCTAGCTTTAGCTCGTCACTTGCCTGCACGCCGTAGCCTTGGCGAATCCTTCATAATTTTATCGCCGGTTTCAGGTATTTGGATAAAGTTTTATCAGTCAGCAGGGCAGGGGCAGCCGCAGGAATGATAGAACGGTTCAAGAACGCTCTGGCAGAAAGTCCTCGAGCCACTGTCTCCACCGTCCATTATCTCTATCTGGCCCGGATTCCATTTCTCGGGTGGGTAACTTTATTCGGTCTCCCGTTACTCGCGATAACCGTTGGACGGCCTCTTGTTCTTGCAGCTTACGATTTGGCATCTAATGGCGAAGCGTTTTTCGTCGGGATCGGCTTCGGATTGGCTGGTGGCAGCATCTATTTCACCGCTCACGTTATTACCAATCTTTGTTCGAACCGCTTCCGACTTAAGATCAATCGAATAGTTCAGAGCCGAATCGACAAGGTCTGGGCGTCCGCAATTCTCCTTGCGCTTCTCATAAATATTCTAGTAGGAGCTAGCGCCTCAAAACCGGTACTTTCTTACAGCGGCCGGATCTCGGTGGCTATGGTCGCAGGAATGCTCGTCGCGTTCGCAGGCGCGTCCGCAGCCGGAGCCATTTCCTCGAGTTTTCCCAAGAATCCCGTTTATCGAAATTTAGTTTGGTTCGGGATAAAAATCGGGCTCCGGAAGCAGAAAGGATATTTGCGCCCAGTCTCCGCCGATGCTGAGACGAACGATCCTGCGAACTGGAAGTATGAAGAGGGCCACGTTCGTGCCGTCTCCTACACGTTTATTGTCATTGTCGCATATTGCATCATCACCGGAAAGCAGATTGCGCCGCTGGTGGCGTTGATGTTGCTGCTCTCCCTCGGGGTCCTTGTTCTGGCCGGTGTTACATTTTTTTGGGACCGTTACCGATTGCCATTGCTGGTCATTCTCATCGTCTATTTTTGGCTCGCAGGTTTTTCTTTGAAGGCCGACCATTATTATCGCGTCTGGACCAGGCCGTCTCCCGACGCGGAACTAACGCCGGGCGAAATCATTGGTCGGGCCGCGCAGCAACATCGGCCTGTTGTAGTCGTAGCGGCAGCTGGCGGCGGTATTCAATCGGCCGCCTGGACTACTTCCGTCCTTGATCAACTAGGCAAACGCCTGAAGGCAGATTCCGGCGGCGCCTACGATTTGCCGCACAGCATCCGGCTCATTAGCGGCGTTTCAGGTGGCAGCGTCGGCGGAATGTTTTATGCGGAGTGTTTCAACGAGAGCGAACCCGATTTTAGCCACAGTTTTCAAGCGGCATGTTCGAGCTCTCTCGGGCCCACCATTCGTGGTCTTTTACGACAGGATCTTTGGCGCGCTCTGATGCCGTTTTTAGTTACTGATATTTGCGACGATCGTGGACGCGTCCTGGAGCGACAATGGTGCAAAAGCTTTGACAACAAATTTACGCCAAACGCAAAACTGGCCGATGCCACACTTTCGGCGTGGGGCGCGGATGCACGTTCGTTAAAGCGACCCGCGTTAATCTTCAATTCGACCATCGTAGAGACCGGGCAGCGGTTGGCCATCTCCACGGTACCGATCCGGCACGGGCTGATCGGCGAAACTGAGTTCACCGAACAGTATTGTGCCGAGATTGCTGTCAGCACGGCGGCACGGCTTTCGGCAACTTTCCCTTTCGTAACCCCGACTGGCCGGCCCACCATGTTAAACACGAGTACCTCCGCTTGCAGGGCCGTGACACCGCCTCCATGCGGGGGAGGCGATCAACACTTGGTCGATGGCGGCTACTATGAAAACAGCGGCCTGGTCGGAGCAATTGAGTGGATCGATGACGCTCTGACGGACCTTACCAACCCAGCAAAGAATCCGAAACAGTATCCGGTACCACGCGACATTTTGTTGTTAGCAATTGATGCTTTCGAACGACCAACCGATCCGGAAGATCCGTGTCAGCTAAGTCAGATGGGGCCAGCTGCTGAGTCCGCTGAGGTTGCTCACGGGGTGATCTACAATCTGGCATCCCCGCTGCACGCAGTGATGAACGTGCGAGGCGCGGGACAACGATCATTTGCCCGACGTTTGTTGCGCATGTTCCAAGCGCGTTGGGCACTGCAGCATGTCAATATTCGCGATGTTAAGATCTTTTTCGAAGTGGACGATCCGGCCAACCGGGAAGAACATGTCCAGGCTGGTCAGAAGACGCAGGCGCTCGCCGGAAAAAAGCCGGCTGGTCGATTCTATATAGGAGTAGATCCCGGGAAAGAACCGCTTTCCTGGCATTTGCGACGGAGTGAGATTTATGAACTAAAAAAGCAATGGGTTGGTTTTAATGCCGCTTCGGAAAACTGCCCCGACAATTATGGAGCGATTCTCGACTTCTTTAAAACCGAATCCGCCAAACAGTAAAACGTCCTGACCTATGCTTGAGCATTGAGGATCGCAGATGACACGGCAATCGCGCGGGCAGTAACTTCTTCCTTCTTAATTCTGCCTTCGTACTTTCCTATCGGTTGCGGCTCGGAGCTCGCCATTAAAATCTCGCAGTCCGCTCTTCTTCCACGCAATTGGTGAAATAGATCGATCTTGCTCGGACCGTTGCGGCTCGATTCGCAGATGCGATCGTGATTGATGAAATCGACGCGAGTTTTATTCGCGCTGATCGGCTATGTGTGCGTCAGCGCGATTGGAGCGGAGCCGAGCGCGTCGCCGTCTGCTTCCCCCGCCGCATCCGAGTCTCCGACTGCCACGCTCACTCAATCGGTCTCAGAGTTATCTGCGCAACGTGCGGCGGCTGAGCGTTCACAAATTTATCGTGCCGGCGCTGCTTATAGCCGATGGCTCGACCAAGTCGCGAAAAACTCGGGCAGCGAGTTTCTGCTGAGGCCGGTCTACGATCGCATCACATTGATGCGTCTTCTAACTTGCGTTGCGACGCTCGGTGTTCTCGCGTTGCTCACCGGTTGGTTTCTTTGGATCGCTAGGCGACGCGCGGGCCTGCTCCAATCGAACCAAGCGCAGTCCTGGCTTGCGGTCAGTGCGGCGGCGATTCGAAAACCACTCGCGCTTTTCGTTTGGGTGGTGGGCGGCGCCTTTGCGCTGATGCCTGTCGTCAACGGCATCGCTTCCCGCCCGACGCGCATCTTTTGGGCCCGCACACTCACCGGAATTGTTTACGCGGGCGAGATCATCGCTCTTCTCTGGCTCGTTTTCCGCGCGGTTCTCGCGATCGAAAAACGAATGCACCTTTGGGCAGAGCGCACCAACAGCGTGCTCGGCAAAGTCATCGTTCCGATAACCGGCCAAACGTTGCGTCTCGCAGTTCCGCTGCTTGGTATCATTCTCCTACTGCCGGTGCTGAAACTGCCGTCCGAATGGACCTGGGTTACGCAAAAAGGCTTCGGCATTTTGTTCATCGTCGCGCTTTCGTTCCTGATCATTCGCGGCATCAACGCCGTCCAACTGGCGCTCTTGAGCCGGCATCGATTGGACGCGGAAGATAATTTTTCCGCGCGAAAAATTTACACGCAGGTGTCGGTGATTCGCAAAATCATCGTCACCGTCGTGGTCATCATCGCGACCGGTTCCGTCTTGATGCTATTCGATCCGGTCCGGCAATTCGGCACCAGCATCCTCGCCTCGGCCGGGATCGCGGGCGTCGTTATCGGTTTCGCCGCACAAAAGACGCTCGGCAACGTGCTCGCCGGAATTCAGATCGCCCTGACGCAACCAATTCTCATCAACGACATCGTCGTCGTCGAAGGCGAGTTCGGCCAGATCGAGGAGATCACGCTCACTTATGTAACGGTACGAACTTGGGACCTGCGTCGCATGATTCTGCCGATCACATATTTCATCGAGAAACCCTTTCAGAATTGGAGCCGGGTTTCGACGGAGTTGTTGGGCACGGTGATGCTTTACCTCGATTATCAGGTGCCGATGGCCGAGTTGCGCAAGGAATTGAAACGGCTGGTCGAGAACAATCCGAAATGGGACCGGAAAGTTTGCGGCTTACAAGTGACCGACACCAAGCAAAGCACGATTGAAGTGCGCGCTCTGGTTAGCAGCACCGATCCCGGGAAAGCATTCGATCTACGATGCGATGTGCGCGAAGGCTTGATCGAGTTTCTGCGCCGCCATCATCCGGAAAGTTTGCCCAAGGTGCGGAACGTTGACGTTTCGGATCCTGCCAATACGGTCGAAGACGCGCCGCAGCGAACTCGAATTGCCAGTCCGGCTCGGACCGGAAAAGAGCACGAGCGCGGCGGCACCAGCCCGGGCGTCCACACCGAGGGCAAAACGGATGGCGCCCGCCTCAGATCACTGAAATTTTATGGACCGGTTCATCGATGCTGCGGTTGAGCAATTCGCTCGCGACCACACCGAGCCGGAAACCGATTTGTACGTCCGTCTTCGGGAAGAAACCTATCGAGTCATGCAGCGGCCCCAGATGCAGGTCGACGTCATCGAGGGTCGCTTCCTTCAAATGCTCGTCCGCCTGAGCGGCGCCAAAAGCGTCCTCGAGCTTGGAATGTTCACCGGCTATAGCGCGCTGATGATGGCCGAAGCTCTGCCCGAAGACGGGCACCTGATCACGTGTGAAATCGACCCGAAAGCCGAGGCGATCGCGCGACGCTACTTCGCGGAGAGTCCCCACGGAGACAAGATCACGATCCGAATGGGACCTGCCTTGGACACAACCAAGACGTTGGCCGGCCCGCTGGATCTGGTTTTTATCGACGCCGACAAGGTTAACTACTCAAACTATTACGAAGCCTGCCTGCCGTTACTGAAATCCGGCGGATTAATCATAGCCGACAATGTCCTGTGGAGCGGCAAAGTGGTAGATCCCAAGGACGCTGATGATCACGCCATCGTTGCCTTTAACCGTTTGGTCCAATCCGACCCGCGAGTTAAAAATGTCTGCCTGACCGTGCGGGACGGGATGATGCTGGCTTGGAAACGCGCCTGGCGATTCTGATTTTTCAGCTCCGCCTCTTCTCGACGATCGAGGAGAGGATGAAGGTGAGGAGTCGAAGATTGGCTCCGGTTACGCTTTAACTGTTCAACGCTTCAATGCCGCAGCAGTGATCACTTTAGCTGATCGTCAGCCAGACCCATCTTGTGCAAGAATGCGTTCCAGCGCGGGTCGTCGTGAAGATTCGTTAGGAGCGGGTCTTTGCGCAAACTGGCTAGACCGGGGTCGCGTTGCCGGCGCGCACGCTCCAACCATTCGAAAGCCTTATCCTTGTCCCCGCGATACGCGTGCACTTCGGCGATCTGGTATGCCGCCGTTTCCGCAAAATCCTTGGTCAACTGCGCAAGCGCGGCGTCTGCTTCCGGGATTTTTTTCTGGCCCCAGCGTGCGCACGCCACAATCAAAAGCCGCGCCCAATCACCCGCGTCAGCTTGCGCCGCGGTTGCAGCCTCCTCGAATTTGTTCTCCAGCAAATACGACAAACCGAGACCGGCGTGCGCCCAGGGCGCCGCTGGATTCAACTCCACCACGCGCGGAAATTCTGCGCGCGCTTCTGCGAATCGTTTCGTCGCCGCCAGGTTAAAGGCGAGAAATGCTCGTGCTTGTGGGTTGACCGGGTCCAGGTCGACTGCTTTGCGATAGAGTTCGATTGCTCGATCCATGTTTCCGCGTGCTATCTCGAGGTTGCCCGCGGCGATCACAATGCTCGGATCTGCCGGTGCCAGCGCCAATGCCTTGCTCAGCGTTTGAGCCGCCCCGTTCCAGTTAAAATCGAAATTCGTCTCGATCGACCCGCGGGCGAGAAACGCCTCCGGCAAGTTAGGCTCAATGGAGAGCGCCCGCGTCACTGCGTCACGCGCACTCGACAAATGCGCGTCGAAAGTCTTTTGTCCGCCCTCGGTCGCAAATGCGGCAAGCCAGACATTCGTCCCCGCGACTCCGGCCCACGCCAGCGCGAACCCGGGGTCCAACTCCGTCGCGTGTTGGTAGGCAGCTAAAGCTTCACGCGCACTTTTTTCCGAATGGCGATTTTCATAAAAACGGCCCTGCAGATATAATTGATGCGCTTCCACATTTTTCGTCCCGCCTTTCTCTGCCGCCTGCACTTCCGCCTGGATTTTCTCTTTGTCGGCAGGAGCAGCGGCGCCACCGGTCAGCCGATCGCGCACCTGTGCCACGATCGTCTCCGCCAGTTCGCTCTGGACCGCGAATACGTCTTTTAAATTACGCGTAAAATTTTCCGACCAGAGTTCCTCGCCCGTGTCAGCACGGGCGAGCCGGGCCGCGATCCGCACCGCTTCGCCGGATTTGCGCACGCTTCCGTCGACCAGATAAGCCACGCCGAGTTTTTGTCCAATCTCCTGCGCCGTCGCATTTTTGCCCTTGAACGAAAACGCGGATGTGCGCGCCGCCACGTGCAGACCTGGAATCTTTTGCAGGACAGTGAGCAGCTCTTCACTGACGCCATCTGAGAAATATTCGCTCCCTTTGTCGTCGCTCAGATTAACAAACGGCAGGACGGCGACGGAATTCTGATCGGCCGCTTTCGGAGCGGCGGCCGGCACGACGTTGGCCGCGGCTGTCGACGAACTTTGGTAATCTCGCCGCGAGCGTTGCATCAACCACCAGCCGAAAACCAAAGCAACCAGCACCACAACTGCGACCGCTGCCAGAAGAGCTAACTGCGATTTTTTCGAGGGGAGGGGGCGTTCGGGTTTGCCGCCCGACTCCCACGGCAGCACGATGCGGAACAGATCCATCGGCAGGCTGATGTTCTTCAAATCGGCCGAACCGAATTTTTCAAAGCGCGCCTCCAGCGCATTGCGAATCTGCCGCTCCACATCCATTGAGACGCAAATCCCGCCCGCACCGGCCAGAGCTTCGATGCGGGAAGCGATGTTCACTCCGTCACCGTAAACATCGCCTTGGCGATGCACGACGTCGCCAATATGAATCCCGATCTTGAGTTCGATCCGACGATCACGTGTGACGTCGTGGTTCCGCTTCGCCAGGGTCCGTTGGATTTCGATGGCGCATTGCGCCGCTTCCAGCGCGCTCCCGAACTCGACCAGGAAAGCGTCCCCGATGGTTTTGATTTCGGTGCCGTGAAACCGCGGAAAAATCTCCCGCAACAACCGGCGATGCTCTTCCAGCAACTCGAGCGCGAGCTTGTCGTCGCGCTGGGCCAACGCGCTGTAGCCCACCATGTCGGTAAACATGATGGCAGCAAGCTTGCGTTGCTCTTGCTCCGTGCTTTCGGAATGCATCAACGGATTAAATCAGACCCCGCCGAAAATGAAATCACGAATCCCGCCGACTTCCGGCAAACTACAGGCCGGGTATCATTCTAGATGCATTAGCGGGAGCGTAATCCTTGAGCGCCTGTGCTTGCGCTTTCGCCCTTCAATACCGACAGGAGTAACTACTTAAGCTGTTACGAAGCGTGCCGTAACTCAAGCCGGCAGAACTCTCTTTCCGTCCTCACCGGACCCCGCTCTGTCCCGATTTCTCGGCTTGTGCAACATCGGTTTTCAGTTTCTCCATGCCTTGCTTCGTCTGTTGGTCGAGTTCGCGAAAGACAGCGTAATGGGCTGGAGTCGGCCGCTCATAAGATAAATCAATGTCGGCAGCCAGATAGGCTAGATGATCGCGCAGCTTGGTCTCAAATAACAAGCTGCCTTCGCTCGCTTTCATCGCCATCTGGGCAACGCCGTCGATATCCTTATTCAGAGCGGCTAAAGTGTTACCTGCCTGGGCTTCGCTCCCACTCTCTTGTAGTTTGTCGCGCGCGTTCAAGGCTTGGTTAATCAGTTTATCCAAGGCGTCGAGATCCTGATAAATCTGAAGATCCAACGCCAGGTGTGCCTCTAAGTCCGCCTGAGTGGCATGAAGCCGCGGGTCGAGAGCAACGGTGAAATTCTGTTGCATCTTCTGCCCATTGTAATCGAGCACAACCGAATAGGCGCCCGGCACAACCATCGGACCCGCCACTGAATCGTCCAAGCCGCCCGCCGCGATGGGCGCATGGTAGCCGGTTACCTCTGTAGCATAAGGATAACGCAAGTCCCACTGGAGCCGATTCATTCCCGGCTCGACCGCAGCAAGCTTTGCTTCCTTTTCACGAATCTTCTGATCAGTGGGGTCGTCACTATGATCCGGTTCGGTGGCGGCATTTTCCAAATGCGGTCCTGATGGCGGTTCGCCGCTCTCCTTTTCCTTCTCTTTTTTCTCTTTTTCGGTGGCGAGGTGCAGCGGAATGCTGCGAATCACTTTTCCTTTCGCGTCAGTCAATTCGATCGTAGCCAGAGTTTTTCCGTCGTAATTTTGAGGAAGATGAAAGAAGAAAGTGGCGCCGAATGCGGGATTATCCCCAACATCGGGAGGACGTCTTTGGTCGGGATCCGGCAAGCCGTAATCATGGGTCAGCCACGCTTTTTCGGGAGCGAATAGGAAACTGCCATTGAGTTGCACGGCAGGGTTCTTGGTTAACTGCTCGAGAAATGTGAGATTATCGAGAACCCAAAACGCGCGGCCATGCGTAGCGGCAACGATCTGGCCCTGCCGGGTATTAATGCCAATATCGCGCACCTGAGCGACAGGCAGATTGACCGTGAGCGGCTGCCAGTGTCCGCCGGCGTCCAAGCTGAAATACACGGTGCTGCGAGTACCGAGAAACAGCAATTTGGATTCATTCGGATCCTCTCGCATGTCGAAAACAAATTCATCTTGGGGCAAACCGTTGGTGATTGCGGTCCAATGCTTGCCCAAATCGGTAGTCTTGAAAACGTAAGGTTTGAAATCGTCCCACATGTAGCGGCGGGCCGTTAGGTAGGCAGTTTGTTTGTCGGTATGCGACGGTTCGATGCAACTGATCCACGACTCTTGCAGATCGGGCGGAGTGACCTTCTGCCAGTTCTTCCCGCCGTCAGTGGTCACGTGGGTCAGACCGTCATCCGAGCCGGCCCAAATGAGATTGGCATCGAGAGGTGAAACCGCCAGCGCCGAGATTAGCGGAAAAATTTCCGCGCCCGACTGGTCGAGATCGACCGGGCCGCCGCTGGGCTGCTGGGTATTCGGCTGGTTACGCGTCAGATCGGGTGAGATCTGATTCCAGGTTGCGCCGTAGTCGTCGCTCTTGAAGACACACTGCGCGCTGATGAGCAGTTGCTTGGGGTTGGCCGGTGAGAACAAGATGGGATGAGTCCACCCAAAGCGATACTTAAGTTCCCCGGAAGACGCGCCCTCCTGGTAATGCGGCCACGGACTGACGCTCTGGTATTCTTCGGTGCGCTGATCGTGTCTCAGGAAAAGGCTGTAATAACCGCTCCCATAAGTGACATTCGGATCTCCCGGTTGCGGGACGCTGTAGGTGCTTTCGCCATAGGCGACGCGATGCCAGTCCCCTAACCGGATCATTTTCGCGCTGCTGGCGCTCGGTCCTTCAAAGGAGCCTTCATCCTGCTGCGCCCCGTAGATGTGATACGGAAACTGATCGTCCAGATTAACATGATAGAACTGTCCGGTGGGCTGGTTGTGTTCTGTGCTCCAGGTCTTTCCGCCATCGGTGGAGACCGTCGCGCCGCCGTCGTTACCCTCTAGCAGAATTTTGGTGTCATCCGGGTTGATCCACAGCGCGTGATTATCGCCGTGCGGCGTTTTTAGTTTGGTGAATGTTTTGGCGCCGTCGTGTGAAACCCACAGCGCATCCACCTCAGGCGCGTAAACGGTGTTGGGATCTTTCGGATCCACAAAAATCGTCATGTAATAGAAGGCGCGTTGCCGCAGCTTCATTTCATCATTTACCCGCTGCCAGGTAGCGCCCGCATCATCCGAGCGGAACACGCCGCCCTCTTTTGCCTGAATGATGGCATACACCGTTTCTGGTTTACTGAGAGCAATGGAGACGCCGATGCGCCCCAGGACTCCCTGCGGCAAACCGGGATTGTGCGTGATGTTGGTCCAATTCGCGCCGCCGTCCGTAGTTTTGTAAATGCCGCTGCCCGGACCGCCGCTCGAAAGCGCCCATGGTTTTCGGGTCGCTTCCCACATCGTGGCATACATCAGTTCCGGATGATTCGGGTCCAACGCCAGATCGATGGCTCCGGTGTTGTTGTCCACGAACAGAATCTTGTTCCATGATCTGCCGCCATCAGTGCTCTTGAAAATGCCGCGGTTAGGATCGGGAGCGAACACATGTCCCATGGAAGCGACGTAGACCACGTTCGGATCCTTAGGATCCACCACGATCGCGCTGATCGAGCGCGTATCGCGCAGGCCAATCGATTGCCAGGTTTCGCCGGCATCGTTCGATTTGAAAACGCCGTCGCCGGGAATGACGTCGTTGCGAATGTCCGCTTCACCGGTGCCAACGTAAAGAATCTTCGGATCGGAAGGCGCGACGGCGATCGCGCCGATGCTCGAGCTCGGCCCCGGCAATTTGCCGTCGGTGATGTTTTTCCACTCGACACCGTTATCAACGCTTTTCCAAACGCCGCCGCCCACTGCTCCGGCGTAAAAGAGGTTTTTGTTTCCCGGGACGCCGGTGACAGTGACCACTCGCCCGCCGATGTAGGGGCCTACACAACGCCATTTGAGTTTGCTGATCAGCGCTTGTGGAGCAAGCGGCTCTGACCCCTGAGCTTTCGCGAACGTGGGAAGCAATGTAACCAACCCGAAAACAAGAATCGCCCGTATATTCATGAGCCTCCACCACATCACAATTTAATTTCGATGGCGAATTTGTTTTTAGACCTCTATTTCGTTCCTTTTAAGATCTCGCAGCCGCTGTTTCTCCACACAATTTGTGAAATAGATCGTCTTCCTACGAACTTCCTAATTCTTAATTCTTACTTCCGCCTTTCTTACCGGGTCAACTGGATCGGAATCGAAATTTCGAGGTCCGCTGCACTTGCTTGCCACGCGCCGAGTAAGACCACCCAACTACCGAGCAAACTCGTAACCTTAGTAATCATTGGAGGATGTCGCGCTCACCCGAGAAAAAGTCCAGCGTCCCGTCGTTTTGGCCGGCTTTTAGAGCTGCATCGCGAGCGCAATTACACCTGCAGAACCGATACTATCTTTGAAAGATGGCCACCGAATGAACAACGCAAAAAAGACTATCGCGGCTGAAAAACCGCGAAGCCGTCGTTCTCAAAAGTCGACTCCAAAACCGGCGTGCCCCGGTTGCAGCATGATCAAGAACGACTGGCCTGGAGAAGGATACACACACGATGGCGAAACCTATTGTTGTCAGGGTTGTGCTGAAGGCACCGGTTGCATGTGTGTCGCCGTAGGGAAAACAGGCTTCTCACGCCAGGGACAGAAACTTACGCGGGCCGAGCCGCGTCCCGGCGAACAGCGCGCGGGCGCACCTGCACCAAGGGGCGAACTAAGCGGAGAACGAGATAATCTGGGCACCGAAGAGGCTCTCGATCAGGGCGGCTGACGCGAAAGTAGGAAGTAAGAATCAGGAAGTAGGAAACGGAAAGAGCAGCCGACACGGCCGCCACTACAATAATTCCTGAATCAGACGTTTCGCTTGTTCCGGAGAAACGCCGAGCTTGCGGAAAGCAAGCGGGCCTTCGCCGGTGTGCAACACCGGTTCCAGCTCTTCCAGGCTTTGCAGGTCGGTCCGACGCCAGAACAATCCGATCGGAATTTCGTCGCCCCACTTAAAACCGCGCTCGATCGCCTGATGCAGATCGGTCGGATCGTGGCCTTGTTCCTCGAGAATTTTTACTCGCGGATTAAACCATTGATAGGTGTTGTCCTTGTTGTAAGTGACGCAAGGACTGAAAACATCCACCAGCGCGAAGCCCGTGTGTTGAATGGCGCCCTTGAGCATTTCGACCATGTGTTTCTGTTTGCCGCTGAACGCGCGCGCGACGTAGGTGGCACCGCCAACGATTGCCATCGGGATCGGATTGATCGGGTTCTCAACGCTTCCGTGCGGCGTACTCTTGGTTTTCATTCCCTTGACGCTGGTGGGCGAGCATTGGCCGGTCGTAAGGCCATAAATCTGGTTGTCCATCACGATGTAAGTGAGGTCAACGTTCCGCCGCATGATGTGAACAAAATGGTTCCCGCCAATTCCGTAACCGTCCCCGTCGCCGCCAGTGCAAATCACTTTCAGCTCGTGGTTGCCGCATCTTACGCCAGTCGCAACCGCCAACGCGCGGCCGTGCAATGTATGCATGCCATAACTGTTGATATAACCCGGCAGATTCGAAGAACAACCGATGCCGCTGATGACGCAAGCCTGATGCGGTTGCAATCCCAACTCAAACATCGCTGTTTGCAGTGCGGCCAGCACCGAAAAATCGCCGCAGCCAGGACACCAATCAGGATGGATCCGGCCGCGGTAAGTATCTTTCGTTAATTCGCCGGGCTCGGTAGTTGTGGCGGGCGGTGCAGTTGGTGCGCTCATGATTCGTTAGGCGTTAACTTCATGGACAGGAACGGAAAGGCGGGTCGTGCCGGCCAATTGCGATTTCACTGCTTCGACAACGTGGTGTGGCATGAAGGGTTCGCCGTCGTACTTGCGGATGTGACCGTGCGCTGCGAAGCCGGTTTCGCTCCGGAGATAACGAGCGAACTGGCCGCTCTGATTGTTCTCGACCAGGATAACGTTCTTGCTGCGCCCGAGAATGGCGCCGATTTCCGCCGCGTGCAGCGGCACGATCCATTTGATGGCGAGCTGATTGGCCACGATGCCTTCTTCGGCTGCCAGTTTTTCCACCGCTTCCCGGATCACGCCTTCGGTTGAGCCCCAACCCACC
>Ga0193750_1000327_pt1 | contig 13210 bp, 10 predicted proteins | sample L1c1metaG_FD_160569 | JGI IMG/M metagenome (GOLD analysis project Ga0193750, IMG submission 160569) | Soil microbial communities from a riparian zone of the East river system, Colorado, United States - L1c1 | ecosystem: Environmental > Terrestrial > Soil > Riparian zone | place: USA: East River...
CCTGCCATCGATCTGCAGATTGAAAGCCAGATTCCATCCAAAGCCCGGCACTCTTTTCACAACCACGCGACCAGGTGGATGACTCGCTTGCCCCGCATTGCCGGTTGAAATTGCACACACCAAAGCAAGGATCAGAAGAGCCTTGCTGCCGAAGCTGCGTCTTGATCTCATGAGAGACATTACGCATAAGACGCGGTTTTCTCCAGCCCGGGTGTGACGTAGGACGACGGTCCGTAATTCAATCGCTACCGGAGAACGAATTCGTTATCCCGAAGGATACCACGCGTTCTCTCGCCAGAATGTCTGCAGCGTGGCGTTGTCGCCGCGAAAAATGTTGCGTTCAGCTTTTCGAATGTTGGCTACCGATTTCGGAAACTGGCTTCGAGGTCGCAAACCGCATTTACCATCGCCACAGTATTGCCACATATGCCAGCTGCGCCAGGGCGCTGTGCTCCGCGGCTCGGCGTGATAGTTAGCAATCCACAGCCAGCAATTTGCCAGTGTTTGGCGGTGTGCTGAGGTGGCCCCTGGCCCGTAGAGCATCTGCCGCAACCGATATTCACTGCAGTACAGACCTGGATACTTGCCGGTGCGTTCTTTGATGCGCTCAACGAACGCGACGGCCTGGGCCACGCTCATCGTGCCCCCTGGATAGTGGCCGTTTTTTTCGAAATCCAGGATGAGCAACACCCCGCGCCGTTTTTCCGGATCACCTGGGCGGATCGATGGCCGGGCCGACGCGACAGCATTCATGAAATGGTCGGCCTGTCCGATGGGGTTGGTCGCATCGCCGAAATGGTAAGCTCCCCATAGCAAACCTGCTTCCAGTGCGGCCCGTTGCCGTTCGTAGTATCTCGCGTCACGCTCCAGCCGCGGGAAGGTCGCTTCGTGAATGACTCCGACAATGCCTTCGTTCGCCATCGCGACAAAATCCGGGCGCATCAAGTCGTAATGCGACATATTGACAACGCTGTTTGCCGCAAATGCGCAGGCCGGCAGCAGCAGAAAAAGAAGCAGAATGGGTACGGCCGAAGATTTCATCGGCGGAAAAATAACCCGTCGGACCAATCGAGCAACGGAATCGATGCTTCAGTCGGTGACTTTGATCATTTTCACTTTAATTCCGACGCTGACATTCGTGGGGCAGGGAACGTCGCTCCGCAATTGAAGGTCGCGAACTGTATTTTTACGAACTGCTGAGCCGTTTTCTGGAGTTTGAAGCAGCCTGGCTGTGAATTGAGACACGTCCGATTGCAGCAGAAAATTGCCGAACCCGTAGAAAACGACTGTGAACGTTTTGCATTCGATCGGCTAGGGCCTCGCGCCCGCGCAGAAAGGTCAAGGCCAATATCAAGAATCGGATCCGAGCCGTCGCCCACCTCTTCCATCATTTTAGTCTTGCTATTTTGTAGGTTCATCCCCTACAAATCTGTGCAAGCGCCCCCGCTCTCAAAGCGAACCAAACCCCCACCCAACACAACCTTATGAACTCTATGATCCAGTTCCATTGTAGCTTGATTCCCCTCGCGGTTAGAAGTACCGCCCTCATCCTCGCCTTGGCCTCTGCCAACATCGCAAGTGCACAAGTCCACAACACGAAAACCGGCGTCAACGCCGGGGCGAGCATCACCACCGGCGACGAGGACACGGCCGATGGCTTTTCCGCCTTGCAGCTTACCAACACCGGCAGCTTCGACACTGCAGTCGGCTCCCTGGCGCTGCAGAAAAATACTGCAGGGAGCAGCAACACTGCGGTCGGATATATGGCGCTGACACTTAATACCGCCAGCAACAACACAGCACTTGGCACCCAGGCGCTCGCGAAAAACACCACTGGCCACAACAATGCGGCCAGCGGTGCCAGCGCGCTCTTCTCCAACACCATCGGTAACTTTAACACGGCTGATGGTAATCTTGCGTTGAACCTCAACACCAAGGGCAACTTTAACACTGCCGAGGGTTACCGGGCGCTCTTCCACAACACGATCGGCACCGACAACACCGCTAACGGTTATCAAGCGCTCTTTGGCAATACAACCGCTAGCAAAAACACCGCCATGGGTTCTGGCGCCCTCACCAGCAACACTCTCGGGCCCGAGAACGTGGCCATTGGCGCCGGAGCGCTTATGAGCAACACCACGGGTAGCCCCAACACCGCCATGGGAGCGTTCGCCCTTTCTGATAACGTAGATGGCGGCGACAATAATGCAGTCGGCCATTCCGCGCTCCTCTCTAATACACACGGCAGCTTCAACAATGCCCATGGCCGGAACGCGCTCACGAACAACACCGGCAGCGAAAATAATGCGTTCGGTGATTTGGCCCTGGAGCTTAACACAACCGGCGCAAATAACACAGCCATTGGTGACGATGCGCTCCGTAACAACGTGGACGGTAGTTTTAACGTGGCTGTCGGTGACGAGGCCGGCACCGGTTTGGGGGCAAGCGTTAATAACTGCATCGCGATCGGCGCACCTGGTGACGGCCCTTTTGCTACCTTTGATAACACCTGCTTCATTGGCAGCATCTTCGGTGAGGGGGTTAGCGACCCCGGCAGCCAAACAGCAGTATATGTCGATCAATTTAATGTGGTGGGCGTCTTCAACTCGTCCCGGCGGTACAAACATGACATTCAACCAATGGACAAGACCAGTGAAACGCTTTACAGGCTCAAGCCAGTTACCTTCAAATTCAACAGCGACTGGAAAGCCACGACGCAATATGGTTTGATCGCCGAGGAGGTGGCCGAGGTGGATCCTCAGCTCGTCGTGCGCAAGGACGGTGAGGTGCAGACTGTCCACTACGAGCAGATCAATGTGATGTTGCTCAACGAGTTCCTCAAAGAGCACAAAAAAGTCGAGGAATTGCAAGCCACGCTTGCGCAGCAACAGAAAGGAATGGAAGTTCTCACAGCCCAGCTCAAAGCGCAGGCCGCCCAGATCCAAAAAGTCAGCGCCCAGCTTGAAGTTAATAAACCTGCGCCACAAGTAGTCGCGAACAAACCGTAAAGCTGCGATTGTACAGTGCGCCTTGTCTGCCAAGCACCAAGGCTAATTGGAAAGGGCGTGTTTACGCCTGACATGAAAAAAATCTTTATCCTTTCGATGCTCATCTCTTTCGGGATGATTTGCTCCTGCCAAAAACAAGATTCAGCCGCTGAACAACAACTTGCTGAACGGAAAGCGGAGCTGGACGCACGCGAGCAAGCGTTAGATGAAAGAGTGAATGTGTTGGATGAAAGAGTGAATGCGTTGGATGAGAAAGTGAAAGTGTTGGCCGAAAAAGAGAAGGCAACGACGAACGCCCGGACGATTCTTTCCGGCGTTCAGGATCAGATACTCGACCCCGCGCAGGTGAAAGCTGAAAGTGACACGAGAATAGAGCAGCCCCTCCCCAACGCTGGGGTCCTGATTGCCGACCCTTCGCAGGTAAACTCTGCAGCAGATGAAAAAGACAGGTTGAGAAAAGAGCGGCTTGCCCAAAGCCAGCCTGGGCCGGAAGAAGTCCAGAGGCGAAGACAGCGTAAGTTGGAAGCAACACAAAAATGGAGGATGTCTGGCGCGGCAGTGTCTCCTGCAGCGGAGGCTACTTCCCCAACTCCATCTCCTGCATTAGAGGCTCCTTCGCCAACATCCCCGTAAGTTCGAGGTGCTCGTTACGCGTTCGGCGGCAGAGGTTGTTCGAAAACGCGGGCATAACAAAGATAAACAGACAGAAAGCTCGACGACAACTCCGACCGTTGGCGCACCAAGTCGTAATGCGACATATTGACAACGCTGTTTGCCGCAAATGCGCAGGCCGGCAGCAGCAGAAAAAGAAGCAGAATGGGTAGGGCCGAAGATTTCACCGGCGGAAAAATGACCCGTTCGATCAGTCGAGCAACGGAATCGATGTCTCAGTCGGTGATTTTGATGATTTGCGTCTTAATTCCGATGCTGACATTCGGGGCAGGGGAGGTCGCAAACTGCATTCTTACGAACTGCTGAGGCGTTTCTGGAGTTTGAAGTAACCTGGCTGTGACTTGAGACACTGAACGGGATTGAGCCCCGCAAGGCCTCTCGCGCGTGCGTGGAAAGGGTCGGTGCGTGATTAGCATGCACTATCCAGAATCGGATCCGAGCCGTCGCCCAACTCTTCAGCATTTTAGTCTTGCTATTTTGTAGGGTCGCCCCCTACAAATCTATGCAAGCGCCCCCGCTCTGAAAGCGAACCAAAACCCCACCAAACAAAATCTTATGAACCCTATGATCCAGTAGGATCTCTTAACGCGGCGAGCGGAAGAGTTTTTTGCAATGCTCTCCTTTTTTTTCCTTTGGAAGCAAATGAGACATAAACCCTTAAGACAACAATCTATGGACAATCTTGACGTAAGTAGAACAAGGCTGAGCAAAACTGGACTAAAAATCGTCGCGAGCTTAATTGGTGCGTTGGCAGCCCTGCGGTGCGTCCGCGGTGCGATAGGGTGGGCGATATTGATAGTCAGCGCTAGCAGGATAGCGGGTGCTGCGACAGTCATGGTCCAGGTGGCACCTTTTGGGGATACTTCTTTTTCGCCCAGCTCTGTTTCCATTAAACCCGGCGATACCGTGCAGTGGGTTTGGAAGTCAAAAAGCATGCCTCATAGCGTCACGTCCGGCAACGGGGTCAGCAACGGTCTATTCGATTCTGGTGTCCAGCAGAGCAACACTTTTACGTTTTCGCATACCTTTCCCATCGCCGGGACCTTTCCTTATTTTTGCACTGTCCACGCGCAATTTATGAAGGGGACGGTCACAGTTGCTGCTGCTGCTTCGTCTAAGCTATCGAATATTTCGACGCGTGCCTTGGTTCAAACGGGCAACAACGTTCTTATCAGCGGTTTTATTATCAGTGGTAGCGGAAATAAATCGATTCTCTTGCGGGCCCTTGGTCCAACGTTGAGCAGCTTTGGAGTTGCCAACGCGCTCCCAAACCCGGTTTTGCAACTGAATAACGGGACAGGCGCAGTTATCGCGTCTAACGACAACTGGGGGAGCGCGGCGAACGCCCAATCGATCCCTGCCAATCTGCGTCCGCCGAATAGTCTGGAATCAGCCATTCTTACTTCGCTTGGTGCCGGTCATTACACTGCCGTTGTCAGTGGCGTAAACAGCACGACTGGCGTTGCACTGGCGGAAGCTTACGACCTCGATACTACAACTGGTGCTATTCTGAGTAACGTTTCCACCCGCGGCTTTGTTGACACCGGCAATCAGGTAATGATCGGCGGATTTATCATCCAGGGTTCTGCCACGCAAAAGGTGCTGGTGCGCGGACTTGGGCCTACGCTGACCGGTTTTGGAGTCATCGGCGCTCTGGCGGATCCGACGCTCGAACTTCGCGATGTGAACGGCAATCTGATAGATTCCAATGATAACTGGAAGAGCACGAATCAGACAGCCATTATGGCGACCGGATTGCAGCCCCCGAATGACCTCGAATCGGCCATACTTCGAATTTTAAACGCAGGGAACTACACAGCTATCGTCCGAGGAGTGAACAACACGACGGGCGTGGCGCTGGTCGATGTCTACGCCTTGCAATAGGCGGCTTTGACGGCCATGTGGAAGTTGGCTACGCGGCATTTCTGGTTGCGCGCGAGCTTGCTGTCAATCGGCCTAGTCTGTTGCACGGCCTTGGCACAGCAGCCTTATGGTCTGGACTCAAGAGAGCCTATTGGTCCTTTCCTAAACAACATAATGCCAGCTACGGCGGGCACGTTTGAGCTTCCCGCTTCACTCTCGGCCACAGGCGCATTCAGCGATGTCCGCAATCTCACTCCGGCGACTGGCGTGATTCCATTTACCGTTAATTCGCCGTTGTGGTCGGATGGCGCCGTTAAGAGCCGTTGGATCGCAGTGCCTAATGATGGTCCGCCATACACAGCCGATGAGCAGATCAGGTTCGCTCCAAGGGGCGAGTGGGCGTTTCCGAATGGAACTGTTTTCATAAAACACTTTGAACTGACAACGAATGAGTTAACTGGCGAGAGGAAGCGGCTGGAAACCCGGTTGTTAGTACGCGACACGAGCGGGGCCGTCTACGGCATAACTTACAAATGGCGCTCGGACAACAGCGACGCGGATTTGCTACCGGGTGGTTTGGACGAACAAATCGCAATCACGACCGCTTCCGGTCAGACACGAGTGCAAACATGGACTTATCCTAGCCGCGGCAGCGACGGTTGCCTGTTCTGTCATAACCAACCGGCGAAGTATGTACTCGGAGTCAAGACACACCAGTTAAATGGCGACTTCACTTATCCCAGCACTGGACGAACTGACAATCAATTGCGCACCTGGGCTCATCTCGGAATGCTTAATCCGACTCCGAACGAGGCGAGCATTGCCACCTATCTTAAATCGGTATCCATCACTAATCCGGTGGCGACTATTCAACACCGAATGAGATCGTGGATCGATTCCAACTGCTCACAATGCCATCGGCCGGGGGGGTTTTGTCCTCAGTATGACGCGCGCTTTTACACCCCGCTCAATAAACAGAATCTGATTAACACGTATGTGAAGTTTCGCGATCTCGCCGGATCGCAACTCTACCAGCGCGATAATTCGCTTGAACCTACTCTCAAAATGCCCCCTTTGGCAAAAAACGTAGTGCACCAAGCGGCCATGGCAGTCCTACGCCAGTGGATTGCGAGCCCACTGGAAATGCTTTCCGTTTATCTCTCTCAGGACACGGATCACATCGCCGTCAGGTTTAATAGTCATGTCGATCCCACTACCGCTGCTCATGTCTCCAACTATTCTCTAGATCAGGGTGCAATCGTGTCGAAGGCGAAGGTCAGCCAGGAGCCAGACACAGTGATTTTGACCGTCTCTCCGCTGGTAGAAGGCCAATCATATCTTCTCACCACAACCGGGGTACAGGACACCGCCCCATCAGCGAATACCATTTGGCCCTCCAGTCGGATGCAATTCAGGGCGCGATTCATGCCGAATTCGAACAAAAGCCGACTGGCGAATGCCTCCGGCAGAGTCCGAGTGGGGGCCGGCGACGAAGTGGCGGTCGAAGGATTTATCATTCTCGGCGCGCCAACAAAACGAGTGATGATTCGCGCTATTGGACCTTCGCTGGGTCCGAACGGGATCAGTCCGGCACTAGCAGACCCGGTCCTGGAGTTGCATGATCGTACAGGAGCAATAATTGCAGCTAACGACAATTGGCCGGACAATGCCAACCAGCAGGAGATTATCGACACCGGTTTGGCGCCGCAGTCGGTAAATGAGTCTATAATCTTAATGAAGTTGCCGTGCGATCAGGCCGGTGTCCCCTACACGGCCGTGCTTCGCGGTGCGAACAACACGACCGGAGTCGCGCTCCTCGAAATCTATGACCTCGACAAGGGTGTTGGTTCCAGGGTCCTCAATACTTCCACGCGGGGATGGGTGGGATCGGGAAACTATGTTTTGATCGGTGGGGTCATGGTCGGCCAGCAAAACAGCACCACGAATCTAAGGGTTGTGGTCCGCGCGATTGGGCCATCCCTCACAGCCTATGGCATTGCTGACCCGCTTCAGGATCCAACCCTCGCCGTCTACGACGGAAATGGCAATCGAATCGCGGCCAACGACAATTGGAAGGACACCCAAGAAACGGAACTGAGAGCAACGCGGATGCAGCCGAGTTACGACACGGAATCAGCGTTAGTCAGGACGCTGCCGCCGGGTAATTACACGATTGTCGTAAGCGGCAAGAATGGCGCCAGCGGAGTAGGGTTGGTCGAGGTGTATGCGGTGAATTAGCGGGCAACCGCAAGCCTATTAAGGTACCTAAGCCGAGATGCGGTTGCCCCCGCATCGCCTGGTTAGGGCTGGCCGTCCGCCAGAAGTAAGGTCCACTAGACCGTCACGCTGACAAAGGCGAACGTTGAGCGCGCCAAGGCGGAGAAAGCAACTTTTCCGGCGTGTCAGACCGGCTTCTTGCTCGATGGCTTGGCCGGGGCGGATAAGCTCTGTTTCGCTTCGTCTAGCTGGCGTCTAAGCGCGTCAGATTCGAGCAGGTCTTTTCCATCTTCCGGGTCCGTCCCGGTAGCCTTCTCGACTCGCCGCAAGGCTTCTTTGTTGGCGTCGCGTTCAGCCACGATCTTTTTATAGTCTGACAACTAAGTGCGCGCAAGAAATGGGACAAAGACACGAGCGAAGAAAAAGTGACGAGAAAGGAAACGCAGGTCGCTTAATTGATACGACGGGCATGCTTTGGTTCGCCCAGGCCGCCGTTTACCCAATAGCACCAATTTCGCATCAATTCTATACGACATATAGTAAAGCGATTTCATGTTGCCATCACTCCGATGCTTTCGTTCATATTCTGCCGGATAGGCGAAAAATTTGTTCGTAAAAAAAGGCGAATATTCGCCTAATCATAGTTAGACGACATTGACGTGCGACGAGCTTTTCGTTGTTGACGCCAGTACATCATCGACGTTTGGAGTTTAAAACTGAGCAGAGGCTTAAGCAAAAGAGAAATGAAATGAAAAGATCGGTGTTGGGGTTGTTATGCATCGCTGCAATCACTTCGGCAGCGGTTGCTGGGATTGAAACTTATTCAGGAAAGGAAATGAAACAGGTGGCTCCGCCACCGTGTCCACAATGGTACGCAGACAACGAGTTTAACGGCAGTCTGTGGGGCACTTACGTTTTCACGGGAAACAATTGGCAGGATGACCGCTACCTGGAGTCGGATCAGGCCTTTGGCGGAGGCATTGACCTCAAATACTTTTTCCACCGGTACTTCGGCATCGGCATTGAAGGATGGGCGGTAGATGCCAGGCGCGCGTTTGCCGACGTTGACGATGTCTTCATCGGGATACCTCCTTCTCCTTCGGAAATTCTTAGCGTCCGCAATGGACATGCGAATCGCGCAGTGGGTTCTGTGTTAGGCACACTGACCTTGCGATATCCAATTCCTTGTACGCGTTTTTCGCCCTACGTCTTCGCAGGTGGTGGCGGCATTTTTGGCGGCGGCGAAAAGACGGAGTTCACCGCAGAAAACGCGTGTCCTCTGTGTGAATCTCCAATTGTTCAGACCAGAGTTCGCACCCATCAGGGTGGTTCCCAGACGGAGGCCATCGGGCAATTTGGCGGTGGCATCGAAGTTCGTCTTACACCGCATATCGGCTGGATAAACGATTTTAGTTGGAATGTAGTGGATGGTCCAAACAACAACTTTGGCATGGTTCGTACTGGGGTAAATTTCGCATTCTAACGGACCGCCCGCGTCGCTCAGTTGTGGCGTTAGGCGGTCTCCGATTTCATCGGACATATAGCAAACTCTCTTTTTGTGGTGCTTGGGCCAAAAAAGTCGCGGTCGGCGCTCGGTAGCCGACAAGAGTTATCCGCGTAATGAGAGATTACGCTAAACGAGGGCACTGCGGCGGCGACTTACCGCCACCAACGCGATTAAGGTCAGAAAGAGCAAGCCACAAGTAGAGCCCGAATCGGGAACTCTGGCACCGTCGCCGTTGTCGAAGAACCTTATGCCAACCGCAGTTTGGCTGCCGGATATAAAGAGATTTTCGACAAACTGAGTACCATCCGGGACGGTGGTATGACCGCTTAAGATATCACTGCGAATAAACAGTTGATTCGTCCCGGTACCCTCGACTGAGTTGGCCATACGCATAGTATTGTCTTCTGGCTCGGCCCAAAGGTCTAAAACAAACGAACCGAAAGTGAACGTGTCCGAAAAAGTTATGGTCCATCGGTCGGAAGTGGTGTTTTTAACTGCAACCGGCGCTCCGTCGAAGGTAGCGGAAAGATTGGTAGAGGAGTCCTCGGTAATTTGGATGTCGTGGGCAGGAATTACGCCGGCGAATAAAGGCTGAGTTAACACTGCGGCAGCAATGGAAAGAGCGAGGGACAATACCGTTTTATTTTTCATATGGTTAGGGATGGGAAAGTGCATCGTGAGAAGGAGATGCTGATAAGTCAATCATAATTTCTGGTAATTTTTATATAGCTGCACTGTCAGACACAGGATATATGCGGCGCGATCGGACGGCGGAGGTTATCTCTCGCCGCTGGTTATATGTGACATATAGATGCAACCGCTTTTGTGGTGGCACGCATCCTGAAAAGCGTTAACAAGAAAAACGGAGTTACACTTCAGTTCCTGGCGCAAAAATGGGAAGGTCGAAGCTCTTGGAAATGCTGGTATTCTCCTTTGGGCGTCCAGGTGGAGCGGGGTCGCATTGAACTGTGTGGCCCTGCTCATTACCGCGCAAAAATCGTCGAGGGGATTCCAGCCGGATCGACCTGGGGTTGGCGTTGTTGTCCATTGTCGCTGAACCGGGCGAGTGTTACAGCTGTGAGGAAATCGCGGCGTGGTGCGATTGCAGCAGGCAAACGATTCGACAGATTGAGCAAAAAGCGCTTAAGAAACTGCGTTTCGCTTTGCGTGAGTGGTCGCTAAACTGTTGAAAGGGGAAAACAGCTTTGCCGGATCGACTCGGTTGCATTCGAAGTCCGAGCTGCACTCGATGGACGCGGTAGCGGCCGCGTGTGGCCGCCCTAACCTTGTCTATCCTTGAACAATTATACATCGGTCTGCGGCGTCTGCGCGGAAACGGTGGTTAAAAGGTTAGCGGTCTAAGGCTTAGGGTTTTAACAGTTCCCCCCGAACGCCCGCGCGGCGAGCGCATCTACTGGCTAACTAACTTCCGGTGTGGCAGGTATTTAGAAGGAGGTAAGGAAGGCAAACGCGTTTCAGGCTACGCGCGCTTGTTTTGGCCGCCCTTGCTGCTGGCGCGATGGGGAGCTTTGTTCGCAGGGATTGCTTCCAGTGCGGGTCTTTCCTTTGCTCTTGCACGGGCTTTCCAATCGTCCTGCATGGCAGGCTTGTAGACCGATCAAGTAATTGAGGCGCTGGCGGAGCTCCCAGACCGCGCAGAGGGCGACGTTAATGGGTCCGTGGGCCTCCAGGGTAAGCGGGATTCGCAATACGCATTCCCGGACGCGGTCGAGGTCCTCGATCAGTTTTTCACTGTCGTAAAGCCACGGTGTAGGCAGTTTCGCCGGAGACAGCACAACATCAGACAACACAAAATCATCTGAAATCGGTTTTGACGGGGTGTCTGGCGGCGCGCTTTTTTCTCGGCGTCGATCGCGGCGGAGCATGGAAGCACGTGTTTTCATTGGTGGGTCAATCAAGAGTTCAGCACACTCAAAAGGCCTTTTCGACAGATACGGCGTTTATTTGGTTTTTCTCGTTAGCAGCACTACAGAGGGACATCATCCTATTTTATATGACATATATTGTCTGATGTTATAGAGCCAACGGATGAGCCGCTAATCTTGCGAAGTCGCATGTCCCCCGACGAATGGGATGCTTACTTTGATCTCCGGTGGCGAGCCGTGGGGTCAGCCGCGCGGTAGCGAGTGTGATTCCCTGGATGATTCGGGGTTTCATCTCTTCCTTCTTGATTCTGCGCGGAAGCCACTGGCCTGCAGACGTTTGCATTTTAACGCCCCTGACGAGGCGCAGGTAAGATTTATGGCGGTTGACGAAAATGCGTGTGGTCATGGCTATGGGAGTCGTATTCTCGAGGGATTGGAGGCCGAGGCGACGCGTCGCGGCGCTCAGAAGCTCGTATAAAATGCCCGTGACAATGTAACGGAATTCTATGCCAAGCATGATTATGCGGTGGTTGGTAGGCCGAAACGCTTTTCGGCGCGATTCGCCGTGTGCGAATGGCGAAGTCGTTGTCATAAAATCTCATAGTATAACGGCTTAAATTATTATTTATGCTAGCTTAGTAAATGTGGTTTAGCGTCTGATTTGCAGGTTATTCGCGCTCGGAATGACGGACTACCTTTCCGGGGCACGCGGGATCGCAGCGTGGCGACTTTCGGGAGCGCGGTTGCTAGCCGGCAACAATTCGCCGTAGTCATAAGCCATTTAAAAGGGAGTCTGGGCAAGCTGCCGAGACCAACAGGCTAGCAGCCTGTGCTCCCCAGAAATTGCACGCGTGACTGCAACATTTTGCGGTGGCACGTGAGACCGGTGCGCTACCCAGAGTTATACATTCAGCGGCTTGACCGGAGTCGGCGCGCAGCTAGCCTCGCCACATCATTATGAAAAACTCATTCGTCGCCCCCGCGCTGTTTTGCGCTCTTGTCTTTTTTGCCGTCCCGCATCTTCATGCCCAGGGCGAGACCAGTATCAAGCAGGCAATGTCCCCGGAGGAGTTTCACAAGGCCGGGCTGGACAAACTTTCTGACGACGAGCTGCGAAACCTTGATCGCTGGCTAAGGGGCGATCGTGAGAAGACGGCGAAGACAGCATCGGCCAAAACTACCAAGGCGAAGATGGATCTGATTGTCAGCCGGGTGAATGGTAGCTTTGGCGGTTTGGGCGGTGCAACAGTCATCGAGCTGGAAGACGGAACGAAGTGGAAGCAAGCCAACGCCGAGGATCGTTTTCGCGGCTCGCCCGTTGATCACCCCGGTGCTGCCGTCCTCCGCGGCGTTTTTGGTTATAAGATGCGAATTGAAGGCGTGCCGGAGTTTTACGTCGATCCGTTCGCACGCTAACCGATCTATAAGGCAGCGGTCGGGATCGCGGCTACAACCTCAGATTGCGGTCACCACCGGCCCAAGTCGAGCAAGACCGAATGCTTCATGCGCTAATCGCGCAGCTTGATCGGCCTCGGCTTCATTAATAACGACCGCGATTTTTATTTCGGAAGTCGAGATCAACTGAATATTAATTCCGCCGCGGCCGAGACAGTCGAAAAATTTCGCGGCCACGCCCGAATGCGAACGCATCCCGATTCCAACTACGCTGAGCTTGGCGACACCGCTTTTGGCGATTAGCTGCGCTGCTCTAAGTTCGGCAACGATCGGTGTGAGTAATTTTTTTGCGAGATCGAGATCGTTTTCGTGAATCGTAAATGAGATATCGGTCGTTCCGTATTCAGAAACGCTTTGCACAATCATGTCGACGACGATGTTCGCTTCCGAAATCGTCGAGAAAATCCGTGCGGCGATTCCAGGTTCGTCGCACACATCATCAACGGTAAGCTTGGCCTGTTTACGGTCGATGCTGACTCCGCGCACGACGACATCTTCCATGTTGGCCGTCTCCTCTTTCGCCAGCGTTCCAGCGGCATCGTGAAAGCTGGAGCGGACCTCAAATGGAACAGAGAATTTTTTCGCAAATTCGACGGCGCGCG
>Ga0193750_1000328_pt1 | contig 13200 bp, 9 predicted proteins | sample L1c1metaG_FD_160569 | JGI IMG/M metagenome (GOLD analysis project Ga0193750, IMG submission 160569) | Soil microbial communities from a riparian zone of the East river system, Colorado, United States - L1c1 | ecosystem: Environmental > Terrestrial > Soil > Riparian zone | place: USA: East River...
GCAGCACGCGCGACTCATCCAACGGAGCTTGCCGTCGAGCATGCCGATTATCTCGCGATCTGGCTGGCGGATGCTCGCGGTGCGGACAGCGATCGGGTGATCGCAGCGGCCCACGATTTTCTTCGTGCACATCCCAACTCGCCGCTGGTGGCGGAAGTACGTTTGAAACTGGCCGAATCGCATTTTCGCCGGCAGGATTTTGCCAGCGCGCAAACAGAATTCGAAACCCTGGCACAGGAGAACCCGAAATCGGCGCTGACCGAGCAAGCACTCTTTCTGGCCGCGCAATCGGCGATGGCAAGCATGGCCAGCCAGTCGCTGGACCACGCCTTGGAATTGCTGACGCAAGTCGTGGCAATGAACGGCGAATTTCGATGGGCTGCGCGCAATGAACAGGCGGCAATCGAACGCCGGTTGGGAAAATCACAGGACGCTCAAGCGCTGTATGATGAAGTGCTCAAAGGAGACGCCCGTGCGGCGGAAAAGCGCGAAGCTCTGTGTGGGAAAGCCGACATTTTTTTTGAGCAAGCCAATGCCAATGCCGCCAACCTCGATCGCGCAGTCGGGATCTATGATCAGCTTGCCAATGAAGCGGCGAATCAGCCGCATTGGCGCAATCAGGCTCTGTTCAAGAAAGGTGTTTGCCTGGAGAAGGAATCGGATCGCGACGGCGCGCTGGCGACCTTCTATCGCATTCTTGAATTTAATCCTTCCCCCGACCGGCCGCCGGAATTTTTTTGGTTTTACAAAGCCGGGTTTAACGCGGCGCGATTACTGGAGGAGCAACAAAAATGGGAAGCAGCCGCGGCGATTTACGAAAAATTGGTGGCGGCCAATGGACCGCGCAGTGAGGAGGCCAATGCGCGACTTGGCCAATTGCGTCTGGAGCATTTTCTCTGGCAATAACGGGAGGAAATTTGATTGCGATTGTCATTGTGTTGTTCCGAGAAATGCCGCATACTCCAGATATGAAAACACCATTCAGGCTGTCCGGCCTGGTTGGTTGGATGGGACGATGCGGCGTCGCGCTTATCGCGCTGGCGTTTTGCGCATCGGCACTTGCTGATCCGAGCAAGAATGTAGTAGTCGAGCCCAAGGCACAGGTAAGCAAAATCCAAACAGCACCTAGCAGTGTTGTCGCGAAAAAGCTATACTTCGTATTTACCGGCGGGTCGGCAATTCCCCAGCCAATCGACCGCGTGAGCGGGCCAATTCCAACCACTGCGTCCCCGATGCTAGTGTACGGGAATTTCAGTGGCGAGTAAGCGGCAGTAGAATTTTTCGCCGCGAGCAACGCGCTTGAAAAAGCGCGTCGGGAAAGTTTATTTTTCTCGCCAATCCATTAAGGCATGCAATCGGCGGCCGGTTTTTTCCAGTGGGTGACGTCGCCCCTCTTGCAGTAACGCACGATAGCGTTTCGCTCCAGTTCTCATCTCCCGAATAAATTCGCGCGCAAATTTTCCGGTGCGGATTTGTCTAAGTGCCATCGCCATCTTTTTGTGGACGTGCTTATCCACAATTTTTGGTCCAACGGTGAGATCGCCCCATTTCGCAGTATCGGAAATCAGGTCGCGCATCCCTGCGATTCCGGCTTCGTGGATCATATCGACGATGAATTTTAGTTCGTGCAGGCATTCGAAGTAGGCCAACTCCGGCGCGTAACCGGCGCGAACCAAAGTCTCGAACGCGGTTCGAATTAGCGCGGTTGTTCCGCCGCACAGCACGGCCTGCTCCCCGAAAAGATCGGTCTCCGTTTCTTCCCGAAAAGTTGTTTCGATGACGCCGGCCCGGGCGCATCCGATTGCTTTGGCCCAGGCAAATGCCAGCGCGCGCGCCTGCCCGCTAAAGTCATTTTCCACTGCGAGCAAGGCCGGCACGCCGCGGCCAGCTTTAAACTCGCGACGCACCATTTGCCCTAATCCTTTCGGTGCCACCATTGCCACATCCACATTGCGCGGCGGGACGACAGTCCGGTAAACGACGGCGAACCCGTGAGCGAAGAGAAGCGTTTGTCCACCCCGTAAATACGGCGCGATTTGTTTGGCGAAAATCCTCGGCATCTTTGTGTCCGGCAACGCGAGAAAAACGATGTCGCTTTGCCGAACCGCTTCCGATGTTTCCAAAACCGCAAGTTTGTGCGCTCGCGCCGCCGGGCGCGACTTACTACCGCGGTGCAATCCAACGACGACTTCGAACCCGCTGTCCCGAAGATTTAAGGCGTGGGCATGGCCTTGCGAGCCAAACCCGATCACGCCGCAAATTTTGCCACGCAGTGGCTCGAGTCTGATCTGCTTGTCGCGATAAATTCGCACCGGCATCGCCGGACAGAGTGGCTGATGCGGCCCCCCGCGCCAAATTCAATTTAATTGGCCGCTATCCGTGGCGAAGTCACAATCGCCTTCAATCGGGTGGCGTCATCGCGCGCGGTCTGTGCCTCCGACGTGCGTCCCATTTTGTCCAGGATCTCGGCGAGCATGAGATATTGCCGGGGCTGATTTGGTTCGCGCGCGATGGCGCGGCGTTGGGTAGCGCATGCTTGTTCGAGCTGGTTTTGGCGAACCGAAATTGCGGCGAGCAAATTCAACGCCTGGACGTCGTGCACGTCGAGAAAAACAGCGTAGCGGAGAGCACGGGTCGCTTGACCAACGTCATTGTTCTCCGCATATAGCCGGCCCTCTGCCAGCCAGGCGGCGTGGTGCCACCAGTTTTGACGGGTGTAATTTTCGATTAGACGAAGCGCCGGAAGCGGGCCTTGTGTTCGGCGCAGCAGTTCTGATTCAAGACTGATCAGCTCCCATATCTCGGGATAGTCCGCGTGTGCCTGCTCAAGGATCGCAATGGCTCCGGCATCGTCGTTCGCTCGCGAACGCATGTGCGCAACGTTGAATGCCGCAATCCAGGTGTGAGGATACTGATTCTTCGATTGCTTCGCCTGCTCGGCGCTGCGCGCGAATAGGGCTTCGCTCTCGGCAGCTTTTCCTTCATGCGCCAGAACACTAGCAAGATTATTGCGCGCGATCGGATAGTCCGGGGTGGTTTCCACAATGTGGTGAAGCATTTTTTCTGCTATGACATATTCGCCACGCTCCGCGTAAATTTGTGCCAAGTTTACGCCGATTCGCGGACTTAGACCGCCCGCCGCGATTGTGCGCTTGTAAAAATTCTCTTCGTTATTCCAGTCGCTGCTGCGAATCGCGCTGCGAACGCTTAAGGCGAGGATTGTGATCGCGGCAACAGCAGTTAGACCGGTTCCGAACCTCCGCGGCAAGTCCAATGCGCAACCGCCGAGGAAAAGCAGGAAGCCGACGCTTGGCAGGTAAAGCCAATGCTCCGCCACGGTCGCGTTAAGCTGCACAATATTCGAGATCGGCAGATAGGCGGCAAAAAACCAGACCGTGCCCATGATGCGCGTTCGCTGACCTATGCCGCGTCTCGCGCAGCCATAGATAAATGCCGTCAAGACAGCCAGACCGAGAATCGAGAGATATTCAGATGCAACTGTTTTGCGCCAGCTTTCACGATTTAGATAATTGCCCGGATCAAGAATGCTGCGCTCCATGTGCAGGTTCCCCGGAAAAACCATCAGCCGCCCGTAGTCACCCAGCGCACGGAGCATAAGGGTGCCTCGAACCGGGACCGACCAGTTCTCGGTAAATCTCGGTTCCGATCGCCCAACTGGAAGCCGGCGTAATTCGGCATATGTGCCAAGCACCAGCGCACCGCACAAGATCGTCGTGATCTTCACTTTTTTTCCGATGTCCCTGGCAAAGGTAAGGGTGTGGACCAGAAAAATGAGTATCCATATACAAGCGATCTCACGGGAGCAGAGCGCCAGGACGCCGCTCAGCGCCGCCAGAAGATAAATGATGCCTTTCAGCCAGCGCGCTTTAGCTGTTCGAGCGCGCAATACCAGCAACCATGCGCCCGCTGAAAAAACAAACGCCAGGCTGTCGGCCCGTCCGGAAATGTAATCGATCGCAGCGGAATGCACCGGATGCACCATCCAGATGCCGGAAATAACGAAAGCGGCAAGGGCTCCCACGCGCGCCGACCCCGAGTCATGACTCTCCCAAAGGCCGCCTCGTTTGCCAAACAGGTGGGTAAGTAAGCGATAAAGCAGCAGGCCAGCGACTACGTGCAGCAGAATATTGCTGAGATGGAACCCGGCTGGGTCCGTGTTCCAGAAAAAGTAATCCAACATGTAGGACAGATTCTGGACCGGCCGGTAGTGGCCCGAGAACGAGTCGAGAAAGAGATAGTGCCGGAACGCTTCCAGTGCGAGGAGTGGGCTCTTTATGAATGGATTGTCTCGGGTGAGGCGAGCGTCATCCCAGATGAGCTGTCCTTGGATCGCGGGTAATCGGATGATGAATCCGATTGCCCCGAGAAACAAATACCGCGGCCATTCCTTGCCGCAAAAAGCGATAAGGCGCGCGCGAAAACCGGCGCCAGGTGGCACCCTAGTCGGAATCTGACTCATGAGCAGGGTTGCGAGAGAAAAGCTGCATCTTTAAACAAACGAGCGCCCTCCCGTTTCGCACGAGAGGACGCCCGAAGTTTTTTGAACTCCTACAGCCTGTTAGGGGCCGTAAGGCGACCAGAAGCCCGGGCCGGCAACGTCCGACAACACGTCGTAGTTAGCCTGTGGGACCTGAGGAATGTTATCGACCGATTGATCACCGTAAGAGGTACCAAAAAGGTTCGCGCCTGTGTTATAGAGGATGCTGTCTTTCTTAACGTATTTGGTCCAATCCGAGACCACCACCGTGTTACCGGTCGTCCGATTGGTTTCAATTGCGTACTGGTCGACGGCAGCGTCGATCATACGCAGGTCGTTAAGGATCTTGGAAGCCTGAGAACGTTTGCGCGCGCGCAGGAATCCAGGAACGGCTATCGCGGCCAGCAATGCGATGATTGCGACCACGATCATGATTTCCACCAGCGTGAAGCCGGCATGTTTTCGATTCAATTTGGTTAACATTATTTCTTCTATTGCGTTGGTTTACTGTTTGTTTGTGTTTGAGTTGCGATGGCGCGGCTTCTTTCAGCTGCGATTCTCACAACTCATTCCCTGCCACTCCCGCTAGGGGAATGGCAGGCGAATGAATCGTCAGATTCGATTACGTTACGGCCCGTAAGGTGACCAGAAGCCGATGCCGGCGACGTCCGACAACACCGCGTAGTCAGCCGACGGGACCTGAGGAATGGTATCGACCGATTGAGCATTGTAGGCACTGCCCAGGATACTCTTGCCACTGTTGTAGAGGGACGATCCTTTCTTCAAGTAGTTCGTCCAATCGGTGACAGCTACGGTATTCCCGCTGCTGCGGTTGGTTTCGATGGCGTATTGGTCAACGGCGGCGTCGATCATACGCAGGTCATTAAGGATTCGGGTGGCTTGGGAACGTTTACGAGCACGAAGGAATCCGGGCACTGCGATCGCCGCCAAGAGCGCGATGATCGCAACTACGATCATGATTTCCACGAGGGTGAAGCCCCCGCGGCGTTTATTAAGTTTGTTCAACATTGCTAACTTTCTGTTCTCTATTGTTTGTTTGATTGCGCTCCGAAGCACTCGCCTCGGAATGCCTGTGTTAAGGAGCAGTCGCGATGCCAAGCGGGGCGGGGTTCTAGAATTTCTAGAAATTGGCTGTCCCAGGCTTTGTCCTGATTCGGGCGGCTTGATTCTCGCTGCAAGAAAGTAACCGGAGCGATGCTTCGAACAGACCCTGATCCTGTGACTTCGCGTAAGCCATTCTCGCCGTTATACTTCCAACTAGAATATTATGTCTTCTGGGCCGTCCTCCTTGTTCGTCTACTAGTTCTGGCCCGGCTTACGGCTTCCCCGTTCCTCTTGCCTACCCGGGGGGACATGCATTTTTATGATGATTGGGCCCAGCGTATCGTTAGTGGTCAGCTTACTGACCATCTGGCCTTTTACGGTCTGCCCGGGTATGCCTATTTGCTGGCAGGGCTTTATCGACTTTGCGGCTACGCCCCGTTTGTCCCGTTGTTCTTACAGGCTTTGCTTGACGCCGGAACCGCAGTCCTTATTTATAAGACCTCGGTCGCCGTTCTTCCCAAGAATAGACCTGCTCAAATTGCGGGCCTGATTGCAGCCGCGGGGTGGGCTCTGTTCGTCCCGGCACAGACCTATGCCGCGGTTCTCATGCCCACCGTGTGGGGCATTTTTTCTTTCTGGTTTATCACTTGGCGCATCCTTAGGACCAATGGCGCGCCAAGTCGGTTGGAGGCATTCCTCCTCGGCCTTCTCGTCGGCCTTACTGCGACGGCGATCGCTACGATTCTGTTCCTCATCCCATTGTTGGTCGGCGCAATTACGTTCCAGCTATTCATGGCGAAGAACTCCCAAATACGCATTCGAATTTTTGCCTGCCTCCTTCTCTTGGCGGGCGTCGCTGCCGGCACGGCACCCTGTTGGTTACACAATTATCTCATTGCGCGGGACCGCGTTGTTCTCTCCGCCCATAGCGGGATCAATTTTTGGATTGGAAATAATCCGAGCGCGAATGGTTATCCACAATTCCCTCCAGGTCTGCGCGCGGGCCAGGCCGCCATGTTGCAGGATTCAATCGCCGCGGCCGAAACCGCCGCGGGGCACGCTCTTAAACGCGGCGAGGTCTCGCGTTACTGGTCAGCCAAGGCGCGCGATTACATCAGGCATCAACCGATTGCCTGGTTGCGATTGCTTGCAGTGAAAGTACACAATTTTTGGAGCGCGTTCCAATATGATGACCTGAGCATCATTACCAATCTGCGGGAGCAAGACGTGACGCTGCCTGGGATCTATTTTGGCTTGGTTGCCGCCTTCGCCCTGCCGGCCATGATCCTGGGGTGGAAAACCGCGCCGCTCACGCGATGGATCACAGCCGCCATCCTGCTGCAAATGCTGGCGGTGCTGCCCGTTTTCACGACGGAGCGCTATCGCATGGTTGTCGTTCCAGGACTGATTATATTTGCGGCTTTCGGTTTGGTGGCGCTGTTTAACGACCTCGCCTTGGGGAGATATCGCATTGTCGTTTCCTACGTCGCGATTCTCCTGGTATCGACGCTCTTTATCTCCTGGCCACAACGCAATCCATCCCTCTGGGCGCTCGATGTCTACAACAGCGGCTGGCAGGCACTTGAATCGGGCAATCTTGTCCTGGCGGAGCGCAAGCTTGAGATTGCCCGGTCCTACGTGCCTGATAATGCCGAGACCAACTTCGCGCTCGGCAATTTGAAACTCGCGCAAAACGACCCGGCGACAGCCGCTGTTTTTTATTTCACTACTTTGAGCCTCGATCCCCGGCATCGCGGCGCAATTAACAATCTCGGCGTTCTCGCGCTCGAAAATGGACGGCCTGACATCGCTGAGCAACGGTTTCGCGAGGCCCTCGCCATCGATGGGCGTAACCCAAAGACCCATTTTCTTCTCGCGAAAACGCTGCTGGTGGAGGGAGACCGTGAAACCGCTCGGGTAGAGATTGACCGCGCGCTCAGCCTTGCCCCCGATCGCAGTGAATTTCATAGCCTTCGCCAGCAGATCGTAAAATGAGCGTCACGGCCCCCCGTTTCACCGGTACCGAAGCTGCTAGTTGCCGAGGCGTGCACGATTTACTCTGCCCCGAGGACACACTGGTCGCGCAACCCCGCCAAGAGACAGGCGTGGTTCCCGAAAACAAAAATCGAAAACGGCATCTTCCTCGCGGACCATTTCTCGTGCTCGCGGCTGCCACCGTTGCGATGATATTCAAACTAACCATCGCGTTGAACACGATCGGCACCAACGACGTTGTTACCTTTTACCAGTTCGGCGAACAGCTGTTGAATCACGGCTTGGAATCTACTTACCGTAGCTCCATCGCCTTCAATCATCCTCCACTCACTGCTTACTATTTGAGGGCCATCTGCAAACTTGAAAACGCCCAAACTCTGAGCCCCTTTCACATTGATTTCCCGTTTCTGCTCCGCCTTCCGGGCATTCTCAGCGATTTCATTGTCGTCCTAATCCTGCTGCGCTTAAATTCACGACAACAACTTCTGCCTTACTGGCTCCTGGCACTCTTCGCCCTGAGCCCCGTTTCCATCATGGTGTCCGGTTTTCACGGTAATACTGATTCAGTCATGGTGATGTTCCTCGTCGCCGCCGCCTACATGGCGTCACAGAACCGTCCCTTGCTGTGCGGAATCTTGTTTGCGCTAAGCTGCCAGATCAAAATCATCCCATTACTATTAGTTCCCGTTGCCTTTTTCTTCTGGATCGGCCGGCGACGAGCTATTCCGTTCACAATTGCCTTCACCATTGTTTGCACTGTTCTCTGGGCCGAGCCACTGCTTAAGTTTCCGACCCTGTTCGTCAAAAACGTTCTGACTTATGGTAGTTTTTGGGGAATTTGGGGCATCACCTATTGGCTGAGACTAACCGGTGTGCATCAGTTCGCAGCTGTCACCTATTTTAACTTTCCCATCCTCGAAACCATCGTGATCACCTTGCTCAAGGTCACCATCATTGTCGCGACCCTGTCGCTGGCGTGGCGCAGACGCTTTCTAAATGCCGATCGCTTTTTTGCCTCGATAGGCTATGCCTGGCTTATCTTTTTCGCGTTTTCCCCCGGCGTTTGTGCCCAATATATGGTTTGGCCCGCGGTCTTTGCCCTTTTCTTATCGCCCAGGTTTTATCTTTGGCTCACTGCTACCAGCACGTTGTTCCTGTTCTTCTTTTACAATGTCATCTCTGGTGGACTCCCCTGGCACTTTGGTAATTCCACCTCTCGACTGAATACCGTCTGGACACCGTGGTCGATCTGGCCCTGGGCAATCATAGTTGCCGCCCTCATATTCTTTTGGCGACAGACCAAGTCGAGCGAGCCGGATATTAGTCTTGTTAGTCTGAATCCAGTTCACTAGACCTGACGAGTGATATCTCCCGGTGCTTACCGTGCCAAGCGCGTATATCTGATCGCACTAACCGCAGGGGTGCTCACGGCCGGCATTTTCCTGCGTCTCCCGCCTGCGCTTTTTCAAAAGCCCGATGGGCCACTCCGCGATCTCGTTGCGCTGCATCCGCTACCAGGGAGTGATCAGTTGGGTTTCGACGAAGCTCTTTATCGCGACTACACGGACAAGCTTATTCGTGTTGGATTAATCTCCTACCCTGAGATCGTCGAGCGCTACCGGGAGAAGCAGCAAACAATAACCGGATCGATTCTCCCGCCGGTCCGCTTCCTCTACATCTTCTCTGCTTATCTCTGGCATCAGCTTTTTGGATCGGACACGCTGACCTGTCTCAAAAACGTTTCCGCCGTTTTCACCATGTTCACGCTTGTATTGGCTACAGTTTTCGCGGCGCGAATCGGCGGCCTCGTCCATGCCATAGGTGTTGGAGCGTTGATGGCCTTTGCACCGACGCAATTGCACATGTCGCAGCACGCCTTGGTGGATGGATTCTTCACTTTTTGGGCGATGCTAGTACTTTGGCTACTCTGGGAGAACCTGCGTGCGCCGCAAGACTGGCGTTGGCTTGCTCCATATGCTGTTGCCTTGACTGCGACCGTCCTCACAAAAGAGAATGCTTTCTTCGTCGGAGTAGCGATCGTTGCTATTTTAATAGCTAATCATTGGCTAAAGTTTGGCGTGGTCACCCCGGAACTACTTCTCGCTACCGTCATCGGCCCACTTCTCGGCGTTGTTTTGCTCGGGATGCTGGCTGGCGGAGCAGGTCCATTAATCGCTACTTATCACTTGTCGGTTAGTAAGAATTACGAGCTCAGGTACGCGATTCTCACGGGAGATGGTCCATGGCATCGCTATCTGATCGATTTAATGCTGGCTAGCCCGATTGTGCTCCTTTTGGCAATCGGATCCGTCTTCAGTCTCAGGCGGGCAAAAAGAACAGAGTGGTTCTTCTTCATCTTCATTGCCGCAAGTTACCTGGTCATGTGCAATATCAAATATGGAATGAACCTGCGTTACGCAAACATGTGGGATCTGCCGTTGCGTGTCCTCGCCTTCAGCCAAATACTGGTCCTGATTGGGTTCGTCGCACAACGATGGCGCAGCATCGCGCTGTTTGCGGCTGTCGGACTAACCTGCGCGTTCGAAATGCGCAATTACATCGTCATGGCTGTGGAGTATCCGCTTTACGAACTGGTCAGCCCGGAGCTGATGCGTGGCTTAAAGATCCTAAAATCGCCGTCGGATTTGAAGTGAGAACTCGGTAACCGCTCGTTCGCTGATCGCATTTTCCCCTGCGGCACGCCCGGCCTAGTTGGAGCGATCTACTCTCCGGTAGATCCAGAGATCGCCCGGCATTACTCTGTCGATTAAAGCAAAGCCATACGACGCCGCTTCCGGCCAATCCTTCGGGAACAGGACATAGCGGTAACCCGCCTTCTCCAGCAGCGGCAGGTCAGGCGGCAAAAACAAGATGTAGAAGTCGGGATAAACCAAACCAGTGCTGACCTGGTGTGATAGGCGCGGCACTTCGCATCCGATGTTCGCGTAACGGTTGTAGGTGAAATCATCTTCATCAGGATCGAGTTGCCGAAAAAAAGCGACATCGGGCACGATTTTGGTGCCGTTGAACACGGTCGCACCGGTCGCCTTGACTAGCTGCGCGAAATAACGGGTATGATAAACGATCCACTTCCCCCCGGGATCAGCTCCTCGGATGCGATCGATGCGTTTAAATGCTTCGGAATCGAGCAATGGTCCTAGTCCGCGCATTACTGGATTGATGGTGCAGTTGCTAAAGACCAAAAGCGTACCTAAAAGCGCGGGCAACCAGCGAAATCGCAACCGTTCCCAAAAAAACATTACAAGAACAACGCCGCTGAGCGCCAGCGATTGACCCCAAGCCCACCAATCGGAAAAATAAACGGCATTCGCAAGCCCCCCTTGCCAGAGAAGGAGCAGGGTCGCGAGCCAAAGAACCACGCCGGCGATCGCCGCTCCGCTTTTTGAGAAGATCGGCGCACGATGTCGATCCAAAAAGAAGCAGCACAAGAAAATATTGGCGAGGCCGATGGCGAGCAACGCTCTCCGTTCGGTAGCAAAATTCAACAAGGTCGCGCGAGCTAGCCAGTGTGGCAGCGGCATTAAACAATACAGACTTAGAAGAACGAGGCAGATCGTTAACGAAGTGATCAGAGGCGAAATGGGCGTCTTGTTTCGAAACCGCGCGACCCACAATGCCAGCAGCGTTGCGGGCCAGAGTGGATAAAAATTACTTGCCTCGGAGATGTTATCATAAACGGCCGGGCTCGCCTGTTCCGACTCAAAAAAACCGAGCACACCGGAAAACAATTTAAAAAGGTCAAGATCCCCCCCGCTACTGCGACGTCCGCCTGGATAAGCCGTGTTTCTGACGATTTCGAGTGTCGCGCGCACATCGAACCAAAATGGGATCAGGACCACTGCGATTGTAAGTAAACCACCAATGATAAGCAGCAACGCCTGCGTTGTTGATCTTCGCTCCCCGATGAGCCGGTTTTCCAGCCCGACTCCGATCAAAGTCGCCGTCATTAGGAGGAGGAGTGGAATTTGATATGGCGGATAAAGGCAGAGGACGAAATTTGCTCCACAAAAGACGAAGCCTGCTAACGCGGCGGTGGTTCTCCAGCGATTGCGATCCTTAAAAAACCTGGCTGCGCATCCCAGGCAGATCGCCCAGGTTGCAACCATTTCAGGGAGCATCGCCGGAGAGGAGAACCACCATTGCACGTAACTGGAAAAGAAAATCCAGATCGCAGCGAAACCGATCAGGAAGCGGCTCCGCATCCCGATTTGTCGCAGCATCCAACCAACCGCGATGAGAAGACCAAAAATTTTGGCGTACCAGTAAAAGGAAAAACCACGCTCGAAATCGAAAACGAAAAAGCCCCACAGCTGAGGGCGGAACAGCGTTGTATAATATGACACTGGAATGCTCATGAGCAGGGGCGCGCGGGCGGCGCCAAGACTCGGATTCTCGATGGGAAAACGCGGGTTCTGTCGCGCCTGGGAAAGCATTGAAGGCGTCCAAATTCCCCATTCGTCAACGCGCACTTGTTTTGGCGAGGAAAAAATCAAGCCGCGCGCGATGCCCGGTTCGGTCAAAAGGTTACGCCACATTCCAACGGACGAGCCATTGAGCTTGAGGCCGACGCAGAGACAAAACAAAATCAGCGCCCCAATCGACGGCCGCAGCAGTAACGCGGATTTCATCCGCGAGGTTAATCTCTGCAGAGGGGCCTTATCGCGTTTTCCCAAAAATCAAATCCGCCGTCGCCAGGAGAGCCTTGTCGTCGTTGTCGCCTAACGCGTCTAGAAATTGCCGGACTCGGCGAAACGATTGCTTCAGGAAAAGATCGGGCGTTGCCGATTCCGCAGGAGAAGAGTCGCCATTGCGCCGTGCTCGCTGCAACTCGGCATCCCACCGGCCCAGAACGCAGGTGGAAGCGAACAATTCCATCGCAGCCCCAGCGATGCGTTCCTGCACCAATTGCATATCGAGAATCGGCTCTCGATATGTGATGAGGGCTCGATTGACCGCAAAATTGAATCGCCAGATCAGGCGCCCAAGTTGGCGCGCGTAACCTCGGAGCTGGCCGCTTTGTGCCGGCACATCAGGAATGCGCACGGTCGCGCCCAGGCGATTCATGCCGGCGTTCCATGCTTTGCCAACCCGGTTCATTGAGAACGACGTCATGGTGTCGTAAATTTCTTTGAACTCCATTCCCGGTCCGCGCATTCCGACCAGCGCGATGAACGAGGTCAAGACTTCGTTCGACCCTTCGCCGATTTGATTGATCCGCGCATCGCGCAACATTCGACCCAACGGATTATCATCGAAGTAAGCGGAGCCGCCATGGATTTGGAAGGCGTCGTTGACCGCGTCCCATAGCCGCTCGGTCGTGAAAACTTTCAGCATCGCAGTCTCAATCATGTAATCCTCGAGACCGCGATCGATTAGCGATGCGGTTACATTTGTCATCGCTTCCATCGCGTAAACGTCGGCCGCCATGCGCGCGATTTTCTTTTTTACCAGATCGAAATTGCCCAGGGTTTTTTTGAATTGCTGACGCGAATTGGCGTGTTCGATCGCCAGCTGCAGGCAATGTTTGGCCCCGCCGGTGCAACAAGCTCCGAAAGTGGTGCGCCCGAAATCCAAAACGGTCAGCGCGACGCGCAAACCTTTGCCGAGCGGGCCGAGAATAT
>Ga0193750_1000329_pt1 | contig 13199 bp, 18 predicted proteins | sample L1c1metaG_FD_160569 | JGI IMG/M metagenome (GOLD analysis project Ga0193750, IMG submission 160569) | Soil microbial communities from a riparian zone of the East river system, Colorado, United States - L1c1 | ecosystem: Environmental > Terrestrial > Soil > Riparian zone | place: USA: East River...
GTGAATGCCGCGACGGTGCTTACGCTCAAGGCAGTGATCCCCCAAGAGCTTGAAATAAATCCGAGCTTCGTGTTCTGGGGACAGGGCGAAGCGCCCAAGCCGAAGACGATTGTCGTTCGTGCCGGCAAAGATTTTTCCATTAAACAATTGAAGGTCACGTCATCGAGTCCGGATTTTGAAACGAAGGTTGCACAGACTGGCAAAGGCCAGTTCAAGATCAACGTCCAACCGCACGACACCAGCCGGGATATGGCTGCGACTCTAACGATTCAACCGGAGGGTTCGTCGAAAACATTTTATGCGATGGCCCGCGTGACCAATGTGCCGGCTGTCCAGTAAGGCGTGAAATCTTCGCTGGTGCGCCAGGCGCTGATTCTTGTGGTGCTTGCGTTTCTGCCGGGAATCGGACAGGCGCTTTATTTTCGTGACAAAGTTTCATGGCAGTCGCCCGTTCCGGCTTCCGAGATGGTCACGGTCGCACAGGCGCGTGCCTGGGGCAGGAATGCCATTTGGGTCGATGCACGGCCAGATGTGGAATTTGAACGAGACCATGTCTCTGGCGCTGTGCCATTGAATGAAGATCGCTGGAATGAATTGCTGCCGCGATTTCTGGCGACGTGGTCGCCGGAGAAGCGCGTGGTTGTTTACTGTAGCAGCCAGAGTTGCAATGCCAGCCGCGAAGTCGCGCGCCGCTTGCGACATGAAGCGCAAATAAAAAACGTGTTCGTTCTTCAAGGCGGCTGGGAAGAATGGCTCGAGAAAAAGTGACGAGTGAAAAATGCTTCCTCAATCCTCAGCTTTCAATCATCAACCATTCCGCGATTCGTCCGGCGGATCGCGGAATTTATCGTTGGCGGCATTTTCATTTACGCCGGCGTGATCAAAGCGCTCGATCCAATCCGATTCGCCAGCGACATCGATAATTACAAGATCCTGCCATGGGCGATCAGCGTGCGGCTCGCATTTTATCTTCCCTGGTTGGAAATTCTCTGCGGACTCGCGCTTATCCTGCGGCGTCTTTATCTCGGCGGATTGTCGATCTTAGCCGCACTGATTTCAGTGTTTGTTATCGCAACTGTCGCCGCGAAAGTGCGGGGGCTGGACATCACGTGCGGTTGCTTCGGTCATGCAAGCAAGAACTGGAACTTCTCCACTCATCTCGGGCTCGATCTGGTTTTGTTCGGACTCGTAATTTCTCTGCTGTGCGCGTGTGGGCGAAATTTCACTGCCAGCAAGCGGTAGGAACGCAGAGTAACGTAAGTTCACGTAAGGCAGCACCTATGACGATTGGGACAACGAGGGAGCTCTCACACGCCGCGCGCGATTGGCTGCGGAACGTTCGAAAAGCCGGACGCGAGCGTTTTATGATCGACCGCGCAATCGCAGCGGTCACCAGACTTCCGGTGGTGATTTCGTTGGGCGCCGTTCGCCATGCGCCGCGCAGCTCTCGAACGAAAATCCTTCGGGGGCGCAATTCGTTCCCTTTCCGCGCCGGCTCCGGCTGGAGCCGCCGAGGTTTGCGAGATCAATTCATTGGCCGATTTCGATTCAAGGTACGCACGGTTGGCGGCGATGCTCGGCCATGCCGGCAGAGACCCCTCGCCGGGCGAGCTGGAATTTCTCAATTCAATCGCGAAGCGCTGGACCAGTTACCCCGGCAACATCGGCTTGCGCCTTACGTGCGAAGCGGAGGTTGGATCGTCTTCCACGATATTCAATGGGGCACGATGGGTCGCAAAGCAGTGGAAGCGGGTCAGACGTTGCGTTGGGGCGCCTTTGTACGGAGCGGAATGGCTTTTCGATCGCTGGCCGTTCCGAAAAATCAGCGGCGGAAACATTGGCGCAATCCAATTGCCTGACGACAAAAGAACACTTATTCCATTTGCGTTGCGCTTAATGTCCAGGCCATTCGAGAGCACCGGCAGGGCCGCGCGCGTCGCCCGGCGTGCAATCTATCAAAGCTTTGCTGAATTAATATGATGACACAGTTCTTGTCCGAAGCGCATCAGTTCGGATGAGGTCCGTTGTCGTCCGTTATCGCAAGGCGGCCGCTTCTTGGTCGCGACCTTCCAGCTCGAGCACCATCCGTTTGATGTGCTTGTAGTTCTGGTGCGATTTCAGGAACTGCAAACTTTCCTGCGGATCGCCCCATTGAAGGATCTGGATGCTCTCCTGACGAGCGGCCCCGGTCGAAAGTAAACGAAAAATGGTGCCAGCCGGCCAAGGCGGCACGAGACGTTTGGTTTTTGAATCCGGGTTGCGTCACCGCGACCGAACCGCGGCGCGGCGGCAAGTGTGGCGTCGTTGTAGATTGTCGATAGGAAAATAAACTGGCGGCTCGTCCTGCTGCACTAGGACACGCGGACAAATTTATCGGGAATTACTCTACTTGACGCCACTAAGTTGCACTCTTCCGGCTCCGCTCGGTTGGTTCAACTATTTCCGAACCAACAGAATCGTGCGGTCCTGCAAGTCATCGATGACTCGCGGATAAATCCACTGCGGAACGGACGGAGATTGGCGGTCGTAGACAACCCTGTAGGGGAACTTTTCCTGCATTAAGTTGTGGTAATAGCTCTTTGCCGTTTCGCTCGGCACTTGGTAAACACTAAAATCGATCGTCACGAAGTCTGGATTCCTCGCGAGCAGTTCTTTGACGCTGAACAATTGCTCGTCGTAGCGCCCTTCATGGGCTGCCGCTTGCCCTTCCACCCACCGGTTTCCCTTGAATACCCTTTCGAAAAGGACCGTCCTGCCATTAGGGTGGGGCATTCGTAAATCGACCACCTTCCCGGGTGGAATCTCTTTCCCGGGGGGCTTTCCCACCTGCACTTCGACTACGTCTAGCCCAGGCAGCGTCCTCCAATGTGGACTTCCTGCGCTCGATTCGATCCGGCTTCCAGCCTTTACGTTCGCCTCCATCCATACCTGAGCAGGCATCCGCGGGTCATCATTGAACCGCCTCCCGACGTAATAGCTGCAAACACAATTATATATAAGAATGGGGGCGCAAGCCACGGCTAGCCAGCGCCAGTGCCTTTCAACCGCCTTTAGAAACGGCCCGGCCATCAAAATCAAGAACGGAACCGCTGGCAGGACAAATCTTGTTTCAAGGCGGGGAAAAGACCCGATTTTCGCATAATACAAAGCGAACACGCTCAATGCGAGTGCAAAGCCGAGGGATTCCGGTGCGGCAAAGCGCTTCCGCAGCGCAACCAGCACCAGAGATACGATGACCCCTAGCGCGATTAAAAGGGCACCAGGAAGCCCTAACACCTCAGGAATAATTAAGAGAAATCGCCAGTAGCTAGTTCCCCCACCGGCCTGCCCTCCATAGCGTGGGGTCACGGAGTAACCATACATGAAATCGGACACAAACCGGTTCCAGTCAAACAGGATGTATGGGTTTGTCAAAACGATCCCGGCGGGAACCATCAATAACCCGATGATCATATCCCGACCAAATAATTTTTCCGTCCAAGTCTTCGGACGAGCGGAAAGAAGGTGGGCGGCAACCAGGGAAATCCCGACGGCCATACCATTATATTTCGCATTTGTTGCCGCGCCAGTCAGCAGGCCTGCCATGACATAGTCGATCCTCTGGCCGTCACCCGTAATGCGCGCCGCGAAATAGAAAGCGAGCATCATCCAAAAAAGGAGCGGGGAATCACAGGACAGGAAATGATTGTATGCGCAAAATCCAGCGCTCGTCGCGAAGACAAAAGCGATGACGCGGGCCGTGAAAATCCCGTAAAACGCGCGGCTTATTTCAAAGGCCAATACGATCGTCCCGAGGTAAAGGCCAACCACCAGCAGCCGTGCGGCTACCAGCCTCGCCGCGCCAAAGTTCTGCCTCTTTCGAAGCACAAAGCTAACGGCGTGCTCGATGCGATCAATAGGCGCCTTCACGACGATGTGGGTGACAAAGGTGTGTAGAGGCGGCTTCAAATAGTCCCCTGGCATTCCGTGACGGTGTAGCCCCCTGAACCCCATGGAAGAACGATTCCAGTCTTCAACCCGCCCCCAGCCAATTCCATTGACGCTGAAGGCTAGTGCCAGCAGCAATGCCATGGCCAAGAACCGGTCCACGCGGAATAGCCCCTCCATCAAAAACCCTTGAGAACGGAGGTGATCCTTCATAGGCAAACGCTGGTGTTGCGCCGGGGGAAAAGTGAGTTTGAATCGGGTGCGACCTTGGACTGACGGTTTGTGATTATCAAGGCCGAAATGCGACGCAGGATTCGCTTGCCCATGTCCGGCAATTGGATAAGACGGATCCATTATACGCGCTCTTCACACCGCAGGGATGCCGCTGAAATGCCTAATCGTGATTCCGACCTACAACGAAGCGGAAAATATCAAGATTGTGCTTCAGGGCCTGCTTGAACTCGAAACGCCCGTGGACATTTTGGTGGTTGACGACGGCTCGCCCGATGGAACCGGCGATCTCGTCGCCAGCCATCCACAATTCGGCAAGCGTGTTTTCCTGCTCAGGCGGCCAAGAAAGAGCGGTTTTGCCGGGGCGTGCAAGGCGGGTTATCAATGGGGCCTCGAAAATGGATTTGACGCGTGCGGAACGATGGATGCCGACGGGTCCCATGACCCCAAGGACGTTCCGCTATTGATCGCGGCCCTTCATCGCGGGGCCGAAATGGCTGTCGGCTCGCGCTATCTCAACGGTATTCGCATCCTTAACTGGCCCATGCGGCGGCTTCTTCTGAGTTGGTTTGCGGGAGTATATGCCCGCGCGCTTTGCAGGATTCCAATGACCGATCCGACCAGCGGATTTAAAATGATTTCGAAAAAGGCGCTTCAGTCAGTCGATTTTTCCCGCTGTTCAGCCGATGGCTACGGCTTTCAGCTTGAGTTGCATTTCTTTGGTTCGCAGGCTGGCTGCAAACTGGAGGAAGTTCCCATTGTTTTTACCGAGCGCACGCGGGGCGCCTCGAAGATGTCGAAGCGGACCGTGATCGAAGCCATGCTGACCGTGCTGGCTCTCGGCCTGCGTCGGCTCGCCCGAGTGCGGTCGCCGCGCGCCTGAATTCCGAAGTTAATGTCGGTGGCGAAAGCAGCGGCCGCGCGCTGCAGACACGCTGTAGAGGCAACTTCTCTTCGGCATAGTGCAGGGGCGCGACGTTTGGTGACCTGCGCAAAGCGAGCGAGCGCACAGGCGATTGTCGTTCTTGGGGGCTTTACAACTGTTTAGGCGATCATTAGATTAGTGTCGACACGTGAGTGATCACGCAGCGTCTTTATCTCGGGGTATTGTCGATCGTGACCGCGCTCATCTCCATCTTCATCGTTGCCACCGTCCGTGGCCTCGACATCACCTGCGGCTGCTTCGGTCACGCCAGCAAAAACTGGAGCTTCACAACGCATCTCGCGCTCGATCTGGCTTTGCTCTGCGGCTTGGTATTGTTGCTTGCAAGTCAGCGACAAGGTCGCAATGAAATATAAGAAACTACTTTCACGCGATTGGTAAGCGTCTGGAGATGGGCCGCGAAATGCCGTCTAATTTCTAGTTAGGCCTAACACATCGTCCTTTGCTTTCGGTCGTCGCTCTATTTAAGGCAACTGAGCATTTTCGGGAACTCGCCTTTCTCGGAAATACCGAGAGAGCGGTAAGTCTCCAGTGTTTCAGATGCCCGATCCTGGCGGCCGAGGTGGACATACTGCATCACGTGGGCCGCCGCGACGTTTACGTAATCGTCCGGTCCGACAAGGTCGAGGGAGTAACGAAAGGATGCCTCGATCTGATCGTCCGGGATCCTCGCGAAGTCCGTTGCTCGATCGATGACTTCCCTTGGGATGGGTGCAATCGCTTCAAACGCCGCTGTCCCGGTCCCTACGACACTTCGATAGAATCGAAAATACTGGCGTAGCCGATATTGGAGGACATGTATCCAACTGGTATAAAAATGTTTGAAGTCTTGGTGTATCAGTAAGCTTCTAGTGATAAGGCTTGGATAAAACTTCCTACCAATCTGACGCGCTAGCTCCTCACTCTTCATTGCATCTACGAGTAGGATCTTGATCGGGCCGGCGGTCCACTCGTAGAGGGCCAGGTCTGCTCGGATTAATTCGACTGTGCCGCCCCCGTGGTCGCGGACGACACGGCGCGCCTCGGGGAGGAAGCTCTCCCCAGGCTGATAGAGGCAGTACGGAACGTGCGCCGGCATCCACTGCTCCCACCTGAAGATATCAAAGCCGAGGACCTTCTCTTGCGGATTACTCCCACTAAAGCTGCGACTTAGGATTCCTTGAGCGAGCGCGATCGACGTCGAACCAAGCGAGCAACCGAGATCAACGATGGCGCCTTCTCTTCCGACGTACCGAGCCGCGCTCTCCTTAAAGAAAGCGATTTCGTCGGACATGATCATACCGGGAACATCTGCCTTGGGAACACCATTCTCTACGACGGACACCGGCCTATGACGAATCGGACTGAGAATTCGTTCCGCCCCTGATTTAAACCAAGGGAATTTCCACATCGACGTCTCCTTCGTACCCCTGGACGATCAGGCGATTAATGAGGCTGCAGTTCGAGATCACTGGCAAGGATGCGCCGCACACAACTCACTTTATCAAAGCTTGTTCGAATTACTTTGAATTCAAGGATACAGCTTTAGCACGCAAAATCGGTTACCGAATCACGGTTTTCTTGCCGGTAGAGGTTTGTTGCTTTTGAGGATCTCCGCTTCGGGGGTGAGGTTGGCCGGTTTACCGCTAAAAATGAGACGATTTGGCTTTTCAGCGAGTGTTTGAACCAGCGCTTTCGCGTGTGTCGTGAGTACTTTCAAATTCAGGAGGACTACGTGCAGTTGTTTCATCTGTTCCTGAAGTTGTTTGTCGGTCGTGCTGATAAACGTGTCGGCTGTTCCCAACACCGTGTCTGCACCTTTCGCGACACCGTCGAGGTTTTTGACCACGTTCTGTAAATTATCCACATCGATCTTTAGCGAATCGGCCAGCGGCCCGAGCTTCGGCATAAATTCTCCCAGATTGCCTTTCAAATCTGTGACGGTCACATTGAGGTTATCCAGCAATCTGTTGGCGTTCTCGAACAGCGGACCGGCTGCAGCTGTGATCTGATCGAGGCCATAGGCAGGATGGCCTTCGATTACTGCGTTGTTTGCCAGCGTTGTCCCGCCTGGTGTGCCTGCCGAAAGCGCGACAAACTTCGGGGCGAGCATCGTATCTGAGCTGAGCGTTGCAATCACATCCGCGGGCAACGGTGGAACCCCGTCATCGAGATTTACTGTTACCCGCACGGCGTCCCTTTTATTTGCGGACGATTCTCGCTCCTTCGCCGACAGATGACGCATCGCGATGACCCGGCCCGCCGGCGCGCCCGCATATCGGACTTCGGAATGCACTTTGACGCCCGTCACGTCTTCATAGTTGATTTGCAAAGTGCGAGTCGGTTTTTTTAAGCGATAGCCGGAAAGCGCGATCGTAAGCGCCGCGAGGAGGACGACGCTCGTCAAGATCACCGAAATAGCCACGATGTAATCAGAAAGATTTCGTTTCATGAAATTTTGTGATGAAAGCGATATCGCGCGAGCGCGAAAGGCCGGGGCTTAACGCATTGATGATGCTCGTGCTCATCCTGCGAGAGGTTCAACGGGATCGGTCCATCTGCTTCGCCGTTTATAAACTGGTGCACCTCCGGATTTGTGCTCGTGCGAATTTCTTCAGGCGTGCCTTGTGCAACGATCGAGCCGTGACCAAGCATGATCATCCGCGTGGCGATGCGAAAAGCACTCGTCATATCGTGCGAGACGACGACTGCCGTCATGTGACTTCCACGAGCCAGTTTGAGCGTAAGTTGATCGACAACCGCCGTCATGATCGGGTCGAGCCCGGACGTTGGCTCATCACTGAAAAGCAGTTCCGGATCGAGCGCGAGTGCGCGCGCCAGTCCAACGCGCTTCTTCATTCCGCCACTGATTTCAGCCGGCTTAAGATCCTCAAACCCGGTCAGCCCCACCATCTCGAGTTTTTGTTTCACGATTGCTTCGATTTCGTCAGGGGACTTGTCAGTGTGTTGAAAAAGGGGCAGCGCCACGTTCTCGCCCACAGTGAGCGATGCCAGCAACGCGCCGGATTGGAACAGCATTCCGAACCGTTGCCGGACACGCCCGATCTCATGTTCCTTCATGGTTGCGATTTCTTCGCCGAAGATTTTTACAGAACCGGAAGTCGGTTTCATCGAACCGATCATATGCCGGAGCAACGTGCTTTTGCCACAACCGCTTCCGCCCATAATCACGAGCGTCTCGCCACGGTGGACATTGAAGGAAATATCGTTGAGCACAGTGCGCTCGCCAAATTGGTGGACAAGATCGATAACCTCGATGATTGGAGGGTCAGGCGGTGACATGGAAAGAAAAATGACGAATGACGAATGACGAATGACGAATCAATGACGAAGCGCAAATGACGAACATCATTCCGTGGTTATTCATTACTGAGATTTCGCTGCTCATTTTTTTCCGCTCCTCCAAATTTTTGAGAAAATCAGGTGCAGTTCGCGTGCTTCCAGCCAAAGCTTGCGAGCTTCAGATTTCGAGTCTGGTACCGCACGAACCGCCATGCGTAGAAAGTGCTTGACTTCACGCGTCTCTTTCTTGCATGTCCCGATGCTTTTCAAAAATTCCTTCTTCGACACTGCATCGTCGGCTTCGACATAGTTCGCCACGACACTCGTCCCCGCGCCGACCAATTGGTTGATAAGTCGATTCGTCACAGAATTCTGTGGAATCGTTTTCGCAAAATCGATGACAGTTTCGCCGAATCGCGCCGTCCGTTCCTCAAGGTCGTAAACACGCTTGCCACTCGCCTCTTCGCGAACGAGTGCAGTGTCGCCGTTATCCCAAAACGGATCGTAATCTTTGCGCGTGTTTTGGACTTCGGATTTTGTCATTCCTTTGTCATTCGTCATACGTGCTTCGTCATTCCCCTTCATGCCGCAAAAAAGAAAATCCCGGTAAGCACCGCGTTCGTGACCAACATTGCAAGCAAAGCTTGCACAACTGAGGCGGTCGTGGCTTGCCCTACACCCTCCGCGCCACCGTCAACGTGTAGTCCAGCGTTGCAGGCGATCGTGATCACGATCCAGGCGAACACTCCACTCTTGATCATTCCCGAATACAAATCCCATGTGTCCGCGCTTTGCAAGGCGCGCAGGACGTAACCGGCTGTATTAAAATCAAGTGCGAAGGTGCATACCGCCCAGCCGCCAAACACGCCGATATAATTTCCGAAGATTGTGAGCGCCGGCAGCATCACGAGCATGGCCAGGAACCGAGGTACGACCAAATATTGAACCGGATTAATAGCCATGACTTCCAGCGCCTCGATCTCCTCGGAAACTTTCATCGTCCCCAGTTCCGCCGCGACGGCGGAACCGCTGCGGCCGATCACAATCACCGCAATCAAAACCGGGCCCATTTCACGCAGGAGCGTCACCATCACCAAATCTGGGATGTACATTTCTGCGCCGAGCTCCCTCAGAGAGTGCGCGGCCTGCATCGCGAGCGTCACGCCTACGCTGAATGCCGTCAACGCAACCATCGGCGCTGCGCGCACTCCGATGAACACCATCTGCCGGAAGATCGGCGCGATTTTGAAAAATTGGCCGGTAAACGGCGCAATCAAAATCCAATAAAGCAGGCTGGCATTCAGCTGGAGATAATTTTTCAAAATACGACAGTGATTGTTTTGGCGAACGCGCAGAATGACAAGGCGCGCGGGTCGAAGAAAGCGGAAAGTTTAGCGGCTGGAAGAATGACCAACGCGGGATAGAGGGGGGCCGGCTGTCTGTCGCTACTGTTTGCTGTCTAACGACCAAGCTCAGCGACCGCCGCTGACGGAAACCGTCCGCCAGCGCGAGTCGCGTGGTAAAATCCAACACTCCCGAACTGCCCTGCGTAGCGGCGGTTCGCTGGAGCGCACTGGATAGGCAAGAAATCAGACATGAGTAGCACTTCGTCGTCTATGGACAAAGGTAACGCCGACATCAACCAATACTCCCAAAATGGGAGCATAAACAAGCCAACACAGCGTCACTGTAAGCAACTCGGAGCGAATGCCAAAGAAATCTGCGAGGTAGAGTCCGGGCACAAAGAGAATGTTGAATAACGAGTCAAGCGGTCCACTGGACAAAATGCCAGACCCAGTCACTCTGCACACCAAGAGAGCAGTAGCGTAGATCAGCACACTGCCGCCGATAGCTACAGAAAGGCGTCTCATCTTCCGCCTGACCTCAAAAGTGAGGCGTCGCTGACCGTGAGCGGGGCAGCGATGCAGAACAGAGTATCGAGCCACCAGTCATGTTTCAACTCGCGACGGGTCAGCGGTTGCCTCCACTGCCTTATTAGCCCGCCTTTGTTTCTGCTCGCAGCGATAAGAACCCCAAACAGCGAAGAATCCGAATAGAGCGGAGATCGCAATCGTGGCGCAGATCGTCGACCAGAATCGATTGTTCTCAGTGTATGCAGGAAGGCCGAATCTCGTGATGTAGGTAAGGATTGCTGCTGTTTGATATACCAGACCGGATCCGATGGCCGCCCCAAGCCCGATCCGCCAATTCCTTCGCAAAGGGACGGCTGCTCCAATGGCACATAGTGCGAGAACCAAATATCCAAATAGCTTCTCGGAGAGCACATGAATGAACCAAACCAGCTTGATCTGATGCTCTGATGCTCCCTCCGGACAGGGATATACCCTCCAGAGTATAAGCGAGAACGCGACAAGCACGCCGAAGCCAACAATCCCCGAGAGAATCGATGCAACAGTCGCGCTTTGCCAAGTGGCTTTCATTTTCTTGGGCTAACAAGAAATAGACCGCATCTTGCAGTCTATCTCAATTCCACTTTTGGATGGCTGTGGGCCATTCAAATCAATCCGCGCTTTCGAAAATCGCCCAGGTTTCCGCCGGCGGAGCGTTCGATCATGTCGATAGTGAATTTGAGCAGGCAAACTTCCCAGGCGTCATCCACGCCTTGAATGACGGCGCTCAGTGGTTCCTGCGCGTCTTCCACGCGCCGCTTTGTCCGCGTGATAACTGCGTCAACTGAATCGCGGATTGTCTCTTCCGTTACATTCGTTTTACGAAATTGAAATCCGTAACGCAGCACCGCGATGTTGCGCGCGTATTCGCGCAATTGATCGGCATAACGCTGCGCTTTATCGCCGAATCCTTCGAGCAATAAGCGACTGAAATGTTCCGGAGTGAGAATTTGGGGGCGCTCGGCGTGAATTTTTCCGTCGCGAATCCGGACCTGATCGACGCGGTCCATCAATTCGGAGATGAGATAAAAGCGAAAGCTCGTCGTCCCGAAGGTTGCGATCTGCCGCTCCGGCGCGAGGATCACCTGGGTGTTTTCAATCGCGTAATCAAAATCGTCTTTTCTCATCATCGAAGCGACAATGTAAGATAACGCTCGCTTCTGGCAAAGCGAAACGCCGTGACGCGAATCCGTGCTGGTAGGGCGGTTCACCGAACCGCTTTAACTATCCATGCGCGTGCCGAAGGCGATTGAGATCAATCCCCCCTACTGTGTGATCGGCATTGCCATCCCTGGCGCCGATCGCCTGCGCCATTGCATAACGGCTTCGCCGGTAAAGATCGCGAGTGCGATCCAGATTATCGCGAACGTGATAAGGTGGTTGCGCGTAAATGGCTCGTGGTAAACAAGCACGCCGAGAAAGAATGTGCCGGTCGGCGCGAGGTATTGCAAAAAGCCGAGGGTGGTAAGGCGCAAATGCTGCGCGGCGTGCCCGAACCAAACCTGCGGCAAGGCGGTGACAATGCCGGTGCTCACCAACAAGATCGACAGTGAAATATCCGCCGACCCGAACATTAATTTTCCGTTCGTCTTTAGGAAGATGAGATAGGCGATGGCCAGTGGAACGAGCAAAACCGTTTCGATAAACAAACCAGGAATCGCCGCTGTGCCGGATTTTTTTCGAAGCAATCCATAAAGGCCAAATGTCGTGCACAATGACAACGCTACCCACGGAAAACGTCCATAACCAAAGGTCAGATTTAAAACGCCTATTGTTCCGAGCAGAACGGAAGCCAATTGCCATCGCCTCAGTCGCTCCCGCAGGAAAATCGCGCCAAGCAAAACGTTCATGAGCGGCGTCATGAAATAGCCGAGACTCGTCTCGATGACGCGCCCTATGTTCACGGCCCAGATGTACAAAAACCAGGTGATCGCGATCATCGAGCCACTTGCCAGACAAAAGAGCCTCGCGCGCCGCGATCGAACGTTGGTTTCCACTTCGGTCCAGCGGTGCTGCCAGGTGAGCAACGCGATTAAGAAGATCGACGTCCAGATAAAACGGTGAGCGAGAATCTCAGTGGCTGGAACTGCCTTGAGCAGCTTCCAATAAATGGGAACGAGTCCCCACGTCGTAAACGCGGCGATTCCAGCAACAAGCGCAGAAGTCTCATGCGATTTGTTAGATTGTTTCGACATGGTGGCGACTCCATATCGGTTGTACGGACGCTTGTGCCAAGCGCCTTTCTTCTACGATTCGACGGCATCGCTGTCCCTACAGGACGTTGATTTCTGGAACGCGGATGCACGCCGCGAAATGTTTTTCTCCCTAATCTCCAAATCTTCGACTTCGAGAAACGGAGTCGACACAGTCTATCGGATTTCGGATCGCCGCTTACGGCTGACTACTTTGCGATCCCGCCTGTGGAAATAGTGCGAGATATTCGCCGTAACCCTCTTCCTTCAATTTCTCCACCGGAACGAAACGCAGCGCGGCGGAATTGACGCAGTAACGTTCACCGGTTGGCGGAGGCCCATCCTCAAAGATATGACCGAGATGCGAATTGCTTTTACTTGTGCGAACTTCGGTGCGCTCCATTCCGAAGGAAGAATCCCTTTTTTCCACAACGCGCTCTTTCGAAATCGGTTTCGTGAAGCTGGGCCAGCCTGTGCCGCTGTCGAATTTATCGAGCGAGCTGAAGAGCGGTTCGCCAGTGATGATATCGACATAGATTCCGGCCTTGTGATTGTCCCAGTAGGCATTTTGAAATGGAGTTTCCGTGCCGCATTCTCGCGTCACGCGATACTGGTCTTTGGTCAGCCGGCTTCGCAGCTCGGTGTCGCTGGGAACTGCTTTGTTGGGATTCATCTTCTCAATTTCCTTTTTTTGTGTTTGAGCATACCCGAACA
>Ga0193750_1000330_pt1 | contig 13198 bp, 10 predicted proteins | sample L1c1metaG_FD_160569 | JGI IMG/M metagenome (GOLD analysis project Ga0193750, IMG submission 160569) | Soil microbial communities from a riparian zone of the East river system, Colorado, United States - L1c1 | ecosystem: Environmental > Terrestrial > Soil > Riparian zone | place: USA: East River...
AGCTCGAGAAGACAAGCGCGAAGGAAAATCGCCCTCAACGCAGGCGGGGGAATTTGTGCGGGAAGAGATGGAGCATATTCGCGAGGGGAAACATGGCGCGCGTTCCGCCAAGCAAGCTATTGCCATTGGGTTGTCCAAGGCACGACGAGCCGGAGTAAAACTTCCGCCGCCGAAACGCGGGTCGGCCAGGATGAAGAAACAGGCAGCGCGCGATTCACGAAAAGCGGGGTCGCATCGTAAGCCGTCGCCGACACGGTCCCGCGCGGCGCGAAAAGCGCTAAAGCGCGAACCGCGCCGGGCTGCATCGCACATCGCGCTATCGCGTCAGGCACGTTCGGCCGCACGGCGACGCCCGAGAGCAACTCGTTCCAGTGCTGCGAAAAAAGCGGCGCGCACGCGCAAGCGAAACCGTTAAACCGACTTCTTACTTCTCACCGATCACCCGTACTACTTCCTCCGCCCTTCCTCGTAGTCGAACAGGTCGCCCATGGTTTGAATATCGGCGCGATCAGAAATACCGAGCTCCCTTTTCCGTCGCTCCAACGTCGGTGTCGCAAAATCATTCCAGCCGAACTTCGAACTGAAGTTATTCCAGACTAAAAGATCGCCTTCGTTCGGTCGCCGACCGTTCTGGTAACACCATTCCAGAATCTCTTCGTCACTACCGCCTTCGAGCACACGTTGGCGCAGCTGCTCGTAGTCGATCCGAAGAAAGTTGCACATCGCCCCGTCCGCTGCTTTTCGATGCCCCAAATTCGCATGATAATCCGAATGTAAGTCACCGCGCGCACGAAGACGGATTTTATCGAGCATGCGGCCGAAATAACGCAAGCCGCCAACCATCTCTGACGGACTTTTGGGGAAGATCTCCATGCCACCGCGCATGTCTGACCGCGATTCAGATCGCGGCCGTTTCTGCCAATTCCATCGTGCCCTTAAACTTGGGTGGGTCTTCTTCGATTCCGAAATTCTCGGAGTAAAGTTCCGCGATGTGTTCCATATCGTCGCTGGTAAGCTGCGCGGTACCGGGCGCCCCGGCGAATTCGATCAGCTGTTCTTCGTTATAAATGTTCGGCAAAGTAGAAGCGACGCGATCATCAGCAAGTAACCATTGCAGCGCCGCCTGACCGAGCGTGCGATCGGCATTTTCCAGGAAACGCAGTTGCTCGATCTTTTTCACGCCGTTAAGGAGCCAACTACGGGGCCGGTGCGCGCGATGATCGCCTGGCGGGAAAACCGTCTCGGCATTGTATTTTCCCTCAAGCATTCCGGATGAATGCGGCACGCGAATGAGAAACATGGTCTCTTTTCCAGTCTCGGTCGCGGCGTCGTGGATGGCGCGCCCAGGATGTTGCTCGAGCAGATTGTAGATGTGTTGCATGCTCGTGATCTCGCGTTCGCGAATGACGTTGATGCCCTCGTACATCCAGCCGATGGCGGGTCCAAGCGCAACGCCGTAATAACGAATTTTGCCGGCGCCTTTGAGTTGTTCGAGCGTTTTCCAAACGGCGTCGTCTGTCACCTGCTCCATTCGAATATTGTGCAGTTGCAACAGGTCGATCCGATCCGTTTTCAATCGCTTCAGCGCCGCCTCCGTTGCGCGCATGATCGCGTCCGGTGAAAAATCCTGCGGAATTTCGCGCTGCCCGCGTCCACGAGCTTCGCCATGAGTGACGAAATCGTAGCCAACCTTGGTGGCGATCACGATTTCGTCGCGATTTTTTGGGAAAGCCTTTGCGATGTATTCCTCGCTCAAGCCATTGCCATAAGTATCGGCGGCATCGAATAACGTGATACCCAGATCGAATGCTTTGCGCATAAGCGCGAGCGCCTCGCCTTCGGTGAAATTCCCCCACCAACCGGTCGAGATCGTCCACATTCCGAAGCCAATTTCGCTAACGGTCAGGTCAGTGTTTTTGTAGGCGCGAAAGCGCATGGCTCATCAATTTAACGAATTAAGAACCAAACGTCTAATTCTCAACGCCAAACCATCCTAATATCAAAGCCCTGTCATTCCGAGCGGAGTCGAGGAATCTCTTCCTTTTTAACCGCGAATTACGCGGCTTTCAGGGATTTCCGCGTGTGAATTTTACGAGGCCGATCAGCGGCGCCCACTAGCATTTAAACAAGGACCAGTTATTCGTACTCTTTGGCAAAACAAAAAGTCGCCACGTCTCGTGAACGTGGCGACTATCTAGTTCGGGCGCCATTTTGGGCGTCGCCTGTCGTTAGCGTGATCGGACCGGCTGGAAGTAGTGCTTCTCGAGGTAGTGGGCAACCTTCTTGCCGAGCACGGATCCTTGCACGTCGGCGGTTCGGAAGTGGATGCCTGCCCAGACGCGGGCGTCGATCACCTCCTTGAGCGCATCCGAGAACCGGTCGAAGCTTCGCGTCGTGCCAGACTTGTTGCTGTGCGCGCTGAAAGCGATCTTGTCGGTGCCGAAGAAGTTCTGGAGCGTGTGCACGAATGCACTGGTCGCGCAGCAGTGCCCCGAGGGATGATCAGGGAAGGGCGGCGTGACGAGCGGTGGTGGCGGCACTCCTATCGCTGGGTCAAACAGCGGCAGCCACGTCGGGTCGGCCTGGGTGGCCGGGTCACCGTCGGTGTTGGCCTCGCGAATCGCCGTGATCGGGCGCCAGAACTGCCAGTAGTACTTGTCGTTCCAGCAACCGATTAGGGCGTCAGCTGCAGCCAAGTTCTCCATGGCGAACAGGCGAGCGTTCTCGACTATGTCTAATCCCTGGCTGGCGGCCAGCGCGCGAAAGATCCGATTCCAGAGCGCCATCGCTTGGTCCTGCCAAAAAATCGCAGCATCGGTTTGGTCCGGTGTTCGAGTTATGCTCGTGAGCGAGCCAACCTCCTTGACCTCATTGAAGTCCTCCGCGTAAGCGTCACTAGTGAGCGGGTTCGGCCCGTCGGTGCGGAGCATCTCTGCGCTCGGGACGATGAACGGCCGCACATTCCCGACCCAGGGCGCTGGGTCGCTCGCGAAGTTCGGCGGCGTGGGCCGCCAGATGCCTGGCGCTGGCAGGTACAGCGGCGGCGGCGGCCCGAAGCGCCCATCGTTCTGCCGGGCGATGAGCATCGCCCTAGCTGTCGTCTCACCGATCGCGATCCCAGCAGCTCTCGATCCCGGTGGGTTGTCGGGTAGGCCTGCTATGTACGCGTTGTACACGGGCTGCCATGTCGGAAGCTGCGCCGGGAACAAGCCGGCGAGATTATCAAAGCCTACGAGCACGCGGAACGCCGCTGTCGCCGCGGCGGCCTCCTTTGAGTCCGTCGGATTCGCGTTCGGCTGCACGAGGTACGGCCGGTGGCCGCGGTCGATCGCATTGACCGCGTCATATACCGCCCCCTGCACCATCGCAAAGTGCAGCACCGACACTGGCGGCGGCTGCCCGGCGTTCGTCACTATCGCCGTCGAGGCGATCGCGTTCCAGTCGGTCACCGCGTCCGCGCGCGCGACTGTGGGCGACGCGAGCGCGACGAGCGCGATTGCGATGAGAAGTGGCAGAATTGATATCTTTTTGAACTGAGTCAGCGAATTCATGGTTGTTCCTTTCGTTGATGAGATGGGGTTGCTATTGGTGTGATTGGTTTCGGGGTTTTCCTTTCATCTCCATAAACGAAAACGAGCGATCAAAGTGATCATCTGAATTGCGGTTTTTCGGAAACCCTTTTGTGCGTAGGGGTTTCTGTGCGTGCCCCGTTCTACGACCAGCGGGGACGAAACTTTTCGTGGGGCGGCTAACGGCCGCTCACGGCCCGACCACCACTCCAGCCGACACCAGGAGTGAGGCCGGACGCAGCGCTCACATAAACGTAGTTGTTAAGATACCATCTCGCGGTCTGGCTCGTGCTCGGACTTCCAGATGGCCTGCGCCGACATGATTCTCCTCAACAAGGTTGCACCGAGTGGACCGCGGGCGGATCGGAAAGATCAAGGCCTGGCTCGACGAGCGCTTCCACTGCTAGGGCCTATCGAAGCTACCCAATGTACTCGGACCCCTTGGGACGGTTGATCGTTGTGCGCACCGTCTCATTCTGCTCGAAGCCAGCGGCGTGGCCGAGCCGATGGGCATCGCTGAGACCTTCATGGATAATCCCATTTACCCGTCGCAGGACCGAGTCCGACGATGACTTCAAACAAGGTCCAGGCGGCCGGGGCCGGGAGAGCTGGGCCGTACGCCCCGCGGACGAAAACGTTGTTGTTTAGATACCAGATCGCGGCTTGCCGCGTGCTGGCGGCCTCAAGCACATAGTCCGGGTGGCCGTCGCCGTTAAAATCGGCTATAGCCACCAAATACCAGCCACTGGGAAGGGTGGGGCCATAAGCGCCTCGTATAAGCGTTGGGCCTGATAAATACCAGATCACGGTTTGCCCCGTGCTGCCGTTCTCAAGCACATAGTCCGGGTGGCCGTCGCCGTTAAAATCGGCTATAGCCACCAATGCCCAGCCGGCCGGAAGAGTTGGGCCGGGCGCGCCGCTGACGAAAACGTTGTTGTTTAGATACCAGATCGCGGTTTGCCGCGTGCTGCCGTTCGCAAGCACATAGTCCGGGTGGCCGTCGCCGTTAAAATCGGCTATAGCCACCAAATACCAGCCACTGGGAAGGGTGGGGCCATAAGCGCCTCGTATAAGCGTTGGGCCTGATAAATACCAGATCGCGGTTTGACCCGCGGTTTGACCCGTGTTGTCGTTCTCAAGCACATAGTCCGGGTGGCCGTCGCCGTCAAAATCGGCTATAGCTACCAATGCCCAGCCGGCCGGAAGAGTTGGGCCGGGCGCGCCGCTGACGAAAACGTTGTTGTTTAGATACCAGATCGCGGTTTGCCGCGTGCGGGCGTTCGAAAGCACAAAGTCCGGGTGGCCGTCGCCGTTAAAGTCACTTATTGCAGCCCCGGCCGCACCGGCAGCGGCGACGACGACGAGCGCCAGTGCGATGAGAAGTGGCAGAATTGGTATTTTTTTGAACTGAGTCAGTGGATTCATGGGTTGTTCCTTTGTTCTTTCGCCCGGCGATTAGCTCAGTTTGTTAACTATCAAGTTGTGATTTTTTCTTGGTTTCGTAGTTGCCTTTCACTGTCATAAACGAAAACGGGCGATCAAAGTGATCATCTGAATTGCGGTTTTTCGGAAAACCTTTTGCGTGTAGGGGGTTTCTGTGCGTGCCCCGTTTTACGACCAGCGGGGACGAAACTTTTCGTAGGGCGGCTGACGGCCGCTCACGGCCCGACCAGGCTCCAGCCGGGCGGAACAGTGGGGCCGAGCGCGCCACTAACAAACATGTTGTTGTTCAAATACCAGATCGCCGTTTGACGCGTCGCGACATTGTAAAGGAGATAGTCTGGCTTCCCGTTGCCGTTAAAGTCGGCCGTAGCTACCAAGGCCCAGCCACTGGGCGGAGTCGGCCCGAGAGCTCCGCTGATGAACGTTGACCCTGATAGATACCAGATGGCGGTCTGGCGCGTCGCGGAGTTGAACAAGGCGTAATCTGGATGGCCGTCGCCGTTGAAATCCGCCACACCACTCAGTCCCCAACCGGCTGGAAGTGTGGGACCGAGCACGCCGCTAATAAAAGCGTTATTGTTTAGATACCAGATCGCTGTCTGACGCGTCGCGGCGTTGTAAAGGACATAGTCTGGTTTCCCGTCGCCGTTAAAGTCGGCCGTAGCTACCAAGGCCCAGCCACTGGGCGGACTCGGCCCAAGTGCGCCCCCGATAAACATCGGTCCTGACAAGTACCAGAGGGCTGTTTGGCGAGTAGCGGAATTGAACAAGCCATAATCCGGATGGCTGTCGCTATTGAAATCCGCCGCACCTCTCAACCCCCAACCGGCCGGAAGCGTCGGACCGAGCACACCGCTAATAAGAACGTTATTGTTCAGATACCAGATCGCTGTCTGACTCGTGCTGGTGTTCTGAAGTACAAAGTCCGGTTTCCCGTCGCCGTTAAAGTCGGCTACTGCAGCCCTTCGCACAACACTACTTGGCGGCCCAAAGGCAAGATGTCCAGCCAACCCGAAGGCAAAGGTGCTTCGAACTCCGCTTGGAGTGAATTTATAGATGTTGCCCGCGTCGAAATCTGACACAAACAGATTGCCCGCGCTATCAAAAGCCATTGGTGCATTTGGACTAACACCGAAGGGCAACGTGCTTTCAACCCCGCCTGAAGTGATTTTATAGATGGCGCCGGTGTTGCTCCCTTTGATGGAGGCTGACACGAACAGGTTGCCCGCATTGTCAACGGCCACGGCTTCCGGATTAGTAAGCCCGGAAGCAAAGGCGGTTCGCCCCCCGGCCGGACTAAACTTATAGATGGCGCCGCCTATGTTGGGGCCAACGTTCGCGACAAATAGATTGCCCGCGCTGTCAAAGGCCAAGGCAGTTGGAAGGTCCAATCCGGAGGCAAAGGTAGTTCGTACTCCGTTCGGAGTAAGTTTATAGATCTTGCCGGAGCCCTTGATGGGGAACCCGAAGTCGTCCTGGTCGCCGGTCGTTACAAACAGATTCCCCGCTCTGTCAAAGGCCAAGCCAGTTGGACGGTCCAATCCGGAGGCAAAGGTGGTTCGTACCCCGGCCGGATTAAATTTGTAGATGTTACCGGTGCCGATATCCGCCGCAAACAGATTGCCCGCGCTGTCAAAGGCCAGTGCCCCAATCGGAAAATTAGAGAGCTCGCTCGTCAGCCCCGAGGCGAAGGTACTTCGCACTCCGTTTGCAGTGAATTCATAAATGTTGCCGCCTGCGGCATCCGAGGACACAAAGAGGTTCTGCGCCGGCGCACTGGCGCAAACTAGAATGAGCGTCCCTAAACACGCTATCCAGGTCAATAGATGCGCGACGCCAGGGATAGATTTGGATTTCGTTTCCGGTTGTTTGTTTTTCATAGCTCTGCTTTCTAATTCAGGTTCAGTAGTCTCTCCGGGAAACGAGAGGCACGCGCCGCCTTCTCGGCTAATGTCTTGTTCATCTTTTTCCTGACTCTGTAGTTTCCTTTCACTGCCATAAACGAAAACGGGCGATCAAAGTGATCATTTGAATTGAGTTTTTTTCGGAAAAGCTTCCGCGTGCAGAAAGTTTCTGCGGGTGATAGGCTAACAAGAGAACCTTATGGATGAGCCTTCGGTCTCTCCGCACAGAGTGACCCAACTCCTGGCGGAATGGAGTCACGGGGACAACGCCGCCTTCACAGAATTAACCCCATTGGTCTACGAAGAACTCCGGCGCCTCGCTCATCATCATATGAGCGGGCAGCGGCCCGACCACACACTGCAAACCACGGCGTTGGTCAACGAGGCTTATCTGCGCCTGGCCGACCAAACCAATCCAAACTGGCAGAGCCGGGCGCACTTCTTCGCTGTGGCCGCTCGGGCGATGCGTCAAATTCTGGTCAGTTACGCCAGGAGCAGCCGAGCCCAAAAACGCGGTGGCGGCGGGGCCAGGATAGAATTGGATGAAGCAGCGATCCTCTCACCGGAACAATCAAAAGAGATTGTTGATCTGCACGAGGCACTCGAGAGGCTGGGCACGCTCGACTCAAGAAAAGCTCAAGTGGTCGAGCTCAAATTTTTTGGCGGGCTCAACTACGACGAGATAGCAGAAGTGCTCAAGATTGCACGTATGACGGTGAGGCGTGATTGGGAATTTGCCAAGCTATGGCTGTACACGGAATTGCACAGCGTGGACTGAAAGAAATGACGAAGCTCGAATGACGAAGGACGAAGGAATGACGAAATCGGAAGATCGAAATGCGCGCGGCGACGATTCGTTTTGGGATGATGGCGCAGGACTTGTCCGCGAAGAACCAGAGACAAAACGCGTTTACGATTTGGAAGAACGAACGGCCCAATTCGGCGAAGCAATCATCGATTTCGCGAAGACGATTCCACTAAATCCGGTAACCAATCGAATCATAACTCAGGGCGTTGGAGCCGGTACTAGTGTTGGCGCTAACTACGTTGAAGCCGACGATGCGGTTTCCAAAAAGGAATTTCTGAAAAACATCGGAACTTGCCGGAAGGAAGCCCACGAAACCAAGCATTTTCTTCGGATGGTTGTTCGGGCAGTGCCGGAATTGAAACCGCAAGCTCGAACGCTCTGGCTTGAAGCAAAGGAACTGCATCTGATCTTCTCCAAAATTTGGAGAAACAAGTAAAAGATCACCTGCGATGCAAACATCCGAAGCCCGAGAAGGCGGATGCCCTCGTTATTCGGGCTTCATTATTCTTTCGTCATTCGACATTCGAATTTCGTCATTTTCCCGCGTATGACGCCGGCGCAGTTACAAACGATTGAGGAAATCTTTTACGCCGCACTGGAGCAAGACTCCAACAACGTTGCTCGATTTCTCGATACGGCCTGCGAAGGCGATGAGCTTTTGCGCCGCAAAGTTGAAGCGCTCCTCGCTTCACGTCAACGAGTAGGCAGCTTCATCGAAACCTCAGCTGTCGGCATTGCGACAAGAATTATTGAAAATGAACAAGCTGACTTGCCCGTCGGTCAGACGTTCGGTCACTATAAAATTTCCAAACGGATCGGCAGCGGCGGGATGGGCGAAGTCTATCTGGCCACCGACGTGACAGCAGGCCGCAAGGCCGCGCTCAAACTCTTGCCCATGCGCTTTACCGGGGATGCCGAGCGCCTGAAGCGCTTTCAACAAGAAGCGCGCGCCGTAGTCGCGCTCAATCATCCAAATATCCTGACGGTTTACGAGATCGGCGAGGATCACTCAACTCATTACATCGCCAGTGAAATGATCGAAGGCGAAACCCTGCGTCAACGTCTCGCACGCGGGCGAATGGAGCTGAGTGAAGCGGTCGATGTTGGGATCCAAGTGGCAAGCGCGCTCGCCGCCGCCCATGAAACTGGGATTGTCCATCGCGACATCAACCCGGGGAACATCATGCTGAGGCGGGATGGATATGTGAAGGTACTCGACTTCGGGATCGCAAAGCTTGCCGAATCCGCCTTCGCCGAGGCTACTGCGGACGCGGCAGAATCGGTGACACTCGGTGGGACCCACCTGGGATCGATACTCGGAACGGTTCCTTACATGTCGCCGGAACAGGCACGTGGCGCGCCGATCGATAAGGGGACGGACATCTGGAGTCTCGGCGTGGTTCTTTACGAGATGGTGACGGGGCATCAGCCATTCGTCGGCGAGGCACCAAGAGAGGTCATGACTTCGATTCGAGAGAAGCAGCCGCCGCCGCTAACGAGTCATAGCAAGCAAACTCCGGCTGAGCTTCAACAGATCATCAGCAAAGCGTTGCGGAAAGATCAAAGCGAGCGTTACCAGAGCGCCAGCGAAATGCTTCAAGCGCTTAAGAATCTGCGGCGCAAACTGGAATTGAAAGCTGAGTTGGAGCGTTCCGCCACGCCTTCATGGCTGCGCTGGATACGGTCGCCCATCACTCTGATGCTCCTGCTCTTAGTGTCTGGTCTCGCGCTGTTGCTTCCATTCTACTGGCACCGGAACCCAATGAGGAGTTCAATTCCGGAAAAAAGCATCGCGGTGCTTCCCTTCGAAAACCGGAGCGAAGATAAAGCGAACGCTTACTTTGCCGAAGGCATCCAGGATGAGATTCTGACGCGCTTATCGAAGATCGCTGATCTGAAAGTGATCTCGCGCACTTCAACGCAGCATTACAAAAGCGCGCCGGAAAACCTGCCGGAGATCGCCAGGCAGCTTGGCGTCGCCCACATCCTGGAAGGAAGCGTGCAGAAAAGCGGCGACGCTGTGCGGGTGAACGTGCAGTTGATAAAAGCTGCCAATGATTCCCATCTTTGGGCCGATACCTTTGACCGCAAATTGACCGACATTTTTTCGGTCGAGAGTGAGGTGGCCAAAGTCATTGCCGAGCAGTTGCGAGCAAAACTGACAGGGTCGGAAAAGCAAGTCATCGCCGCCAGACCGACCGACAATGTTGAGGCTTACGATGCTTACCTGCGTGGGCTGGCTAATACCCTGGGAACAACCATCACACCCGCTAACGCCCTTGCCGCACAGAAATATCTCAGAGAAGCGGTGCGTTTGGACCCGAAGTTCGCCCTCGCCTGGGCGCTGCTGTCATCCGTTGATGCGATCGGCTATCGCACAGAACGGCTTCAAGCGACGATCGCTCTGTGTGAAGAGGCGCGGCTAGCCGCCGAAACCGCGCTCACTCTTCAGCCCAATCTGGGTGAGGCTCTCCTGGCCAAAGGCGAATACTATTACTGCTGCGCCAAGGACTTTGGCGCTGCGGCCCGCTACTTTGAACAGGCACGTCAGTTCCTTCCCAGTAGCAGCCGAATTCCTGAATCGCTCGGTATTGTCGCACGGAGGCTAGGCCAGTGGGATCGGAGCGAGTCATACTTTAACGAAGCCGAGCAGCTCGACCCGCACAACGTGAGCTTGCTCGCGACACAGGCAGAAACCTACCGTGCACGCCGGCGTTTCCCGGAAGCGCTGCGAAAACTCGATGAGATTCTCGATATCACGCCTGACGACATCACTGTCCTGATTCAAAAAACGGCCATCGCGCAAGCCGAAGGCGACCTGGCGCGGGCCGCGGCGTTTCTCGCTCGGCTTCACTCTGCGGCGGACAATCCCTACACGTTCCAAATAAAAGCTTACCAGGCCATCCTGGAGCGGCGGCCCGCACCGATCATCTCTCCGTTAAAGGAAATACTGGCTAAGCCCGATCCAAGGTTGGGTTACTACAATGGCGATCTGCGCTTCTGGTTAGGCTGGGCACAGGAAATCGCCGGCGACAATCTCGCCGCCCGGGAAAGTTGGCGGCAGGCGCGCAACGAACTGGAACCTTTGCTCAAAGAACAGCCGGACAATAAGAACCTCATTGGAGATCTCGCGCTGATCAATATGGGTCTCGGTGACAAAGCGACCGCGTTAGCTCTGGCGGAGCGGGCCATGGCCGAGCATCCGATCGATAAGGACGCGATAGATGGTCCGAACATGGTCGAGATTTTTGCCCGCGTGGCGGCAGGCACGGGCGAACCGGACCGCGCCATTGCTGCTTTACAGAAACTACTTTCGATACCGTACAGTGGCGCAATAACTACGCCGCTCACGCCAGCGCTACTCCGGCTCGATCCGATGTTCGATCCGCTCCGGAATGATCCGCGCTTCCAAAAACTCGTAGCCTCGGCGAACAAGTAACTTGGCAGCCCTACGGGCGGAGGATGAATAAGCGACGAGGGCCGACTTTACGCGCGCGCTTTGCGCTCGAACAACTCGAAATTGTAGCGAAGATCCCGGCTGGCCCAACATACGGCGATCTGCCGCTTCAATCCGTGCTGGGATTCTTTGCGCGGTGATAAGCGCTTCGACTAATCGTTGCCGCAGCCAAGGCTGCCAGCAGATAGTTCGATCCCCCATTGGACGCTGAGCGTTCGGCGTTCGACGTTTTGACATCTGAATGACTTCGAAAGATAAAACCGCAGTTCTCATTGTCGGTCACGGTTCCACCGTGAATCCCGATTCGAGCGCACCCACCTGGACACACGCGCGCGAAATTCGGCGCCGCGGAATTTTTGCCGATATCCAGTGCGCATTCTGGAAAGAGGAACCGAGCCTGCGCGATGCGCGTTTTTTTTTCGCCGACAAGACGATGCGCGAGGTATTCGTCGTCCCGAATTTCATTAGCGAAGGTTATTTCACCCAAACGGTAATACCGCGGGAGCTCGAGCTGCCGGACCCGATTACGACGAGAGCGAACGGACAGATTTGGATTTATTGCGAACCGGTGGGCAACAATCCGCTCGTAACCGAGTTGCTCTTAGCACGCGCCCACGAAATCGCGCCCAACGCCGAACCGACCGAGACTGCGCTGCTCATTGTCGCGCATGGAACGGAATTAAACGACAACAGCGCAGTAGCGGCCAAACGGGAAGCGGAACGAATTCGCGCACGCGGCGAATTCGCTACCGTCGCGAACGCATACATGGAAGAACCGCCATTGATCGCGGAGTGGGACCAACTTGCCAGTGCCTCAAACGTAATCGTTGTTCCATTTTTTATCGCGGACGGCTTGCACAGTTACGAGGACATACCGAAATTGCTCGGTATCGAGTGCACAGGAATGGACGTCTTCCGCAAAAATCCGCATCAAGTTCGGGGGCGCTCATTGTATTACGGGAAGGCGATCGGGACGGATCCGCGATTTGCCGATGTCATCATTGAGCAGACGCTAAATGCGCGTAACGTGACCCATGCCGGCTAGGAAAAAAGCGAAGTCGCAACAGAGCCGGGAGAAGCCGTTCCGGCGCGATCGCAAAGGCCGGGCGCTTCAGGAAATCGGCGCGACCATCGTCGCCGGCGGCAAAGGCCACGACGTGGTGGAAGAGATCGCCCAGTTGGTGCAACGCACCTGCAAATATCGTTGGGTCGGCGTTTACAAAATCAAACGAAACGATTTTGTCATCGAAGCGGCGACCAACAAAATGAAACCAGCGTGCCCGCGATTCCCGATCAAGCAAGGATTGAGCGCCAAGGCGCTGGAAGAGCGCCGCACCGTGATGGTCCCCGATGTGAGCAAGGAACCGTGTTTCCTGCCGAATTTCTGGTCCACAAAATCAGAGGTGGTCGTGCCCATCATCGATGATGAACACGATCGCGTTCTGGGGGTGATTAATGTGGAAAGCGCGAAGGTCAACGCCTTCGGCAAATCGGATCGCGATTTTCTTGAAGGGGTCGCCCGGATCATCTGGCGCGCTCTTCGGTGAAGGAATCCCAGCAGCTGCTCCAAGCGCTGGTGGCGGAGAAAGTTTCGCGGATCGGACAACTGGAAATCGTGCGGCTTGAAGGAGGCTTTGTCCTCTCTCATCGCGACGAGGCCGGGCGGAACGATCTCCGGGAGCACGAGATCGACGATGCATTCGACATTGCGAGGTTCGACGATGCCGGAAATTATCGGCCACTGAAAACGGCGCCGACCTTGCGGCATGGCTGGAAAATTTTCGCGCGCGACCTTTCGCAACTGGAACAGGTGATCGATACGATTTATCCGGGCCGGCTGGCAGTGCTGCGCGCGTTCAAATCGGGCGGGCTCACCACGACCTCCTTGCGCGAGACCTTGAACCGCCAGAGTGGAATGTATCGCGTCGCCGCAAAAATTTCCGACGAACAGATCGATGACCTGGTTGGCGATTTTTGCCGGTCCGACGGAGGATGTTTGCGCACAATTTTGTGGGAA
>Ga0193750_1000331_pt1 | contig 13163 bp, 7 predicted proteins | sample L1c1metaG_FD_160569 | JGI IMG/M metagenome (GOLD analysis project Ga0193750, IMG submission 160569) | Soil microbial communities from a riparian zone of the East river system, Colorado, United States - L1c1 | ecosystem: Environmental > Terrestrial > Soil > Riparian zone | place: USA: East River...
TAAAGCTGGCCTTAACCGTGTTTGGACTTTCGTCCGAAATCGAAATGACCGGCTGACGAAGTAAAGCCAGCTCTTCGTCGGTCAATTTCGTCACCGGTTGCGCCAGGAGCGCAATCTGTTCGTTCAAGGTATCCGATTTGATCTTTAGTTTATCGAATTCTGCCAGCATCAATTTCTTGGCTTGCTCGCGACGCGCTTCTTCCTGCCGCTCACGCACCACGATATTACGCAGGATTTGGTTCTCACGGGTTATCTTGGCGGTTTCATCGGCGTTCGCACCGGTCAACTTCGCTTTCTCGAGTTGACTGGAAGTGTCTTCCAGTTGGCTGCGCAGCGAAGCCACCTCGACCTCAAAGTCTTTGTTCTGTTTTTGGCTTGCCTCCAGCTGCGCGCGCAGATCCTCCAATTGCTTCCTCGCGTCAGCCAGTTCCTGCTCTTTTTTCGGCTTGTCTTCGCTAACCTCGCGCACAGTCTGTTCGGCGGTCGCGAGCTTCTCCTTTAGTTCGGTGTTCTCGGCCAGCAGAACGGCGACGCGATGCTCGGAATCTTTCAACCCTACCAGCTTGCCCAGAGCGTCATCGCGCTCCTTTGAAATTTTTGCAATCTGCGAGTTGGCGTCAGCCAATTTCGCGTTCTGCGAATCACGTTCCTTTTCCGCGGTGGCGCGACCTTGTTCAGCGACGGTGAGGGCCTTTTTCAGCTGCGCAATCTCACCCTTCAAGGCCTCCTGCGCTTTCGCGTCACCATTGCCCGTCTCCTGAATTTTCTTTAACGACGCCTGCGCTTCCGCCAACTGGCCACGGACGTTTTTCTCCGCGCCCTTCGTCTTTTCGAGCTCCTGCTGCGCCTGTTCCAGCTTCGAGTTCGATTCCTTCAGCTTCGAATTTAGCTTCTCCTTTTCTTCCTCCACTTCGCTGACTTTGGAACGCGATTGATGTAGTTCCGCTTCCAATTGCTCGACCTTCTCGCGCAACTTCCGGGTCGCGTTCTTGATCGCAGTGTCGTTGGTGGCGGGCGCGGGCACCGCTGCCTCAACCACAGTGTCTCGCGTTTTTGGAGCCGGGGAAGCCTGACCTGCCGGCTGTACAATAATCGACGGCTTGGATTTGTTCGGCCCAATTTCAACTGTCGGCTCGGTGGATTGTTGTGGTGAAGGCTGAGCTTCAGCCGGCGGCGCATTGGTCGCGGCCAGGTCCTGCTGCGTTCCAGATTTGCTCTGCACCCGCAGGATGCTCTCGGAAACTTTCCGGCTGCGGTATTCGACGATGGCTGGCTGCCAGTCCGAGTGCGTTTTCTTGAGCTCCTCCAGCAGGCTGCCCGCCAGGCGGTATTTCGCGAGGGCCCGCGTAAATTGATTGTCCCGCTCCAGCTTTTCGCCCTGCTGCGCCGTCATGTAAGCCTTGAGAAAAGTTTCGCTTGGATCGTCGCTCTGCGCTGATGCGCTAGTGACGACGAACAACAGCCCTACGAGTAGGAGCGAACCAAGTCGGGTCATGCCAGGACGAACGCCTAGAATAGCCCGGCGCACGCCGCTTGCAATGCTAAGGAGAAGCACCACAGCGTTGCTGTCAGCGAAGAGTGTGCCAAGCCCCGATGGTTTGGCGCTTTGGCTTTGCAATCGGGAATCTAAAACCTAAAATCTGAGATTCAGGTGGTGGCCATAGCTCAATGGTAGAGCCCCAGATTGTGGTTCTGGTTGTTGCGGGTTCGAGTCCCGTTGGCCACCCTGCTTACGAAGTTCCAAATCCCAAAGCCCAAACCCCAAACAACCATCTTTATTTGGAGCCTGGAACCTGGGATTTGGGATTTCAAACTTGTGCCTGTAGCTCAACCGGATAGAGCTTCTGACTTCGGATCAGAAGGTTGGGGGTTCAAATCCCTCCAGGCACGCCATTTGTAAGACATTAATCCTCCGACAGTTATCCTAAAGAAATGCCTCCGTTTTTGCAATAACAAAAACATCGTTTGGCCACTTATTGGCCATTTATCGAGAGCATCAACGCTTCAAGCAGCTTTGCGTGCGAGATGGAAGTGCCGAGGGTTCGGAACCGGCATTTCGTCGTATGTTCTACCTCCGAGACTCCGGCCGGCAAGGTCCTTGCGGACTCCGCCCCATTGTTTGAAGAAAAATGGCACGTTCTGCGCCCGGCACGCACGCTGAATCTGCCGAACCCATTGCGTTTTCATCGGCCGCGATCCGAACCCTGACTCCCCACCGACAATAACCCAATGAATCCCAGTGAGGTCGATGCCGGCCAGTGAACCAATCAGTGGTTCACATGACAGGAAGCGAATCGCGGCGGGAACTATTCGCAGATCGTCGATTCGAGAAAATGTCCGGGCATCTTCGACACTCACGCCCATCCACACATTTGATGGCCAATCCACATGCGCAGATACCTTCAGCAATCGCTCGCTTCGCTTAGTTAGAATCTGGAAAGTGTGATGCGAGCATTCGCGCATTGTTGCGAATACGCGCTGGATGAAATCAAGCGGGACATCCCTATGAAAAAGATCGCTCATCGAGTTCACAAAAATCATGCGTCCCGCCGACCAGGTTTTCGGCAGGTCAATTGCGTCATGGTGCAGTGTTAATCGAAATCCGTTTTTATAGCGCCGACTCCCCATCAGTTGCAGGCGTCGCGCGAGTCGTTCGGCGTAACAATTCTTGCAACCCGCGCTTATCTTCGTGCAACCGGTCACGGGATTCCAGGTCGCTTCTGTCCATTCAATATGGCTGTTTGCACTCATGTCAGAGTTCGATTTTTCGAGCCTCTTTCATCACGGCCACAGAAATCCGGGGGAAACTCCGCCGCGTATTTTTGAGAATCCCCCGTTTATGCAATTCGCTATACACGTTCTTCGCGGTGCGAGGCAAAAAACCGCCGATTAAACAATGAAGAAAAACGTCTCTGTCCGTAGCCAACTCCTGCGATTCAATCAACTGCGCGAGGTTTTGTTCAAACGTCTCGACCTTGCGTTTCTTAAAGCCGGCCTTGCCTAATTCAAAATCCATCTCGCCTTGGATTGTATCAGCTTCCAACTGATAGTCAGCTTCGCCACACTCACTGTCGAGTTTCCAAGCGACTTCCAGGAATTTGTACATTCCCAGCCAGTGGTGAGATGCGAATACCAGACCGTAAATGTTGCTTCCTTTCCGAATGGAAAAATGCCCAATGAATGTGTTTTTAGGAGCAAACTGCCGATATGTCTCCGCTAAGACTCGATGAGAATTTAGATGAGGAACGTTTTCTGGATAAGCAATTTCGGGTGCAAGCAAATCGCCAAATCGACGTTTCGAGGAGGAAGCAACGAAAAAGATTAGATCAATAGCGTCGCGAGACATAATCGATTTAAAAACCTGCGGAGTGACGTGTTTCACACCTCCTTGGTCGATAAACACGAATGACGGGACTTGTCCGATGTTGACTTTGAATTTTGAAAACGCAGCGGTGAACTCACGTGATTCAAATTGCGGCTTCCATCGAAATTGCCGCTCGGAGCAAAGCGAGCGTAGCTTATCAACTTTTTTAGAGTCTGCATCGTTGAACAGTATTCGGATTTCCCGGTTAGATGCCTGAATCAGCTTTTGTTGGCGTGTCAGTTCCTCCAATAATATAAGAGGACTGCCCGCGACTCCCTTAGAATCGACGCCCGGACCGCAAAAGAAGTCGAAAAATTGAAGAGGCTGACCTGCAAATTTTGTTGTGTGAAGGAAAACTTGGAGCCATCCCTGGACGTAACTACGGTAGATTGCGAGTTTCGTGCGAGTGCCTGCATCGAACGGTTTGTTATGTAGATCGCGAGTTGGCACGAGGTCCTGGGACAAAGTTCCCGATTAAATGCAAGCGTTACTAATCACACAGAAATTTGGTATCACGAAGACCTATAATCGATGTCGTGAGTTTTGCGGAACCGAACCAGAGCGTAATTGTTCGTCAACGGCCGTTTGTCCCTGGCACGGCTGAAACGTTTACGCTTCCCGCTGCCGATTTCGGCTGGAAGAGCAGCCTATTCGTGAAGTTAAACCTTGTGCCTACCGCCGCACACCACCGCGTCGCAAGAAGGCGGACGGAAATTTTTGTTTGTGTAGGCGTGCGAGTGGAGGCTACGTCAGATCAACTTTGAAGGCCCATGTTTCTTCCCTTTTCAACGGGAAAACGTTTGACTAGCCTATTCAATACTTACGTGGAATCCAACTTCTTCGATCAGCCGATCCTCAACTCGCCATACGAATATCCATCCCGACATTGGGAACTAGACGCGGAGGGACAACCCACAAACAACCTGCTCCAATCGCGCAGGATTTCTGCCTTATTGACTCCCGTCCCGAAGCCTCGGAAGCGCCGTCGCATTCGAGACAAGCAGAGAGAATTAGTTTTTCAAGACAACGAAGGTATTTCCACGGCAAAGCAGCAATACGATACCAACGCGATCATTAATGAGATTCGGTACTATGTCGATCAATGGCGGGCACTGCCTAATCCACAACAATGGCAGGTTACGTCAGAAACTGCGCGACTTCTTCAATACTGGCGCAAATACCCATTCCAAAACGCGCGGCCGTTCTTCTGCCAAGTCGAAGCGATTGAAACCGCCATTTGGCTGACCGAAGTCGCACCGCAGCAGGGCGAACGCGGCAAAAAGTTTCTCGATTATCTCACAGCCTCTAACGCGCAGGCGAATCCTGAATTGTTTCGCATTGCGCTTAAGCTTGCGACCGGCGCGGGCAAAACAACCGTGATTGCCATGTTGATCGCATGGCAAACGATCAATGCGGTCCGCCATCCCAACAGCAAAATCTTCACACGCGGTTTCTTGGTTGTGACACCGGGCATCACGATTCGCGATCGGCTGCGCGTCATTCTGCCGAGCGATCCCGACAATTACTATAGGCAGCGAGAACTGATTCCTAGCGACCTGCTGACTGACATCGGACGGGCGAAGGTCGTCATCACGAATTATCATGGGTTTAAACTGCGCGAACGCATCGAGGTGTCGAAAGTTGGACGCGCATTACTCAAAGGGCGCGGACCAGAACTGCAAACGACCGAGACCGAAGGACAAATGCTTCAGCGCGTGTTGCCCGATTTAATGGGTCTACAGAGCGTCCTCGTAATTAACGATGAAGCTCACCATTGTTACCGTCACAAAGTCTCTGGCAACGGCGCGGTAGAAGAGGACGAAGATTTGGAAGCCGACGAACGAGAGGAGGCGAAGAAAAACACTGAAGCGGCCCGCCTCTGGATTTCGGGAATTGAAATCGTCAAACATAAACTCGGCGTACGCACGGTTTTCGATCTTTCGGCCACGCCTTTTTTCCTGCGCGGATCGGGTTATGCCGAAGGCACGCTCTTTCCCTGGACGGTTTGTGACTTTTCACTCATGGATGCAATTGAGTGTGGCATCGTCAAACTTCCGCGCGTTCCTGTTGCTGACAACGTCCCGGGCGAAGACATGCCTATTTACCGAAATCTTTGGGAGCACATCGGTAAGAAGATGCCAAAGAAAGGTCGAGGCAAAGCAGGCGGACTCGATCCGCTCAATCTGCCGGTTGAACTGCAAACCGCGCTCGACGCGCTCTATGGTCACTACAAAAAGACGTATGACCTGTGGCAACAGGAGAACATCAGTATTCCGCCGGTCTTCATCGTTGTCTGCAATAACACCTCCACTTCCAAGCTCGTTTACGACTACATTGCCGGCTTCCATCGACTCGATGAGGGCGGGAAAACCGATGCTTATCATGCAGGTCGGCTCGATTTGTTTCGTAATTACGATGATTCAGGTAATCGCCTTGCTCGCCCGCGCACGCTTCTAATCGACAGCGAGCAGCTCGAATCTGGCGACGCCCTCGATCCCGATTTTCGTGAAATGGCAGCCGATGAGATCGAACGGTTTCGTCGCGAAATGATCGAACGCGGCGATGTCGAAAAGGCGCACAAGATCACCGATCAAGACCTGTTGCGCGAAGTTATGAATACGGTAGGGAAAGAGCGCAAACTCGGTGAGCCGATTCGCTGCGTGGTTTCAGTGTCGATGCTCACCGAAGGCTGGGATGCCAATACCGTGACTCATATTCTCGGCGTTCGCGCTTTCGGTACTCAGCTCCTTTGCGAGCAGGTCGTCGGTCGCGGCCTTCGCAGACAATCCTACGAACTAGACGAGAACCAACGATTGTCTGTCGAGTACGCGGACATTCTCGGGATTCCGTTCGACTTCACCGCAAAGCCAGTAGTCGCCAAGCCAAAGCCGCCGCGCCCAACTGTGCGCGTCTGCGCCATTCGACCAGATCGTGACGCCCTGGAAATTAAATTCCCGCGTGTCGAAGGCTACCGTGTCGAGCTGCCGGACGAAGAGCTTTCTGCAAAGTTCACGATCGATTCAACGCTTGAATTGAATCCGAAGCGCGTCGGCCCCTCAAAGGTGCTTGTTGAGGGCATCGTCGGGAAAGGCGTCACGCTTTCGCTCGAACATCTGAAGGAAACCCGTATCGCCAGCATCGTCTTTCATCTGACGAAGCATCTACTTCTTACAAAATATCGTGACCCGGGTGCCGAACCGAAGCTTCACCTTTTTGGACAACTCAAGTCGATCGTCCGGCAATGGCTCGAAGGGGGGTACCTGCGATGTACCGGCGGCACTTTTCCGGCGCAGGTGCTCTATCGCGAAATTGCCGACATGGCTTGCGAACGCATCAAACAAGCAATCACCGAGACACTGAAAGGCGAGGAGCGCATCAAAGTTATTCTCGATCCCTACAACCCCGAAGGATCAACATCGTATGTCGATTTTCCCACTTCAAAACGGACGCGTTGGAAAACTGATCCGCGCAAATGTCACGTCAATTGGGTCATGTGCGACAGCGATTGGGAAGCTGAATTCTGTCGTGTCGCCGAAGCGCACCCGGGCGTGCGCGCATATGTAAAAAACCAGGGATTAGGATTGGAGATTCCATATCTCATGGGCGCCACTCCCCACAAATATCTTCCCGATTTCATTGTACAGATCGATGATGGCCAAGACCAACCGCTCAACCTCATTGTGGAGATCAAAGGCTTCCGTGGTGAAGACGCAAAAGACAAGGCGAACACGATGCGCGCCTTCTGGATTCCCGGCGTAAACAATCTTGGTAAATACGGCCGGTGGACGTTTGCTGAATTTACCAGTGTATTCGATATGGATGGCGATTTCGACAAACTGATCGACTCGTTCGCTGGCCCAGTCGCAGCCTGAGCAAAACGACGCATATGCCGGCGAAGAAATTGACCAAAAAGACCGGCAAAAAAATCATTGCTGTTCTCCGCCACAGCGACAAACGCCGGAATCTTCCAACGGCCGAGTTTCAGGAAGTAATGCAGGAAGAAGAAAAGATGCCGATTCAGCTCGCGTACGAACGCCGGAATCGGGACCTCGATCCTCAGTTGGTTTGGCGCGGCAAAGATGAGCAGGATTGGAGCAATCTCGTTGTCCACGCACCGCCCCTTTACATTCAGGAGAAAGTTCATCCGAAAGTGCTGATCGACGATCTCCGGCGTGAATCGACTCAGCGCGCGATTAGCGAGGGAACGCAAACGCCCGATTTATTCGCCGACTTTAACGGTCTGCCAAAAGACGCGCGGGCAACTGAGTTCTACCAACACGACGCGAACTGGAGTAACCGAATGATTCTCGGCGATTCACTCCAAGTCATGGCCAGTCTCGCTGAACGCGAAGGCTTGCGCGGCAAGGTGCAGTGTATCTATATCGACCCACCTTACGGCGTAAAGTTCAACAGCAACTTCCAATGGTCTACTACCACTCGGGACGTTAAAGACGGTAGTATTGGTCACGTCACTCGTGAGCCCGAGCAAGTTAAGGCATTTCGCGATACCTGGCGTGATGGCATCCACAGCTATCTAACGTACTTGCGAGATAGGTTAACGGTAGCGCGGGATTTACTGAACGAAGCCGGCTCGATTTTCGTGCAAATTGGAGCCGAAAATGTCCATCGAATCCGCGCCTTAATGGACGAAGTCTTCGGAGAAGACAATGAAGTAAACCTGATTCTATTTCAAAAAACCTCTAGCAGCACCTCGGCTAACCTCGGCAATGTGGCAGACTATCTTCTCTGGTATTGCAAAGACAAAAGCGCACTTAAGTTCCACCAACCTTACTACGCTAAGGAGCGCGGCGCCGGTGCTTTCGAGGCATACAATAAAGTACGTTATTTGGATGGGCGTATAGAGCCACTTTCGGCTCTTGATAAAACCGCGGCTCAAACGGCAGATATTATTCGAATCGACAATATGACGTCGCAGAGCGTCGGAAGAGAAAAGGGAGAAGGAGCGGCTTCATGGTTCCCAGTCGCGATCAATGGGAGAGAAATACGGCCTAATGAGAAGGTGCGTTGGAAGACAAACAAGGAGGGAATGTCACGCCTACAGCGTGCGGGACGCCTTCATGCCTTAAAGAATAGCTTAGGATACATTAGGCGCTTAGCCGATTTCCGTGCGGCACCGTTCAATCACGTATGGACGGACACGATCATTTCTGGTTCCGCTATGAAGAAGCAGTATGTCGTAGAAACACTTCCGTTGGTTATTCAACGGTGCATTCTAATGACTACTCAGCCCGGTGACCTCGTGCTCGACCCGACTTGTGGTTCTGGAACGACAGCCTATGTGGCGGAGCAATGGGGGCGTCGCTGGATTACCATCGACACTTCACGAGTTGCGCTGGCTCTGGCGCGAGCGCGAATCATTGGCGCTCGATACCCGTATTACTTTCTCGCCGATTCGCGTGAGGGACAATTGACGGAAGGAGAAGTATCAGGCACTGCTCCGTCTTCACAACCGACACACGGCGATATTCGGCAGGGATTTGTTTATGAGAGATTGCCGCATGTGAAGTTGGAAAATATCGCTTCCAACAATGAAATAGATGTCATCTGGCAGAACTGGGAGCAAACGCTTAATCAGTTACGGCAGGAGCTGAATTGCACGCTGAAGGAAAACTGGGAGGAATGGGAAGTCCCGCGCGAAGCTGGCGACGAATGGTCAGATGCGGCGAAGAAACAACATACGGCGTGGTGGGAGGCCCGGATAGCAAGGCAAAAGGCAATTGATGACTCAATTGCAGCGAAAGCAGAACCGGAGTTTATCTACGACAAACCGTATGAAGACAAAAGCAAGGTCCGAGTTGCAGGCCCCTTCACGGTGGAAAGCATTTCGCCACACCGCGTTCTCGCTGTCGATGAAAAGGACAATGTTATTGATAGCTGGCGAGTCTCAGAGCGCCGAGGACAATTCGCAGCCGGTACGCCGGAGTTCGCTTCGGTAATTCTTGAGAATCTGAAAACAGCCGGCGTTCAGCAGGCGCACAAAGCAGACAAGATCAATTTCAACAGCGTTGCACCTTGGCCGGGCAAATACATTTGCGCGGAAGGACGGTACCTCGAAGGCGAAGGCGAAAACGCGCCTCAAAAGCGTGCTGGTATTTTCATTGGTCCCGAGTTTGGTACTGTTAGCAGGCCCGATCTTGTCGCCTCAGCTCGCGAAGCCGCCGATGCCGGATTCGATGTGCTTATCACTTGCGCATTCAATTATGACGCGCATTCCGCCGAATTCGAGAAGCTCGGCAAAATCCCAGTGTTAAAAGCGCGCATGAATCCCGACCTTCACATGGCTGGCGAGCTAAAGGAGACTAGCTCTGCAAATTTGTTTGTTATCTTTGGCGAGCCAGACATCGAGATTGAGAATCTCAAAGACGACAAAATCAGAGTGCGCGTCAAAGGCGTCGATGTTTTCAAGCCGCAAACCGGCGAAGTCGTTAGCGATGGCCCCGACGGGATTGCTTGCTGGTTCATCGATACCGACTACAACGAAGAAAGCTTCTTCGTCAGGCACGCCTATTTCCTCGGTGCAAACGATCCTTATAAGTCATTAAAGACGACTCTGCGCGCTGAAATCGACCAAGCCGCCTGGGAATCACTCCACAGCGACACCTCACGCCCATTTCTAAAACCAAAGACGGGGCGTATCGCAGTGAAAGTCATCAATCATCTCGGCGACGAAGTAATGAAGGTGTTCGCGGTGTCGTAAAAAGGAGGTACTCCGAATCGCCGAGTGGTGGGATTATTTGCGGAGTCTCTTTGTTCGTGACACGACACCGCCCGGTCGGAATCGCGTCTGCCAGGCCGGCTCAAGCGGACGGCAACCTACCTTCGGGCCGAATAACCTGAATCGAGCACGTAGGACATTCAAACTTGAGTTCCATAGGCGCGTCGCGACAAACTGACCGGATCATTTCACATCCGGCAATCAAAAAACGATTCTAGGCGGTGGACTGGCGTTTTAATCCTTTCCCGCGAGCGAATAGCCTGCTAAAGACGCACCGTGAGACGCGCACCATTCGCTTTATTGGTGTTTGTCGTTGCGTCGGCATTCGCCAAATCGACGGCGCCAGAAGTAATTTTTATCTCGCCGTGCGAGTGTGAGGGATTCCACGGCAAAAATAGGTGGATAGCCAAGACCGATTTTACGCCCGTCCCGTTGGATAAGTCCGCGATTCAATCGGTGGCACCGTCACAGATTTACGCTTGGGAAGGACTAGGGGCGGATGTGACTTTAACGCGCTACTCAGAGGAAAGAATGCCGTCAGAGGAAAAGTGGTATGCTCTCACTGGCCGCATCGTTGACGCAAAAGTGGAAGCAGACGGCGACATTCACATCGCGCTTGAAGATGCCACCGGAAACAACCTCGGAATGGTTAGCGCCGAGATTCCGGTTGGCCCAAGGTGGTGTGAGATTCGGCAAACAGTATTCGGGTGGACCACGCAGAAGTTTCCATTCAGCGTCAAGACTGCGCACGCGCTGAAAATTCGCGAACCGCATGTCATCACGGTGACGGGCAAAGCGTTTTATGATATTGGCCATGCGCCTGCCGATCATTCAAACCGGAGAAGTACTCCGAAAGGTTACGCGGTCTGGGAAATTCATCCGGTGATGAAAATGGAAGTGATTCCATGAAGTTACGCTGGACATAAACGAACAACGCCGTCTGAGCCGTTGGCTGGCAGCGTCTGGTTAGGCGTTGGCACTACTTCTTTCCCTGTTCTGGTACGGTTGCGTTATGGATGGCTGCTAATAGCCACTTGCCACTTCGCTTGATCCAGATGCGCGTAAATCGGAGATCGACCGGACCAAACGTAGCCTGCGGGGAAGCGACCATGCCACGCCCTGGCACAGGACTGGCCCCGCTACCCTTCAGAGTCAGAGTACCGACCACTATCACCACGTCACCAAACTGCCGTATCTGAACATTCTTTTCTTCCCATAAATCCCAATGAAACTGACCGGCCTTGATCAAGGCAGCGAGCGGTCTGAAGTAATCGGCCAGCCACTCGCTCTTGTTCTGCACTCGGCCAAAGATATCCGTCTGCAAGTACTCATCGGTCATTAGCTTTTCGATTTTCTCGGTATCGCCCTCTAAATTGGCTTTCTGTCGCGCCGCCATAGCGGTCTGAAGATCGGGAGGTAGCTCGGCTTTTCCTTCGCCAACCTCCGCAAATGACGAGGCAATGGCCCACGCGCTGATAAAAAGGGCGCCGACCGCGCGTGTGAACCTCATATTATTGTTCAGCATGTCGCCTAACGAGAAGGACCTGAGCGACGGCCACCGGGAGCGCACGTCGCTCTGCCTGAAACTACTTTAGTCATTTCAAATGTCAACGCGCACCGCGTGGCGGTTCCAGTCCGACAAAAACTCCGACCGCAATAAGGGCTGACATTGATGAGCGAGACACCATCGCTAACACTCATACATCTAACAAGTGGATAAGCCGACAATTTCGACGGTTATCCACTTTATTAGCCAGCAAATACGACTTCGTCCCAAATTTGAGAACCGCTGATCGTCGTACAAGTCGGTGCTTACGCTCATGCGGTTCAGCACTTCAGATTTGGTTAGGGTTTGGCTCTCGCATCCCTTTGATTCGGCCGGTGCCAGACCGGGAGGCAATTTCGATTTTGACTACTTTCTCAGAAACCAGCCCCGTTGTAACGCGCAGCCTGGAAAAAGGGGGGTTGGGGGAGACCGGTCACCCCTCCCCTCATTGCTACGTATTAGCGAGCCGCGGAGTGACATGTCCGACTACCATCACAAAACCCCCAGCAATGTAGGGCAGACAACACGAAGCATGAATCCGCCGTCTTAACGATCACACTGCCTCAACAGCGGCCACAAGGGTTCGGCTGCTGGGTTATAAGGGCAGCAAGCCAAAAACCCGTAGGACGGAGCTTTGACGTGGTCTTTGATATTCTGTTTGTCGCAAGTTTACCCAGAATCAGGCCACCTTTAAAGAAGATACAGGCTGCATCGTCTGGTCAGACGGTTAATAGTAAGCACAGTTGTCTATCGCAAAATACACTTGCTTCGCAGGCGGCGGAACTGCACCAGGCGTGTAGGAGACGTTAAAGACGTAGCTCGCGTCTGGATCAAAATGAAATGCTTCTATCGACACGCCGTAAAGATTCTGCGCTGAACTCCAACCCGAAGTCGAGAATGGCACTTCGACAGAATGCATCACTTGTCCATGCGAATTCACAAGAATGACTCGAAACCTGGCGGTCACCCCTTTCTTAATTTGCTTGGTCTTCGTGTATCCAACGCTCGAATAAAACCGTAGGTATAGGATAGGGTCATTGCGGCCATCTATTCTGTGTAACTGTGGGACGTGAGAAACACGATAAGATGCTGCATAAGATCGAGAAGCATCGAACTTTGGAAACTCGATGGCATAGCCTGACCCCAACATATTGGAGCAGTTACGCATCACCCCATCGCCCGAATATCCTTTTGTCTGGGCCCACATCACAGCACCGCCGGGAATGCCGCAGCCGCTCAACGACCAGCAAAGAAGCACTAAAAGAAACGGTCTCACCGTCTAACGAGACTCAAGATCAGCGACCGCGCGAATCACAAATGATGTTCGCATCACACTCAAAGCTAGGCATAAAGACGGTCCGCGGTTCGCTGCATCGCGTGGTTAGGCGTGTTGCCGTTGAGTTGAGAGTAGGCACCCTGCTAGAATCTGAGCAGGTTGAATGTGCCGGCGTCGGCGATGATGTAAATACCCAATCCAACAAGGACAAACGGCACAACGATGTGCCCGTAACGAGCGA
>Ga0193750_1000332_pt1 | contig 13145 bp, 6 predicted proteins | sample L1c1metaG_FD_160569 | JGI IMG/M metagenome (GOLD analysis project Ga0193750, IMG submission 160569) | Soil microbial communities from a riparian zone of the East river system, Colorado, United States - L1c1 | ecosystem: Environmental > Terrestrial > Soil > Riparian zone | place: USA: East River...
GTCCATCCCAGGAATATCAAGTTCAAGATAGAATCCTTCCACTCCGGCAAGCCGGCACTCGACGTCGCACGCGAGTAATTCAGAATCCTTAGTCGCGAACTCTTCACCTGGGAGCGACGGCACGGGCGCCCCGCCACGATCGACGATCAATCCGCCGGAATGGGTCTCGACCGCGCTGCGAATTTGCGGCCACTGCGCGGTGTGGATCCACACCCGCCCGCCCTTCACCGGAATCGTCGTGACGGACGGATCCTTAATGAACTTTGGCGCGCGCGGCGCGCGGGGTTTCCATTTTGCTCCCTTGCCGGTCACAATAAGTTCGGCAAAGCGCGTGGCGATCATGGCCGGCGCGTCGGTCTTGCGATAGCCCTCGATCGACGCGCCCAGCAGCCGTGACATCCGTTGCAAAATGTCCACCGCGCGATCTTCAGTATTTCCGCCCAAACGAATCACGGCGGGAATGTTTAAATCGAGTTCCCAAAATGCCTTGGCCAGTCCGTAGGCAGACCAATATTGTTCCTGGCTCGCCACACCGGAGCCCGAACCGAAATATCCCACTAGCTCAGGCTGGGCCAGAATGATTCGACTGGCGCGATACACCTTGGACGCAGATGGATTGCCGCTCGTATCTGTGAAATTGGCGATGGTAAATCCGGCGTTTACGATCGCGTCCATCGACATCATCGATCCGCCACCACCAGCGCCGTGAAAACCGACCAAACCTTTGGAATCTTTCGCTGCTGTCGTGGCCAACTGCGCGAAATAAAATGTGCCCCGATGATCGTTTTGTTCGACCGCGTAGGCCACCCGTTCCAAGGCGGTGGGCGGATGATCAAACTCGCGCGCGATTTCGATTTTCAATTCGGGGTGTCGCGCCACTGCGTAATCATCAATCGTGATACGGCAATCGGCGGCGACGAACTGACCATCCTTGGTCAGAACCAGCGGATTAATTTCAAGTGACCGCGCTTCCACCTTGCGCGCGGCAGTAAATAACTTTCGAATCGAATCAGCGAGTTGCGTCGCGTGCGGCGATGAAAGTCCGCAAGACGCACTCGCCTCGGCGACAATTGACTCCTCAGGCCCGCGACTAACATCGCACGCAATACGCCGCGTCGAGGCGGCGCGCTCTTCGATTCCGGTGCCGCCGCCGGGCGCGAAAATAATCGTTGGTGCGCGAGTAGCGTCGTCAATTGCGAAAGAAAGAAAAAATTCACGGTCAATCGCAATCTTTTCTTCAACCAACACCGCTTCGACGGGAAACTGTCCAACTTTCATTTCGAGCATGCGTGCGGCGTGGCCACGAGCCACATCGGGCTTTTTCGCGAAAGCCACCCCGCCGATACCCGCTCGCCCAGTGGTCCAAGCTTGGATTTTGACGACGACTTCGCTGCCCTTTTGGTCCAAGAGTTCCTTGGCCACCGACACCGCCTCATCGGCGGTAGAGGCGGCGCGACCGCGCGGAATCTTGAATCCGTTAGCCGCGAGGATGGCCTTACCTTGATATTCGTGCAGTCGTGCCATGGCTGGGTGCTATTTCCACGATCCGAACCAACTCGCCATTTGCGGATCAGAATCGTAGATATAGCACTGTTGAAAAGAAAAGTTTAGGCCTCCCGCTGAGAGCACAGAAATGTCCACTGAGATCAGGAAGGAGATCCAGCTTGAGATTGCTCATGTCCTTTTCATCGACATTGTCCGTTAATCGAAGCTTTCTATTAACGAGCAACACGCGTTAGTCGAGGAACTGGGCCAGATTGTTCGCGCCTGGGAACAATTGCAACGCGCCGAAGCTACGGACCGTTAACTTCGCGCTTCCACGCTCACGGAAATACCTTCCGTGCGCTGCGTAAAAAACTAGCCAAACGCCGCTGATTTTGCCAACATCGGCACCCCTATGCAATCGGCGGGCGGCGCAAGCGAGAACCAGCTTCTTTTTAAGTTGGTTCCACGGAACACGGCCATGTCGGCGCTGAAATCTTTAGTTGGCGTAACAGAGGATGTCGCGTCGCGCCCGGGAGAATTACCGAAACATGCGCGGGCTGGTCGCCAGATTGATCCCCGATCACGCTGGCTTGGATTTGCCGGCCTGGCCTGCATCCCGCTGGTTGGCTGGCTCGACCACAAAACAGGGCCGGCAATTTCGTTTGCTCTCTTCTATATTCCACCAGTAGCGATGGCGGCATGGTTTGGGGACCGCAGAATTGGTCTCATTGCCGCGTTCGCCAGCGCTGCAGCATGGTTCACCGCCGGCGTACCCGAAAGCGCGCAGTTCTCGACTCCGCTCATTTATTGCTGGAATGCGGCGACGCGACTTCTGGTTTACTCGCTGGTGGCTTTGCTCGTCGCGGCCCTCCGGCAGCAACGCGACCAGCTCCAAACGGTCATCGAGCAGCAGAACGCCCGCTTGGAGCTGGAGATGGCAGAACGCGACCTGGCCGAGCGCGAGATAATCGAGGCTGGCGCGCGCGAGCAACGCCGCATTGCCTACGACCTGCACGATGACCTCGGGCAGCATCTCGTCGGCATCGCTTTCAAGGCCAAACTGCTGGGCGAGAAGTTGCAATCGACACATCCGGCGCAAGCGCAAGAAGCCTCAACGATCGCGCGCCTGGCCAACGACGCCGCCCGGCAAACGCGACTGACCGCGCACAAGCTCGATGGCGATAACGGAGCGATAGATCTGACAACGGCGTTACCCAGGCTGGCCGCCGCGGTCGAGGAAAATTGCCGTGTTCGCGTGAGCGTCAACACCAGCGCCTGCTCTGTTCCGGTGAGCGCACAGGTGGCGGTGCAGCTTTATCGGATCGCCCAGGAGGCGATGCGCAACGCCATCGAACATGGTCGCGCTGACAAGGTGGAGATCTACCTCGTCTCCCACCAGGAGCACATCGTCCTTACCGTCTCCGATAATGGCCGCGGCTTTGATCCCAGTGTCACCGGCCAGGGACTCGGATTTCGCACCATGGGTTCCCGGGCCCACTCTGTTGGCGGATCCTGCGAGCTGGAATCACGCGCCCGCGGCACCACGCTCATCTGCCGGGTGCCGATCGGTCGCCGGCCGGCTCAGGTTTCATGAAGGAAAAGACGCGGGTAAAAGCGAAAATCGTGGTGATTGACGATCACCCGGTGTTGCGCGAAGGCCTCATGCAGTTGCTTTGTAGCCAGCCCGACCTCGAATGTACCGGCACGGCCGACAACACCGCCGACGCCAGGCGGCTTGTGGCACAATCCGCACCCAATCTCATGATTCTCGATCTACGGCTGAAAAGCGGTGACACGCTCGACCTCATCAAATCGCTACGGGTGGAACATCCCGATTTAAAGGTGCTCGTGCTGTCGCAGTACGACGAGATGCTTTTCGCCGAGCGCGTCCTCCGCGCCGGCGCGTCCGGCTATGTCATGAAAGAGAACGCCACTGACGAGATCCTCAACGCCGTGCGTCGGGTACTCGCGGGCGACATCTATTTCAGCCAGCGGATCGGCGCCACCTTCATCCGCCGTTCGCTGGAAGAAAGGCCGGCTGTTTCGCATATCGGGGTAGAGCGATTGTCCGATCGCGAGCTGCAGGTTTTCCAGCTCATCGCCGCCTCCTGCAGCACGCGCGACATCGCCGAGCAATTCCACCTCAGCGTGAAAACGGTCGAAACCCACCGCGAACACATCAAATCGAAGCTGGGGTTGGAAAACGCGGCCGAGCTCAATGAATTCGCCCGCACCTGGGCCCACGAACACCTGCTGCCGCAGCTGCAGCCGACGACAATGACGAAACCGCACCGGAAATAAGCGCCGGCTTTCTGCGCTGTAGCGGCAGCCGTGTCGGCTGCGTTGTAGCGTCGACCTCGCCGCGGGCGACTCTGTGCGATTGGCGGCGCGGCGCCTGCGAAGTTTCTCTAGTGTGACCGACGTCGGGTCCCGAAATAAAACAGGCTCTCCACCGCGAGTCCTCCGATTCGGCGGACGTGTCGTCTGCGAGCGAGTGTACGCCTTTGTGGTTCCGACCGAAGCAGATGAATTTGTAGCTATTCTGCGCGCGCCGGAGCGATCAGAGATGTCTCGACTTTGCTCTACCTGACAAGGGTCTGAAGTGGCGGACGTGCCGCCTGCCTCTGCCACCGCGACTCCTGTTTCTCGTCCCAGGGACAAGGCTGCCGCTACAGGGCGGAGTTGAAGTGCCACAAAGAGAGGGATCCTCCGGCCAGAATTATTTTATTGTAGAATAACCGTAAATATAATATCTCTGAGAAATGCCTACCGCAGCTCGACCGTCCCTAACGCTTTCCGGCGTGATCGCGCTCATTCTCGCGGTGCCTAGTGCCGTCCAACCCCACATAGGGGAAATCCACGATCTACCCTAGGGGCAAATTAGGCTCTCAATCAGAGTGCTGCCCCGATTCGCAAAACGCAGCTGTATCCCACAATCGAAATCTCCCCCAACCTCAAACTAGTCCCTAACAACAAAACAAAAGAAAGAACCCCCCTACCAATGATATCAACAACCACCGCGATCTGGCGCCGCCCGCAGATCGCCACCACCCAATTTACCGGCGGCATCGCGATTGCGTTCCTCGCAATCGCAGCAGTATTCGTCGCGCCCACGGTGCTTCGAGCTGATCCGCCGCTCCCCGGCGCGATCTTCACCACCGACAGCACCTGTAGCGGCGTTGATCTGAACATCTACGGCAGTAAGACTGATGTTTACTTGGATGGAGGTCCCTCGCATCCGGGCGCAGCCAGCCTGCCCGCAGGCGACTACTACGTCCAAGTGACCGATCCCAGCGGAGCCTGCGTTTTGGGAACCAGTCTCGGTACAGGAAATGAGAAACCGTTCCACGTCAATGCCGATGGCTCCGTCCCCTGCATACAGCTCTGTGGCGTGCTCACACAGGGCCCTTGCGCGGGCAATGGTAGTGACAGTTGTGGCTATAACGATACCACTAACCCCGGCGGAGAGTACAAAGTATGGGTTAGCAGCGAATCTAGCTTCACCAACAACAGCACCAAGACCGACAACTTCAAAGTGAGGAGTGGCGGCGGCGGCCCTGGAGAGACTGCAACTTTGTGTGTTAACAAGTTTTACGACGCCAACGCCAATGGTCTGGACGATGACGGACAGCCCATCAACGGCTGGAAGTATCAAGTGTTCGCGGATGATAACCTGATCATCAATGCTGAAACCTATCACTGTTCGGTGGTTGATCCCGGGACGTATCACGTCATTGAAGGAACGCCAGTCGAAACGACCTGGGTTCATACCACACCCAGCCAAGTTGACATCACCTTGGCAGCCAACGACAGCAAAACCGTCGACTTTGGCAATCTCTGCCTCGGAGCAGGTGGCGGTCTGACGCTCGGCTTCTGGAGCAATAAGAATGGCCAGGCATTGGAAACCACTGCTGATTTCACGAATCTGACCGCTTTGTGGTTGCGCAACGCTAACGGCGGAAATGTGGATTTCACCGGCACGCTGGCGCAAAATAAAACAGCGCTGAATAGCTTCCTCCTCAACGCCACTGCGACAAACATGGCCAATATGTTGTCCGCACAACTGGCGGCAATGTATCTGAACGTCGCGCACAACAAAGTCAGCGGCACGGCACTCGTCCACACCGGCGGATGCGGCAATACCGGCTTCGACGGCAGCTTCATTACCATCAATGATTTGATAGCCGCTGCGAACGCGGAACTGTACTTACACCCGAAGACACTCTCTGGCAATCCCTACCGGGCTTATCAGGAGTGCCTGAAGAATGCGCTCGACGCCGCGAACAACAACATTAACTTCGTGCAGCCGTCGCCCTGCAACTTCAGCTTTGCTGACTGAGAAAATTGGTTCTGAATCAATCGTAACCCCCAACAACAAGAGGCTCCCCGGGAAACCGGGGAGCCCTTTTGCTTTTGGAGCACGCGCAGGCAGTCTCCGGTGAGAAACGACGGGAGGGCGGCCCGCGGTTCTGGGGAGCACAGGCTGCCAGCCTGTAGTTGAAAGGTTGAGGAAGCGGGTTGCGCGATAGTTCGAAAGCCCAGAGTCGCGCTTATGGCGGAGAACAAGTCGATGCACAGTTGCGTCAATTGCAAAGAAGCGCCGACGTTATTTCAACAACGCGATTTCGGAAATAGCCGCGGATTTAGATAGTCTCGAATCGCGCCTGTTCAGCGGAAAACGCTTCCGTGCCTTCGCACTCGACGACATGAGACCGAATTGAGATAATTGTCCGTTAAACTCTGACATAACGCCATGCCCGCCGAGCTCGAAACTGATGCTCAACTCGAGATTGGGCATGTCTTGTTCATGGACATCGTTGGGTTTTCGAAACTGCTAGTGGATGAACAGACTAACTGTTCGCGTCGCCTGAATCAGATCGTTCGAAGGACCAGTCAATTCCGAGCCGCGGAAGCCGAAGGCAAATTGATTCGGCTGCCCACCGGCGACGGGATGGTGCTCGTTTTTTTCACCAGCCCGGAAGCGCCTGTTCGATGCGCGGTCGAGATTGCGAGAGCGCTAAAAGATTGCTCCGATTTTGGTCTGCGTATGGGCATTCACAGCGGCCCGGTGAACAAAATCTCCGATGTAAACGACAGATCGAACCTGGCGGGCGGCGGAATCAACATCGCGCAGCGGGTAATGGATTGTGGCGATGCCGGGCACATCCTTCTTTCCAAGCGCGTGGCTGAGGATCTCGAACAACATAGCAAGTGGCGATCGCACTTGCAGGATTTTGGCGAATGCGAAGTCAAGCACGGGATGCACGTGAACGTGGCGAATCTCTATACCGGCGAAGTCGGTAACCCCGCACTGCCGGAGAAACTCGCCCGCGCGAGGAAGGAACAAGATGCCGCTGCGCTAGCCGCGGATGAAGCAACCGCGGCCGCCGCGGGTCGCGTTGTCGCTCGTCGTCGACGAAACGTCGCGCTCCTGGCCGGTTCCTTCTTTGCAATGCTCGCGCTCGGTATCGGCTTTTGGGTTTTCTCCCAGCGAAAAGCAGCGACAGCAACGCTCGCCGCGGCGCGAATTGGGTCGCTTGCAGTCAAGCCGCTCGACAATTTTTCCGGGGACGCAACCAAGGACTACTTCGCCGATGGGATGACCGACGAATTGATCAATAAACTCTCACAGATCGGCGCGCTCAAGCGAGTCATTTCCAGAACCACCATGATGAAGTACAAGCGGTCGCCAAAATCAGCAGCAGACATCGCGCGTGAGCTAAACGTGGCCGCGGTAGTGGAAGGCTCGGTCGTCCTGGCGGGAGACCAGGCGCGGATCTCGGTTCAATTGATCGACACGGCGACCGAGAAAAATCTTTGGACCAATAGCTACACCCGCAGTGTGGCGAACATCGTGAACCTGCAAAACGAAGTTGCGTTAGCCATCGCCAACGCGATCGAGCTCAAACTAACGCCAGGAGAAAAAGCGCGGCTGACCAGCGCCCGCGTGGTGAACCCGCAGGCGTACGATTATTACCTGCGCGGAAAGTTCTTCTTTGGCTCGAACAAAGAAACGACCGATGCCAGCATCGAGATGTTAGAGAAGTCCGTTTCCCTGGATGACACCTTTGCCCCAGCTTGGGCGGACCTATCGCTTGCCAACGGCAGCAAAGCTTACTGGCTGGAGGGCGGCGCGAAGCAATGGGAGGTCAAGGCCGAGGAAGCAGTGGCCAAAGCCCTCCAGCTCGATCCCGAACTTCCGGCGGCCCATCTGGCTAAGTCTCGTGTGCTATGGAGACCGTCCAGTGGCTTTCAACATGAAGAAGCGATTGCTGAGGTTCGTCGTGCCCTGGCCGTGAATCCGAATTTTGGTGACGCCCACTACTTCCTGGGGACGATCTATTTTCACGTAGGACTCCTCGACGAGGCGATGCAACAATACAAAAGGGCGGACGAACTCAATCCCAGCAATCCAATAATCAAGATTAGCATCGGGTTGCTGAGTCTCCTTCAGGGCCGCTATGACGATGCCGTCACCATAATGGAGGCAAATCCAACGGGGTGGGTGCGATCCTGGGCGGAATGTTGTATTGCCAACGCTCTCTTCTTCGGAGGTCGAACGGATGAAGCCAGAGCTCGTATCGAGGTCGCCAAGGCAAAATATAAAGACGAAGGCGGTATCCTAGCGTCCATGCAAGCTGTGTTTTTCGCATTGGATGGTGATAAAACGCGGGCCCAAGAGAAGATCGATGAGGCGATCAAGATCGGCGAGGGCTTTGGGCATTTTCATCATACCACTCATATGATCGCCTCGGCCTACGCGTTGCTGGATGAACCTGAGTTGGCGATGAAGTCGCTGAATTATACAGCAGAAAATGGTTACCCAAACCTTACCTGGTTCGAACGCGATCCAAACCTCGACAAACTTCGGAAAGATCCGCGATTCATCGAATTCTTGGAGAAGCTGAGACCACGATTCGAGCAGCTGAAGGCGCTCGCGCACACTCCCATCCCGGAGAGTAAGTAGTTGCGCTTCAGGAAACAATACTCTCGCCGAAAACTGCCGGCAAAATCATGACGCGGACCGGGGTTCCAAAGGGTTATGTAAGTTCTTATCCAATGATTTTGTCAGGTTTTGTTTGACATTTCTCCGACAAAGCCCACTCTTCGGTGACATACAGAGAAAAGGGGTGATTTTTGACGCCCAATATTCCGCTGTCGCCAAAGCCTAAGTTTCGACTCGGTTATTTAATTGTCGGTTTGGCTCTCCTGCTCCCCGCGCATCCGCTTTTGGCACAGGGGTGAGGCGCGGGGCGAAGCCTGGCGCCCAGTTGGGGTGCCCTCGACCGCTACTCCTCGGGTGCTAAAGAAACGCCCTATCTGGAACCACACCAGTGGGTCGCGACAGTTGCCTATCGTTATTTCCATTCTTTCCGCAATTTCAATGCGAACGGCGACGAAGTAGACATACCGGCAATTAAGAATGATACTTATGTGGACCTTTTCGATGTCGTCGCCACGTATGCGGTAACCCAGAGACTGAGCTTAAACCTGGAACTTCCAATTCAATATGGAAGTCGGACCAACGCCGGTGAGCATGACGGAGTGCATGTCCACACCATGCGGGCCAGCGGGATTGGAGACCTGAGATTATCCGCCAGCATCTGGCTGCTAAATCCAGATAAGCACCCGGACCAAAACATCTTGTTAGGCCTTGGCGTTAAGGCACCCACCGGCGATGATGCCGCGACAGATTACTCGTTTCGCCGTACTGGGCCTGAGCTGCGACCGGTTAACTCGGCAATTCAGCCAGGAGACGGAGGCTGGGGCATCATTTTGGCAGGCAACGCTTTCGCCAAAATTTTCAAAGATACTTTTGTCTACGTAGACGGTTTTTACTTGATTAACCCGCGTGACACGAATGGCGTTCATACGATCAATTTCGACAATCCGAATTTTACCCGCGGCGACACGAGCTTAATGTTCAATTCCGTGCCGGACCAAAGTATGGTGCGAGGTGGTTTAGCTCGTCCTCTCTGGCGGGCAATCGGACTCTCGGGCAGTCTTGGTATGCGGTGGGAGGGCATTCCGCCACGTGACTTGATCGGTGGTAATGACGGGTACCGCTTGCCCGGATATACGGTTTCGATCGAGCCAGGCATTTCGATTTCACGCGGCAAAGACTACCTGTCCGTAACTGCGCCGGTCGCCGTCTATCGCTATGGGCAAAACAGCGTCCCGGGCGTGCGCACGAACAATCCAAATGTAGGCATCGCGAGTTTCTCTGATTACCAAATTAACGTCACCTACTCACACACATTTTGAAATACTACCTGTCGTGTCAGTAACCAAGACGCGGCGGGACGATTCGAGAAGAACGCAATAGATGGTTCGAACCTTCTCGAGATTTTTGCCCGTGTGGCGGCGGTCACGGGGGAATCCGACCGCGCCATCGCTGCTTTACAGAAACTACTTTCGATACCGTACAGTGGCGCAATAACTAAGCCACTCACGCCTGCGCTGCTCCGGCTCGATCCAATGTTTGATCCGCTCCGGAATGATCCGCGCTTTCAACAACTCGCATCGGAGGCGTCGAAGGATGTGAAGCAATGATGTGCCCGAGTTCGTGATCCTGAGATGAACGTCGTGTTATTCGGTTTTAAACCGTGAGTCCGCCGGCCGCCGGATCCGGGCGGAGTGATGGGGCATTGTCTTCATGTCGCGTGGCGTTAGAATGTTGCGTGCATGGAAACGCGCTAAGTAAGCTCGCGTGATTACTACTCCTCGAAGTCTCCACTAAGATGAACCGAAACCTTCACATGAGTCTTCGAACATTCATCGGAAGCGCGGTTTTCCTCGCAGTCTTGATCGCCGGTTCCACGGCTCTGGACGCCGAAACCGCAGCTGTCCCTGAACCAGGCGAACTGCGTGCGGCCGGGACAGTGGATTTCCCCGTATCGTGCACACCGGCCGCGCGACCGGAATTCGTTCGCGGCGTCGCCCTGTTGCACTCGTTCTTCTATGAAGAGGCGCGGCGAATTTTCACGGACGTCGCCGCAAAGGATCCAACCTGCGCCATGGCGCAATGGGGAATCGCCATGACTTGGTGGCATCCGATCTGGACACCTCCAACTCCGGACGAAATGAGCGCCGGCAAGGCAGCAATCGAGAAGGCCATGGGAATGACCGCTGGCACGGACCGCGAGCGAGGCTTTATCCAGGCACTCAATGTCTACTACCATACCTCGGACAGCCCCAACGCGGGCGCGGTTGGACAGTCCTGTCATGGGCCAGTAGGGGCGCGCAATCGGGTGGTCGCTTATGAAAAAGCGATGCGCCAGCTCTCCGAGAAGTATCCAGCCGATTTCGAAGCGCAAACCTTTTACGCCTTCGCGATATTGGCCGCGGGTTATGCAACCCCGACTGACACGACTTTGGCCAAGCAACTTCAGGCCGCTGCTCTCTTGGAAAAGTTGTGGAAGACAAACCCGAACCATCCCGGCGTCACTCACTATCTAATACACAGCTACGACTACCCAGCGCTGGCTGAGCGCGGGCTGGCCGCCGCCCGGAGTTATGGTTCTATCGCACTAGGGGTTCCTCATGCCCTGCACATGCCGTCGCACATCTTCACGCGCCTTGGCATGTGGGAAGAGTCCATCGCGGCTAATCGCTCTTCCGCCGACGCGTCGCGCGCTTACGCCGCCATGCGGCATCGCGATGCCACCGAAGCAGAAGAACTGCACGCGCTCGATTACCTGGCTTACTCGTATCTACAGGAAGGGCAAGACGCCAAGGCGAAGGAGATCGTGGATTTCGCCGCCACCGTACGCAAAACCAATCCCGAACTGGACTTCGTCGCGGCTTATGCTCTGGCCGCCATCCCGTCGCGTTACGCGCTCGAGCGCAACGCCTGGTCCGACGCGGCCGCGTTACGCATTCCAGCAGTGCCGCATTGGTCTTCCTTTCCGTCCTTCGAAGGCCTTATTGAATATTCTCACGCCCTCGGACGAGCACATACCGGCGACATCGAAGGTGCACGCAAGGCGATCGATCGGATGCGGCAACTGCGGGATGCGACGACGGATCCGAACTTTGATTATTTTAAGAGACAGCTCGACCAGCAGATGCAGGCAGCATCAGCCTGGGTGGCGTATGGCGAAAACAAGAAGGAGGAGGCTGTCACTATGTTACGACGTGCGGCGGATGCGGAGGACATTCTGGGGAAACATCCGGTCTCGCCGGGCGCGCTGGTCCCGGCTCGCGAACAACTGGGTGATTTGCTGCTAGAACTGGATCGGCCGAAGGAAGCGCAGCAGGAGTTTGAGGCAGCGCTGAAAATCTATCCGCGACGATTCCGAGGTCTCTATGGCGCCGCGCAGGCAGCAGAACGGAGTGGGGAAAAGGAAAAAGCAAATCACTATTACGCCAAGCTAGTTGAGCAAACGGCGAAAGCCGACGGCTTCCGCAGCGAGCTCGCTGAGTTGCGCGAATATCGTACCGCCGACGGCGCTGCGACCCAACCGCGCAGCGCTCCGGAACCCCCGAAGTAGCCTCGCATACGACAGGTGGATCGGCCGCTCCGTCGGGCGATGTTAATTTTGGCGCCGAGGGCGCATTAATTTTTAACATCGAGCAAGGGACTGCTCGATCCACCTTTCGCTCTTATCTGGGGTTGTTCGCCATCGGACGAACTCGCGGTAACCTTTAATGCTTGAACTTTTCAACGAGGCGAAGCCATGCCTCCTAGCTTGATGTAAGACACGGATTTGCGCACTATGCGTACAAGCTAATGGCGGCGGGAGCCAAAAAAGAGATCGCGCTCGAGATCGCGCATGTTTTGTTCATCGACATCGTTGGCTATTCGAAGCTTTCGGTTAACGACCAGCATGCGGCTGTTGAGGAACTAAACCAGATTGTTCGCGCCTCTGAGCAATTTCAGAAGGCTGAAGCCGGCAATCGGTTGTTAAAAATCCCAACCGGTGATGGCATGGCATTGGTCTTTTACACCAGCCCGGAAGCGCCTGCGCAATGCGCGGTCGAAATCACTCGCGCCCTAAAAGAGCATTCTCGCCTGCAACTGCGCATGGGAATCCATAGCGGACCAGTGAGCGGCGTGGTCGACGTGAATAATCGCCCGAATCTTGCGGGCGCCGGGCTTAACATCGCGCAACGGGTGATGGATTGCGGTGATGCCGGGCACATTCTCCTTTCCAAGCATGTAGCCGAGGATCTCGAAGAGTACGAACAGTGGCGACCGCTTCTGCATGATCTTGGCGCCTGCGAAGTGAAACATGGCGTGCGCGTTGGCGTGGCCAACCTCTACTCGGATGAAGTTGGCAATCCGCAGCTGCCCAAGAAGTTCCTGGCCCTGAAGAAACATCGGAGCCACGTCCACTGGGCGGAAGCGGCCATCGGATTTTTGGTGCTCGCGGCGATTGTCGCTGCCTTCATCTTTCTCCTACGCAAACCGACGCGAGCGGTACTAAACATTGCGGAAAAGAGTATCGCCGTATTGCCTTTCGAAAATCTGAGCGAAGACAAGGCGAACGCCTACTTTGCTGAAGGCATCCAGGACGAAATCCTGACGCGCTTATCCAAGATCGCCGATCTGAAGGTCATCTCGCGGACATCGACGCAACATTACAAAAGTGCGCCGGAAAACCTGCCTGAGATTGCCCGGCAACTTGGCGTTGCCCACATCCTGGAAGGCAGCGTGC
>Ga0193750_1000333_pt1 | contig 13127 bp, 7 predicted proteins | sample L1c1metaG_FD_160569 | JGI IMG/M metagenome (GOLD analysis project Ga0193750, IMG submission 160569) | Soil microbial communities from a riparian zone of the East river system, Colorado, United States - L1c1 | ecosystem: Environmental > Terrestrial > Soil > Riparian zone | place: USA: East River...
CCAGCCGCTGCGGGAGCGGCAATCAATGAAAACAAGACCAACGGCGGCGACGGCCGCGTGGAAATTAACCTGCGCGGTGTTCTCGCTAAGGAAACTCTGGTGTTGCAGGACGGACGCCGTCTGGCGCCGGTTGGCTTTGCCGGTGATACGGTCGACCTCAACACCATTCCGCTCGGATTGATCGACCACATCGACATCCTGAAGGACGGCGCTTCCGCCATTTATGGAGCGGACGCGGTCGCCGGTGTGTTCAACGTTTGGTTGATCCACAAGTTCCGTGGCCTCGAAATCTACACCAGCTATGGCAACACCAACCTTGGCTTTGCCAATGGCGCGGGTGAAGAAAGGGGATATCTCCTCGCCGGTACTGGAGACGATAAAACAGACATTGTAGTTTACGCCGAGTTTTACAATCGTGCCGCCATCTATTCGCGCGACGCTGATATCTCTAGCAATGCGGACTTCACGCGATTTGGCGGCCCGGATAACCGTAGCGGTGCATTCGCCGGACACGTGGGCGCGTCCCCGGGCTTTGTTTACCAGCCAGGTTTGAATGGTGGCGCGCTAACACCCACGCCGCACGCATTCCCAAATGTAGCGAGCGACCCGCAATATGTGCCGCCTTTTAGTCTTTCGCGGGAACAACGAGGATTTAACTTCGCGGCCCTAACCCCGGCAGTCCCCGCGGTCGACCGCGAATATCTCTATGGCTCGCTCGACCGGAAAATTTGCGACCAATATCTGGAGCTTTTTGCCGACTTCAAATATGTGCGCACTTTCTGGGATAGCGCCCTGGCGCAGCTTCCATTTACACCTGATGTATGGACGGATAAAATTAACCCCTTCGGGATCACTCCCGGGGCGGGTGGCATCAGCGTACCGATTCAGAACCCATTCAATCCATTCACCGTGGCGGATTACACCTCGCCTGGAGGATTTGATCCGAGGTTCCCGCAAACTCAATCAAGTGCTGCACCTCCCGGCACTAAGTTCACGACCTTCGTCAGATACCGTGCGTTGGAAGCCGGACCGCGCACTATCAAGGTTACAACGGATAATTACGAGTTTACCGGCGGCCTCAAAGGTAATTTGGGTGAGTTTGGTGATTACTTTAAGACCTGGAACTGGGAAACCGGGATCCGTTATAACGAAGATAGCCGCATCGAGCGCGACGGCGGGGATGTCGACACCAATGCATTGCGTCAGGCATTGCTCGATACCAATCCGGCAACCGCCTTCAACCCCTTCGGCCTCAACCAGAACTCGCGCGCGGTGATTGACAGAGTAATCACCACGACCACTCACCTCGGCAGGACGTCGTTGACGCTCGAGGACTGGAAATTGTTCGGCGATCTGTTCAATCTCCCGGCGGGCCCGATCTCCTTCGCGGTTGGCGGCGAACATCGCACCGAGCGCGCCAGCGATCAGCCCGACGCGCTCGCCTCGTCCGGTCAGAACCTTGGCGGTATCAGCTTTGCATCAACCAAGGCAAGCCGGGACGTTTGGTCCATCTATTGGGAGGTTCGTCTACCTGTTACGAGTCCTGCCTGGAACCTTCCTGGCCTCTACAGCCTGGAATTAGATTACCAGGAGCGATTTGACGACTTCAGTGATTTCGGTGGCACCGAAAGACCGAAGTTCTCCGTGCGCTGGCAGCCGATCGACTCGGCCCTGACCATTCGCGCCACCTATAGCGAAGCGTATCACGCTCCGACCTTGAGCGATTTATTCCGCGGGGTAACAGTACAAGAGGCGGAGAATGTATCTGATCCGCGGAGTCCGGCTACGACGCGTGGGTCGGCCGTCGTTACCACGCATTTGAGCGGTAATCCAAATCTGCAGCCAGAAACGGCCTATGAATGGACTTATGGCGCTGTCGTTACGCCCGGCAAATGGTGGAGCCCGCTTCAGGGTCTGACGCTGCAGGCCGATTTTTACCACATCGATCTCCGCAGCGTCACTGCCGTCTTGGATCCGCAGTTCCTTATAAACCACGAGGATCAATTCCCAGGGCAGGTCATCCGCGGCCCCTCAACCGGCCCGGATGACCCATTCGGCCCGATTGTCCTTCTCAAGCTGCCGGAACAAAATCTCGGTCGGATTATCCAAGAAGGCTGGGATTACGAACTAGCGTATTCGTTCGAGAGTTCGAGGCTGGGCCATGGTGACTTGGGCACACTGACCGCGACATTCAATGGCACTTATATTGATCGTGTGGCGCTCCAGGCGGTCGTGGGTGGACCGGAACAAAGTGTTGTCGGCAAGTTCGGTGGCGGCTTCCTCGGCGAGCAGGGCGGTGGTTCGTTTACGCACAATCGCTGGTATGCGAGCTTGTTCTACGACGGCCCGGCGGGCTCACGGCTGGCTGGACTCGATACCGGCTTTATCGTGCACTACATCGGCCAGTATTGGGATATTAAGGATTTCACCAAAGACGGCGAGGGTCGCAAGATTCGGGAATGGACGACTCTGGACTGGATCCTGAACTACACGTTCAACTTCCCAGCGTCCGCTACGCGAAGCGAGGTTGCTGGCTACGCTAAGGATGGCGGCAAGAACGCGACGATGAAAGGCGATAAGGACAAGAACGTCATGCCGGTCTCTACCGCGGAGTATAATCCGTGCGGCTGGAGAGCATGGCTGAACGGCACAACGATCACGCTTGGCCTGAACAACGTTTTTGACTTAGCGCCGCCATTCGTCGCCGGCGCCGGTGAAAACGGCTACGACGAGCAGACAACCAATATCAAGGGCCGGACCTGGTATGCGGCGTTAAAGAAGCGCTTCTAAGCGAGCTGTTCGAGCACCGCCTTTTGTCATTCCGACCGAGTCGAGGAATGGAGCGGCTCGGGCAGGCGCGACATAGACGGGCGGGCCACGAGGCCGAGTGAGCGGGAAGCGAACGAGTCAATCTCTAGCTATTCGCTTTTTACAAAAAGACGCTTAGACGAATCTGCTAGCTCGCTATAGGGAAATTCCCTACAAGAATGCCCGGCAATGAAGCTTCTCGCTATCGGTCGGTGTTTCGCGATCATAGCAAGCTCCTTTTCTCCCTTCCTCATGACGTTCGCGCAGGATCTCGCGCCCACGCCCCAGCCCACTGGCCAGCCTGGCGTCACGATCGAGGAAGTGATCGTGACCGGTTCGAACATCCCGACTTCCGAAGAAGTCGGTCCAAATCCGGTGGACACCTACCACTGGGACGACATCGCCAAATTGGGGGTGCGTTCGATGACTGATTTTATTCAGAAGTTGCCCGCGGTTGCCGGAGCGTCGATCAATGAGAACAACACCAACGGCGGTGACGGGCGCGCGGAAATTAACCTGCGCGGTATTCTCGCCAAAGAAACTCTGGTGTTGCAGGACGGACGTCGTCTTGCGCCGGTTGGCTTTGCCGGCAATACGGTTGATCTGAACACGATTCCGCTCAGGCTGATTGATCACGTTGATATCCTGAAAGACGGCGCTTCCGCTATTTACGGCGCCGACGCGGTCGACGGAGTTTTTAATGTCTGGTTAATTCACAGATTTCGTGGCCTCGAAGTTTACAGCAGCTATGGCAACACCAATCTAGGGTTTGCCAATGATGCGGGCGAAGAAAGATCATACCTCCTCGCCGGCATCGGGGACGATAGGACTGATATTGTCGTTTACGCTGAGCTTTACAATCGCGCGGCGATCTTCTCGCGTGACGCCGATATCTCCAGTCAGTTCAACAACACCAGTTGGGGCGGTAGTAACTTTTTCAACGGTAACTTCCCCGGACATGTGGAGTTTTACGTGTTCGATCCTTCGCTCGCGGGAGGCTCAAAAACTCCTACGCCGCACAGCCAGATGAATCTCCCCAGGCCGCCGTCGCTCGCCTTCTTGCCACGTCTGCCACCTATCGTCGGCCAATATCGTCGCATTCGGGTCCCGGAGGATTCTTTTAACTTTGCGGAGCTCACACCGGCCATTGCCGGAGTCGACCGCCAATATTTCTATGGCTCGCTCGACCGCAAAATTTGCGATCAATATTTGGAGCTTTTTGCCGACTTCAAATATGCGCGCACCTTCTGGGACGGAGCTCTGGCGCCGGCTCCACTTGTCCCTGACGTATGGACGGATAGAGATAACCCTATCCTTGGTAGTTTCAATAATGGACTCCAAAATGTTCCCGGCACCGGAGGCCTCAGCGTACCGCTTCAGAACCCATTCAATCCTTTCACGGTGCCGGATTACGTGTCACCTGGGGGGACGGACCCGAGGTTCCCGCAATCTCAAGTAAGTGCGGCACCTCCCGGCACTAAGTTCACCACCGGCATCTTTATTCGTGATCTGGAAGCGGGCCTGCGCACCGACAAGATTACGACGGATAACTACGAGTTCACTGGCGGCTTGAAAGGTAACCTGGGCGAGTTTGGAGACTACTTCAAAACATGGAACTGGGAGGCCGGGTTCCGTTATAACGAAGACAACCGCCGCGAGAACTTCGGCGGGATCGTAAATACCAATGCGTTGCGTTTGGCCTTGCTCGACACAAATCCGGCCACTGCTTTCAATCCATTCGGCCTCCACAACACGCAAGCGGCGCTGGACCGCGTATTCACCACGACCACTCGCCTCGGCGCAACCTCGCTCACGCTCGAAGACCTGAAGTTATACGGTGATTTGTTTTCCCTTCCGGCGGGTCCCGTCTCCTTCGCCATCGGCGGGGAGCACCGGACCGAGCGCGCCCGGGATAATCCCGACTCGCTCACGGCCTCCGGCCAAACCATTGGCGCGAGTAACTTCGGACCGACCAATGCGAGCCGCGACGTCTGGTCCATTTATTGGGAAGTTCGTCTACCTGTTACCAGTCCTGCCTGGAAGCTTCCTGGCCTCTATAGTCTGGAATTAGATTACCAGGAACGCTTTGAAAACTTCAGTGATTTCGGTGGTACCGAAAGGCCGAAGTTCTCCGTGCGCTGGCAGCCAATCGACTCGGCTTTCACCATCCGTGCCACCTATAGCGAAGCGTATCACGCTCCGACCTTAAACGACTTGTTTGCCGGTACGCTTTTCAGTAGCGGCGCGCCCGTCACAGTCATCGACCCGCGGAGCCCGCTCCCACCACCGCAGAATAGCGTCGGCGTCTTTACGTCGACGAGCGGCAATCCAAATCTGCAGCCTGAGACGGCATATGAGTGGACTTATGGCGCTGTCGTGACCCCAGGCAAATGGTGGAGTCCGCTGCAAGGACTTACTCTCCTGGCGGACTTTTATCATATCGATCTTCGGGGCGTCACCGTTCAGTTGGAACCGCAGTTTCTGGTGAACCACGAGGACCAATTCCCGGGGCAAGTCATACGCGGGCCATCGACTGGACCGAGTGACTCGTTCGGTCCGATTACCTTTCTCTTAATTAACGAGCAAAACCTGGGTCGATTTATCCAGGAGGGCTGGGATTACGAGGTGTCCTATACCTTCGACACTGCGAGATTAGGCCGTGGCGATTTGGGCAAGCTGACCGCGACATTGAACAGCGCTTATATTGACCGGGCAGTGCTGCAAGCCGTCCCCGGCGGACCAGAACAGGAAGTGGTAGGCAAGTTTGGTGGCGGCTTCCTCGGCCAGCAGGCCGGTGGTTCATTTACGCACAATCGCTGGTACGCGAGTCTATTCTACGACGGACCCGCAGGTTCAGCATTCGGTGGACTCGACGCCGGCTTTACCGTCCACTACATCGGCCAATATTGGGATATTAAAGATTTCACCTTGAACGGCCAGGGCCGCAAAATCCGCGAATGGGTCACGCTGGATTGGATGCTCAATTATACATTCAACCTGGCGGCGCCCGCAGCGCAGAATGAAGTGCCCGGGTATGCCAAAGATGGCGGAAAGAACGCGACGGTGCCGGAGGCGAAGGACAAAAACGTGATGCCGGTATCTACCGCGGAATACAATGCATGCGGTTGGCGAGCGTGGCTGAATGGCACAACAGTCACCCTTGGGATGAATAACGTCTTCGACTTGGCACCGCCGTTCGTAGCCGCCGCCAATGAAAACGGCTATGATGAGTCCACCGCCAACATCAAGGGGCGCACCTGGTATGTGGCACTGAAGAAGCACTTTTAGGAATTCCTGCAATTGCTTCGTGACGCCTCGAGCCAAGGCTATACCCTACATTCGATAAGTCATTACCCTACAAGTTGGACTTGTTATGCTCGAACTATTTCGCTAAACCACGGAAAATAAGCGAAGGACGGTGTAATAAATCGACCATTTATTGGGCGAGAAGGGATTTGCATGGCAGGAGCCCTCCTGCTTTGGGCGCCGATCATATTTGGCCAGGAAATTTCACCGACACCGCAGGCAGCCGATCGGTCGGGCGTCACCGTTGAAGAAGTCATCGTGACTGGTTCGAACATTCCCACGGCGGAGGAAGTGGGGCCGAATCCGGTGGACACCTACCGCACGGAAGACATCGAGAAATTGGGCGTGCGCAACACAACCGACCTGCTGATCAAGCTGCCGCAGGAGATGGGCTCGACTGTTAACCAGAACATCGCCAATGGCGGTGATGGCAGCGTCATACCCAATCTGCGCGGTTTGCTGCCCAAAGAAACGTTGGTTCTCATCGATGGAAAACGCGCTGCGATAATTGGTGGTGGGACTGGCGGCGCCGTGCACGGCATCGCCGGGGTGGACATCAATCTCATTCCCTTCCCAATGATTGATTATATCGACATCCTGAAGGATGGCGCCTCGGCTATTTACGGGAGCGATGCGGTGGCCGGTGTGTTCAACATCTTTTTGAAACACAAATTTCGTGGTCTGGAGATTGGAGGCAGTATTGGCAACACCAACCTGGGCTCCTCCAATGACGCACGCGAGCTGGAGACTTGGATGATTGCCGGCACGGGAGATGACAAGACCGATATCGTGATCATTGCCGATGCCTACGATCGGGCTGCCATCTACACACGCGATCGTGACATTACCAGTAATGCAAACGCGCTTGGTTGGGGCGGATTTGATAGTCGTAGCGGGAATCTTCCCGGCAGGGTGATAAGATTTGACCCGAATACCGGAGGCGCATTCCAATTGCTCCCAAGCATAATTACTCCCACGCCACACGCGTTTCCGAATGTCGCGGCGGATCCGCAGTATATCAATATTCGTGATCCAGCGGTTCCGAAAGGTCTTCGTTATCCGGATGGGAACTTCCAAGCCTACAACTTCGCGGCTTTAACGGCGTCGATTCCCGCGGCGGATCGTCAAAGCTTCTACGGCTCCTTCACGCGCGATATTTGTGACAAGTACTTAACGGTGTTTGCCGACTTCAAATATACCCGCTCATTTTTTGATGCGGTCCAGGCGGCTACTCCGTTCGACTCTGATGCATTCAAGCAACCGAACGGTGATTCCTTTAGTCCTAACGGGATCAGTGTGCCAATACAAAATCCGTTTAATCCCTTCACGGTCGCGGACACGACTTTGCCAGCAGGCACACCAAATGCCGGAGTCCCTGTCACAACCGGGGTTCGCTTCCGCGCCATTAACGACACAACCGTCAGAACGCCCAAGACCACGTTCCGGGACATACTGTTCGATGCCGGACTTCGCGGTCATATGGGTGAATTTGGCGATTACACCAAAAATTGGAACTGGGAATTGGGTTTTCGGTATTCCCGGAACGAGGAGGAAAACGACACTGGTGGCGTGGTGAGCAAGTCGGGCTTACGCGACGCGCTCCTGGATACGGACCCGGCCACAGCGTTTAATCCCTTCCTTGGATACCAGGGTAGAAACACTGAGGCGGCAATCAGCCGGGTCTACGTTACCGTCCATGCCTTCGGCCAATTTGAGTTGCCATTGGCTTATTTCCATCTCGATGGCCATCTGTTCAATCTTCCCGCCGGGCCAGTCTCCTTCGCCGCCGGGCTCGAGTATCGCGGGGAGAGGTGGAGGAGCGATCCTGACTCGGAGAACACCAGTTTTGACACGATCGGTGCCACAAGTTTCGAAGCCTCAAAGGTAAACCGGGACGTTTGGGGAACCTATCAGGAAGTGCGAATTCCGGTGACCAGCCCGGCGTGGAAGTTGCCGGGAGCGTACAGCCTCGAGTTCGACATCGCCGAGCGCGAGGAATGGTATAGCCAGAATACATCTGCTACTACCGTTTTGCCTGAGCAACAGTCCCGGTATGACGCACAGAAGCCGAAATTTTCCGTTCGTTGGCAGCCGCTTGAGCCCAAGTGGATAGGCGCGCTCACCTTGCGTGGCACTTATAGCGAAGCGTTTCATGCGCCGACACTACCCGACCTTACGCCAGCAGGGACCGAGTTTTTCAATAACGCGATTCACGATCCAAAGGGGAAGCCGGGGGGCACAGTCCGGGTAATTCAGACCGGAAACCCGCTCCTGAAGCCGGAGGTTGCCTATGAATGGTCTTACGGAGCGGTTTACAGTCCGACATGGATTAAAGGTCTTACCCTGAGCGCTGACTTTTGGCATATTGACCTTCGATCGATTGCCTCATTGGTCGATCCGCAATTCATTGTTGATCATGAAAATTTCTTTCCGCAGGATGTAATTCGTGATCCAACGACTGGGGCAATCACAGACGTCATCAATCCCAGCCTGAATCTCACCCGTGCAGTGGTGGAAGGTCTTGATTACGAAGCAATCTATATTCTGGATTCTTCGATCTTTGGTCGTGGCGATTTTGGCAAATTTACCTTTACCCTCAACGGGACCTATCTGTCCCGGTTTGAGTTTCAGGCAAGTCCTGACAGTCCGCGATTTGGGCTCTCGGGTGGGTTTCCGGCCGGATTGAGCACCTTTGGCGGCTCGCTGCCACATACTCGAGCCTTTGTCAGCGCGTTCTACGACGGCCCGGCTGACACCTGGCTCGCTGGCTTCGATATTGGCGCGACCGTTCACTACACCGGCCAATATCAAGATGACAATATTGATCTTGGGCCGGCAAAGGCCCGCAAAATACGGGAGTGGACCACGCTCGACCTGATCGCCTCTTATACGTTTAAATTATCGGTGCCGGCGGCTCAGCAAGAAGTAGCTGGTTACGCGAAGGATGGCGGTAAGAATGTGAAGATGCCCGATGGTAAGGAGAAAAACGTCGTGCCCGTCTCCACCGCCGAGTACGTTGCGTGTGGATGGCGCGCCTGGTTGAATGGCACCACGATCACGCTCGGGATGCAGAACGTGTTTGATTCCGATCCACCATTCGTGGCCGGATCCTTCGAAAACAACTACGACGAATCCCTTGCCAACGCCAAAGGCCGATTCTGGTACGTCCAGCTGAAGAAGAGATTCTAAAAGCGCAGGCCCGAACAGGTTGCCGCGCGACCGCTCCCCCAATCCAGGAATTAACCGCCAACGTCAGACGTCTTTTCCGCTTTCAATAACACGGCCGGGCCATCCGTCAGGTGTCATCGATTTTTCAAGAAGCATTATAAATCCCCCTATCCACAACATGTCGGCCAGGGAGCGCCAATCGTCGGCTGAAACGATTGTGGGTTCACACTCCGGACAGGGGATGCTCAACGACTTCGCCGAAAAAGCGGCCGCGATCGCCATCTTCGACGACAGTGTTCACCAGCTCTCGGCCGCTGAGCGTCGTTCCGAATTAGTCGACAATCTCGAGGCCCATTTGGCGGGCGGTGCCGGCAATGATGCGGAAAGCGGCTTCGTCGCTGCGTGCATTTAAGTCTTTCGCCTTCGTCTTCACGATGTCCATCACTTGCTTGCGTGTTACTTTACCAACCTTGATCTTGTTAGGTTCTTTTGAGCCGGCAGCAATGTTAGCCGCTTTCTTCAATAACACTGCCGCGGGCGGGCTTTTAGTGATGAAAGTAAATGACTTGTCTTTGAAAACAGTGATAACGACCGGAAGGATATCGCCGGCTTGTTTCTGGGTGGCGGCATTAAATTCCTTGCAGAACGACATGATATTAACGCCGCGCGGACCGAGCGCGGTCCCGACCGGTGGCGCGGGGTTGGCCTGGCCGGCAGGGATTTGTAGTTTGATATGAGCGATTACTTCCTTTGCCATTGTATTTCGTTAATTCGTTAAATCGAAAACTTATTCTGATTTCTGATCTCCGACTTCTGACCTCTGACCTCTGACCTCTGATTTTAGCCTCGTTCTACTTGCCAATATTCCAGTTCGACGGGCGTAGCGCGACCAAAGATGGTGACGGAAACCCGCAGCTTGCCCCGTTCCGGGTCAATTTCCTCAACAATACCGTTCTGGTTTTGGAATGGCCCATCAGCAACCTTGACGGTTTCGCCGACTTCAAATGAAACTTTGGGCTTCACCTTTTCCTCGCGCTCCTTCATCTGCGCCAGCATCGACTCGACCTCCGATTGTCGCATTGGGATAGGCTTATCTTTGGTGCCGGCAAAGCCGATTACTCCCGGCGTATCCTTGATGAAATACCAGGTGCGATCGACCAGTTGATTGTTCTGATCGAGTAGGTGCATGTTTACGATGAGGTAGCCGGGAAAAAATTTTCGCGTGGTCTCGCTTTTCTTGCCTTTCTTGATTTCGGAAACGCGCTCGGTTGGGACGAGCACTTCGTAGATGACGTCGGTCATCTCCTCGGTCTTGACGCGCTTCTCGATATTGTCCTTGACCTTGTTCTCCTGGCCGGAGAGCACGTGCACAACGTACCATTGATCTTTTGCTGCGAGCGCCTGAGGCATATCTAATTAGTGAATACGAGTAAAGAAATGGACAACGTTAACGAGAATAAAATCAAAGAGAGCAACGTAACCGCCAAGGAGCAGCATCGCCATGATCACGACAACGGTGGAGTCGAACAGCTCCTTGTAGCGACGGAAGCCCTTTTCTTTCGGATCCCAGGGCCAGGAACATTTCTGTAGCTCGACTTTCACTTCAGAGAGGAAAGTCGTTATTTTCGTGGGCATGGCAGGGAGGGACGTTAAATTATTAAAAGTATTACATTGTTGAAACGGAACCCGATCACTGATTTCTGACAATCTAACATTGTTAACCGTTTTAAATGTGCAGCGAAACAACACGCCAGGAGGGACTCGAACCCCCAACCGACGGTTTTGGAGACCGCTACTCTACCAATTGAGCTACTGGCGTAAATTTCACTCTTCCGCTTCCTCTTACCCTTCCTCTTCGTCCGATCGGCTATCAAGCCGAGCAGAGTCAGCGGGAGAGGTATATTAATCCAGAATTTCGCTCACGCGACCGGCGCCAACAGTTTTGCCGCCTTCGCGAATGGCGAAGCGAATCGTCTTCTCCATCGCGATTGGGGTAATCAACTCGACCTCAATGGCGACATTATCGCCCGGCATGACCATTTCGACGCCATCCGGCAACTTAACCGTTCCGGTCACGTCGGTGGTGCGGAAATAAAATTGTGGCCGGTAATTAGTAAAGAACGGGGTGTGACGGCCGCCTTCCTCCTTGCTCAGGACGTACACTTCCGCCTTAAATTTCTTGTGCGGCTTGATCGTGCCCGGCTTGGCAATGACCTGGCCGCGTTCGATCTCTTCCTTCTTCGTTCCGCGCAGAAGCACGCCAACGTTATCGCCGGCGCGCGCTTCATCGAGAAGTTTACGGAACATCTCGATATCGGTCGCCGTCGTTTTGGCGGTGGGGCGAATGCCGACGATCTCGACTTCCTCCATTTTCTTGAGCACGCCACGCTCAACACGACCGGTCGCGACTGTGCCACGGCCTTCAATGTTGAATACGTCTTCCACCGGCATCAGAAATGGCTGATCGATCGGCCGGTCCGGTACCGGAATGTAATCATCAATGGCGGAGACGAGGGCAAGCACTTGTTTCTCCTGGTCAACGTCGCCATCGAGCGCCTTGAGTGCGCTACCCTTCACGATCGGAATTTTGTCGCCCGGAAATTCATACTGCGTAAGCAAATCGCGCACTTCCATTTCCACCAGATCGAGCAATTCGGGATCGTCCACCATGTCCACTTTGTTCAGGAACACGACGATGGAGGGCACGCCCACCTGGCGCGCCAGCAGAATGTGCTCGCGCGTTTGCGGCATCGGGCCGTCCGCGGCCGAAACCACCAGGATGGCACCGTCCATTTGCGCTGCACCGGTGATCATGTTCTTCACGTAGTCGGCGTGGCCCGGGCAATCGACGTGGGCATAGTGTCGCTTTTCGCTCTGATATTCCACGTGCGCGGTGTTAATCGTAATACCGCGCTCTTTTTCCTCGGGCGCGTTATCGATGTCAGCGTACTTGCGCACCTCGGCCATGCCTTTTTTGGCAAGAACAGTGGTGATCGCGGCGGTCAACGTAGTCTTGCCGTGATCCACATGCCCGATTGTGCCGACGTTTACGTGCGGCTTATCGCGTTTGAATGCTTCCTTAGCCATTTTCGAATTCTCCTGTTTAAACTAAACTTCGTCTGATGCTTTTGTGCTGGCAGGCCCACTGGAGCCCATGACCGGGATTGAACCGGTGACCTCGTCCTTACCAAGGACGTGCTCTACCAACTGAGCTACATGGGCAAACCGGTTTCGCTCGCGCCAGAGAAGCAAAAGTCCCAGAGCCGCCGTTTGAACGACCTTGGGACCGCTTCGTCCAGCAAAAAGCGTCTGCAAACTATCAGCCGGGCCTGCCCTGTCAAAACAAATTCTTAGCGGATCCGCCCGCTCGATTCGGCCTCGTCTTCACCGCCTCCGCGGCGGCGGGTCACGACGAAAATGATCCCAATTAAGACCAGCAGGACGACCAGCGCGATTCCGATGTTCAGGGGCGTAAACAAGCCGGCTTGCGGTGTCGGCGCAGGGGTAGGCTCCGGAGGCGGCGCGTTCTTAGCGGCGAGGGCCGATTGCGCGTACTGCAAGCGCTGTTGCGTATCGTAATCGTTCGGGTTGATCCTCAGGGTTTGCTGATAATCGGCGATCCCTTTCTCGTAGTTTTGCAGATAGGTTACGTAGGTGTAACCCCGCTTTGCATAAACGTCGGGATCGGGTTTGATCTCCAGGCTCTTGTCGTAATCGGCGATGGCTTCGTTGTATTTCTTTTGGCTGCGAAACACGAACCCACGTCGTTCATAGGCCTGCGCATCGGTCGGATCCTTCTGCAAGACCGTAGTAAAATCCGCAGCCGCTGTGTCCCAGTCCCCCAG
>Ga0193750_1000334_pt1 | contig 13102 bp, 11 predicted proteins | sample L1c1metaG_FD_160569 | JGI IMG/M metagenome (GOLD analysis project Ga0193750, IMG submission 160569) | Soil microbial communities from a riparian zone of the East river system, Colorado, United States - L1c1 | ecosystem: Environmental > Terrestrial > Soil > Riparian zone | place: USA: East River...
TCGCGCGCGCACTCAATGTGTGCAGGCCGCGATGCACGTTGGCGTTTTCATGTTCGTAATAACTTCGGACAATATCGAGGACGGCGCGCGGCTTCTGGGAGGTGGCGGCGTTGTCGAAGTAAATCAGCGGATGGCCGTTGACGCGCTCCCGCAGAATCGGAAAATCCTCGCGGAGCGCGGACCAATCCACGCGACTCATGGCCACCTTGTGCATGAGATAATCTGCTCCAAGCCCCGGCTCGCGCCACTTTATTCGCAAGCGCGAGGATCGACAGCCGCACGACTTGTGATCTACGATGAGTCCCTCTACAGGGCGTGCGCCCATCGGATGAAGAAAACTGCGATCGTTTATTGGTTGCTCCCGGCGAAACCGGAACGCGAACTATTTTGCACGATTATCCGAATTTTCTGTCGAGAACTGCGCGCGCCGAATTTTGAGCCGCACCTGACTCTGTTTGCTGGATCGAGAGGTCGCCAAGCACCGGCGAAGATTCTTCGTCAGGTGTGTTCGCGGCCGATTCGGTTAAGCGCCGGCAACGTGGCTTTCTCAGGCAAATTCACAAAGACGCTTTACGTTCGATTTAAATCGACGCCGGCCTTGAAGAAATTGGCTGTCGATCTTGCCCGTGCCACAAATTCGCGCGCCAAGGCATTACCCGATCCACACGTCAGTCTTCTTTACACAAGGATTCCGCGCGCGGCGCGGCGGGAAATCGCCGCAGTGATCAAGCTGCCGTTTCGCACGGTTCTCTTTGATTCGGTCGCAGCCGTGCGTTTGTCGTTGCCAGTGCGCACCAGCGCCGACGTCGACAAATGGAAGATCATCGCCAAAAAATCGCTGCGTCGATAACGAATTGAAATCTTCTCCATCGGTTCGAGTTTTATCCGACCGATGGATTCAAAGACGAAGATTTTCGGCGAGCACGACGCGGCGACCATCAAACAAATCGAAACCTGCGTCGCGACAGGCGGCGAACGCGGCGTCCTTTGCGCCGACGGGCATAAAGGTTACGCCCAACCGATCGGCGGCGTGGTGGCTTACAAAAACAAAATTTCACTGAGCGGCGTCGGTTTCGACATCGCCTGCGGCAATCTCGCCATCCTCACGGACGCCAAACGCGAACAAATTGCGCCGAAGATCGACAAGATCCTGGACGACGTGGTGCGCGAAATTTCGTTCGGGATCGGACGCAAAAGCAAAACACGCGTCGAGCACGAATTGTTCGACGACCCGGCGTGGCATCTGAAACCGATCGGCGATTTGAAATCGATCGCGGCCGAGCAGCTCGGAACCGTGGGTGGTGGGAATCATTATGTGGATATTTTCGCGGACGAGCAGGACCGCGTCTGGGTGGGCGTGCATTTTGGGTCGCGCGGACTTGGGCACAAAACAGCCACGCATTTTTTGAGAGCAGCCGGTGGAAAAGACGGAATGGATGTGCCACCGACCGTGGTCGATGAGAAATCAGAGATTGGTCACGATTATCTCGCGGGAATGCATTTGGCGGGGCGTTACGCGTATGCCGGACGAGAGGCAGTTGCGCGACTCGTGGTGAAAAGCATTTTAGGAGCTCAGATTGTCGAAGAAGTTCACAACCATCACAATTTCGCCTGGCGGGAGAAGCATAATGGCGAAGAGTTTTGGGTTGTGCGCAAAGGCGCGACCCCGGCTTTTCCGGGACAAAAAGGCTTCGTCGGCGGAAGCATGGGTGATGACGCGGTGATTATCGAAGGGGTTGATTCGGCAACTTCGCGCGAAGCGCTTTTTTCGACAATCCACGGCGCAGGGCGAATCATGTCGCGCACGGCAGCAAAAGGAAAATTCGTCAAGGTCGGCAACAAACGCATTCGCCAGGACGGACTCGTCCGACACGATGAGATGATGAAATGGTTGCACGACCGCGGGATCGTCCTGCGCGGCGGAGATCTGGACGAAGCGCCGCAAGCATATCGACGCTTGCCGGACGTGTTGAACGCTCACGCGGGTACGATTCGAATTTTGCATACGCTGCAACCACTCGGCGTGGCGATGGCCGGGCGCGATATTGTCGATCCTTACAAAGACTAAGCGTGATTGCGATTTTCAGGGCGTCGCGGACGCAGATGTCGATGTTGCGGATGGTGTTGGAGATGGCGATGGAGTTGGGCTAGGTGAAACGCTGGCGATTTTCGCAAGCTCATCGTCGAGGACGCGCTTTTCTTCGGTGTAGATCGGGCCGCGCTTCGCGACCTGGATGTATTCCTTGGCGCCGTCAGTTTGGTTTACATCCAGCAGCAAAACTGCGGCGTAAACCGCGGCATGCGATTCATGCAACGCTTCGGGCGGCAGCTTTTGCAAAATTTCGAGCCCCTCGGTCGTGCGACCCTGCGCATAAAGTGAGAATGCATAAGTCACTGCGCAGCTCACGTCATCCGGCGCGCGCTCGTAAGCTTGCCTGGCCAGTTCCTGCGATTGCTTTGTGTTCTGATCGATGTTTAACCCGAGGCGCGCGAGGTTGGCGGTGATCCCAATTTCGTTAGGCGAAGCGTCGTGTAAACGCTGGAGGACATCGTACAGTTTTTTTAGGTCATTGTTTGCGCGATAAAGCTTATAAAGTGCGTCGAGCGCCTCGCGGCGGCAGGCCGGAATGTGCGAGAGTCGCAACCAAAGCGCCTCGCTTTCGATCGGCAGATTCCATTTAGTCGCCAGGCGCGCGAGGTTGATTTCCTTTTCCGGTTGATCAGCGGCGGCATGGAGCGCAGCGCGCCAGAGCGTGTCAAACTCGGCATCGGCACTGGATAGGCGTGATTGCCGGGCGGCAAAGCCTTGATACGCGAGCCGGAGATAATCCTCTTTTCCCCAGGATTCGCTTCGGGTCCACCGCCGCAAACGCGACCAGTTCCTTTGTTCGGCAAAGGCGGCTGCTATAGCAATTGCCGCCGGTGGTTTCGCAGTGGCCGCAGCGGGTAATTTGTCCATCCATTTTACAACGTCAGACGCGAGTCCGTTTTCGTTCATCCAATCCATGAGAAGTCCAAGATCATCGGCATTACGCGCTGCGACCGGCTTCACCTTTTCCAGAAGCGCGTCGAATTTCTTCGCGTCCAGCTTCCGATAAAAGTTCAGGCAGAGAAGATAATCGCCGAAGCTGACTTGCGGCGACATCTGCAGTTGTTGTGCGAATCGATCGGCGTTTTGGAGATCGTTGCGGTCGACCGCGTCGTTAAGCAATGCGCGGAGCGCGCCGGTGCGGAACTGTGTGACCTGAGTAAGACGCTCCAGATTGGCGCGCGCCCGGGCGCTTTTCTCCGGATCCTGTGACCGGATCTGGAGCGCGGCGAGATTGAACTTATAAAGATCGTTCTTCGGATCTTTATTTACGGCGATGTCGAACTGCTGCTCTTGTTCGGCAAGATTTCCTTCAGCGCGCGCCAGCCAGCCGGCCACAATATGGAAAGCCGCCTGGTCCTGTGCCCGCGGCGCGACCCGTTCCAATGTTTTGCGCGCGAGATCGATCTGGCCGAACCGGAGCGCGGCCGAGGCAAGGTTAAGTTGGCTGTCGATGTTGTCGGGCTGCAAACGCGCAATTTGCGCCCGCCAGGAAACTGTTTCCTCCGAGTTTTGTTTTTCGGTGGCTTCGGCCAGGATGTAAAAAGCGGGAAGTGAGTCACGGTGGCGCGCCAGGACCTGGCGCGCCAGGCGGTTCGCTGTAACGAAATCGTTTTCCTCCAGCATTGCGCCGGCGCGCTTGAGCAACCGCGATTCGTGCCAGCCGAGGTAAAGCTTGGAGCCGTAAGTTCCAAAAACAATAATCAGGAGCACGATGGCGGCGGCCGCGGCGACATACAGCGCAACTCGCACGGGCGGCAGATGAAGCCGAAAGCTCGGAAGGGCTTCGATGCCAGGCAAAGATCGGCTGCGTCTCCTACGCCGCACGCGTCTGATTTTTTCAGGCATTTAATCTTTATGCGTGCCCGGTCGTAGAATGCAACTGGCGCGCGGGAAACAATCTGATCGGGGTCAGGTTTGCTCGGCTTCGCGAACAACTGGAACGTTCCCAACCTGCTCGCGTACTCGTTCGCGGACGCGAGGTCCCCAAACGTATCGCGTGAGGAGCACTTTGATCGTGGCAGTCAAAGGAACGGCGAGCATGGGTCCAAGCAGACCGCCAATCAACAATCCCCAGACAAAAATCGAGACGATGACGGTCATGGGATGCAGCCCAACGGATTTCCCGACAATGCGCGGGGCGTAAAACAACCCTTCGAGATTTTGCACAACGATAAATATTATGGTGACAATGAGCGGGTGCGTCCAATCGCCCCACTGAAACGCCGCGATCAGGACGGCCGGCACCCAACAGACAATAATTCCGATGTACGGAATCATTGTCAGGATTACGACGAGAAGGCCGATTAGCGGAGCGAAATTGAGGCCAAAGAGTGTGAGGATGCTTCCAATAAGTGTTCCGTCGACTAGGCAGACCAGCAGTTGGCCGCGGAAATATGCGGTGACGTAGCTGTTGATCTCCGATAAAGCCGCAGCGATCTCGTCCTTTAAAGGGGATGCCCGAAGAGGAAGGTAGTCTTTCCATCTCTTTTCGATCCGCGGCCGTTCTTTCAAAAGGAAGAAAAGATAAATCGGCACCATGATCAGACTGAGCAGAAATCCGGTTACGCCGAGAAATCCCCCGATGCTTTTTTTGATAATATTCCAAATTTTGTCTGCCAACGTGGGCAGATAGCGCTCGAGATTCGGAATAATTTTGTCGGCCTTGGCTTCAAGTTGCTGCCGCTCGGCCGAACTGATTTTGGCCGGCGCCGCAGAGATCGCCTCAACGGGCGACGCCGTTGTTTGCGGTGAAGGAGTCGGCGCAGCCGGCGGCGTAGGAGAAGGCGCGCGTGGCGGCGGCGTTCCAAGCAAAAAATTGACCAGACCCGACGATGCGGATTTCTCGCGGCCAGAAGTGCCGCCAACCACGCGATTGTATTGAACGATAAGATCGACGATGCGGTCGCGCGCTTTTTGGGTGTAACCGGGAAGCTCGCGGGCGAAGTTCGCGCTCTGCATCGAAATGGTCGGTACCACCCACCAGATCAGGCCGACCAAGGCGATGAAGACGCTGACAAAAATGACCGCGATGGCCATGCCGCGCCCCATTTTACGACGGCAGAGCTCGGTCACGAGTGGATCGAGCAGGTAGGCAAGAATCGCCGCGATCGCCACCGGAATTAAGATTGGCTGGAGAAAACTGATCAGGTTGGCGCCCACGTAAACAACCGCGCCGGCGATAACGATGAGCAGGACCACAAATAGAGCGGTGAGCGCAGCCCACATCGTTCTCTTCTGCCAGGGGGTTGGGTATGCGCTCATGGCGAGGGAGAGTTATTGCACGCCATCGCTCGATAGCGACAAGACGTGATTGCGGGCAGCTTTACTGAATCGGGTTTGCATTTGGAGGCTGACCTTTGCTCATTTTCGTTTTCGCATTGTCGATCTTGTCGGCCAGTTTTTTGTTTTGCGGGTCGAGGTTGAGCGCCTTTTGCCACGCATCCAAAGCCTGCGCCGGTTTGTTTAACTTCGCGCAGGCATCTCCGACGTGTTCAAGCACAACCGGATCTTCACGAGTTAATCTTTGCGCGGCGCGGAGGAGATCGCTCAATGCTTGGTCGAATTTACCCTGGCGGAACTCGAGCCATCCCAGTGTGTCGATGTAGGCGCCATTATTCGGATCGGCTTGGAGAGCAAGTTTAATCATTTGCTCGGCTTCATCGAGATGGGTGTCATGCTCGGCCCACATGTAAGCGAGGTAATTGTAAGCATCAGCGGCGTTGGCCGGATCCACCGCAATTGATTTTCTAAAAAGGTCCGCTGCTTTGTCGTGAAGACCGGCTTGTTCTGCGGCCGCACCGTAGTCGAAATAAAATCGCGCGTTGGCAATCTCCGTACCTTCCGCTTCAGCTTCATGTAAAGCTTCTTCGAATGTCGCCACCGCTTCCTGAAAATGCTTCGCTTCGCGTTGAGCAATGCCAAGGTAATAAACGATTTCAGGCGTTTGCGGAAAGTGTTGTCGTGCTTCGCTCAGCACTTTGACTGCTCGCTCGTTCTGCTTCAACGGGCCAAGAAGGAGTTCGGCCAAATGGAGATAGGGGCTGGCTCGACCAGGATTGATGATCAAACTCTGCTCGTAATTGGCCGCTGCTTTCGCAAACATCGCTTTCGCCTGATCACTCTTTTTTTCGCGTTCCAACGCGCGGGCAGCGTCATCCAGCAATCCAGCTAACAAATCGTATGGTTGATATTTTTCGGGATGTTCCTTGATAATTGCTTCGAGCATCTCCACCGCCTTCTCGCGTTGATTCGTTAAAACGAAACCGGTGGCGAGCTTCTCCCGCGCGTTGATATCGTCCGGTTCGAGCTCAAGCAGGCGCAAGTAGAGCGGGATGGCTTCCTTAATTTGCTGGGTGGAAGCATAATAATCGGCGACGTCTTTAAGTGCCGCTGCATCGTCGCCGGCACGGTCGGCCGCCTTTTTGAATATGTCGTTGACCCGCGCGAGTTCCTCAGGCTTGGGGGGGCGATCGGGTTTAAAAACAATCGAAGCATAAAGTTTCCCGAGGCGTGCCCAGAACACGGGGTCATCACTCTTGATCTCGGTTGCCCGATCCAGAGATTGGAGCGCCTTCTTTTCATCTCCGGCTCCGAGCGCGATTTCGCACAGACGTTCGTAAGCGTCGATATTGTGCGGATCGAGCGCGATCGCCCGATTCACATAATCGATGGCCTGGTCAGTGCGTCGAAGATATTTTGTATAGATGAACGCAAGCTGTAGCAAAGGTCCAGGAGCGCTCGGGTTTGCTTTAATGGCGTCTTTTAAAACGTCGATCGCCTCCGGGAAATCATCCTGCCGCGTAAGCAGTGCCGCCACCCGCGAGGCTAGATTTGCCTGCCCCGGATCGACATCGAGTACTTTGCGATAGGCCGCCAGTGCTTTGTCCATTTCCCCGTTTTCCTCAAATGACATTCCTTCAACAAAGTGGGCCAAGGCATCCGCTTTGTGCTCGCCGTCGGGGTGAAGCAAGAGGTCTTTCGCCGGCGTGATGAAGACGGAGTCCTCCTGGCGGACGGATTTTTTCGTCGGCGCCGGGCTTGGAGAAGCTGGAGGACTTGGCGCAACAGAACGTGGTCGAGCCACGAGCGAGGCAGCCAACGAGAGGAAGAACGCTCCGACTACTACTCGATGGAGAATCCGCTCAAGCCGGCGATTGGGCTCCATCATGTTGCCGATTGTAGTCGCGCGAAACCTTGCACGCAAACGTTGGAGCGCGGCCTAACGAGTGAAAAAGCTACGCCTTGTATCGCAAGCGTTTCTTGTGGCGATTCGCCCGCATGCGTTTGCGCCGCTTATGTTTTGAGATTTTCGCCTTACGTCTTTTCTTCAGGGAGCCCATAACGAATTTGCACTCTGCCGTTGCCGATCCAACCACGGAGCAGGTCTGATTTCAACTGACTTCTTGTGGCAAGCAGCCGCCTCGGAAGCGAATGCTAATGTCGCCAGAAGGCACCTTCTATCTAAAGAAATCGGACGAGCGTCAAATTCGCCCTTCGGCTTTCACATTTTTGCCATCGGGCTGGTGGGATTTGAACCCACGGCCTCCTGCACCCGAGGCAGGCGCTCTACCAAGCTGAGCCACAGCCCGAACTCTTCCCGCAAGATCGACAATTGAGCGCGCATTACTTCGCGCATTTCAGCATCGCTAGCAAGCAATTCCGCGAGAAGAAGTGTCTCGAGGGCTGAGTCGGGCTGGCCAGCTTTGGAGCCGGCTCTGTGTCGGCTGGGTGACCGAACAGGCTGGAGTGTTTAAAAAATTATCACAGCAATTCCTAGGGAAACTGCTTTTTTCTCTCAATTATGATAAAAATTTGGAAATTTCTCATCCAAAGCGAAACTTATCGCAAGACCGAGAAAATAGGCATAATCTCTGCTAGTTTCCATATCCAATACAAGCAATGAGACTCCGACCGAAACAACCGACCGTCGCGATGACCTTGCCCGAGGTCCTCGTTGCCGTGGTGTTGTTGGCTACTTTCTGCGCTTCGGTCTTCGAACTCAACGCCGTCTGCCTTCGTTATATCGACGCGAGTAAAGAATCAACCGCAGCGCTGCAGAGTGTGCACGATCGCTGCGAAGTTTTGCGCAACCTGGCTTTTACCGATCTGACCACAAAAAGCTATGTCCAAGCGCTTCTGGCCACACCCCCCAACGGCTCCGATTTTTGTAAGAAAGCAACCGAGGTCGTAAAGATAAGCGCTTATCCGACTGCAAACGGCGTTACTCAGTTCACCCGCACGCCGAACGGAGCTGTCGCGAACGACCTTACTGCCACTGACCTCGGCACCTCTCTCGTTCAAGTAGATGTCTCAACCTCATGGAACATGCTCGGTGGACGAGCGCGTTCAGAAACAACCAGCACTATTATATCAAACGGAACCAAAAAATGAAACTTAAAACCTCACCATCAATCGCCGGCTTCACCCTTAGTGAAATGCTGGTCAGTCTCAGCCTCAGCTCCATCGTTCTCGCGGCCGCCATCACTTGCGGCATTTCGCTGCAAAAGAGCTTCAACGCGGTGGACAACTATTTCAGCACGCAAATGCAGCAGATCCGTATCATCGATTACTTGAACCGCGATGTGAAGCGCGGTTTGGTCGTGACCACCTCGGTTGATTTGCAGAGCGTCACCATGAGCGTACCGAAGTACATTATTCAAGCCGGCGATCCCGAGGCGATTGCGGACCCAGAGAGTATCGGGATGCCACGCACGCCGACTGTCGCATATACACCGAGCGGCTGGCAGGTCAATTACAGCCCATCTACCACGACGGTGGTCTATTCGATCAGCGGCAATTCGATCTTGCGCACAGAAAACGGAGTTGTGACGACGATTGCCTCAAGCACCGACCAACTCGTGCCGCAAAGCACGGACGTCGAACTGTCGAATACCGAATATGCCAACACTTCCGTCACTTTCTTGCCAATCTTCACTTCCGGCGGTGCTGTAGCGGAGCGCACTGGCACGAGCATGTACGCGACGGCCTATCTGCGGAATAAACGCCGCGGTTAACCGCATTTCCAGATACTAGCAATGCGAATCTCACAACGAACGGTTGCGTCCGGCAACGTGCTACTGTGTGTCTTGTGCACAATCCTGGTTGTTTCGCTCATTGGCGGAAATGTGCTCCTCAACTGCATAACGCGGTACAATGTTGCCTCGAGCCAGGTCCGCAGTTGGAAAGAATCGCTCGACGCGGCGGAAACGGGCGGTGACATCGCCTATGCCGAACTTCGCAAGACAATTTCCGATCCGACACACGCATTCAGTCCATCCAATGGCTGGACGTATTCCGGCGGCGCTTACACAAATTCTCCGGTAACCTACGGTCAGGACAATCTGAGTACGAGTTCGCGGGTTGATCCATTTTATTACGATGGGAACGGCAACGCGTGGTATCGGATCCGCACCAAAGGCACCGCGCCGGTTCTGGGTCTGAAGCGAGTCGGAATGGACGATCGCATGGGTCCGAACACTCGTGGCGACAGCTTGTTGCGAAAAATCGATTTCAACTACGATCACTTCGTCGCTACTTACGGGCCCAACGGCGACGGCGTCGGTCAAACGCTATTGCCTGTCTCTAAACCACAGGTTAGTCGCCGCGTAGAACTGATTGCGGCGCCTATGACGCCGTTTGAAGCAGCTATCAAAGCCGGCGGCACGTTTTACGGTCTCGGATCCGCCGCGTATATTGATAGCTATCGTTCCACCACCGGCTCCTACGATGCGAGTGTGAAAACCAACCCATCCGACCCGCGCTATCCTGACTCACGGTCCGGCACCGTCGAGATAAACAGCTCAGTCGCGACGATCCAGGGAAGCATCTACGGCAATCTCTACACCAATGGTGGAACAGTTACCAAGAAAACGACGAGCATCTTCGGGATCATCGACAATAACGTCCCTTTCAGCTTGTCCCCGTTTGCAATGCCGAGTACGGCCGGGTGGAATTATGTGTCGTCTCCGACAATGATAACCCCCAATACGACCATCAATCCTCCTGTCGTGAATGGTGTGCCGCGAACGGGAACCGCCCAAAGTCCCAATTATTACCTCGTTGCTTCGTTCGCCAACAACGGCAACCTGACGGTTAATCCTGCAGTAGTGAATGGTGTGGCCCAGGAAACCTATGTGGCGATTCACGTGACAGGCGATATCGGCCAGAACACGAGTAGCCAGCCGACCATCACCGTACCGGCGAACGTTCATTTAGAGGTCTACTTTGACGGAAATTTCCAGACCAAAGCTGAGAACATTATCAACACCAGCGGTTATGCCGGCAATCTTCAGATCTATGCGATCAGTCCCACGCTCCCCAACGGCGCACCGGATCCGAGTGTTCAGCAAACTGTTAATCTAAATTCCGGCGGTGGCTCAACCTCTGGTTTCTCAGCAGTGTTTTACACACCGAGTGCGAATTTCACAATCAATGGTGCTCCAGATATTACCGGCGCGATTGTCTGTAAGAACTTCTATGGTAACGGTAACGTCCACTGGCATTACGATCGCGCGCTCGATTCCGCAGGCGACGCCGTGGATTATCGCATCCTCAGCTACGTCGAAGACATTCGTTAGGCCGATCGCCCCGCAATCGCGGCGATCCGGTTGATTGTCGTTTTTACACGGCAAGATTGACGGCACGCGGCCGAACAAATCGGTTGACAACGCTTTCAACCGCTCGCAAAGTCAGCGCTCCATTTTATGATCGCGTCGCAGCTTACACCCTCCGCTCTCGCCACCAGCGCGCCGACCATTCTTCAATTCCCGACGGAAGCGAACCGCGCCGTCAGATCCTTGCGCCATATGACGACTCAACTCCTCCAGGAAGCAGCTCAAGTAATTCCGAACCAGCAACTCCTGATCAACGTTGTCTCCAAGCGCGTCCGCCAGCTCGGTTTGGGACATCGACCGATGGTGGAAACGACGCCGCGCATGTCGCTGACCGATATCGCTCTAAAGGAAATTATTGCCGGTAAATTGGCGCACGAGCCCCTCAAAGGTCCGGAGAACGCCTAAGTTTTCATCGCGTTTCGCACGCGATCATGTCCGCCGAGTCGGTTCTCAATCGCAAGGCGCTGCGCGATTTTCACATTCTCGAGCGCTATGAAGCGGGCATCGAGCTAAAGGGCAGCGAAGTTAAATCCATCCGGGCCGGCAAAGCCAATATCAGCGACGCCTTTGCCCGGATTGAAAACGGGGAGGCGTTTCTCTACAACGCCGATATTCAGCCCTACGAAAAAGCGAGTCATGAAATCCCAGCGGCGAAACGCGTCCGTAAACTTTTGCTGCATCGACAAGAAATCGACAAGCTTTATGGCGAAAGTCAGGTCAAAGGTCGCGCCCTGGTAATCCTTAAGCTTTACTGGAAGAATGGGAAGTTGAAAGCCGAGCTCGGCGTCGGACACGGAAAAGTCGCCCGTGATAAACGCGCAGACTTGAAAAAACGTGCTGTCGAACGCGAAACTGCACGCGAAATTGCGCGCTTCAATCGAAAACACCGCTAGATCGATATCTTCTTTCTGAATTGGGCGTTGAATCTTGAGCGTCGAACGTTGAACGTTTTCAATGGCTCCATTTTCCTATCGCGATAAGGTCGCCCTCATCGCCGGCGGCTCGCGCGGGCTTGGTTTGGAAATCGCGCGACAAATTTGCGCGCGCGGAGCTAAAGTCGCTCTCATCGCGCGTGATCCCGAAGAGCTGGCCCGCGCCAAAACTGAGTTGGACCGACTCGCCACCGAAGTTCTGACAATCCAATGCGACCTGCTTGAGTCCGCCCAGATTCAATCCGCCGTCCAACAGACGCTTCAGCGTTTCGGCAGGATCGACATCTTAATCAACAACGCCGGCATGATCGAAGTCGGTCCAATTGAACATATGCAACTCAAGGATTTCGAGCGCGCCATGCGTCTCCACTTTTGGGCGCCCTTTATCTTGTATTTGCTGGTCGTTCCTCAAATGCGCTCCAAGGGTGGCGGCCGCATCGTGAACATTTCATCCGTCGGTGGAAAAATTGCCGTGCCGCACATGGCGCCCTACTCCGCCAGTAAATTTGCGCTTACCGGCTTCTCCGATGCGATCCGCGCCGAACTCGCTCGCGATAACATCTGTGTGACAACGGTCGCGCCCGGAATGATGCGCACCGGCTCACAAGTTCACGCGACGTTCAAAGGCGATCACTCCGCCGAATACAAATGGTTTGATCTGTCGAGCAAGCTGCCATTCGCTTCCATCTCCGCCGAACGCGCCGCCCGAAAAATCTTGACCGCGTGCGGGCGCGGTAAGCCCAGCCTTGTCATGCCCATTTCAGCCTATTTCATCATCGCCGCGAATGCGTTGTTTCCTAACCTAACCGCGCGTGTCGTGAAAATCATGAATCGATCGATGCCACCGCGGGTCGGTAAAAGTGGCGACGAAGCGCGCTCTGGCGCGGAAGTTCGCGGCAAGAAGTGAAGCCCACGCGCCTCTTCGTTGCGATCAGTCCGCCGCCGGTTATCCAGCAATGCCTCGTCGATCTTGATCCGGGCGTTCGCGGTGTGCGCTGGACGGAGCGTAATCAAATGCATCTCACGCTCGGTTTCTTCCCCGACGTCTCGGAAAATATGGATCGTACATTGCGCGAACACCTGAGCGCGATCGAGTTCCGCGCATTTTTTCTTCCCCTTCAAGGCATTGGAACCTTTCCACCGAAAGGTCCGCCGAAAATCATCTGGATCGGCGTTGGGAAAGGTCATCCACATCTTTTTCAACTTCACAAACGGGTGCAGGATGCAGCACTTGCCGTCGGACTCGAAGCCGATCTGCGCCCCTGGCATCCGCACATCACGCTCGCGCGTTGTCACGGCGCCCATGGCGGCGTGCTTCGAAAATTTCTAAAGTCGAACGCCGAATTCGACGCCGGAATGTTTCGGGTCGACGCGTTTCATCTTTATTGCAGCGAATTGACGCCGGCTGGTCCAATTCACACCTGTGAGATGTCGATCTTAGCTGTCAAAAGTCAGAATGATTAAAG
>Ga0193750_1000335_pt1 | contig 13059 bp, 8 predicted proteins | sample L1c1metaG_FD_160569 | JGI IMG/M metagenome (GOLD analysis project Ga0193750, IMG submission 160569) | Soil microbial communities from a riparian zone of the East river system, Colorado, United States - L1c1 | ecosystem: Environmental > Terrestrial > Soil > Riparian zone | place: USA: East River...
ATGGAATGTTTTCCAAGGTGAAGTATCCACGATTTAGTGGAACCAGTGTGCCACGCGATTTTGTCGAGTATCCATCACAAGTTAACGAGATGTGGGCAAGCTGGCCGGAGGTGCTGAAGAACTTCGCTAAACATTACAAAACGGGAGAGCCGATACCACAGGAGCTCTTCGATAAAGTGGTTGCGGCGGAGAAGTTCAACCAAGGCTACAAGACGACTGAGTACCTTGCTGCTTCACTGCTCGATCAAGCCTGGTATCAGCTCAATCCATCAGAAATACCCAAGGATGCGATCGCCTTTGAAACGGCGGCACTGCGTAAAGCCGGGGTTGATTTTCCGCCGGTGCCACCTCGATATCGCAGCCCGTATTTCGCGCACGCCTTTTCCGGAGGATATTCCGCCGGGTATTACTCGTACATCTGGAGCGAAGTGCTTGATGCCGACACCGTGGAATGGATCAAGGAACATGGCGGATTAAAGCGGGAGAATGGCGATCGCTTTCGGCAAACTTTGCTCAGTCGCGGTGGTTCGGCTGATGCGCTGAGTTTGTTCAAAAATTTTGTGGGACGCGACCCTTACATCGAGCCGTTGTTGAAGCGGCGCGGGCTGGAAAACAAACCGGCGGCGGATGATTCCAAGTCGGCGGCCGAGTCGAAGTAGCCCTGGCAAAGGCGGACTGACTCTGAAGGAGTCGCGACGGACGATCGCGGCACGACCATGGTGTTGATCGCGCGAGATAGCTTGTGTGTGCCACCAGTGTAAACGAGGTCCCTCGCTTGCGCTCGGGATGACGGAGTAGTGGAAGCGGCATTGGATTCTGCGAATTCGCTTTCGCTGTTTCGTCATCTCGAGCCGTGCAGAAAACGCCAGTCCGGCTCGGACCGAGGGACCTCGCGAAGTTCGGAAAGGTGTTCGAACCTTGCGAGGTCCTTCGCTCCGCTCAGGATGACGCGCGATGAAATCGCAGGAAAGTGCCAGGCGGGCAGCAGCGGTAAAATCTGCTATTCAACCCCGCCGGTCCGCGCCGACGCCCGCCGCAATAGGAATTTGCTCTGGCAAAACGAGAATATTGCCTGAAATTGACGATCGAGTTTTAGCTATGGCCGACCCTATCAGTCCATCTCCTGTTGCTCCCGAAACTGGCTCTGCCCCCAATACCCCGGCGCCGGATCGCGCGGATCTTCGGCCGGAAAACATTCAAGACGCTGTTATTCGTCTGGCCGGGAATTCGCAGGACGGAATTCAAACGGCTGGCGCATTTCTGGCCCGCCTTGCCGGACGCAGCGACCAGGATGTCATGACCTACATGACGATTCCGTCCACGATTTCGGGCGGGCCGTCGATCTTTCAAGTGCGCATCGGGTCTGGAGAAGTGTTGTCGGCGGGCGACGAAGCGGATTTTCTGGTCGCGTTTTATCAACACAGTTACCAAGACCACATCGATTTTCTGAAGGAAGGCGGTGTCCTGCTTTACGATTCGGACAACGTTGAGCCGAATCTCGACGACAAACGTTTCGTTTACGTCGGCGTGCCCATTACCGGCCTGACGGTCGAAGCGCTCGGCGGCACGGCCAAGGACAAAGGTAAAAACATTTTTATCCTCGGTCTGATCGCGAAAATTTTCAGTCTCGACGTCGAGAAACTGGCGAAGCTGATCAAAGAAAAGTTCGCCGGCAAAGATGAGAGCATCGTCAACACCGCCATCATGGCGTTTACGGCTGGCTACGCTTATCCCGTCGGCAATGTGCTGACGAAACGGTATCAATTTGAGCATATCGCCAAAACTGGCGGACGCGCCCAGATCACGATGGATGGCAACCAGGCCATCGCTTATGGATTGATCGCCGCGGGCGTGCGCTATGGCGCCGGCTATCCGATCACGCCCTGGTCGTCGATCATGGAAATCCTCCGGAGCGAGCTGCCGAAATACGGCGGGATTTTCGTGCAGGCAGAAGACGAGCTCGGCGCGGTCTCAATTGCGCTCGGGTTTTCCTATTCTGGGTATCTGGCGGTCACGGGCAGCGCTGGGCCGGGGATTTCGCTTAAGACAGAAGCGATCGGCTGGGCGTCGATGGCGGAGATCCCGCTCATTATTTGCAATATTCAGCGTGGCGGACCGAGCACCGGGTTGCCGACGAACGTCGAGCAGAGCGATTTGCATCAGGCCATTTACGGCGGACACGGCGACAGTCCGCGTGTCGTACTCGCAGCTGCGACGGTGGAAGATTGTTTTTACATCGCAATCGAAGCGGCCCGGATCGCGCGCAAATACAGCACCCCGGTTTTTATTTTGAGTGATACGTCACTGGCGACGCGGATCGAAGCGTTCGATGAACCGGATCTGTCGAAATTGATGGTCGATCCAAAACCCAACCTCTCGCCACGCCAGAGTTTTAAGCCGTACCCGGTCGACGCGATTACTCAGCATATTCCCCCCGGCACGCGGATTCTCGACGGCAAATACCCGCTATTGTCGGGGCTCGAACACGACGAGATGGGTCACCCCACGGGCAGTCCAAAATTGCACATGGTGATGACGGCGAAGCGTCGCAATAAGTTGCGCAAACTCGCTGAGGAAATTCCGGTCCCGGAAATTTATGGAGACGAGGAGGGCGACGTTCTCCTGGTCGGCTGGGGATCGACTTATGGCCCGATCCACGACGCGGTGAAACAGGCGCGCGATCACGGAGAAAAAGTCGGTGCGATTCATTTGCGCCACATTCATCCGTTACCGAACGGTATTGAAAACATGTTCGCGAAGTTCAAACGCATCGTTGTTGTGGAAATGAACGACCAGGGAGTTTATGGCTTCGGCCAGCTCGCCATCATTTTGCGGGCGCGCTACTGCGAACCGAAGATCGAAAGCTTTACCAAAACCGACGGTCTTACTTTTCGCGTCAAAGAGATTCTGGACGGTGTTTTCAAAGGCCGCTCCTTTGCTGCCAGAAAAATTCCGCGCGACGGCGCGGCCACCGTTCACGCCGACACTGCACCGGAGAGCGTGAAATCGATCAGAGAAGTCGTGCCGCAAGGAGTAGGATAAATATCACAGGCTGGTAGCCTGTGCCCCCCAGACAAAGAATTGCAGCGCAGGACCTGGGTTGTCATTTCGAACGCCCGACTTCCTCAGGGCTTGGGCGCTCCGCCTTTGTTTATGAAGGGCGAGAACAAATCGATCGGCACCGGAAGAAATGTGGTTGTGTTGTGCTCGCTCGAAATCTCGCGCATGGTTTGGAGGAAGCGCAGCTGGAGCGCAATCGGTTCCTTGCTCATCATCGCGGCGGCCTGCACCATTTTTTCCGCCGCCTGGAATTCACCCTCGGCATTAACAACTTTAGCGCGGCGCTCGCGCTCGGCTTCGGCCTGCTTGGCCATCGCGCGCTTCATGGTGTCGGGCAGCGCCACGTCCTTTACCTCGACCGCCGTGACTTTGACGCCCCAAGGTTCGGTTTGCCGGTCGATGATCTCCTGCAACTTTAGGTTGATCGTTTCGCGCTGCGAAAGAAGGTCATCGAGCGGCGCCTGGCCGAGGACGCTTCGCAGCGTGGTCTGCGACATGAGCGAGGTAGCTTTGAGAAAGTTCTCCACTTTCACGACTGCCGCTTGCGGATCGACCACGCGGAAATAAACCACCGCATCGACCGTGACCGGCACGTTGTCGCGCGTCATCACTTCCTGCTTCTCGACGCTGATAGTCACGACGCGCAAATCCATGCGCACCATTCGATCAACGATCGGGATCAGAAAAATCAGTCCCGGCCCTTTCGCGCCAAGCAATTTTCCCAGGCGAAAAATCACTCCACGCTCGTATTCGCGCAGAATGCGGATCGCCTGCGGCAGAATGATGATGGCCAGGACGACGAGCGGAATGACCCAGCCGACTAACCTGAGGAGGCCTTCGAGTAATGGCATAGCCAGTTTCTAATCGAAGTTCTCCAAAATCCGAAGCTCGAACTTTGAAATCCAGAACAAGCTCGGCCGGGAGCGAGCGAAGACCGAAACAACGGCGTCTGTGCGCAATCTCACGCTCCTTTCGCTGGCTGAACTTTTAAAGTTAATCCTTGTACGGCTGCGATCTCTGCTACGTCGCCTTTTCCAATCGGCATATCGCTGACCGCGTTCCAATACTCACCTTCGACAAAAATCCTGCCGCCGCGTGAGTCGATTGGCGTTAACGCGGTCACCGTTTTGCCAACCATCGTTTCTGCTCCCGCTTTCACCGGCAAAAGCTGCGCGCGCAAACCTTTGCCGACGACGAAAACAAAAAACAACGCTGTGATCAACGTGGCCGGGATGATGTAGCCGAGCGATAAACGAAAAAGTGGATCGGCACGGTTGAAGAGCATAAGGGAACCGATCAAAAACGAAATGATTCCGCCGATCGTGAGAACACCGTGCGTCGGCGCATAGATATCGAAAACAAAAAGCATGAGGGCAAGAGCGATCAATGCGAGGCCCGTCGCGTTGACTGGCAGAATCGCTGCCAGATAAAGCGCAAGGATCAGCGCTATCGCCCCGACCACCCCGGGAAGAATTGCGCCGGGCGTTGTTAGCTCACCAATGATGCCATACATGGCGATGAGCATGAGAATGAACATGACTTCAGGTCGCCAAAGTCTTTGGAAAACACGCTCGGACGCTGACATTTTGATCTCGGAAACCTCGGCGCCCGCGGTTTTGAACGTCCTGCCATCGACCACGCGCCCGTTCAGTTGCTTTAGCAAATCCGGTAGATCGATAGCTATAAGATCGACAACCTTCAACTCGAGCGCTTTTTCCGCGCTGATCGAGGCGCTCTCGCGCACGGCCGATTTCGCCCACTCGACGTTACGGTGCCGCCTGGCCGCGATCGCTTCGATGTAGCTCACGGAAAAATTTTCGAGCTTCTGTTTCATCGTGTCGTCGAGCTTTTCGTCGCTACCGGTCGGGTTCCCGCCAATTGTCACCGGATGCGCCGCACCAATCGTCGTGGCCGGTGCCATGGCCGCGACGCTTGCAGCGATGGTGATGAAGCAACCGGCGCTCGTCGCAGTCGAGCCAGTCGGAGCGACGTAAACCACGACCGGCTCGGTCGAACCCAGAAAGCTTTTCACGATCGTCTGCGTCGAATCGAGCAAACCGCCCGGAGTGTTGAGTTGAATGATGAGACATTGCGTGTTCTGCGCTCGCGCTTCATCGATGCTTCGCGAAATGTAACTCGCTGTCGCCGGACCAATCGCGCCATCGATTTTGATAAGCGAAACCCTCTCGGCCGCACCCACCGCCGCCACCCATACCAGCCAAAACGCCAGGCCTGTTAGAGTCGCGCGCAATCTTACATTCCTTTCATCGGTTGAATCTTGATCGCCAAATCTTTTACGTCCGGCTTCATGATTTTTTCGTAGTCGCGATAGCCGAGTTTTATCGCTTCGGTGTGAGTGCCTGCTTCGAAGACAATGTAATCTTCCTCAGCCAAACTCGTGTCCACATAAGTGGGCACACCGTAAAGATTGCCAAACGGTGGCATCGCTCCGACCGCGCAGTCCGGGAAGAGGGACTCGAATTCCCCTTCGCTCTCTAAGGAGAGGTCTTGGCCGACAATCTTCACTAGCTTCTCAAGATCGATCAGATGTTCTGCCGGAAGGACAATCATCAGCTGCTGAGCTCCCGATTTTACCATTACGACTTTGGCATGACGCCGCCCTTTCAGATGCTCGGGCCTCGGCGATCTTTTGCGCGGTAACTGCTTCTGGATGACGCAGAATTTCGTAACTGATCTTGTTCTCATCCAAACAATCTCAGCCGTTTCGGCATTTTCACGCGTCACCTCGAGGCAAAATATCACGTGTCCGGGGGAACTCCATTTCGCAGACCAACTGAGGGAGTGAGGGTTGGGGCAAGCAGCGGCTGGTTTCCAAATCGCCGAGGCGCTTTCGGCAACTCTATTATCTGCTCTCGAACTCTTCGATTGGAGGACACGAGCAGAACAAATTGCGATCGCCGTAAACGTTGTCGATTCGCGCGACGCTCGGCCAGAATTTGTAATCGCGCAGCCATGGCGCGGGAAAGGCCGCTTGCTCGCGTGAATAGGGTCGGTCCCATTTATCGACGGCGATCTGCCCCGTCGTGTGCGGGGCATTCTTCAAAAGGTTATTTTGTTTATCAGCGGCGCCGTTCGCGATTGCGGTCATTTCTGTATGAATCGAAATCATGGCATCGCAAAAACGATCCAGCTCGTCCTTCGGTTCGCTCTCAGTCGGCTCGACCATCATCGTTCCTGCGACCGGCCAGGAAATCGTTGGCGCATGGAATCCGTAATCCATCAACCGCTTGGCTACATCTTCCACTTCGATGCCAGCGCGTTTCCAATCGCGCAGATCGAGAATGCACTCGTGGGCGACGAGACCGCGTTTGCCTTTGAACAGGACCGGAAAATAACGATCGAGTCGTTTCGCGATGTAATTCGCGTTCAGGATCGCGACTTCCGTGGCGCGTTTCAGTCCCGCGGGACCCATCATGCGAATGTACATCCACGAGATGGTGAGAATGCTGGCGCTGCCGTAGGGAGCAGCGGCGACGGGACCCACTGGATGTTTGTTGTTTGATGTTTGACGCCTGATGTCAGCAGCCGAAGGCAGGAACGGAGCGAGATGTTTCGCCACCCCGATGGGACCGACGCCGGGCCCGCCGCCGCCATGTGGGATGCAGAAGGTTTTGTGCAAGTTCAAATGGCAGACGTCGGCACCGATATCGCCTGGCCGGCAAAGACCGACTTGCGCGTTCATATTGGCGCCGTCCATGTAAACCTGTCCGCCGTGACCGTGCACGACGTCGCAGATCTCGCGAATCGTGATCTCGAAAACGCCATGCGTGCTCGGATAAGTGACCATCAACGCTGCCAGATCGCCTGCATGTGCGTCAGCCTTTGCCCGCAAATCGGCCAGATCAATGTCACCATCTTTTAACGTAGCGATGGCCACAACCTTGAAACCGGCCATGACCGCGCTGGCAGGGTTTGTTCCGTGAGCTGATTGCGGAATGAGACAGACATTCCGATGCGCTTCCCCGCGTGAGGCGTGGTATTCGCGAATCGCGAGCAGGCCGGCAAATTCGCCTTGCGAACCGGCATTAGGTTGTAAAGAGATGGCGGCGAAGCCGGTAATTTCCGCGAGCCAGCACTCGAGTTGATCGCACATTTCGCGATAGCCGGAAGTTTGCGAATCGGGCGCGAATGGATGCAGCTTCGCGAACTCCGGCCACGAAATCGGAAACATTTCAGCCGTGGCGTTTAATTTCATGGTACAAGAACCGAGCGGAATCATGGAGTGACAAAGCGAGAGATCGCGCGATTCGAGGCGTCGGAGATAACGGAGCATTTCGGTTTCGCTGTGATAGGTGTTGAACACTGGATGAGTGAGAAATTTGGAATTGCGAAGTGCAAACTGCGGAATGCGGAATGAAGAGGACGGAATATCCGCGTCGACAAAATCGCGGACAGACGTTCCGCGAAAGATCGACATCAACGTTTCGATGTCGAAATCAGTGGCGGTTTCGTCGAGTGCGATGCTGATCGCGTGATCGCCTGCTGCACGCAGGTTGCACCCGGCACGCTCGGCGCGTTCGATCAAATTGCTGCTCGAGGCCTGGCCGAGCTCAACCCGGATCGTGTCGAAGAAATTTTCATACGTTATCTTGAAACCAAGCTGCCGCAGACCTTCCGCGAGTTTAGCGGTTAAATTGTGGACGCGTTGCGCAATAGCGCGCAATCCCTTTGGTCCGTGATAAACCGCATACATCGAGGCGATCACAGCTAACAAGACCTGGGCAGTGCAGATGTTACTGGTGGCTTTGTCGCGCCGGATGTGTTGCTCGCGTGTTTGCAGCGCCAGGCGGTAAGCTGGACGTCCCTCAGCGTCGTGGGAAACGCCCACGAGCCGGCCGGGCAGGTGACGTTTGAATTGATCGCGTGTCGCGATGTAAGCGGCATGCGGACCGCCAAGGCCAAGGGGAACTCCCAAGCGCTGGGTCGAACCAACCGCCACATCGGCCCCGAATTCTCCAGGCGGTTTCAACAAAGTGAGTGCCAGAATGTCGGCGGCGACGACGAACAACGCGCCGCCCTCGTGCGCCGCCTTCGCAAATCTTTCGTAGTCATAAATCACGCCGTCTGTTGCCGGATACTGCACCAGTGCGCCAAAAATCGTGTCATCAAATTCGAGATTGGAGAAATTGCCGGTGACGATTTGGATTCCAAGCGGTTTCGCCCGGGTGCGCACAACGGCGATGGTCTGCGGATGACAATTGTCCGCCACGAAAAATCGATTCCTCGAGTCACGTCCGGTGGCCGCGTGATAGCATAATGCCATTGCTTCGGCAGCTGCGGTTGCTTCATCCAGTAATGAGGCGTTGGCAATGTCGAGCGCGGTGAGGTCGGTCACCATGGTTTGGAAATTCAGAAGCGCTTCGAGCCGGCCCTGGGCAAGTTCGGCCTGATAGGGTGTGTAAGCGGTATACCAGCCGGGGTTTTCGAGAATGTTTCGCTGAATTACCGGCGGCGTGATGGTGTCGGAATAGCCCGCGCCGATGAAGCTTCGCGCAACCTTATTTTTCGACGACAGAGCACGCAATTCCGCCAGCGCTTCGTTCTCGCTTTTCGCCTTCGGCAAATCGAGGGGTTGATCGAGCCGGATGTTTTTCGGAACGGTGGCATCGACCAAGGCGTCCAGATTTTCGAAGCCCAGCTCGCGCAGCATTTGTACAGTCTCGTCGGCACTTGGGGCGATGTGACGATCGGCGAAAGTGGCGACGGTAGTTGGGGTAGCGGCGAAGTTATCCGGCGCCGATTTTTGCGTCGTTTTTACTACCGGTTTTTGGATCGTCTCCATTTCGCCCGAATGCATTACAAAAGACTACGGAGCGTGGTGAGTGCTTCAAGTGAGGCGAGGCGCCGCCGACTCCGCCAAACGGTCATTGCTCGGAACGTTAGCGTTGTAGCTGCCGCCGTCGCTGGCGGCGCGGCGGGATCCTCGCCTTTGCTCGGAATGACGGCTACCGCGAGTCGTACGTTTCCACGCCGTGCTCGCGCAATTTTTTGCGCAGCATGGCCAAATGCTCGCGGTTTCGTGTTTCCACCGTGCAAAGGACATGCACGGCGGAGACGTCCGAGCCGGCAAACGCGCGATCGTGCACTACTTGTTTGATGCTCGCGCCGCTCGCGGCGATTTGCGTGGTCAAATCCGCCAATCCGCCGGGTCGATCGCTGATGACCGCGACGAAACGCGACAGCCTTCCATCGGCGACAAGGCCGCGTTCGATAACCCGGCTCAAGACATTGGGATCAATGTTTCCGCCACAAAGGAGAAGGACGACGCGTTTACGGGCGAGACTACGAAGATCGCCGGACAAGCATGCCGCCAGAGGAGTGGCAGCGGCTCCTTCAACCACGCCTTTTTGCAGCTCCACTATGCGCAAAATGGAAAGCGCGATTTGTTCCTCGCTGACGAGGACAGCTCGATCAACGCGCGACTTCGCGACTTCGAATGCATTTTTGCCGACTTGCGGAATAGCCAAACCATCTGCCAGCGTCGGTTGCATTTCGATCCGCGTCGGCTTGCCCGCTTTCAATGCGGCTGAGAAACTCGCGGCGTTTTCCGCTTCGACCGCGATAATTTTCACTTTCGGTCGTTTGGTTTTCACTGCCAGCGAAACGCCCGCGATTAACCCGGCTCCGCCTACCGGCACAATCACCGCATCAACGTTTGGGACCTGCTCGAGAATTTCCAGGCCCATTGTGCCCTGACCGGCAATGATCGCCGGATCATCGTAGCCATCGATGTAGGCCAGCTTATCCTTCGCCGCGATTTCGTGCGCGCGAGTTTTCGCTTCCGCAAAATCTTTGCCGTGCAAAACGACTCGAGCGCCGAGTTTCTCGCAATTGCTTACTTTGATCAGCGGTGCATGCTTTGGCATCACCACCGTCGCGGGGACTCCGAGCAATTTGCCTTGGTAGGCGAGGGCCTGGCCGTGATTTCCAGCGGAGGCGGCGATGACTCCGCGTTTTCTCTGCTCGGCGGGTAATTGCGAAAGAACGTTGCGCGCGCCGCGTTCCTTGAAACTGCCCGTGCGCTGCAAGTTGTCGAGCTTGCAGAAAATTTCCATCCCAGTGAGCTCGCTCAATGGAATCGAAGGCAGGCAGGGTGAATAATACACCGCACCCTTGCTTCGCTCGCGCGCTGCTTCGATGTCCGCGAAACTGACCACGCGGTTTGCATACACCGCACCGAAAGATGCGGCAACGATTTCGGAGACTGCGCGCTTCGCTCAGGTCAAAACAACCGCATCAAGCGAAGCCCGGACTGTTTCAGCCAACTGCTGTGGATCGAACGGCTTCGAAAGAAAGGGCAGGTCGCTAGATGGAGTGCCGATGGTCGTCATTTCGGGCAAGTAACCGGAGGTCAGCAGAATTTGCGTCGAAGGGCTGTTGATCCGCATCCAATCTGCAAAGTCGCACCCGCTCATGTCAGGGAGCACGATGTCACTAACGACCAGATTGATCGCGGTGTTCTCGATCAGGCGCTTGGCTTCGTCGGCGCGGAATGCCTCGAGGACATTGTAGCCAAGCATGCGCAATGTCCGCACCGCGACATGCCGCACGCTAATGTCGTCTTCCACCACCAGAATGGTTTCGGTGCCGCTTGGCAATTTCGGTCCTTTTCTGTAGGCCGCCGCGGGAGGCGCGGCAACCTCGGGGAGGTAGATGCGCACGGCGGTGCCTTTGGCGAGCTCACTTTCAACGGTGATGTGACCGCCGCTCTGGCCAACAATTCCATAGCAGGTAGCGAGGCCAAGCCCGCTGCCGTGACGATCATCCTTCGTGGTAAAGAACGGTTCGAAAAGATGCTCTTTCACTTCCTGGCTCATCCCGATGCCGTTATCAATCACGCTAATGCGGACATATTTGCCCGACGGCAGCTCCCGCGGCGATTTGCCATTTGTCGAAATCGTCTCTGTTTTCAATACCAGTGTGCCTCCTGCCGACATCGCATCGCGGGCGTTAACTGCGAGGTTAATAATTATCTGGGTGAATTGATCCGGATCGACTTTGATGTGTTTTTTTTCTGGCATCAGCTCGCAAAGGACGGAGATGTTTTCGCCGAGCAGTCGCAGGATTGAGTGCTCGAGATTGTGAATGAGCGCGTTTACTTCCAGAACGCGCGGTTCCTGCGGTTGGCGACGGCTGAAAGTGAGGAGCTGCCTGGTCAATGAGGCGGCTCGCCCGGCGGCACTGCGAATTTCGCTGAGATATTTTGCTCCGGTACTGCGGCCTTGAATTTCCGCTACCAGCAGGTCGCTGTAGCCGAGAATTGCGGTCAAGAAATTATTAAAGTCATGGGCGACGCCGCCGGCCAGTTGACCAAACGCTTCCATTTTCTGGGAATGTGAAAGCTGGTCTCGCAGCTGTTTGCGCCCGGTCACATCCATGAGCGCGCCAACGAACCGCACGGCGCGGCCATTTTTGTCGCGCAGAAATAGGGCGCGCTCCAATAAGAGGAGGTAATGCCCTTTGGCGTGTCGAAACCGATATTCGCCCGACCAATGCTCCGCTTTGGATTTGATGGCCTCGCGAATGGAGGCCGCTATTCGGGAGCGATCGTCGCGATGAATCTGGTGTTGCCAGAAGGCGATCGTCTGACGTGATGCGCTGGGGGAATAACCGAGGAGGGAATCGAGGCCTTGCGGCCAGGTGAGCGCGCCGCTGGTTAAATCCCAATCCCGAATTGCATCCTTTGTAGCCCGGGCAACCAGCTGATAATGATCCGCACTTTTCGTCGCAGCGGTCTTCCGCGAAGTCTGCCGTTTGTTCTCATTGCTATTACTCAAATGCGAACTTTTTCTGGCCGCCTTTTGTTGCCGCCGCGTCTGGATGTGAGTTGCCGTGGTTGCTCGCATTCGCCGCGGGGTGACGTCCGTCCCAGAAAAGCTAATTCTGTGCCGCTAATTCAAGCGAGGGTGATTTGGGGAACAGCCATACGGTTGAAAATGGAAAATGCGGTTGTAACCGAAATTTATGGAAAACATGACGGCGGCCTCCGTTTCTCCTCTCAAATCAGAGTGCACGCTTTATCAAAGCGAAACCTTCAGCGAGCAGAGATAACGAGATGCCTTGCACCCGGCGATCGGATGACCCAAATCGCGCATCCATAACTTTCTAATCAACGACTGACTGTGCGGAGGCCCTGCCGTCCGAGAGCAGCGATGTCGTTCTCGTGCTCAACGTGAAATGTGAGCCGGATATATTTCGCTTCCACCCCGAGCATCGAGACATTGAAGAGACGTTTGCGTTTGAATGAAACCGCGCCGTCTACCGGCGTCCATTTGTCGCTGTCGGCCGAAAGTTTCTCATTCGAAACTGCAATTCTGAGCTCGCCCCGAGCTGCCAGGTTTTCGTTTATCAAGGTGAAGCGATCGAGCGGGGAATTCCGCACCAGCGAGATGATATAGGTGGTGTCGCCTTCCGGCGGCGAACAGCTGACGGTGTCGTTGTCCAAAGTAAGGATGTTCTTTTCCGCCTGGCTCTTCAATGCCGCCGGCGCGTCCTGACCGTCAGACAGAACGCGTTCGACCGCGCTCTTCTGAGGAATATCTGGGGTTTCGTCAGACGTTGCCCTGACTGTCGGCGCCCCGCACACTACTGAACTTGTAGCGGCCAAAATCAGAACGATTACACGCCGAGACTTCAACATACGTTATTGTTCGAAGCTTAGACTGCGCCACGATTTTTCTTTTTTTGGCAGGCGTTTCCACCAAAACTGCCCAGCGCAGCCTCTCTTTTCCCTTGAATTACATCCTATCTCTGAGTAACCATCGGCAAGGCGGCCGCCACATTGAAGCTGGAATGTCAATGGCAGCGGATTCGGAACCTTAACCAAGTGCGAGATTTGCGTCGATTTGAGGGCGAGAGGCTAGGGCGGTCGCGCCGCCTTTTGCTGGTCGATCTTTTAGATTCGGGCAGGTGATTTTAATGAGCCGGATCGTCCGTTCTGTCTGCCCTCGCGGCAAACGGATAGGTCTCGTTTTGCTT
>Ga0193750_1000336_pt1 | contig 13056 bp, 11 predicted proteins | sample L1c1metaG_FD_160569 | JGI IMG/M metagenome (GOLD analysis project Ga0193750, IMG submission 160569) | Soil microbial communities from a riparian zone of the East river system, Colorado, United States - L1c1 | ecosystem: Environmental > Terrestrial > Soil > Riparian zone | place: USA: East River...
CCGGCATTGTTGTGTTTCCATTAGTGTTTGTGCTGACGTTCATTGCCGCCACGGGACAACAACCATTCCTGCTCGCTTCGCCCGGCATGCGTACCGGATGGCTGTTCGCTCACATCGCGCTGATCTTTATGGGATACGCGGCGCTGTTTCTGAGCTTTGGCGCTAGCCTTTTGTACCTGGTGCAAGAACGCAGCCTGAAGTCGAAGAAAGCTGCTGGCATGATGTCACGTCTCCCGGCGCTCGAAGTGATTGACCAGATCGGTTACCGCTCGCTGCTCCTCGGATTTCCTTTCATGACGCTCGGCCTGATCGCCGGCACCGTAGTGGCGCAAGCCACCTTCGGGCGGGTGGATTTTCTCGATCCGAAGGTGTTGCTATCGGTGCTGATGTGGGCCGTGTACATGATCATGCTGTACACCCGTTGGAACGCAGGCTGGCGGGGACGCCGCGCTGCTTATCTCGCGACGGGTGCATTCATCGCAGCTGTAGTGGCGTGGGCAGCTAATTACTTCAGCACGATTCACAGGTTCGTTCAGTCATGAACTTTCAGCTCATCGGGATCAATCACAAGACCGCGCCTGTAGAAGTACGGGAGCGGCTTGCTATTCCCGAGCCACGACTTCCCGAGGCATTAAAACGTCTGGCTGAGCATCCGGGCGTGGACGAAGGCTTAATCCTGTGCACCTGCAACCGCGTCGAGTTATGGACACAGACAAGAAACGGCGGCGCTGACCTGCGCGCTTTTCTGCGAGAATACTTTCTCTTGGATCCTGTCGATTACGAGCCCCATCTCTACGAATACCGCGAACAGGAAGCCATCCGTCATCTGTTCCGCGTAGCCGCCAGCCTGGATTCAATGGTCGTGGGTGAGCCTCAGATTCTTGGTCAGGTAAAAGAAGCTTACGCAACGGCTCGTGCCGTGGGATCGGTTCATTCGCAGCTCGACTTGCTACTCACCCGCGCTTTCGCTGTCGCGAAGAGAGTTCGCAACGAGACGGCAGTGGGATCGTCGGCGGTTTCGGTGGCGTCTGTCGCTGTTGAACTGGCTAAAAAGATTTTTGGTGCGTTAGACGGTAAGCAGGTTTATTTGGTTGGAGCCGGCAAGATGAGCGAACTGGCAGCCCGTCACCTGCTGGCGCACGGTGCGGCTGCGATCTTTGTGGCCAATCGTACGTACGAGCGCGCAACTCAACTGGCTACCAGGTTCAACGGGGAGGCGATTCGCTTTGAGGAGCTCTACAACACCTGTGATCGCGCCGACATTGTGATCACATCCACGGGCGCACCGCACGCCATTTTCCGGCGTGAGCATGGAGAATTGTTTTTGAGCCGGCGCAAGAACCGTCCCATGTTCTTCATTGATATCGCGGTGCCACGCGACGTCGATCCAGAAATGAATAAGCTGGACGGTATTTTCGTTTATGACATTGACGATCTGCAGCAGGCGGTTTCTGCGCACGTCGCCGACCGCAGGAAGGAAGCGGAGCGGGCGGAAATTATCGTCAATATCGAAGTAGAGCGTTTTCAGGCACGGGTGCAGGCGCTCGATGTCGTACCGACAATTGTTTCCTTGCAGGACCATCTGGAAACCATCCGACAGGCTGAGATCGATCGGGTGCGCGGACGCCTGGGACCACTTTCTCCGGATCAGGAGCTAGCGCTCGAGAAACTTACGCGAGGCATCATCAACAAGATCATGCATACACCCATCAGTACGTTAAAAACGGCGGCGCGTGGGCCCGAGGTCACTACCTTGATTGATGTCGTGCGCCGGCTATTCAAGCTTCAGGAGAAAGCTGAAGAGGTGACGCACTCGCCTCGCGAAACCAAAGGTCGCGGCTGATGGCCCGGCTGCGCATCGGATCGCGCGGATCCCAACTCGCTCTCTGGCAGGCCAATCACATTAGTGCACTGCTGCGCGGGCAAGGGCACGAAGTACACATTGAGGTCATTAAGACCACAGGCGACAAGATCACCGACGTTGCCTTGGCTCAGGTCGGCACTAAGGGCATGTTCACCAAAGAAATTGAGGAGGCCTTGGACGAAGGTCGGGTGGATCTCGCGGTTCACAGTTTGAAAGATCTACCGACAGAGAGTCCAGCCGGATTCGAGTTAGGCGCAATTACCGAACGCGAAGATCCCTACGATGTGTTCTGTTCGTCCCAATACGAAAGCATTGCTGAACTGCCGCGGCGAGCGCGCGTCGGCACCAGCAGCCTACGTCGCCAGGCTCAGTTGAAGGCGTTGCGTCCAGATCTTGAGATCGAACCACTGCGTGGCAATGTAGATACGCGCCTGCGTAAACTTGTTTCCGGCGACTACGATGCGATCATTCTCGCGGCGGCCGGATTGAACAGATTAGGCAAAAAAGAATTCGTCCGGCAAGTCATTCCGGTCGAGACCATGTGTCCGGCGGCGGGACAGGGCGCCCTGGCCATAGAGATTCGCGCCGGGGACGCCGCGATCGCGAAGAGCGTCAGGTTTCTGGATAACGCGAGCGCCCGCGCTTCCACCACATGCGAGCGCGCGTTGTTGAAGAAATTAGGCGGAGGCTGCCAGGTACCAATCGGTGCGTTCGCCGAGATACGGGACGGGCGATTGTACCTGCAAGCGGTGGTTGCTGATCCCGATGGAACCACGGTGCTGCGGGAATCGCGGGACGGCAGCGATCCGATTCAATTGGGCGAAACGGTTGGCGACGCTTTGTTGAAGCGAGGTGGTCAGGCGATTTTGGACAAAGTCTACGGTCGCGGGGTGGAAGTCCCCCAACAACCGTGATCGGACGGTCGCAGCCGCTGACCGGGCTTCGTGTCCTGGTTGGCCGTGCTCCCCATCAAGCCAGCGCTCTTTCTTATGGTTTGCGCGCTCTCGGAGCGGAAGTCTTCGAGATTCCCTTTATCGAGATACGCAAGCCACGCTCGTACAAAGCGCTCGATTCTGCGCTCAATCATATCCGCACCTATGACTGGCTGATTCTTACAAGCGTCAACGGCGTTGATGCTGTATGGCAGCGCCTGAAGACATTGCGTATCGGCAAGAAGGCGCTGCAGCATTTGAAACTCGCGGCAATCGGACCAGCAACGCGGACTGCGATCGAAGAACAGGGAATGAAAGTGGCGGTCATACCCCGGCGATACGTCGCGGAATCAGTTGTTGAAAGTCTGCGTGACCGCGTGAAAGGAAAGCGCGTGCTATTGGCGCGTGCCAGAGTTGCCAGAGACGTTATCCCTCGTGAGTTGCGGAAGTTGGGGGCGGAAGTGGACGTGGTCGAGGCCTATGAAACAGTGGTGCCGCAATCTTCTCGCGTGAGCATCCGAGAACTGCTGACAGATGCAAAGCGGCGTCCGAACTTAATCACGTTTACCAGTTCTTCTACCGTGCGAAATTTTGTGGCGTTGGTAGGAGACGAGCTATGCGGGCGAGGGCGCCCGCACCACACTGGCCCATTTCCCGGCGTCCAGTTCGCGTCGATTGGACCCGTGACTTCAACGACTCTGCGCGAGTTTGAGCTGCCGGTTGATGTTGAAGCGAAGAAATACACGATACCGGGATTGATTGAAGCGATTGAGGCAGCACATCCCCGAAAACGCGGCTAGGTCTATTCGTTTAGCGAGCAACCACAATCCGCAGGCGGTACGTGAGCTTTCAAGAATTCCGCCACACGCTTGTAAGCATCAATCTGATTTTCTACTTTTGCGAAGCCGTGGCCCTCGTTTTCGTACACCTTGTATTCGACTACTCCGCCTCGTTTCTTGATGGCATCCACCACTTGTTGTGATTCAGTCTTCGGACATCGCGGATCGTGTCCACCAGCCAGCAGCAGTAGCGGCGCCTTGACTCGGTCGATGAAGTTGATCGGCGAGCGTTCCTCATACAGCGTTTTATTCTTTACCGGATCGCCCATGGTGGCAAGATCGGACTGCTGTAACACCGGATCCTCGTTTTCGATCTCAGTAGACCAGTTCACGAAAGGCACGATCGGGACTCCGGCGGCCCACACCTCAGGAGCTTTGGTGACGCCCATCATGGTCATGTAGCCTCCGTAGCTGCCGCCCATGAGGATGAGCTTCTTGGGATCGACATAGCCTGTCTGCTTGATCCAGTCCGCGGCAGCGAGGACGTCCTGCAAATCGCCACCACCCATATCGAACAAATTCGCCTGCTGGAACTCTTTTCCGTAGCCGGTCGAACCGCGGTAATTGGGTGCGATCACAATGTAGCCCTGATTAGCCATGTACTGAATAATTCGGCTGAACGAATTTACAGTTTGTGCCGTGGGGCCGCCATGCACGTAGACAATTGCTGGGCTCACGGGTTGGCGTGGCAGGTTATAGGGGACGTAAACCAAAGCCGAGATAGTCCACTTGCCGTCACGGCTGGGATAATGAACCAGGAAAGGCTCAACCATATCTTCCGCGCGAACGCCGGCAACCAAGGCATGCGTAACCTGGCGTGATTTGCCATCGGCCAGCGAATAAATCCAAATATCGTTCGGCGCGTTAGGGCCGTTATGGTAGTAGAGGAGCCGCGAACCGTCGCGCGTGAAGGCAGATTCGGCGCCGCCCACTTGGTTCACGCCTCTCGGCAGCGGCAGGGAAGTCGTCTTTCCGGATGCGATATCGTGCAAATAGATGTCAGTGTTTCCATCTACGTTGGCAGTCCATGTGATCGACTTGCCGTTGGGTGAGAAGTGGCCTCCACTGATTTCCCATTTATCGTGTGTGAGCCATGTGATTTTCTTCGACGCGACGTCAAGCAGACCAACGTTGTCGTAACCGTTGCCGGCATTCGCGGTGATGAGCACTTGCTTAGCGTCTGGAGAGAAGTCGTTGGCACTGTAGAGTTGTTCTCCCTGGTGCGGCGTGAGCAAAGTACTTTTCCCGCTGGCAACCTCGGCCACGAAAATATTCGAATCTGTTCCTTTGGCTTGTTGTTGCGTGTAGACGATCCATTTGCCGTCCCGGGACCAAATCGGACTGAAGTTCAGCTTGTCTTTGGCGGTGCCGGTGGTGAGATGACGAGTCTCGCGCGTCAGCGTGTCGTAGACGTTAATCTCGAAAACTGAAGACGTCTTCGGCTTGACCATGTAAGCCAGATAGCGTCCATCAGGGGACCACGTCGGACTTTCTTCCGCGATCTCGCGGGTGTTGGTTAGGTTCACCACCTGGCCAGTGCTGGGCGAAACCAGGAAAATATCCCACTGCTCGTCCCCGTCGTAGTCGGACATGTAAGCGATCCACTTACCATCCGGCGCCCATGCGGGTGCAGTCTGACGCTGGTCGCTCACCGTCAGTTGCGTGGGCCATCCGCCCTCGGCCGGAACCAGCCATAGATTGTTGCGCCCACTGATATTGGAGATAAATGCGATGGTCCTTCCGTCCGGCGACCATGCCGTGGCCCCGATTGCGCGCGTCATGTAGAGCTTTTCAATGGAGAGGTTCTTCTCGACCTGCGCTTTCGACTTGCTACTGATTTGCTTAGGGTCGGTGACGGCTTGGGAAGCTGGCAGAGTCTGGGTCAGGGCGATCGTGCTCATAGTTATGACGATAGCAAACAGTACAAGAGTGCGCATGGTCGATCATTTGAAATGACAGAAAAGAAAAAGTCCAGCAACCACCGTGCTCAGGGTTTCGCGTTCTTGTGGACTTCTACGGTCGTCCAAGTCTTGTCCGCAGCGTGGCAAATATTCTCCAGCGGACATTCTGCGCACTTAGGCGATCGGGCGATGCACAGTTTGCGACCGTGCCAGATAATCTGGTGGGAAAATAAAGTCCACCGGTCGCGGGGAATAATCTTCATCAAGTCTTGCTCAATCTTCTTGGGATCGTCGTTCCTGGTCAGTTCCAGGCGGCGCGAGATTCGATGAACGTGCGTATCCACTACCACGCCTTCAGACTTTTTAAACCACGTACCCAATACTACATTCGCTGTTTTCCGCGCTACTCCCGGCAAGGTGAGAAGTTTCTCCATGTCGTCGGGAACTTGGCCCCCGAAATCGCTCATGATTTTCTTGGCCGCGCCCACGACAGACTTTGATTTGTTACGAAAAAAACCAGTGGAGCGGATATCGGGCTCGAGTTGTTCCGGTTTCAAGGCGGCGAAAGCTTCCACGGTCGGGTATTTTTTAAAGATTTCGGGCGTCACCATGTTGACCCGCACGTCCGTGGCTTGTGCGGACAGGATAGTTGCCACCAGCAACTCCCACGCGCTTTTGTGTTGCAGGGCACAGGTGACATCGGGATATTGCTGATCGAGCCTTTTGAGGATTTGCTGAATTCGCTCCGGCGCCAGGGGATTGTAGGCCGTCTTTTTTTCGGCTTTGGATTTCTGCTTCGGCCCTTGGCTGAGGTTGGAAGGGAACTCTGACGCATGTTTGGGTTGACGAGAAGGTCCGCGACTCTGTTGTCCGCGCGAAACAGTACGCGCGCCTTCATGACGACCGGTCTTAGCGGCCTGGCGGGGAACAACGCCGCGAACCATATTCACTTCCTCAAAAATGAACTGTAAATGTTAGCAGATTGACATTTGCGGCGCGGGCCACGACGTAGTTTTGCATCTTCGTCCTTTCGTAACCCAACAGCGCAATTGACGCGCGCGACGCCTCCCGGTAGTCTGGAATCGAATCCACGAAATTTAAGGCGCTCCAGTGGCAGTAAAGTCCATCCAACTCGGACAAGTCTGGCGCAACGACAAAGACGGCCAGGATTACCTCGTTACCAAACTCTACAGCGAAGTTTTTTCTCAATTCGCCGTACTCCGCCCCGCTCTGGTGACCGCTCCAGATGCTCCCACGGTTCGCGTCAAAGTGGCGAAGGCCGCCGACGGAGCTTCTCTTCCGGGATACACATTCACCCAGGAAGGCTCGTTCTAACTCTCGTGCTACTCTTGTAAGGTTTTCCAGAAACTGCGACGTATTTCACAAAGAAAATCCTGCGTCTCACATGATCGAGAAAATCCTTGCTGCTATTTTTGTCTTCATTAAATCAGTGATCGGCCTCACTGGGTATGGCGGTATTGCCATTTTGATGGCAATCGAATCGGCGTGTATCCCGCTGCCCTCCGAACTGATCATGCCCTTTGCCGGATATCTGGTGTACGAGGGCAAAATGAATTTGTTCTTGGTTGCGACTGCAGGCGCCATCGGCTGCAACCTTGGATCGCTAGTGGCTTACGAAGTCGGGTACTACGGCGGTCGCCCTCTGGTGGAAAAATACGGAAGGTGGCTCCTGCTAAGCCGACGCGAACTGGATTGGGCCGACCGCTTCTTCGCGCGCTGGGGATACCTCGCCGTGTTCATTGCCCGCCTCCTGCCCGTGGTCCGAACTTTCATCGCACTTCCCGCCGGAGTAGCCCGCATGCCACGCGGACGCTTTCACCTCTACACTTTTCTTGGATCATGGCCCTGGTGCCTGGGACTGGCCTGGCTGGGCATGAAGCTCGGGGAAAACTGGCGTCAACTGGGAAAGTATTTTCATCAATTCGATACGGTGATTGGCGTAGTCCTGCTTGCCGGGATTGTTTGGTTCATCTGGTCGCACTGGCAGAATAGAATGGGCGCGACGCAACAAAGCCCTGAGAACTAAGATCTGATATCTGAGATCTGAAATTCCCCGTGAAGGAGATTCTCTGTGAAATACGTGACATGGCTGCTGATTCCATTCCTTATTAGCACAAGCTTCACCTTCGCCCAGAATGCTCCGAGCGCCGCACAGCCTGCTTTCGTGGTTGAGTACTACTACAAGACCGTGTGGGGGCATGCCGACGAGTTTCTGCGATTATTCAAAAAGAATCACTACCCGCTGCTCAAAAAGCAGGTGGACATGGGCCGCATGCTCAAGGTGTGGATGGACCAGCCTCGCTATCACACCACAGAAGATGGCCGTTGGGATTATCGCGTGACCATCGTCTTCAAGAATGCCACGGTCGCCAACGAAGCTTTCGACGAAGATGCGTTGAAAAAACAACTGTTTCCCGATCAAGAGACGTACGCAAAAGAAGAGCAGAGGCGCTTTGAGATTCTTGACTCGCACTGGGATCTGCCGGTGAAGACGATGGATCTGGAAGGGAAGTAACTAGTCAATCTTCAGCAGGCGAGCCAAGAGTCTCTCGTGCCACTTCCACGGTAGAACGCGCTTGAGCCAGAGTTGGATGTGAGCGTCCGGGCCCACTAGATATCGAAGACGCGGATTAGGATCCTGGGCGAGGCGAGCGATCAGGCGCGCGACTTCGACAGGATCGCGTTTTCGTATTTTCTGGATCACTCCCTTCATTTTTTCTCCGCGCGCACGATTCGGTGAGTTTCCATCCAGAGTGTTCTGCCCGATCAGGACGTTTCGCGTCCAGATATCGGTTTGAAACGATCCGGGTTCGACCAGCACCACTTTGATTCCCAGCGCATTCACTTCCAGGCGCAACGACTCGCTCCAACCTTCCAGCGCAAACTTGGAAGCAGAGTAACTGCTAACCGAGAGCGCACCGTGCAGGCCGCTGATGGACGAAACCATGATGATGTGTCCCGCACGCTGGCGGCGCATGGTGGGGAGCACCGCCTGAGTGAGCGCCACTTGGCCAAAAAAATTGGTTTCGAATTGCAGACGAATTTCGTCCAGCTTCATATCTTCAGCGAAGCCCGCAACTGCGAAGCCGGCATTGTTGACCAGCACATCGATGCGGCCATAATCACCCACCACCTGTTGGACGAAATCCGGCATAGCATCGAAATCCGTCACATCGAGGCGACGTATATCGAGTCGTCCAGTGATCTGCTCTGACGCCGCGGCCTCATCGAGTCGGGCTCGACGTTCGAGGTCGCGCATTGTGGCCACCACCTTGAATCCGTTCTTGGCCAGCTCGATTGCGGTCAACAGGCCGATGCCGCTGGATGAGCCGGTGACGATAGCGATCTTGTCTGGCATGGGTTTAAAAGGTGGGATCTTTTGTATCATCGCACTTCGCGATTCACAACGGGCTCTCACCCTTTCAGCGATGGTGCGGTTGCAAATCTGCTCTCGATACGAGAACATAACCGTTTGCCTTACATCCCCAGTTCTCATAAGGAAGCAGCCACAACTATGGCCAAGCGGGAGCAGCGCGCGAAAATACAGCACTCGAAAACGAAGACTGAAACAAGAGCAGAGAGCGTCAATGGCGGCGAATTGCAGCCGCCGAAAGGCAAGCTCGGTGTAATGCTTCCCGGCATGGGCGCCGTGGCAACCACGTTTGTGGCCGGCGTTGAGGCAATCCGCAAAGGACTGGCCGCGCCGATTGGCTCGCTCACGCAAATGGGAACCGTCCGACTGGGGAAGCGCACCGAGAGCCGCGCTCCACAAGTAAAGGAATTTGTGCCGCTGGCCGGACTGGACGATTTGGTTTTCACCGGCTGGGACATCTTCGAAGACGACATGTACGCCGCCGCCATGAATGCCGGAGTCCTGGAGCGGGAACTTCTGAAGCAGGTGAAACCCTTTCTTAATTCAGTAAAGCCGCGCAAAGCGGTGTTCGATCACAATTACGTAAAGAATATCGACGGCCCAAACGTCAAAAAGGGCAAGAACAAGATGGATCTGGCCGAGCAGTTGCGATCTGATATCCGCGATTTTAAAAAGACCTCAGGCGCAACCCGGTTGGTCACCGTCTGGTGCGGATCAACCGAAGTGTTCTTGCAGCCGAGTGAAATTCACCAGACCGTCAAAGCCTTCGAGAAGGCGTTGACACAGAATGACGAGAACATCGCCCCGTCGATGATTTATGCCTACGCGTCCCTCATGGAGGGCGTGCCATTCGCCAATGGAGCTCCCAACCTGACGGTGGATATCCCCGTCATGCACGAGCTCTCCCGTAAAAACAATGCTCCCATCTGCGGCAAGGATTTCAAAACTGGGCAGACGCTCATCAAGACCATCCTTGCGCCCGGGCTGAAAGCGCGCATGATAGGGCTGGCCGGTTGGTTCTCCACCAACATTCTGGGGAATCGCGATGGCGAGGTGCTGGATGATCCAGGGTCGTTCAAGACTAAGGAAGAATCCAAGCTTTCGGTGCTGGAGCACATCCTGCAACCGGAACTTTATCCCGATCTTTACGGTAAGTTCTATCACAAGGTAAGGATTAACTATTATCCTCCCCGTGGTGATAATAAAGAGGGTTGGGATAACATCGATATATTCGGATGGTTGGGCTATCCGATGCAGATCAAGGTCGATTTCCTGTGCCGCGATTCGATTCTGGCGGCTCCCATCGTTTTAGATCTAGTGCTCTTTCTTGATCTGGCCCAGCGCAGCACGCAGTTGCGCGGAATCGGAATTCAGGAGTGGTTAAGTTTTTATTTCAAGTCACCCATGACCGCGCCTGGACTTTATCCCGAGCACGACCTGTTCATCCAGTCCATGAAGCTGAAGAACACACTGAGACACTTGAAAGGCGAAGAACTGATCACGCACTTGGGGCTGGAGTACTACGACTGATTGTGTGATGTGGTGTGGCGCGGGCGCCCCCACCCACGTGATGGCGATGAAATGTCGCTTGCGCCTCCGACAGGCCCGTCTTACCAGTGCCTGTCAGCGGGACCAGGAATAGGTCGCCTTCACCGCAAGTTTCTGCTGACGCACTTGCATCGGATTGCCTGCCACCAGACTCTGGAACCGGCTGCCAGCGTTGTAAATGACATAAAGATCGCTGTCAGGATGGAAGGTATAGCGCACTCGGAAGTTGGCGCTCACGGCCTGCGTCTGCGCGGTATCCGACTGGACGAAAGTGGTTGCGTTCAGAAATCGATTGAAGGCGTAGCTCACCTGCACTCCGGCGAGATCAATGTCAAAATTTCCTTGCGGTAATCGGAATGAATTCAGAGTGTCGTTAACCGCAAGCGTGAGATGCGGGTTAGGCCGGTACTGAGCGGTTACAGTCGCGCTGTTCAAGTGTCCGGTGTAGTAACCGCCCCACTGTTCTGAAAAGTTGAATGTCAGGCGATGGCTGCCGGCCGAAGTATATGCCAACTGGTAAGAAGTAAACCGGTAGCTGCCGGGCGGGATGGAAATATTCTTATACAGATTCAAGGGCTGGCCGAGAAATTGGTAAACAACGTCATACGGGTTCGAGTCTATTTCCGCGCTGCTATTGAATAGGACCTGGATACCAGGCGTCCACTCTTTGTAAATGAGTTTCCCGTCGGTATTCGGATCGTGCCCCGCAAAGACGCCCAGATGCAGTTCCCGAATATTCAGAATGTGAGGACGCGGGGTGAAATTAAACTGAACGATAGTTGGCTGGTCATCGATCCGGGTCACGAATCCGATTTCCGGGTTGAAATTCTTCTCGGTGACGCCGTGGCCCGCATAAATATTGAACCAGTTATTGGCATAAGTAAGCCGTCCGCCCAGGGCAGCATTGTCGCCGTGTAGGCCCGAGGTCCAGGTTTTGGCGTAGTACCCTCGCAAATTCAGATTGCCGAAAAGAACAAATTTGGCGTCGACTCCGCCCGAACGATTGTAAGGATCGAATGGGTTACCCGACTCCTTGTCGGTTGCGATGAATCCAATGTAAGAACCGGGAGTGAGCGGGCGCTTCACTCGCACGATGGCGTAGTTGCCATATGGGTTCACGCCTTCCGCGCGGGTTCTCACATCCATGACGCCCAGATCAAGACCAGCGGCGTGTCCTGCTATCTTGCCGCCGGCATCGATCGGAACTTCTTCGCCCGTGACCGGGTCGATGCCAATCTGCCGAGTGAAAAACAACAAATCTTGGTTCCACAGGGGGAAAATGAATACATCGGAATCCTCCAGAAAGAAGCGCCGCTTTTCCGGAACGAAGATAGGATTTGGAGTTAAATTGAACTGTTGCTGATCCACATCCGCGTCAGAGAAATCGGTATTGATCGTGCCCGCCGCGATCAGGTTGCTGGCGACGCCGTACTTGATGTCTCCGCCGCCGCTGTGAAGTGCGCTCCAAGACTGGCCAGAAAACGCCTGTGCGCCTCCAATTGTATAAGGTTTGATTACCAGCAGGTGGTGACTTTCAATCTGCTTTAGCCCCTGAAGGCGTCCAGCCTGGGAGACACGCCAGAAGCCGAAAATATGCCGGTAGCCGGACCAAACATCTTCTTCATTCTTGCGGCGGATGAAGCGGCGGAAGTTAAGCCCCCAGCTTACTTCCGAGCCTCCCCGAAAATTTAGGGTGTTGAACGGGATGGAAACCGTCGCGGTCCAGCCATCGCTGGTAATCTTCGCTGCAGATGTCCAAAGTCCATCCCAGCTGGGGTCCACAATCGAGTCATTCTGCGCAGGCTGCTCTTCGATGATTTCGCCATCGCGCTGTGTGCCTAATGGATTCACCTCGAAGATGTAGCCGTTCCTGTGGCTCAGCGTGGGATCGATCATGATGGCAAAGTTATCGTCCAGATCCATGGATAGATCTCGACGCAACTGCGTGGCAACAATCTCGGCAGGAGCCCGGTCATAACAGTGGATGCCAAAGTAAATGTGGCGGGCGTCGTAGAGTATGCGAACTTCGGTTTCTTCCGTGGGGGGAGCGGTCTCAAGCGGCTCACGCTGACGAAAATCATCGATCAGTGGGGCACTTTGCCAAATAGGGTCTTCAAGAGTTCCGTCCAACCGCGGGGAACGCTCTACCCGGGCTGCGCCTGCCACTCTTCCACTGGAGCTTGGAACTTCGACCTGCGCGCCTAGAAGTGCGGTGCTGGCAAGAATGCTAACCAGAAGTGATGTCAAATTACGCAGTGAATGCCGTCCCCAGGCCATTCTGCTTATATAGACGTACTGACTCAACCTTGGTTTTCAGGACGTGTCATTTTCTGCGACGGCCTGGCTCCTCCCCTGGATTGTTTGGCAAAAACGATTCAGGCCGATAAGACGTGTAATCACTTAGAGAATCGCATTCACGATTGTGAGTGAACGTTTTTTCTGTACTCGTCGAACTTCTCCAGAAACCGATCGATATCTTTCCTCAGAAGATAGTAAGGAGTAGACAGGCGCAGCTTGGATGGCTCCCCGCCACGGATACGGATCTTGTGCGTCTTCCACAACCAGTTCTCCAACTCCA
>Ga0193750_1000337_pt1 | contig 12968 bp, 6 predicted proteins | sample L1c1metaG_FD_160569 | JGI IMG/M metagenome (GOLD analysis project Ga0193750, IMG submission 160569) | Soil microbial communities from a riparian zone of the East river system, Colorado, United States - L1c1 | ecosystem: Environmental > Terrestrial > Soil > Riparian zone | place: USA: East River...
CCTGCGGCTGCAGTCCGGCTCCAAGGCGTCGGGCGGCGTCTCGCCCTCGTGCCTGCCGGCGACGCTGGCGCACACGGCTACGCTGCCCGGGACCGGCGTCGACGTCTCGCCGGCGCCGCAGACGAGCTCGGCCAACCCGCACACGCAGATCAGCTTCCGGGGCGTGCCGGCCGGCGATGTCCACGATGTCTCCGTCGTCGGGCAGCGCAGCGGCGATCATCGCGGTCGCCTGCGCGGCTACTCGCAGGGCGACGGCGCGAGCTTCGCGCCGGACAGCGCGTTTGAGGCCGGCGAGCGCGTCGACGTGCGCGCCGTGATCGGCGCCGGCGCCGGCAGGCGGGCGGCTTTCAGCTTTCGCGTCGACACTCCCTACTCGACGGCGAACACGACCGACTTCGCCAACCTGCCGGCGGCGCCCGCCGACTATCAGAGCTTCTACACGCTGCCCGACATGCATCCTCCGGTGCTGACGGTCACCACGCCCGATCGCGATCCGGCGGCCGGCGACGTGTTCACGACCAACGGTCCCGGCCCCGGCCAGTACGGACCGCTGATCTACACGCCGCAGGGACGACTCGTCTGGTTCGACGCGCTGCCCGAGGGCGAAGCCGCTGAGAACCTGAGCGAGCAGACCTACGAAGGCCAGCGCGTGCTGACGTGGTGGCGGGGGCATGTGCTCTCGCTCGGCTTCGGCCAGGGCGGCAATGGCCTGCAGGCCGACCTGCACGACTTCCGCCTCGGCCCTCATCAGATCGCCTACGTCACCGCGTACAACCCGATCCGCTGCGACCTGACGTCGATCGGCGGAGCCTCCGGCGGGGCGATCGTCGACACGGCGATCCAGCAGGTCGACATGAAGACCGGGCTGGTGCGCTGGGAATGGCACAGCCTGGACCACATCGGCGCCGCGGAGTCCGAAGTCGAAGCGCCCGCGGGCTCGACGCCCTGGGACTACTTCCACCTCAACTCGATCGAGCCCGAGGCCGGCGGCAACCTGCTCATCTCCGCGCGAAGCACCTGGGCCGGCTATCTGCTGGATGGCGCCAGCGGCAAGGTTCTCTGGCGTCTCGGCGGCAACGAAAGCTCGTTCAAGATGGGCCCGGGGACGAGGATGGCCTGGCAGCACGACGCCCGCGTCCTGGGCAACGGCGATCTGACGTTCTTCGACGATGGCTCCAACCCGCCGATCCACCACCAGTCGCGCGGCGTGGTGATCAGGCTCGATCTCCAGAAGCACCGAGCGCAGCTCGTGTCCGTCTACGAGCACGCCGACCCGCAGCTGCTCGCCGCCAGCCAGGGCAACATGCAGACGCTGGCGAACGGCAACACGCTCCTGGGCTACGGCGGGGTGCCGGCGATCAGCGAGTTCGCCAAGGACGGTTCGCTGCTGTTCGACGCCCATCAGCCCTACGACATGTCCTTCTACCGCGCCTTCCGCTTCCCCTGGAGCGGCCGTCCGCTGAGCCCGCCCGCGATCCTCGCCGCCCTGAACGACACGGGCGAAGAGACGATCGTGCACGCGAGCTGGAACGGCGCCACCGACGTCGCGTCGTGGCGCGTGCTCGCCGCCAAGCAGGGCGCAGCGCTGAAGGCGCAGGCCGAGATCCCGGCGACGGGCTTTGAGAGCTCGACGACACTCCCGGTCAAGTACGCGCACGCGGCGGTTCAGGCGCTGGACTCGGCCGGGCACGTGCTCGGCACGTCCAAGACCATCGGCCCGATCGGCTACAACGCCTCGCTGCCCCCTCGGCGGTCGGGATGACGTCGATGCTCGCGGGGCCGGCGCCAGGGCGATCCGCCGGCCGGCCCGAAGGGCGCCTTAGTAGGCCGGGTTGGACTTGTGCTTCTTGGTCGTCGTCGTGCTCGTCGGCGTCTTGCTGCTCGTCGGCGTCGAGCTCGTTGAGGAGGAGGACGACGAGCTGCTGCTGCCGCATCCCGCCATCGCGACGGTGCTCGCCAGCACGGCCACGGCCGTTAGCATGGCGGTCAGTGGCGTTCTTCTCATGGGGTGGCCTCCAATCGTCGCTCGAGGGCTCGGTGGCGCAGCCTACCAGGCGTTTTCTCAGCAGATTCCCCTTCGCCGCGAGCGCATGAGCGTCGAGACGACGACCGGTCCCGGCGTGACGCCCGCGCCCGCCGCCGAGCGCCGGCCAGGCTCGGGCCTGGGCTGGCTGCTGGCGGTCTGCTGCGTCGCGCAGTTCATGGTCATCCTCGACCTCAGCATCGTCAACGTCGCGCTGCCCTCGATCCAGTCGAGCCTCGAATTCTCCTCGCCGGAACTGCAGTGGGTGGTCGACGCCTACGCGATCACGTTCGCCGGCTTCTTGATGCTCGGCGGACGCGCGGCCGACCACTATGGGCAGCGGCGCACGTTCGTGCTCGCGCTCGTGCTGTTCGCCGTCACGTCGCTGATCGGCGGCGCCGCGCCGAGCCAGGGCTGGCTGATCGGCGGGCGCGCGACGCAGGGCATCGCCGGCGCGCTGATGGCGGCGTGCTCGCTGGCGATCATCACCGCGTCCTTTGAGCCGGGGCCGAAGCTGCATCGGGCGATCGGCATCTGGGCGATGATGAACGGGCTCGGGGGCGCGTGCGGCGTGCTGTTCGGCGGGGTCATCGTCGAAGCCCTCAGCTGGCGCTGGGTGCTGCTGATCAACCCGCCGATCGCGATCGGCGTGGCGATCGTGGCCTATGCCGTCGTCACCGAGCGCGTGCGCAACCGCGAGCTGACGTTCGACCTGGCCGGCGCGCTGACGCTGACGATCGGCCAGGTCATCCTCGTCTACGGCGTCGTCGAAGCGGGGCTGAAGGGCTGGAGCACGTTTGACGCGCTCGGGCCGATCGTGCTCGGCATCGCGCTGCTCGGCCTGTTCGGCCTGATCGAGGCACGCTTTGCGTCGAACCCGCTGATCCCGTTCAAGGAGCTCACCAAGCCGCTGCAGGCGGCGAACAACATCGTGCTGCTGTTCAGCGCGGCGCTGTTCCCGATGTGGGTGCTCAGCTCGCTGTACCTGCAGCAGGTGCTCGGGCTCTCGCCGCTGCACACGGGGCTGATCTTCCTGCCGATGACGCTCGTGCTTATGCTCGTCGCCCAGCGCGCCGGCAAACTCGTCAACCACTTCGGCGTGCGCCCGGTGCTCGGCGCCGGCCTGGCGATGCTTACCGCCGGGCTGCTGCTGCTGAGCTTCATCGGCTCCAGCGGCAGCGGCATCGTCTACATAATGGTCCCCGGCCTGCTCGTGGCGGCCGGGATCGCGATGTCGATCGTGCCGTCGACGATCGCCGCGACCACCGGCGCCAAGGAGGGCCAGGCCGGGCTCGCCTCCGGCCTGGTCAACACCTCGCGCCAGATCGGCGGCGGCCTCGGCCTGGCGGTGCTGATCACCCTCGCCACGCAGCACACGACGCACCTGATCGGGAGCGGCGAGCAGGTGCCCGAAGCGCTGACGCACGGCTTTTCGCTGGCCTACCGGATCGGAGCCGGCTGCGCCGGCGCGGCGGCGCTCTTGACGTTCCTCTCGCTGCCCGCGCCGGACGCTGCGCTCGCCAAGGGTGTGCGCCGCTTCGCGCTGGGCATCGGGCTCGTGCTGGCCGTGTTCGTCGCGCTGACGGTCGCATTCGCCGGCTCCAAAGCGCCGCCGGTCGGCCAGTACACGACGCACGACGCCTACAGCTACGTCACGGCGCCGAAGCTGCACCCGCCCGCGATCCGCATCGCGAAGGACGCGCCGAGCTCGCAGCTTGCGCCGGGCTACATCTTCACGGCGAACTTCCTCGACCTCAACGAACCGCCGATCGTCGGTCAGAGCGGCCCGCTGATCCTCGACCGCCACCTGCAGCCGGTGTGGTTTCAGCCGGTTCCCGAAAAGGTCGTCGCCGCCAACCTCAGCCTGCAGACCTACCGGGGAAAGCCGGCGCTCGCGTGGTGGCAGGGCAAGGTCACGAACACCGGCGCGACCGAAAGCGGCGAATACGTCGTCGTAGACCAGCACTACCGGCCGGTCGCGAGAATCAAAGCCAAGGACGGGTGGGTGCTGACCCTGCACGAGATCGTGATCGACGGCGAACACGCGTGGGTGACGGCCAACAAGAACGTGCCGCGGGACCTGTCGCGCTACGGCGGCGCCTACAACGGCGCGCTGATCGACTCGGCCGTGCAGGAGTACGACCTGAAGACCGGCCGGCTGCAGCGCAACTGGGACGCGCTGGACCACATCCCGCTCAGCCAGTCCCAGGCGTCGCTGCCGACCAACGGCTTTCCCTGGGACGCCTACCACATCAACTCCATCCAGCTGATCGACGGTGGGAAGTTCCTCGTCTCGATGCGCGACACGTTCGCCGCCTACCTCGTCGACATCGCCGGCGGCCGGATCCAGTGGACGCTCGGCGGCAGGGCCTCGAGCTTCAAGTTCGGCCCGGGCGCTGCCTTTGAATGGCAGCACGACGTGGTGCTGCAGGGCGACTCGACGGTCAGCGTGTTCGACGACCACTGCTGCCGTTTGACCGGCGGTGGCACCTCGGTCGACCCGACCGGGCCGTCGCGGGGGCTCGTGCTCTCACTCGACCAGCAGACGCGCAAGGCCACGCTCATCGCGCAGTACGGCAACCGCGGCGGCTTTCGCTCGGAATACATGGGCGACACGCAGCCGCTGTCCAACGGCGACGTGTTCGTCGGCTGGGGCTCGGAACCGTACTTCTCCGAGTACGACCGCTCCGGCAAGCTGCTGTTCGAAGGAGAGCTGCCCGGCCCCGACCTCAGCTACCGCGCGACGCTCGAGCAGTGGGTCGGCCTGCCGCTGACGTCGCCCGCCGGCGCGGCGCGGCAGGCCGGCGGCAAGACGATCGTCTACGGCAGCTGGAACGGCGCCACGCGCCTGGCCGCCTGGCGGGTCCTCGCCGGCTCGGGGCCCGACGCGCTCAAGGCCGTGGCGACGCACGCGAAGGAGGGGTTCGAGACGGCCATCGAAGTGCCGCAGGGCTCCAGCAGCTTCATCGTGCAGGCGCTCGACGCCAATGGCCATGTGATCGGCGCCTCGCGCCCGTTCGCGCCCGGTCAGTGAGCCCCGACCGCGACCATCCGATGCGCGCTCGGCGCCCGCGACCGGCTCGCACCGCCTCGACAGCGGATAGGATCGCCGACCTTGACGAGCCCGCAGCGACAGCTCTCGCGCCAGCGCCCCGGCCGCCCCAAGCGCCTCGGGCGAGGGTGAGACCGCTCGCCGTGGTTCGTCCCGCCGGCATCCTCGTCGCGGCGCTGTCGACCGTCGCCGGGATCGCCGCCTGCGGCGGCGCCTCGCCGGCATCCTCGGCGGCCAGCGGCTCGCCCGTCGCCAAAGCTGCAGCCGGCGCGGTCGCCGTCTCGCCCCAGCCCGGCACGCCCGACGCGTCGCCGTCGACGCAGATCAGCTTCCTCGGCGGCCCGGGCACGCAGGTCTCAGACGTACGCGTCAGCGGCTCCAGCAGCGGAGCGCACAGCGGCGCGCTGCGCGCCTACTCGACCGGCACGGGCGAGAGCTTCATCCCCACCCACCCCTTCCGCGCCGGCGAGAAGGTCACCGTCCACGCCCAGGCCGGCGGCGCTCAGCTCAGCACGAGCTTCACGATCGCCCACCAGGCGAAGGTCAGCCAGAAGCAGTTCGCGCTGAACCCGGGCGACGCGCACGCCGTGCAGCACTACAGCTCGGCGCCGTCGCTGACTCCCTCGAGCGTGCGCATCACGACCGCCGCCAAGCCGTCGGCGACACCCGGCGACCTGTTCCTGGCGCCCTATCAGGGCAAGGGGAGCGCCGGGCCGATGATCACCGACCAGAAGGGCAGCCTGATCTGGTTTCGGCCGCTGCCGGCGGGCGTCTCGGCGACCAACTTCCAGGTCCAGCAGTACCAGGGCAAGCCGGTGCTCACGTGGTGGCAGGGCAGGATCATCCGCGTCGGCTTCGGCGAGGGCGAGGACGTCGTCTACGACAGCTCCTACAGGCGAGTTGCCACGATCCGGGCCGGCAATGGCTACAAAGCCGACCTGCACGAGATCCGCCTGACCCCCGAAGGCAGCGCGTGGATCGACATCTTCGACCCGGTCAAGATGAACCTGTCGGGCATGCACGGCTCGGCCAACGGGATCGTGCTGGACTCGGTCGTGCAGCAGATCGACATCAAGACGGGCCTGGTCATGTGGGAGTGGCACACGCTCGGTCACATTCCCCTGTCGGAATCCAACGTCGCCCCACGCGCCAGCGGCTATCCGTGGGACTACGTGCACATCAACTCCGTCGACCCCGGCGCGTCTGGGGACCTGCTGCTCTCCTCGCGCAACACCTGGGGCCTGTATGACGTGGATCTTCAGAGTGGCGACGTGCGCTGGCGCCTGGGCGGCAAGCGCAGCAGCTTCAAGCTCGGCGCGGGCACGCGCGAGTACTGGCAGCACGACGCCGAGTTCCAGCCGGGCGGGCTGATCTCCGTCTTCGACAACGCCTCGGCGCCGCCCAAGGAGAAGCAGTCGCGGGGCATCCTGCTGCGCCCCGACACCTCCGGCCACACGGTCTCGCTGGTCCAGCAGTTCGTCAACCCCTCGAAAACGCTGCTCGCCGCCAGCCAGGGCAACACGCTCAGCCTGGCGGGCGGCAACTGGCTGCTCGGCTACGGCGGCCTGCCCAACTTCACCGAGTTCGACTCCGCCGGGCACGTGCTGCTCGACGGCACGCTCGGCAAGAACGTGCAGAACTTCCGCACCTATCTGTCGCCGTGGAGCGCCACGGCGCCGGGGCGCCCGGCGGCGGTCGTCAAAGCGGCGGGCTCCGGCGCGGCGAGCGTGGCCGCCAGCTGGAACGGCGCGACCGACGTCGCCTCCTGGCGCGTGCTCGCCGGCGCCTCCTCATCGTCGCTGGCTCCCGTCGCGACCGCGCCCAAGTCGGGCTTTGAGGCGAAGCTCACCGTGCACAGCGCCGGTCCGTACTTCGCCGTGCAGGCACTCGACGGCTCGGGCGCGGCGCTCGGCACGTCGGCCACGGTCAAGGAGTGAGCGAGCGCAGCGCGCGCACGCGCGTGGCGCTGGGCGTCGCGACGCTGGCGCTGCTCGCCGCGGCGATCGTCGCGATCGTGGCCCACTCTACGCGCGCCGGCGCCGAGGCGACCGCCAGGGCGAGCAGGTTCAAGGAACCGAGCGTCTCGCCGAGCTGCACGCCCGCGCGGCTCAACGCGTCGGCCGCACTCGCCGGCGGGCGCGTGACCGTCTCGCCCGCACCCGACTCGCGCGACGCCTCGGTGTCCACGCAGATCAGCATGCTCGGCGCGCCGGCCGACGAGCTCTCCCACGTCAGCGTGACCGGCTCGCTGAGCGGCGCGCATGCGGGGCGACTGGCGGCCTACTCACAGGATGACGGCGCGAGCTTCCTCCCCGCCAAGGCGTTCACGCAGGGCGAGAAGGTGGGCGTGCGCGCGACGCTGCGCGACGGCGCCATGATGATCCCGTTCGCCTGGAGCTTCACGGCGGCCGTGCAGGACCACGGCGGCGTCGCCGGCGGCAGTCCGCGCCCGGCGCCGCAGAAGGCCGCCTACCAGAGCTTTCGCTCGCGCCCGGACCTGCAGCCGCCCGCTGTGAGCGTGACGACGCGCGCCGCCGGGACGACGCCGGGCGACATCTTCGTCGCGCCGTACTCCGGGCCCGGGCAGTACGGGCCGATGATCCTCGCAGAAGACGGCTCGCTGGTGTGGTTCAAGGCGCTGTCACCGACGGGCACGCGCGCGTCGGACTTTCGCGTGCAGTCCTACGAAGGCAAGCCCGTGCTCACCTGGTGGCAGGACCCGCTGATCGCCGGCGGGCAGAGCAAGGCCGGCGAGGTGATCATGGACAGCTCCTACAAGCAGCTCGCCGTCGTGCGTGCCGGCAACGGCTACCAGCCCGACCTGCACGAATTCCAGATCACGCCGCAGGGCGCGGCGCTGATCACCGTGTATGACGGCATCGACTGCGACCTGTCGAGCGTCGGCGGTCCGCGCGACGCGGCGGTCGCCGACACGCTGTTTCAGCAGATCGACCTGAAGACCGGCCTGGTGATGTACGAGTGGCACAGCCTCGACCACGTAGCCATGTCCGATTCCTACGCCTCGGCTAAGCACTCCAGCCGCACGACGCCGTTTGACTACTTCCACATCAACGCCGTCGACGTCAAGAGCGACGGCGACCTGCTGATCGACGCGCGCAACACCTGGGCTGCCTACGACGTCGACCCGCGCAGCGGTCGCGTGCGCTGGACGCTGGGGGGCAAGCGCAGCAGCTTTCGCATGGGCGGCGGCACGTCCCCCGCATGGCAGCACGACGCGCGCGAACAGCCCGACGGGACGATCACGCTGTTCGACAACGGCGCCACGCCCGCCGTGCACCCGCAGTCGCGCGCGATCGAGGTGCGCTTGGACGCGCGACGAAAGACCGCGACGCTCCTGCGCTCAGACGTCCATCCGGGCAAGGCGCTCGTCGCCGGCAGCCAGGGCAACGTGCAGGCGCTGGCCGGCGGGGCTTGGATGATCGGCTGGGGCGAGGTTCCCTACGTGTCCGAATTCAGTGCCGGCGGCAAGCTGCTGTTCGACGCGCACATGCCGGCGTCCTATGAGTCCTATCGCGCGTATCGCCTGGCGTGGAGCGCCGGTCCCTCAGAGCCGCCGGCGCTCGCGGTCGTGCGCCTGCAGTCCGGTCGCGGCGCGACCGTCTATGCGAGCTGGAACGGAGCGACCGACGTCGCCTCCTGGCGCGTGCTGGCGGGAGCGTCGCCGAGCGCCCTGGCGGTCGCCGGCCAGGCGACGCGGGCCGGCTTTGAGACCGCGATCTCCCTGCCGGCGGCGCCTGCCGGAAGCTACGTGCAGGCGCAGGCGCTGGATGCGTCGGGCGTCGTCATCGGCGCGTCGCGCGCGAAGCGGATCTGAGCCGCTTGACGCGGCTTTCGCCCGCCGACACGCCGCCCTGTTCCTCGAGCCCTTCGAAGTAGCGTTCGGCGCGGCGTTCGCGCGCGGCCGCCGCGTTGTTGGCCGCATTCTTGGCGACGTCGAAGTAATCGGCGAAGCCGCGCGCCTGGGCGGCGTTCAGCCGTGGCGGCAGCTGACCGCGCAGCTCCTGCTCGAAGGCCTGCTCGTGCGTCGCGCGCAGGCTGCTCTCCAGGCCGCTCTCACCCGCGCTGTTGTGCAGCTCCAGCCGCCCGGAGTCGGTGCCGTAGTCGTACAGCTCTCGTTCGTCGCTGTCGCTGAGCGGCTCGATGCCGCCCTGGCGCCACGTCGAGTACGTCGCGTACTTGGCTTCCTGCGTGCGCAGCGCCGCGACGTGCAGCGGCGCGTCGGCGGCGTAGGACTCCACGGCGTACTCGGTGACCGTCTCGTCGGTGGCGTGCATCACGTAGGGCCGGCCGGGCGCGTCGGGGTTGGCGAGGATCGCTGCGAGGTCGGCGCGGGAGGCGAGGTGGTCGTAGCGCGCTTCGCCGCGCCAGGCGTTCGATCCGGTGGCGATCGACATCAGCAGAGGGGCGATGTCGACGCTCGAGGTCAGCTGGCTGCGCGTCGTCTCGGGCGCCTGCGTGAGCTCCCCGCGGTTGTCCTTGACGAGCAGCGGCACGCGCAGCGCCTCCTCGTAAGCTGCCGCGCCCTTGCCGCGCAGGCCGTGCGACCCGCCGTACTCGCCGTGGTCTGAGGTGAATACGATGACCGTGTTGGCGGCGACCGCCGGGCGGCTGTTCAGCGCCGACAGCACCTGGCCGATGTGCACGTCGACCTCGCGCTGCAGCTTGGCGTAGAGGTTCAAGAACTGCATCCACAGCTGCGCCGCTTCCGGGCCTTCGTAGGGAACGGGCCCGAAGGAGGCCGCCGCGGTGTCCTGCAGCGAGCGCTGCAGCACGGGCTTGTTGCGCTTGGTCAGCAGTTCGGGCGTCTCGAAGTTGCCCGGCAGCGACTGCGCGACCGGGCGCGCGCTGATCTCGGCGCGCACGCGGTTGCTCCACCGGTACCACCAGGCGATGTCGTGCGGGTTGACGAACGACACCGTCGTGCACCACGGTCCCGCGCCGCCTTCCTCGGCGAACCAGTTGGTGAATTGGCGGGCGATGCGGCCGTCGAGGCGCCAGCCCTGTCCAGGCGCGCCGTTTGGCGACGGGTAGGTGCCGCCGTGAAAGCCGTAGCGCTGCATCGCCCTTTCGCCGCGGCGCCTGTTCCACTTGCCGTCGCGATGGGTGAGGTGCCACTTGCCGTACCAGCGCGTGCGATAGCCCTGCTCGCGCAGCATCGTGCCCCACGTGGGAAAGCCGGGGTCCAGCGTGCTGCCGCCGGTGATCATGCAGCCCGTCTGGTGCGTGTAGAGCCCGGTCAGCAGGGTCGAGCGCGCGGGCGTGCAGTCGTTGGCGGCGGTGTAGTGGCCGGAGAACGAGACCGCGTCCTTGCGCAGCACCGCGAGGTTCGGCGGCAGCCCCGATCCGTCGCCCAGCGGCGAGAACCACGTCGGGAAGCGCATCTGGTCGACGAGGATGACCAGGATGTTCGGGTGGCGCGGGTCGACCGAGAACGGCCGGTGCGGCGCCTTCGCGGCGACGGCTCGGGTGCCGGAGTCGCCCGTTGCGTCGGCGAGCCGCGCCACGCCCAGGCCTGCGCCGGCAAGCAGTCCGCCCGCGGCGACGCCGCGCTTGACGAACGTGCGGCGGTTCACCTTGCGATCCCCCTCGGGGCCCATGTTCTCCATACGCGCTCTTGATCGTAGGCCGTCAACGACGGCGCAGTGGTTCTTCGCCTTGCGACGGCGCGCCGTCCCCGCTTCGGCTGTTCGCCCGCTATTGAACCTGCAGGCGATAAAGAACGGATTAGCGCGGCTTGCCTACGTCAGCCGGCGTCGCGTCTCCTGGGCTTGCCGCGCGGCGGCTCTCTGCGCGGCGCGGGGCCGGGAAGGCTCTAGTACGGCTCGCGCTCGACGACGCGTTCGCGCGCAACGGGCGCTTCACGCACCACGGGCGCTTCGCGCACCGCGCGCGGGCGCCAGGTGGTCATGTACAGCAGCGACAGGACCAGTCCCAGCGCCCCGACGATCATCAGGATCAGCCCGATCGTCGTGATCGAGATGCCAGAGACTGTGGCCGTCACCGCGTAGCGCAGGATGGCGCCCACCGCGATCAGGAATATCGATGTTCCCAGAGGCATGGTCCCTGGTCTACCCAGCGGCCGGCAGGCGAAACCTCCTTGGACATACGTGTAGGATCGAAGGACGATCCAGCGCCGCAAGGGGGAGGGACGTCGTGGCCAGCACCAGCCGGGAGCCAAAGCCGCTTGACCATGTGCTCGTGGGCGATCGCGCCAACTTCCGTGATGGCCCCCCGCACGAGCTGTTTCGCCGGCTGCGCGCGGAGTGTCCGGTGCACTGGTCCCGGCAGATCTCCGAGTATCCCGACGAGGACGGCTTCTGGTCGGTGACGACCGCCGACGACGTGTTCGAGGTCAGCCGCGACTGGCAGACGTTCTCCTCGGAGATTGGCGGCTTCACCGCGCTAAAGAACGCGATCCTGCCGCTGGAGCTGCAGCAGGCGATGTTCATCGGGATGGACCCGCCCAAGCACGATCGCCTGAAGGCGCTGTTCCAGCGCGGTTTCACCCCGAAGCGGATCGCCGAGCACGAGGACGCGATCCGCGCGATTGCGGTCGAGGTTCTGGAGGGACTGCAAAGTCGCGACGGCTGCGACCTGGTGACCGACGTCGCCCAGCCCGTCGTGGCGCGGGTCATCGGCAGCTTCATGGGCCTGCCGCCCGACGACGACGTCGTGTGGGCGCGGCTGATGGCCACGCTCGTCGGCGCGGGCGACCCCGACGCGACGCCCGAGGGCGCCGAGAGCGTGATCGAGCACGACGTGCCCGAGGTGTTCGAGCGCTGTGGCAAGCTGATCGCCGAGCGTCGCGCGACGCCGACGGACGATCTGACAAGCGTGCTCGTGCACGCAGAGATCGACGGCGAGCGCCTGGAGGACCACGAGATCGTCATGGGCTTCGTGCTGCTGATGGCGGCCGGCAACGACAGCACCAAGGCGACCTACTGCAGCGGCATGCGCGCGCTGATGGAGAACCCCGACCAGCGACGCCTCGTGCTGGACGATCCCTCGCTCGTCCCGGCTGTAGTCGAGGAGTCGCTGCGCATGTTCCCCGCCTTCGGGCACTTCGCCCGCACGGCCACCCGTGACACGGAGCTGCACGGCCAGGCGATTCGCGAAGGCGAGAAGCTAGTCATGTGGTACCCCTCGTCCAACCGCGACGAGACGCGCTACGAGGACGCCGATCGCTTCGACGTGACCCGAAACCCCGAGCACCAGGCGTTCGGCGCCGGCGGCCGGCACTTCTGCCTGGGCACCGCCCTGGCCAGGCTGGAGCTGCGGATCCTCATCGAGGAGACGCTGGCGCGCTTCCCGGACATGCAGATAGCCGACACGCCGAAGTACGTCGAATCGCCGTTCGCCAACCAGCTGAAGACGCTGCCGGTACGCCTGCGCCCCTGACAGCGCCAAGCGTTCAGCCGGCCGGCTGATCTCCCGCCGCGCCAATCTGCTCGAGCACGAGATCGATGACCGAGCTCCAGTAGCGCCCGCCGTGCTCGACGCTGGAGCGGCCGGGGTCGCCGATCGCGCCGTTCTCGGAGATCGAGGCGACGCCGCCGGCGAACATCGACGCGATCGCCTCCTGCAGATCGCCGGTGAACCCGGCCTCGGCGCTCTGCATGCTCACCAGCTCGGGATGGATCGCGAGCATCAGCGAGGTCTCCCACTCGCCGGCGTGCAGGCCGCCCTCGGCGAGCGGCACGCCGAACTCGCGCTCGCCGATCAGCGCGATCTCGAAGAGCACGCCGAGGTCGGTCAGCGCGACGACATGGCCGCGCTCGGCGCCGTCGAGCTGGGCGACCGCGGAGGCGAGCGGGGCGAAGTTGCCGCCGTGGGTGGGCAGCAGCACGATTCGCCGAAAGCCGCCGCGCAGCA
>Ga0193750_1000338_pt1 | contig 12942 bp, 13 predicted proteins | sample L1c1metaG_FD_160569 | JGI IMG/M metagenome (GOLD analysis project Ga0193750, IMG submission 160569) | Soil microbial communities from a riparian zone of the East river system, Colorado, United States - L1c1 | ecosystem: Environmental > Terrestrial > Soil > Riparian zone | place: USA: East River...
TTGGAACCACAAAAGGGCGGCGACAAAGCGTATGCGCTCCTGCGCGAATCTCTGGAGACGAGTAAAAAGGTCGGTATTGCTAAAGTCGTGATTAAAACGCGGCAATATCTCGCCGGCGTAAAACCGGAGGGTGACGCGCTCGTTCTGGAACTGATGCATTTTGCGGAGGAACTCGCTGATCCAAGCAAGCTGCACGTTCCGAAAAAAATAGAGGTGGGCAAGCGTGAAATGAACATGGCCACGGCCCTGGTCGACAGCATGAGCTCAAAATGGAATCCCGAAAAATATCATGACGATTATCGCGAGGCGCTCATGGAGGTGATCGAAGAAAAAGTGGAGGCCGGCGGAAAAGAGATTGAAGAAAAACCGAAGAAAGCGCCCAAGCCAACCAAGGTGATCGATCTGGTTTCCGTCCTGCAACAGAGCTTGGAAAAAACCGGCGGCGCAAAGAAAAAATCGACAGCGAAACATCGCGCGAAGAAGGCGGCGTGAGAGGTGTAGTGGCGGCTGTCCTGAGGCGCAAATTGGTTTCTGCGCGTGAGGACGCGCGTCGCTACACCATTATCTTGACACCTAGGATCGACATCTTCACGCTCGCCGCATGAATTCTCTCAATCGATTTGCGGATCCGTTTTACTGCATTACGCGGCTGATCGTCGGTTTGATGTTTGCCTCTCATGGCGGGCAATTAGTGCTGGGCATGTTCGGCGGAATGCCCGGTTCAGACAACACGATGATGCAGGTCGGCGGTTGGATTCAGCTTGTCGGCGGCTTAGTTATTGCATTTGGATTACTCACGCGGTTGGCCGCATTCATCTGCAGCGGCGAGATGGCAGTAGCTTATTTTATGATTCACGTGGCCAACGCTCCAACTCCGATGGCGAAGTTTTTTCCGATCTCGAGCGCCGGACCACAAGTCTCGAACAAAGGCGAACTGGCCATTTTTTATTGCTGGTTCTTCTTGTTCGTAGTTTTCTACGGGCCGGGGCGCTGGAGCATCGACGCGTGGCTTAGGAAAGGCAAAACCGCCGCTGCGACGCCAACGACTTAATGAAGATTGACATCTTCATTTCAAGATGATTTGGCTCAATGGTTACACCGATACGGTTTACTGCATTATCCGAGTAGTCGTTGGACTCATGTTCGCCTGTCAGGGCGGACAAAAAATTCTCGGCTTCCCGCCAAGCGAACGCGGGCTCGCTACCACTCCGATCGGGCCCACTGCGGGATGGATTGAGTTGGGTTGCGGTTTTTTAATTGCCTTTGGCTTATTAACGCGGCTCGCCGCATTTATCGCCAGCGGTGAAATGGCTGTCGCGTACTTCCTGACTTCCTTTTCAGAAAAACGCTCAATCACGCGCCGAGCGTGCTGGAGCGGTTGTTGCCGATCCTAAACAAGGGCGAGCTGCCGGTGCTATTTTGTTTCATGTTTTTGCTGGCAGTATCTACGGCCCGGGTCGTTGGAGCATTGATTCATTGCTGAAAGGAAAATTAAGAAGCGCGGCTACTTCTTCATCATCATGAAACAAATTCTCATTGCGTTAAGTTGTATTCTCGTCGGCCAAACAATTTCCGCCGAGGAATACAAAGATTTTGGCAAGGAGCGCCTGAATAGTTCGCCGCGCCACGGCGAATGGGTCGATATCAAATCAGGTGACCGCACGATTAAAGCATTCGTCGTTTATCCCGAGCGCAAAGACAAAGCGCCAGCTGTGTTGGTTATTCAGGAAATTTTCGGTCTGACTGACTGGCTGCGCAGCATGTGCGATGAGTTGGCCGAAAATGGCGTCATCGCGATTGCGCCCGATTTTCTCAATGGTCAAAAGTTTGAAGATGCCGATGGAGCGAGCAAAGCGACCTCTGCTGTGACGCAAGATCAGGTCAAAGCGGTTCTTGACGCGGCCGGCGATTACGCGCTCAAAATTCCCGCTTGCAACGGCACGCTTGCTGTCTGTGGATTTTGTCGGGGCGGGGGATGGGCGTTCATGTACGCAAATATGAACTCGAAATTGAAGGCGGCTTATTCATTTTACGGCGAGCCGCCAGGGTCTCCAGAGCAAGTGGTGAACATTGGGTGTCCAGTTTACGGTTTCTACGGCGAGAATGATGAGCGGGTAAACGCCGGTATTCCCAAAGCAGAAGAACTAATGAAAGCCGCCGGGAAAAAATACGAGCCGGTCATTTACAAAGGTGCCGGCCACGGATTCATGCGCTCAGGCGAGGCAGCCAACCCGAACATGCGCGAAGGCGACAAGAAAGCCCGCGACGAAGCCTGGGCGCGCTGGAAAACACTGCTGAAGCAACTCTAATTGAGATCCAATATGGATTAGATCAGTTCTTACCTTCTAATAACTAGTTAGGGCGATTCGATGCACGCATCTAAAGCCATACGGATTTCTGTCACTCTCATTCTTGCTGCCACCGCTCCGTCGGCATTTGCCAAGGATGGTCGCGTTCTGTTCGATCAGAAGGTATTGAGATCAGACTTGACCGCGGTCGCCGAGATTACCTCGGTTGCATCACAGGGCACGAACTTCCAGCGCGGTCGCGAGTATCGTAGCCTGGCCAATTTGAAGATTATCGAAGGCATCAAAGGCTGTAAGACTGGAGACACCGTTCTGCTGGAGTATGACAACGGATTGGGTTGCCCAAACGTCTTATACTCGACTGGTGAGAGATGTTTGGTATTTGCGTGTCTCATGGACAAATGGGCATTACCACACATTCAACACGTATTACGGGAAAGCCCTCATCGAGGGCGACACGAGCAAAGGAGTGGCAGAAGGGGACTTGAACGGAAAGCTTGAGGCTGTTATTGCACGCATCAAAGGAATACTGGATGGGAACAAGATTTAACAAAATCAATGGAGCGACCTACGGACGGCGGTAAAGGTTTCCTAAATGCGAGGCGCTTTGGTGCTGCTCGAAGTCGCTCAGTTCCGGCGTTAGGCGGATGACAAACTATTTTGCGCTCAATAACTCGTCTGCGAGCGCGCCCGCATCGTAAACCTTGCGCAGCGCTTCGGTGATTGCGGCGGAATCTACTGAGACGGCGCGGGCTTGTTTGTCGGTGTAAATACAGTCGAGCACGAGCGATTGAATGTTGCCGTCGAAAATAATGCCGACGAATTCGCCGGCTTTGTTCACGACTGGACTGCCGCTGTTGCCGCCGATGATGTCAGCGTTGGAAACAAAATTGAAATGCGTCGATAAATTCAACTTCGATTTTTTGTCGATCCAGCGCTGCGGAAGGTCGAATGGCGGTTTGTTGTCGTGCTCGGAGGATCGCTGATACAACCCCACGAAATCGGTGAACGCGGGGATTTGTTTTCCGTCCTGTTCATAGCCGCGCACTGTTCCGTAGGAAAGCCGAAGCGTGAAAGTCGCGTCCGGATAACTGCTCGCGCCTTCGACTGCGAAACGCGCTTTTGCGATCTCTGAATACGCCTGTTTCTTTATTTCAGCCTGCGCATCGTAAATCTTTCGCGCATCTCTCGCCGGCCCATCAATGAGGCGCGCGAGGTCTAGCATGGGGTCATGCGCAGCCTGCAAAGCAGCCGCGTCTTTTCCGTAAAGATTCTTCCGCACAGCTACCTCTTTCAATTTTGTGCCGGTAACAAGTTCAACGGCACGGGCGTGCGGGGATTTGCCCGCTAGCACTTTCTGAACGAGCGGATTGTCGGCGCCAAATTGAGTGGCGAAATCAGTTAGGGAATCGGTCAGCCGCAGGATTTCGTAATCATCATAGATAGGTTCGGTCGAAAAGAGCTCCAGTTCGAGGGATTCGCGCGCGCTGTCGCGGAACGCTGGAATCCGTTCGCCGTTCGGTTTGGCGCGCTCATCGATCGTGCGCAAGAGTAACCGGGCGTATTTGAAAAGATTCCCGGAGAGCGCTCGCGGCCCGCGATAACCGATGGTGCTCGGCCGCTCTTGTTCGAGGTAGTTGTACAGCGGCGCGTTTTTGGCAATCTCAGCTTGGGCACGTTTGATTCGGTCGTATGCAGCGATCGCCGGTCTCAGCTTGGGATCTCGCCCAATCGGGTCGCGCAATTTTTGTTCGCGCGCTTGCAGTTGGGACCAGATTTCCGGGTCGAGCAGGCCGGCAAGATAACCGTCATAGCGTTTCCGGTTATTTTGATCGCCGAAGAGATCGTCGCGCGCTCTTCTGGCGTTCTCGAAGGTGCGCCCGCCATAAGCAAGCAACAAAACTTCGCGCCGATTGAACATGCGCAACAGGTAAGGCAGAAAGCGATCGCGCGTGTCCGCCAGTTCATCGAGCGTGAGCTGGCGATCTGTTTTACCGGGGCTCCCGCTGACGAATGTGAGCTCGCCGTCGCCTGGTCCGCCCAAGTTCCATTTCAAGAAATTGTCGACTCTGGCTGGCAGGCCGTTTTCATAGACACGAAAGATACAGATATCGAGATCGAAGCGCGGATACTCGAAATTGTCGGGATCGCCGCCGAAAAAAGCCATCTGTTGTTCCGGCGCGAAGACCAGACGGATGTCGTCGTAACGTTTGTAACGATAGAGATGATAAGCGCCGCCTTGATAAAGGGTGACCACATCAGAACGCAGCCCGGTCCTTTCCTTGCTCTCCTTCTCGATTTGCGCAATTGCGCCGCTGCGCGCCGCCGATGCTTGATTGGGCGCCATCTCAGACTTGACCGCGCCGTTCACACGCGCTGTCACATCTTCGGTGGAAAAAAGGACGTTGAGCTCGAGATCGGTTGATTTAATTTCTTCCGTCTGCGTCTTGGCATAGAAACCATCGCGCAAATAATTGTGCTCCTGGCTGCTGATTTTCTGCAACGTATCGGCGCCGACGTGATGATTCGTGATAACCAATCCGTTTGCGGAAACGAAAGACCCGCTGCCGCCGGAATTGAAGCGGACGCTCGCTTTTTGGAGATGCTCGAGCCACTGCGGCGTCGGTTCGAAATTATATTTTTCTTTTAGTTGTTTAAGCGGCGGCGCGTTGAAGAGCCACATCCCTTCATCCGCAAACGCGGACGGACAGAATGCAATGGCGAGGGCAAAGATTGAAAAAAAGAGAAGCCGCAGGCGACCGACAACGTTATGCATGGCGCATGATAAGTCGCTGGTCTGAGCGCCACAACTCCTGTCGAAATTACTTGTCGATCAAGCCGCATATTGACCCACGGCTGAATCGACCCGGCGCAGGCCATTAGGAATTTCAGTGACTTGGCTGCTTTTGCGTGTCCGGAGGAAAGCGGGGACAGTCATGGCGACGAGAAGTCCAATCGCCGCGACGGCGATCAGAATCTCAACCAGCATGAAAGCGACGCGCGTAAACTTTGTTAACGCGACACTCATTACTATTCCAGACAGCCGATCGGACGCCAGGGTTACCGAAAAGATCGACAAAGTTGCACGCGAACTCATTTCCAACCAGAGCGAATCCTGATTGCGCGAAGCGATTGACGGTTCTTGATTTATGACCAGCGCAATGTTTGGAGCCAAGACACGAAAAATCGAACGACTCGATTTCATTCTGGCAGGAGCACAAAAATCGGGGACAACGGCGTTGCATTATTTCCTGGCAAAACATCCAAACGTCACGATGGGCGACCAGCAGGAAATGCATTTCTTCGATGACGACGCGATGTTTGCCAACTCGGTTGATTACGAACAGTTACACAAACATTATCCGCGGCTTGCTCCATCAATCATCGCCGGTGACTGCACGCCAAGTTACATTTATTACGAACCAGCGGCGGAACGGATTTGGCAATACAATCCAAAAATCAAATTGCTCGTTCTCTTGCGCAATCCGGTCGAGCGCGCATTTGCGCATTGGAACATGCAAAGATTCAAGGGTCGCGAGCCGTTGGATTTCTTCGATGCTCTGAGAGAAGAAAAGACGCGTATCGCCGGTGCGCCGCCAGCCGAAGCGCGCCGTTTTGCTTATGTAGATCGAGGATTCTATACCCGGCAAATCGAGCGTCTCTTTAAATTCTTCCCGCGCGAGCAAATGAAGGTCGTGAAATTTGAAGAGTTCAAGGACAAACAGCGCGAAACGCTCGTTTCCATCTTTTCGTTTCTCGGTCTCGGGCCGGTGCGTTCAGTGCCTAGCAAAGACAGAAATGTTGTGCCGTATGAGCGCGTCATGAATTGGGAGGAAAGGATTTTCCTCTATAACCTATTCGCGGACGACATCGCGAAGCTCGAGCAAATGCTCGATTGGAATTGTTCGGACTGGAAGCTGTAGCGGCGATTGTATCAAGCGCCGAAACCGAAAACTAGGCGTTGGCCTCTACAACGATTTGTCGATCTTGCGTTTTGTTTGTTTGAATCGCGGACGTTGATTCGGGTCTGCCGCGAGCAACGCTTTTGAACGAAAGATGCGCGCACCTTCGGACAGAAAACAGGCACGCAGCTTCTTTGTAAAAAATGAAGAGCCATCGCGACCCGGATTAAAATCTAACAACAAGCGACCTGCAGGTTTCAGAAAACGTGTTCGGACGTCGTTGATGAAAAATTTCCAATCTGCGGACGCCCATTCATCCCACTCTCCGATTGGGGCGCGTTCTACTCGATGAAAACAAACCCGATGCCCGGTAATGAGATCGAATTTTTCTCCGAGGTTGGGCAGCGGAACTTGCGGATGAATCCGCGAGACCACGCGGTGGATGTTCAGGAGCGCGGTTGCGCCTCGGAAAAGCGGATCGTCATCGGTATCAAGTCCCACTCCTTGGTGTCCGAAGTATCGACAGACGTGGAGAAAATAGCCGGCGCCGCAGCCAAGATCGAGAATGCGCAGTGGCGGGGTGCGATCCAGCCAAAGATCTTGCGCGCGTTCCACATTGACGGGGATCCAGTAGGCCGCGTCTTCGTACCGGTTGATCCTGCGGGCATTTAGCCGATACGGATAATTTTCGCGCAGTCTGGTTAATTCTAAGCGATCGAGCGTCGCCAGGATCCGTCGAGAACTTACAGGATGAGTCCACCGGCAGACGTGTTCCCACAGGCTTTCGACCGCGTCGGCGGACAACAGCTTTTGGAACTTCCGCGAAACTCGCATCCGGAAACGATGCAGCTAACTGCACGACAGACAAGTAGGCTTCCGCTCAGGGACGGATGTCAACGCGGATCAGACCAGTCGAACCTTCGCGCGTCATGAAGCCGCTGGCCCAGCCGTCGACCGGATAAAAGTATTGTTCGTAACGCCAGAGCATTTCCAATTTCGCGCCGTTTTGTTTGTGCCAACGAACTCGATAGTATAAGTGCCGTTTCCACGACGGCGAATGGCCGGTCATGAAATTAAGGTCGAACGGCGTCGGCCAACTAAGAACGCTGCGCCGAAATGCGATCGAAGCATCGTCGCTCGCCGGCGGCACGGTAGCTAGATTTTCCGCTTCTGATCGCGGTGGACCGAAAGCGAAAACCTTTCCGCCTGCTGCCAGAGCAAGCTCACCATCTTTTGTTGAGCCGATGTTGGGAGTTGAACAGGTCGAGTCCGCGGCATTTAGACTTAGAGCGAGATCGTTGACGTGGAGAATGCCGCCGGTTCCGCTGCCTTCATAGGTGATTGAATTGATCCGCGCTGAAGCTGTTTCAACTGTCCCGAATCGATCGATGAACAATGAGAGCTGTCGCCCACCGAAAATCAATATCACCGAGCCCGCGATGACGCATGCGACGAGTATCACAAGCGTGATCAGAATCCTTCGCATGACGAAAGTATTTATTTGGAGCAACCGCGACGCATTTAGGAGTTTGTTGTAGCCACGGTTTTATGCGCGGTCGAGCACACTCGCGCAATCTGTCGTCCTCTCCCAGCTGTTTGTTGCTCGCGCCGCGTTAAATCCTGGCTATAGCCCAATGTAATGAGTGATTCGGCAGAGCACGTCGACAAACCAGAACCTCGCTGGCAGGTGATCCTTGCCTTGATCGCTGTCGGTTGCATTTACGCGGCGCTCCCCCCGTGGTTTACCGTCGGTCCCACCTGGCTCCTCCCAGTTTTAATCGCGGCATTATTGATTCCGACGGTAGTGACTCATAGGATGGGACGCCATTCCGTGAATCATGCGCTTGGAATCGTGATCAACGCAATCACCACGCTCGCGCTGATTGGCTCGGTCGTCTTGCTGGTTACGGCCTTACCCGCGCACAGAGAAGCGCCGCTTGTGCTCCTGCGTTCGGGCGCGGAACTCTGGCTAACGAATGTGCTCGTCTTCGCGCTTTGGTATTGGCGACTCGATGGCGGCGGACCGAACGTGCGCGACCGACGCCGTGAATTTGGCAGTCGCAGTTTTGTGTTTCCCCAAATGCAGATTGAAAAAGTCGAGCGCGGACGATTCGACGTGGAACGGTGGCGTCCCGGTTTCGTCGATTATCTCTTTATTGCCTTCACGCAGAGTTCGACCTTCGGACCAACAGACGCGCCACTGCTGTCGCGCTGGGCGAAAGTTCTCACCATGTGTCAGATTTTCATTTCGCTGAGCATTGTTGTTTTGCTCATCTCGCGCGCTGTCGGCATCCTGTAATCTTCGCGCGCTCTCAGCGCTTTGCGCAAAAACGACGGCGCAGATCACGCCGTATGAATGAGGTTGTGCCGCGCTATCTGCCGATGAGAATGAGAATTCCGGCCGCGAGCGCCAAAATCCCCATCACTATCGCCGGAATAGCGATTGTGTGGATAAGCGCACTGATTCCGATGAGGATCAGATAGATTGCCAGCAGGAGCATTCCGAGATTTTTGGTGATGTTCATATGTCTTTCTTGAGGCAAACCACTTGCATTTGCACGCTCAAAAAAGATGACTAAGCCGCGGCGATGACGCGAGCCGCTGTCGCATCGATTCGTGACGGCACGAGAATTGCATCGCGCATTCCGTGCAAAAACTTTTTGTCTGCTGGAGCAATAGTTGCCAGCGCTCCTCGCAGTTTCACGCGATCTTGTTCGACAAAATAATACGGGCAAAGACGAACACGCCCTTTCATTGTTTTTAGCTCATGCGAATTTGTGTCCCAATACTGGTGCTCAAACAACCGGCCTTTGTGAAAGCGCTGCATAATCGTCGGCGACGATTCGAAGCTCGAGAGTGCGTTGTCGATCCTGCGTTCCCATTCGGCGTGGGGAAGATCGGCGCCAAGCGCGATTCCACGGCTGCCCCAACCGAGTGGCGAAAACCCGCTTATCTTCAAAAGTAGATCTCGATCTTTCTGGCTGAACTTGGCCGCTTCGCGCCAGTCATGGATTTCCAGTCGTGGGATTACCGCGTGTTGCGGCAACGGCGTCGGATCCAGAAGCCAGGAGTAAGGGATCACTTCTTGTAATTTGATGAAGTATTTGTCGCCCAGTTCGCGTCGCCAAAACTCTCGAAGCGGCTGCATCCAAAAAAGCGCAAACCACATCTTTTCCTCGAGGTATGGTTTGATGGGCGGTGTGATGGTGATGCGGCCTTCCGCATTCGCGCGCAACGTGTTTTCGATTTTTGGAATGTTCGGTAGATCAAACAGTTCGAAAAACCGATACACAGCGCGCCCATTTTGCGGCTCGTAATTCTCGGCAGGCACGACGCGCCAATCGAATTCACGATGTCGATCCTTCAAGCGCGCCGCGATCCATTCCATCTCCGGCCGATAGGTTGCCGCTTCCTGTGAAATGACGATATCGCCGCCCTCGGGTAGCACGCTCCGAAATCCATCGAGCATTCCATCTGGGCCACCGATGACTCCGTTATCGAAGGCCGAATACGTTTGGTTCAGCCACGCAGTTAGCCCGATCCCACCGGGAACCGAATCGATTTCGGCGATGACGTAGCCATTCTCGGTGAGAATGAGATCGGGCCGAATGACGCGCGGCAGATCATCGCGAAGTTCCTTGCGCCGCGAGAATTCGATCAGCTCTTTTGGTTTGCCCGCATCGAGGTAACGCGCGATCCATTCCGGCTGTCTCCCCTTTACGCTAAGTTGATAGAGCTGATTACAGGCGCGCTGAAAAACAAAAAGCCGATGTCCAAGCTGTTCGAGATCTCCGCCAAATTTCTTCTCGATCGGAAACGCGTGCGGCGAAAGCAACCAATCCTTTTCCGCAAAGAGGCCCTTCTTCGGAAAGGCGTTGCGAATGGCGTCTAATCTGCTCTCGGCGACGGCAATCATGTCGATCTTGGTAACGTCCAACGTGCAAGCGGCCTTCGCAAGACTACGGCGACGCATGCATCCAATGTCCAACGCTCAAATATTGTAGAGCATCTCTGTGAGGCGCCATTTTCGGGGAAGGCGTCTGACACAGACGCCCTTCAATCATCTCCCAGCAGCCATCCGTTTTAGGGCAAGCTTAACGAGTTCCTCCGCCGGTTTCGCTTCGCCCTTTTCCTGCAATTCTCGTACCGCTTTATGCGCGTCGATTTGTTTGTAGCCGAGTGCTATCAACGCGAGCACTGCCTCGTTCGCCTGTTCCTGCTCGGGTGTGGGTGCGTGCACGGCACTGGCCGCCTCCCAGGCTGCCGCCACGCCCAGCTTGTCTTTCAACTCGAGAACAATTCGTTCGGCTGTCTTTTTTCCGAGACCGCTGATTTTCGAAAGCGACGCGACATCGGAGTTTACTACCGCCGCTTTGAAACTGTTAACGCTCATTCCGCTAAGAACAGCGAGGGCCAGTTTTGGACCGATGCCGCTCACGTTATTGACCAGCAATCGAAAAAGATCGCGCTCTGCCGCCGTCATGAATCCATAAAGGATTTGTGCGTCTTCCCGCACGTGCAGATGAGTCAGAATGCGAATATCCTGGCCAGCTGCCGGCAATTTGTCGTAGCTCGAAAGCGGAATAAAAACTTCGTAGCCAACTCCGCCAACATTGACAATCGCCTGCGTGGGCAACGCGCTAACCAATTTGCCGTCGAGAAATGTGATCATGTGGCTCGTTGAATCGTTAAAGCGTTGAAACGTTAACGCGATACAACCATTTAACAATTTAAGGCGTCATCAATCCGGCTTCAGCAGGAGCGTAAGTTCAACGTGCTCGCCTTTCGCGATGTTAAAACCGCGCGTTGAAAACATTCTCCAGTTCTCAGGATGGTTCGGGAAGAGTTTGGTGGCCAGCGAAGTTGGCGCAATGACAAAACGCGGGCCTGTTTGCGCCATGAAATCCGCGGCGCGCCTGGTGTTCAGTGGCGTGAGAAAACCGTTCACCCGACTGCGAAAATACCAGACCAAGCTCGGCTCAGTGAAACTGACCGCGCCAAACTCCATGGTTGGTCGCAGGTCATCTCGCGACTCTCGAAAAAGTTCGTACGCCGGAAAGAATCGTGCGACCAGTGGCGGAACGACAAGAGCGAGCCCAAGATAGGCCAAAGCCGATGCAGCCGCGCAATTCCTGATGAAGCGCATCGAGTTTTCTGTGGCCAACCTTTGTGCAAGCAAAAGTGCGAGCAGGGGAAACGCCGGCAGCGTGTAATGCGGCAATTTGGTTTTGATCAAACTGAAAATGATGAAAATGACTGCGACGCCGGCGATCAGGTAATGGTCGATGTTGTCCTGGTTTAGCCACAATTTTCTGGTCAGCCAGGGAAGTTTGATCGACCACGGAAGGAAGCTGATAAAAATCGTTACGAAATAAAAGGGCAACAACAGGAGATACATCCCGAACGAATTCGCGCCGTGGCCTTCCATCGTGACCAACGAACGGCCGAGGACGTGACGTCCAATTCCGATCGTAAAAAACTCGCCATGGGTCTGGATCAACGCTGGAACTCCCCAGATGGCGACGATTGCGAGAGTAAGCAAAACGCCGCGCGTAATTTTGAATCGCCGCGCGAGTTGCGTTCCGCGAACGAAAAACATTGTCGATCCAACCGTTAGCAGCGGAATCCATCCGATCGGTCCCTTGGCCAGAAATCCAAACGCAAGCGAGATATAGAAAACCCACCACCATCGTGTTTGTTGGTAGGGCGCGACTGCCGGGCGCGCCGACGCAAGTGGTCGATGACCTAACGGTTCTTGCAACAGTTCGTAACCGCTCCAATGCGCAGTCGTCATGAATAAGACCAGCCACATATCTGCGACACCGGCTTTCGCGTGGAGAAATGTTTGTAACGACAGTGTGAAAATAATCGCCGCCCAGCAGCCGACCCGATCCCCGCCAATGTGCGCCTGCGACGCCGAAGGCTGCCGTGGCGGCCGAAGGCGCGAACCCCAGCCGAAGATCGACAATGCGACGAGCGCCGCTGCAACTGCGGATGGAAAACGCGTCGCGAAATCGTTCTCGCCAAAAATCTTATAGCTGGCGGTCTGCATCCAGTAGGTGAGGGGAGGCTTGTCGAGGCGAACTTGATTGTTGAAGTGCGGAACAACGTAATCTCCGCGTTCGGTCATCTCGCGCGATGCTTCGGCGAAGCGTGGCTCGTCGCGATCGATCAATGGCAGACTCCAGGTGCCGGCGACGTGAAGAAGCAAGCAGCCAAAAAAAAGAAGCGCGTAATTGCGAATTGCGGATTTCAAGTGCGCGCCCAAAATAGCCTCCGGCAAATGTGACGGGAACTTATTTGTGAATCGCAAGTCAGTTTTTTATTGGCTGATCGGCATCGTGATTGCCGCGATCGCGATGGTGGCAGCGTTCCACTTCGATCACGCCATGCTAAATTTCATTGCGCAACATCAGGATCGATTGGCGAACAAGGTTATGAAGAGTGTAAGCCGCTTCGGCGATTGGCCGGAGCATTTCGCGCTCGGGCTTCTTCTCGCGGGCATCGCCTGGTGGCGCGGCAGTAAGAAATGGACGCGCATCTTCTTGGCGATGTTGATTGCCTTGGCAATTGCTGGGCTGGCCGGACGCGTCATCAAGATTTCAACCGGCCGCGCGCGCCCTTCAGTGAAAACAGAAGAAGTTTGGGAGGGGCCGCGCTTCAGTTCAAAATTTCATGCGTTTCCCTCGGGTCACGTTGCGGCGTCCACCGCGTTTTTCGCCGTCTTATTCTTC
>Ga0193750_1000339_pt1 | contig 12938 bp, 13 predicted proteins | sample L1c1metaG_FD_160569 | JGI IMG/M metagenome (GOLD analysis project Ga0193750, IMG submission 160569) | Soil microbial communities from a riparian zone of the East river system, Colorado, United States - L1c1 | ecosystem: Environmental > Terrestrial > Soil > Riparian zone | place: USA: East River...
AGCGCCGCTCAGCCAAAAAATCCACGGATGCGAAACGCGCGAGGTTTCGAAGAACATGATGCCGGAGGCAATTCCACAAAGCATCCCGGCAATAGAAATCGCGTTTGGCCTTATGCCGCGGCGCGCCAGCCAGCGCGCGATCCGCTCTGAAATTTTCCAACCACGCGACGCGAGCGGCCGTCGATCCCCGATTTGATAGGAGTCCATCAACGTCCGAGCAGGTACATTCCTCCAATCAGCAGGGCGAAACCAATGAAATGCGGCGCGCGAATCGGTGTGCCATAAGCGAACCAGGCGATGACCGCGGCGAAAATAAAGGTGCTGGCGTAAATCGGGTAGAGCACCGTTAATGCGCCGCCGCGCTTAAACGCGGCCACGAAAAGCACCATTACCGCGACGTAGCAAACTACCCCAGCGAGAAGGCGCGCGTTGATCATGTAACTGGCGAACGTGCTGTGTGTTTTTTCCGCGCCGGATTTGTAGAAGAACTGACCAAGCGCGCCGAGAAAGGCAGCGATAATGAAGAGCAGGATGGCGAGAGGTGACGTTCTCACGGAGTCATGCGAGCGTAAGCGATTCCTCAAGTCGAGCCCAAACGCATCGTCGATCTTGACTGATCACTTATCACCATTCACTTACTTGTCGTGCCCGTGGTCCCAGGAAGGACGAAGGCAGATCACTCGAATTAGGCGCGGTTAGCTCAGTGGTAGAGCACTACCTTGACACGGTAGGGGTCACAGGTTCGAACCCTGTATCGCGCACCATCTCTTCTCCTGCAGTACAGCGACCTTCGCATTTTCATCAAAACAAACGCTTCGATTGTAACACCTTTCTGCCAGACGGGCTGATCCAAGTGCACCTGCGAAACATCGACGGCGCCGTTTTCTACGTCTTCGACCTCGAATCCAGTAACTGACTCATCTTGCGCCGGGGACGTGCATTCACTCCATCCCGATATCGATCCGACCTCGAGCACAAGATTAGGGTCGAGTCTGACAATAAGCGGTGCGCGTCAGGGATGGAGACGGCTTTAAGTCAATCCAGAAAGATAAATATATGAATACATTAATAACATGGAATCAGCTTAGAGAGATGGAAGAGGCGAAACAAAATCACTTCAATCGTTTCTTGGGCGGATTTCCGAACAGAATAGGCACGGGCGAGACCCACAGCCTGACGGTCGCAGATTGGTCACCAGAGGTTGATATTAGTCAGGATAATCACGAGTACCTGCTCAAGGCTGACTTGCCTGAGATGAAGAAGGATGACGTTAGGGTAACCGTTGAAGATGGCATCCTTTGCGTTTCCGGGGAACGTAAAAGCGAGAAGGAAGATCAGAAAAGAAAATTCCATCGCATCGAGCGATCCGTTGGCAACTTCAGACGCAGCTTCACCCTGCCGGAAGATGCCGATAGCACAAAGGTGACGGCGGAGTTCCGCGACGGCGTGCTGAAAGTTCACCTCCCCACAACGACGAGAGCAAGATCAAAAGCTCTCGAAATTAAAGTGGCGTAATGCACTAACACTGACGGCGAGCGTGCGGAAAGTTTCGTGCGCTAGCCTCGGTGGATGGAATAGGCTTAAGTTCGTCGCCGCTTCGCAGTAATTAATAGAACAGCATGAAACCCGCGGCGGCTAATCCTTGTCTTGTTATGGGAGGAGTAGGGCGGATTAGCCTGCAGAGCTCTGCCAAGCTTCTTGACCAACTTCGCGTTAGAATCGACTTGGCGGAACTACTGGAGCCGCTAGCCGTTAAACCGAGCGTCGCAGCTTCGGTAGCGATTCGCGAAATTGCGTGGGGGAGCGACCGACAATTCGCCGAAACGCGCGATTGAAGTTCGTCATCGATTGAAAGCCGCTGGCGAAAGCAGCTTCGCTAATTCTTGAGTTGGGATTGAGCAAAAGCGTCTTCGATTTCTCTACTCGGACTCTCGAGAGGTAGTCGGTGAAATTCATCCCCGTGGCTTTCTTGAACATTTTGCAAAAGTAATGCCGGCTGATATTAGCCGCCTGGGCTACGCGCCCGAGGGAGAGCGGCTCCGCCTGATGTTTCTCGATGAATTGTCGTGCTCGCGCCATGTTGGCGGACTCATCTTTTTCGCGCCGGACCACCAGTTGATTTGACAGAATGGAAAGATGTTGCGCGAAAATATTCAGGAGCCGCAACATTGCCCTATACCGGTCTGGCGATAAAACGCACGACCGAAAATAAGCCCGCTCCAGTTGCTTCCAATCCGCCTTGTAGCCCCACGCGCGGAGTTGCCGGGTAATGCTGGCGAAGTGTTTCTTGGTCGGATTCTTGAGCATCACTTCGCCCGTCTCGAGAAAACCAAGAATGTGGTCACCTATGTACACCGGCACTGCACTTTCGGAGAGGCCCGCAAACCAGGTCACTGTCCGCCTTGTCGAATCCGGTTCTCGAGATGCATCGGTCTGGGCCTTCAGGCAGGCAGAGCGCGCCTTGTTAAAGCGAGCCAGAATTGAGGCGAATGAGTCATCGTGATCTTCTTTTCCATGATGCGACGGCGACCACGAATCGGACCCCCGAATATTCAGCGGCAAACCCATGGCTGCACTGAAAGCGCCTTCGTAATCTTTGAAAATCTGCGAGCGCGAAAGATAGCGTATGACCTCCTGGTCAGAGGATCGGGACGCACTTCCTTTGCTCATTAGGCTTTGCGCAGCGCTTTGCCTGACTACGCGTGCGGGGCGCGTCATCGCGGGTTCTAAGATGCGAACCCTCTCAGCGACAGTTGTCCTAAAGGAAGGCCTTGCGTGATATATGCGTTGCCGAACGTCTGCTGCTTCACATCGCTTGTCTGATTTGCGCGTGAAGCGCGAAGCCGTCGAAAAAGCGCAGCTCGACCTTTTGAGCCTATATGTCGCTTGAAATAGATTGCGCTCCTTTGCGTAACTGTTGATTCCATTTCGTTTGCTAAGGTGCCCAAGCCACAATCTACGCCTGCAAATGCAATCACCTAATAATATTGAGTCTAAACTCTTTAGCTTTGAGTTGATGAAACACCAGCGCGAGCCCTGTCTTCTCCATACACCACAGTTTTATTGAGCGATTCCTACTCCACTGGAGGCTTGTAGTTCTGAAGGCAAAGTCGCCTCCCCAACTGGGCTACTTTCGGCCAGAGTCCAGGCGACTCGCCCTTCATTCTCTTGCTGCGCCGACCGAATCTTATCTGGGGAAGCGCGGCGCAGACCCCGGACAAGTCTTAGCTTCGACAGCATCCAGATGATCCACTTGGTGGGATCCATCTGCCATGGCTTGACCCCATTGCGATAGTCATACTGAAACTCGTGGTGATAGTTGTGATAACCTTCGCCGAAAGTGAAGAGGGCGAGCAAGAAAGAGTCACGCGCGCTGCATTTGGTTGAATACGGCTGTCGCCCGATGGTGTGACACGCGCTGTTAATTAAAAAGGTGCAGTGTTGCAGAACTACAATTCGCGCCACTCCCGCAATCAGAAAGGCGCCGACTGCTCCGCGCCATCCATTCCAGAGAAGACCGAGTGACGCCGGTAGGGCGAAGCTAACGAGAACTGCGATCCACTGCACGTATCGGTCCTGCCAGCAGACAAGTTTGTCTTTCTGGAGATCGGCTACGTTGTCGTATGGTTCATCGTTTTGTAGCTTGAAAAGGAGCCATCCGATGTGCGCGTAGAAGAAACCTTTCGAAATACAGTAGGGATCCTCGTCATGATCCACATGCTTGTGATGGCGCCGATGTTCGCTTGCCCACATCAAAACCGAGTTCTCGAAAGCCCCGGCGCCAAAGATAAGAACGAAAAGCCGAATTGGCCAGCTTGCTTGGAAGGTAATGTGCGAGAAAAGCCGGTGATAACCTAACGTGACGCTAAATCCGATAGCGCTCAGCATCACGAAGAATAGAACCACTTGAAACCAATCAAGCCCGAAAAACCAAAGGTAAAGCGGAAGACCGGTCAACGTAAGAATTGCGGTCCCGATAAGAAAGGAACTGGTTAACCAGTTGATGCGATCGAGTGGCAACCGGAAAAACAATCGCATGGGCAATTTCGCCAAGTTGCGGGGCGGAGAGGAATTTCTTTTCGCCGGTCTGTGGTGCAGGGCGAAAAGAGCGCCATTTTGTACGATGGTTGGTTCCATTGTTGCGACCGCGCCAGGTGTTAGCCGGCTTTCTTAGCTGCGACACGCGGTTCTTCTTCGCGGGCTTGAGGAACCGAATCATCTACTTTGAAACGCAGCGCAAAGTTGGCACCTTTTCCTATGCCATCGCTTTCTACTTCTAGAGTGCCGGAGTGCGCCGCTGTTAGAGTGTGTGCAATTGAAAGTCCAAGTCCGAGGCCACCGAAGCGCGGATGAATCGAGGAATCTCCTTGTTCGAAAGGCGAAAATATTCGCCCCAAGGCGTCCGCAGAAATCCCGATCCCGGTATCGCTTATTTCGATGGCTAGTTTGCCGCTGTCGTTGCGGGTGACGATCAAAATCCTGCCGCCTATTGGTGTGAACTTCAGCGCATTCCCGATGAGATTCGACAGAATTTGTTCCAGCTTGTCCGCATCGGCCCGGATATGGTGACACTGAGCTTCCAGCTGAAGGTAAATTCCGACCTTCGTTAACTTCTGCCAGCTCTCCAGATTCTTGAGCGCCAGACGAATCACCTCGTGCGCGTCGGTCCTCTCAAGCTTCAGCCGCAGAGCTCCCTTCGCCAGGTGGGTTAGATCGAGCAGCTCGCTAATCAATCGCACCATGGCTTGAAGGTTGCGACGAATAATGCCCACGGCGGACCGATCGAACTGCGGCGGCACCTCGGTTTTATCAAGTTGCTCGGTGGCATCGTGACCGAGTTCAAGCAAATCGGCGGCGCAAGAAATGGCCGTGAGCGGAGTTCGCAGCTCGTGGGATAAAACGGCCAGCAAGTTGTCTTTGCTGTTGTTGGCAAGCTCGAGCGCAGCAACGCGGCCGTGAGACGCCGCGTCGACGACCAAGCGCGCGCTGATATCGCGGATATTGCATTGGATCACTTTATCGGACCCGACGAAGTAAACGTTACTGATAAATTCGACGTGAATTTCCTTACCTGCTTTGCCGCGCAGCGGGAGGTTTTCGTAGCGAATATACTCATTCCTTTGCAGCGTCTCGAAAGCGGTTTGATTCGCTGCAATGTCTTTAAACAGACCAATCTCCCAGAGTCGCTGGCCGATCATGTTTTCGAAGGGATAGTCGAGCAGATCGAGCAGAAAGGGATTTACATCGATTATCTTGCCGGTATTCGCGTCAAGTATCAGAATGCCGTCCTGCGCAGTTTCGAATAGCCGCCGATAGCGAAGCTCTGATGCTTCCAAGCTAAGCTTCAGAGAACTTTCTCTGTCGCCACTCGACGATCGTTTCGCTGAGCTGGCCCGTTCGGTTGATTTCATGGGTTTAGACTCGCGCTCATGCTGATAGTGGTATTGAGCAAACGAGCGACCGGGCATTTGGTCTTTGCCGCGAGCGCCGCCTTCATAAACTGCGCTTGAGAAACAAGCGGCACATTCGCGCGTACATCGAGCTGGATACGCGTCAGCGTCCAGCCTAGGGCTAAACCTTCCAAAGTTGCGGTGGCGATAGTTTCGATGCGCTGCGGATGGAAACCGGAAAGGCCGAGCTCATTAGACAGGGACATGGAAAAACAACCTCCCAGGGATGCGGCGATCAATTCGTCCGGGTTGGTCCCGATGCCTTGCAGGAAGCGCGTGCGAAACGAATATTGCGTGTTATTTAGCACGCCACTTTCTGTAGTTAATGTGCCCGCGCCCTGTCGTAGGGTTCCATTCCAAATAACTGAAGCTTTGCGATCCATGATAGAGAACGGCCGCAACTCCCCAGAAGTGCCCTGAGCCGCCTCTCTTCATACGATTTGCCAGGAAATCGGCTAATACCTTGTTGCGTTGACGGTAATAGCCTGTTGCTATAGAGGTGCGGAAGGCCAACCGCGATTACATTGCCGCGAAGACTCCCACGAGCTTTCGATTTCCGCAGCCTAGCGCGGTTATCCTCTGATTAAATTGCCATGGAGCTTCGTCACCTGCGCTATTTCGTTGCAGTGGCGGAGGCTCTCAGCTTTACCAGGGGTGCGGAAAAATTACACCTCGCACAGCCTTCGCTCACGCGGCAGATCAAGGATTTAGAGGAAGAGATTGGTGTCCGTCTTCTCGATCGGACCACGCAGCAAGTAAAACTGACCCCGGAAGGACAATCATTCCTGGTCGATGCGAAACGGGTCCTCGACCTCAGCGAGGAGATTGTTGAGTCCGTGCGGCACTTCAGTCGCGACGAATTGGCCGCTCTCAATATCGGTTATGTCGCAAACTTGTTCTACGACCTCCTCCCGGTCACGCTAGCATCATTCCAAAGATCATTCCCGACGATCCCAATCAATCTTTTCGACATGACGTGTGGCGATCAATTTCGCGCGCTGCAAGAAGGCAAGATCGACTTGGGGTTCGTTGGATTGCATGAGCCCATCGAAGAGCGTGGATTACAGTTTCGGCCAATCGCGTCCTACGAAACGGTTGTGGCTGTCGCCAAAAACGATCCTCTGGCGAAAAAATCGCTCATCAAGCTGAAGGAACTCAAACCGATGTTTTTTATCGGGATGTCAGAGGCTAGTTATCCAGGTTATCGCCGCTGGCTCACGGAGACGTGCCGGAAAGTAGGCTTCAGCCCAAAAGTCCTTCAAGATGCCGATATCGAACGCACCCTGATCCAATCAGTCGCGGCCGGCTTGGGTGTGGCATTGTTACCCGATCAGGTAAAGAAGCTTCCTCACGATAGCGTCGTCTTCCGCGAACTAAGTCCGGGGGTGAAGACCGAATCATGCATCGCCTGGAAGACGGACAATCCTTCGGTCGCCTTGAAAGCGTATGTTAATATCGTGAGCGATCGCGGCGTTCGGATGCGCTGAGTAAATAAAGAGGGATCTAGCTAGGATGAATCGGTGATCACCGCTTAGGCTACCAGCACGCTCCGCGGATCCGCACTATCGCGACGCTGGATTTCCTCCATCACGTCCTCGGCGATGACTTCAAGCAGACGTTTTTCGCGTTCGCTCATGCGGCGTGGTTTGAGATCGAGGATGCAGAGCGAGCCAATTGGAAGGTTGTTGCTGCGGAGCGGAACGCCGGCGTAAAAACGAAGGCCGCGCTCTCTTAATAAGGGATTGTTTGCAAATCTTGGGTCGCGTGAAAGGTCTTCGACCACAAGTATCTCGTCGTTTGCGATCACATGACCGCACACCGAAAGGTCACGCGACGTCTGCTGCGCTTCGGCGATTTCCTCCGGCAGCCCGATTTGCGACTTAAACCACTGGTGATCGCGATCGATGAGCGTGATAAGCGCAATCGGCACCTCAAAAATGCGCGCCAGCCTTTTCGTGATGCGGTCGAAAACTTCTTCACGCCTGCCATCCGCCAGATGCAAACGAGCCAGCTCTTCGAGGCGCTTTTCCTCGTTATCCGGAATCGCTCCTGGAATCATCTCATCGGTAATCGAAACGGAAAACTTCGCCAGCTGGACCACTGCTTCGGCGAGCGACAGCACCACTTCGTCCGCGCCGGAAGACCGGAGTCGTTCTCCCGCGCCCGCCATGTTTTCGGTAGCGCCCCAGATTCCGACCACGATCTTCACATGTGGCAACTGAGTGCGAAGTTTGGCGCTGAGTAGCGCGCATGGATCAGAGTGGAGGGTGTAACAACCGAAATGCAAATCGCTTCTGGATCCGATTTCGCCGCCATTTCGACGAGCTCGCCACTGCTGAGGACCGCCGAGGCATTCTCAGCAACGAAATCTTGTTGTCGCAGTAGCTGCACGAGCATTTCTCCCGCAAGTTCATCGCGGAAGGCCCGAGCCGGGACGCAGAGTACGCGGCATGTGGGAAGGGAAAGCGGGAACGGACTGTGTGCGGCCACCGTCTTGTCCGCTTCCAGCTGCGACTTTGATGGTGGGACCGAGCCGAAATCTTCGATCAGATCGTGGATGTGACGATGAATCGCAGAATGGTGTTCGGCGTCCAGCTCGTCGCGTTGCGCGTCCATTTCCGCGAGCGTGATCGTTGGGATTAGGACAGAATCATAAAGAGAAGTGAGTGAATTTGTTTTCACGTACGCTTCCGCGAGGTCGTTCGCTTCATCCAAACCGAACGCGAGCAGTCGGTGATAACATTCCTCGTGCGGAGCGAGGGCTTGCTCTTCGCTGAGGAGCACGCTCAAGAATTGCAACTTCGGCACGTGCCGGCCCATCACGGCAACACACACGGTCAACGGGGTGGCGAGGACAAGACCGATTGGTCCCCAAAGCCACGTCCAGAAAACCGCTGCGATGATCAGCGCGATGGACGAGACGCCGGTGCTGGATCCGTAGAGCCACGGCTCGAGCGCGTTGAAGTTAATCAATTCGAGCACGACGAAAAGACCGAGCGTCAGAAGCGGACTGAGCCAGCTCGTGGAAACTGCAAACGAAATCAGCACAGGAACCGCAGCCGCGATCCATACTCCCACGTACGGCACGAATCGCATGATCGCCGCGAAAGCGCCCCAGAGCGCAGCGTTCGGCACGCCGATGAAGTAGAGTCGGATCGCAATACATAAGCCAAAACCCACGTTCACGAGAAGCAGCATCGTAAGGTAACGGGCGACGCGGCTCCCGGCGTCGTCCATCGCCCGCGTGGTCGCGCTGATCCGGCCTTGTCCGATCAGGCGAATCATTCGGCCGCGCAGGTCTTCGCGCTTCAAGAGCATGAAGATGACGAGGACAAAAACGAGGCCGGCCGTTCCGAGCGGTCCGAGCAACCCGGTCGCGGTGGTTTGCAGGATTTGCGGAAGACGGCTTTGCGATTCGACGATCCGAACCGGCATCGGCGGTTGAGCTGCAGGCACGTTGCGAGAGCGCGCGGCCGTAGTGGCTTTTGTTTCCGGCACCGGACCGGTCGCATTCGCCGGCGGCTCCAACGAGTCCGGTGATTGTTTTTGCAGCTCGGAAACGCTGTGCGAAAAGCGGCCAAACGCGCCGCCGGTGGGAAGTCGGATCGCGTTCAATCTGTTGTCGATGTTCGTCTGGTAATCGGGAAGCTTCGCTGCGAGGTCGACCAGTTGACGTGTTAACAACCAACCGGCTCCGCCGACGACGCTGAAGAGCACCGCCACGACGATCAGGACAGCCGCAATCCGTCCGATCCAGCATTCAATGTAGCCGACCAGCGGTGCAAGCAGGAAGGTCAGCATCGCCGCGAGCGCGAGCGGAATAAGCAGTTGGCGGCCGACGTAAAGAAGCGTGACGACGAACGCCGCCAGCAAAATCATCCAGATCCCTACCAGCGCGGCGCTAGAGGCATTCTTCGTCGCTCGCATGGCATGTTATGCGTCGTTCACCGTGCGGCTTCTAGCAAATGCCCCGCGGTAGCCCGTGCACCGCAGCTCAGTTCGTCTAGGGCAAGAAAATGTCTTCGGATCCCGGAGCGATCCAGACGGAGGAAAGTGACAGATGTACAACCACACCGACTTGTAGACGATACCAGTGATGCACTGCGCGTTTACGAGTCGTGAAGTATATCTAGCCTTGAGCTAAAACAGGCCGAGCACTTTGAGGACGATAATGATAACGACAATGACTCCGATGATGTAGAAGATGTTTCTGTTCACGGGTCGTGCATAACACGTCGCTATCGCAGGCGGCAAGCAAGATTCTTTTTCTCCATGCTCAGCGGTGCCTGGCGTCATCATGAATGATCTGTGGTAGGACTAAGAACTACGTTTCTGCCATTTTCGCTCCCCGTACGTGGGGCCGGCGCGATTAAATCAGCGCCCTCCGCCTCCAGATTGAAATTAAAGAAAGCAAAACGCCTGGTGGCGAGAGTACCTCGACTCACCAGGCGTTAATTTTTCTAAGCTTGGACGTTATGCGCCAAGCAAGTGTGTTCCGGACTTCTTAGTCGCGGTCTGTGACAATGACTTTATCAACCAGCATGTCGTCCCCACTTTTGAGGTAGTGAACGCGAACCTTCGAATCTTTTCTGATTTTCGAAGGCTCAATTACCCGTCCGTCCGCGGTCTGATAAGTGACCGTCTTGCTGAACTTGTAGTGCGCAGGTTCGCCGGCCTCGGTCTTCAGCACTATTGTCTGGCCCGGAGTGAAGTCGGTCACGGTGCCGAGACTTTCGGTCGTGGTGGTCGTGGTTTCAGTTCCAGCGCTTCCCGTCGCCACGGTGGTGGAAGACGAGGAGGATGTTTGTCCGTAAGCCACTAAACCCATGAGGGCGGTAGCAAACGTGACACTAAGGAATAATTTAATCATACTAACTTTCTAGCTTACCAAGTTGCTGCAGAGATCACAGCTAAAGGCCATCAGGTTCGTGCTTCCCAAGGAATTGGGCAAACCAAATAGGTAAATGGATGCGGCAGTTGCGTAGTATAGCCCAATAAGAGCTGTCGCGCAACTCCCACAATTCCTAGTACCTAAATCGATCCCACGGCCAATTGTATTTTGCCTATTCAGTTGCGAACCGCCCTCAACGCGGACCTGACGGAAGCGAAGAAGCGATTTATTTCATCAATTCTTGGACGAATAATCCAACATTGCGGTGCAGGGAGCTTTCATTGCGAGCAAGATCAATCTATACGCTGCCACTTGGCCAGCGATTCGATGCGCAAGCCGCGCAGTGAAGTTCAAAAATAATTCTCTGCCAGGAATTCGTGAACGTGTGCGATAGTGCCGTATGTTCGCTGCGCGATTGATAGTCACCGAAACCGGTGAAGCGCTCGTCAACCCGAGTTTGCTTCGGGAGAGTTACTTTTCTTTAAATCTGAGCACGACAAAACCGACGCCGAAGCGGTGCAAGACTGGGAGAGCGAAGGCGGCGCTTCTACTCATTTACACGAAGAAGCTTTTGCCGAGGCCCTCACGCCGTTGACCTCAAAAAGAAAGAGCCCATGAAAACACAAGTAGGAATGTGGATTGACCACCGGGAGGCGAACATCGTTTTCCTCTCGCCCGCCGGGGAAAGGACACGGCAGATCAAATCAAATGTCGAAAAGCAGCTTCGGCGCTCGGGTGACTCACCATCGCGCGAACGCTATGAAACGCAGATGGTACCGGTCTCTGACCAACGCGATCGAGGATATATGGGCCACTTGGCTAACTACTACGAAGAGGTTTTTCTCGCCGCTCACGGTGCTGATACCGTCTTTATCTTCGGTCCCGGAGAAGCGAAAGGGGAGCTACGCAAACAATTCCAGAAGCGACATTTTAGCGAAAGGATAGTGGGCTTTGAGCCCGCCGACAAGATGACACCGCGGCAAGTCTCGGAGAAAGTACGAAACTTTTATCGAACTACACCTGCCATTCTCCTGAGGAACGGCGATTGAATTCGGGGCCAAAACGTTTGAGCGAAATCAGCTGCTAGCCAGGTAACTCCTTTGTGCATCTCATAACATTACGCGAGATACTCCGCGATGCCGACGTCGCCCACGCCGTTTCTTCAGTCGTGCGTGAACATAGCCTGTCCGAGGAGCAGACCGAACAAGCTTTGATTCCCCTACATGTTCCCCGCCCTGCGAACGTGGCCCGAATCAGCCTCTCATTAGGCCGTTAGCTGCTCACAGGAGGCGAGCTCCGAAATCGCCTTTTGTTCCGCCGCTTTTATAAACTGGAACCGTAAAGGTTCGGGATATCCTACAGACTGGCAATGCTACGGCGACGGCGGAATTGTTTAAGAATTGATTGCTTGCAGATTGGAGCAAGGTGGGACGCCGGGCTTCATGAAGAGAAAAGCACCGCTTAGAACAATTTTGGGACAAAGTGAAATTCCTAGCGGGGAGTGGACCATTTCTCGACTATCCGCAAAACAGGCTCAGGCAATTTCGCCGGCACTGCGACCACAGAGGGTAAACAGCCGCCCATTTCGCATTTACGAAACCGACTACGAACGCTAAAGCGCTATTTGCAGGCCTTATTAACTAAGAGTGAGATCGAACTAAAACCTAGCCAATGCAGGATCCAATAAGTCCAGTCCAGGCGAAGGCCGCCCAACCAAAAGAGGAAACAAACCAGCGCGCTCGCGGTTAGGGAAAAGCACCAAATGCAGTTCACCAATTCTCGCGCTGAACCGCGTCCACCCGGCATCGCGTTACGAAAACGCTCAAAAATAGCCAGCGGTCCGCGCTCTTTTGTTACGAGGTGGCTCAACCGAAAGGTGGCTAACGATCCCAAGGCTAGAACGAACCAGTTCACCCGGAATCAAAGCTCACCCGGCCTAGGTGCAACCGCGCAACAAAAAGATAATAAGCAGAATTGGAATCGGAATCCCGAGTAACCAAAGTAAAATATATCCGGCAGCACCCGCTTCTTTAATTTTATCTTCTAAATGCATTTTCCCTCTCCTTGCCCTAAAAAACGCGCGCGAGGGAAAAAGTGCGCGTAATTTTTTGCGGAATTTGCAGTGCTGCATTCATTCGCGAGCTCAAGCGCGATTTATTGATGGCTGCCATCGATCTATGCCTCACGCGACTCCACGAAAATCTTTGCGCCGTAAGAACGCTGATCTGCATGGGAGCGCTCCCGACAAATCTGAGGTCGCCCTGATCCTTGTGGACGTAATTAACGATCTCGATTTCCCCGAGGCGAAACAATTGGCCCGTTTCATTCCAGCCCTGGCTGACAGCATTGCACGATTGAAGAGACGAGCCAAAGCGGCCGGAGTTCCCGTGATTTATGTGAACGATAATTTCGGGCGATGGCGCTCCGATTTTCGTGCCTTGATCGAGCATTGCCGCAAAGGAAAGAGTCGCTCGCTCATCGAAAAGCTTTATCCGGAGGGGGACGATTATTTTGTATTGAAGCCGAAGCATTCCGGATTTTTCTCCAGCACGTTGGAAACTCTGTTGCGATATCTTCGGGTCCGGCGGCTGATCATT
>Ga0193750_1000340_pt1 | contig 12925 bp, 7 predicted proteins | sample L1c1metaG_FD_160569 | JGI IMG/M metagenome (GOLD analysis project Ga0193750, IMG submission 160569) | Soil microbial communities from a riparian zone of the East river system, Colorado, United States - L1c1 | ecosystem: Environmental > Terrestrial > Soil > Riparian zone | place: USA: East River...
CTTCGAAGTCCGCGCCGGTGCTGGCGCGGTCGGCGGGAATCTCGGCGGATTTTCGCCAGCCGCCGTCGGCGTATTCTTCGAAATCCTCGCCTGGTTTTACCAACAAATTCCGGTAAGCGGGGTTGATCCCGATCGTTTTTTCCGGCGGGGGTGTATCGGCAGAAAAGGCAGTTTCCACCCATGCCGTTAAAGTTAGGGCCAGGGCGGCAAGCAGCGTCATCTTCATGTGGATAGCCTTGATGATTGCTCCCGGAAAACAAGCCTTACGGTTCGGCAAGTACAGTCGCTACTAGCGCGCGGTTACGAGTTCAGTCTGGGTGAAAATCGCGAAAAGTCCGAGCCGGAGCAGCCGACACGGCTGCCGCTACAGTTTCGGTGCGAGGTCGGCGACCGCCTTCGGTCCGAACCGCCTTTGCTTAAGCTACGCCGAGCCAAGGACTGCGCCGTGGTTGGAAGATGATCAGCTATTTTGGGGCAAGGGAATTAACGATTTTTTCGAAACGCGGATCGCCGCGGAGCGGGTCGTACCAGGGCAGCAGTTTCAGTCGGCCATAAGTGATGAAGCCCGGTAGTTGCGCCGCTTTGGCAAGATTTTGCAAGGCGAGATCTTTCTCGCCCACCCATGCGGCGATGATCCCCGAATAGTGGATCATGTCTGCTCCGTTTAACGCATCCTTTTCGAGTGGCACCAGCTCGACCGCGCGCCGGCTCTCGCGCAGCGCTTCTTCCTTTCGACCTAAACCGGCATCTATCAGCGCAAGAACGCAAACTGTGGGGCCAAAATCCGACTGCTCCTGCACCATCTTTTCCTGCGCAGATCGAATCGCTTCGAACGCGGCGCGTGCTTTGTTTTCGTCTTTCATCATGCGCGCGAGCAGTCCGCGGCCGAAGGCGGGAGTCAACTGCGTTTGGTTATCGCCAAATTGCCCGTCACCCAACGCCGTAAGAGCCAATTCGGCCGAAGCTGCATCGCGCTCCCCCAAGGCACAAATAAACCACAAATCGGCGACACTTTTCACCGCTTCCGGTTGTTTGGCGCGAAGTTCATCAATCGCTTGATGTAAAGGCCGAGTGTCAGCTTTCCAATCCAGAAAAGCGAGGCCACGCGCTGCATTCGTCTCAGGATCATCCGGTTTGATCGATAATGCGCGATCCAACGTGGCGATGTATTCGGGATAGCGGCGCAAGAGATTATAGCTGATGGAGAGCTGCTGAAGGGTGAAGAAATTCCGCGGATCCAATTCTGCGGCGCGTTGCAAATTGCGCACTCCATCTTCGTGTGCACCCCGGCGACGCGCGATAAAACCAGTCAGCTCGAAGATCCGCGACGAATTGGGCGTCGTGCTGCGTGCGACTTCCAGCTCAGCGAGTGCGCGATCATAATCGCGATAGGCCGAGTAGTAATGATTGGCGCGTGCGAGATGTGTTTCGCCGGCATTCGGCTGTAGCTGCGACAACGCTTGCAGGGCTTTTTCGGCTAAAGCGAGCCGCTGAGGAGTGTGGTCAATCGCGAGCGTATAGAATGTATCGTGGGCTTGCACCAGCTGGTATTGCGCGGCGAAGAACGAGGGATCGCGCGCGAGCGCCTGATTTAGTAAATCGATCCCCTGCCGCAGATTCTGCGCGCGAATCGCGCTGAAGCCGGTGTTGAGGATGAGATCTTTCGCTCGACTATAGAGTTCAAAGGCAGCGACATCTGTGGTCGGGCGCTGCTCGATCGCACTCTTCTCCGCCGGCGAGAGCTTGGCTTGCAACTGATCGGCAATCGCTTTCGCGATCTCGCTCTGAATGGCGAAGACATCGGCCAGATCGCGATCGTAAGTTTGCGCCCAAAGATGCGCATCGTTGCGCGCGTCGATCAACTGCGCGTTCACCCGCACGCGATTGGCAACTTTTTGTACGCTGCCTTCGACTAAATGCGCGACCCCGAGCTGTTGCGCGATCTCGCGCAGGTTGCGCGCGGCTCCAGTCTTGTACTGCATCACCGAAGTGCGACTGATTACTCTCAGGTCGGCGATCTTGGCCAGATCAGTCAAAATTTCGTCCTGCACCCCATCGGTAAAAAAAGCGTTCGCCTTTTCTTCGCTGAGATTTTCGAAAGGCAGAACGGCGATGCTCTTTTCGGGCACGCCCGCAAGAGCAGGCGCGGCACTCGACACCGCAGCAGGACTGACAACAGGTGCTTGCGATGGCGCAGCGGCAGCAGCGACCGGCGCCGAACGCCGCGAAAGGAAATATCCACCCAGAGTAAGTGCGGCCACGATTATGATGGCAGCAGCGATGATCCAGCTTCGATTTCGAGTGGGCTTGTCAGCTGCGACCGGTACCGCCGCTGCTGCTTTATGCCGCGCCTGGAGAAACTTCTGTGGCACCTCAGGATTACCCAGTTCCTCTGTGTAAAGGTTCACGACCGAAACACGTGAACCGTGTTTCACCTCCGCCTCACCCAGATCGTGCAGATGCTTTTTCCAGTGACCGAGCTGTTCCAAGTCTTCGGCGACGTGCCTGGAAAGCAGGATGTGTTCGGCATCGCCACAATCCATCACCCGCTGGGCAATGTTGATTCCGGCGCCGGCGATGTTGGCACGTCCACTCACGTCCACCACCCCGCTCACCGGGCCGCTGTGCACGCCCATACGCAGCTTGAGCTCGGAATGCTCCCTGGCCGCACGGCTGATCTCAAGGGCGCATTCCACCGGCGCTTCCGGTGCGTTGTAAAAAACCAGCGCCATCCCGTCGCCGGTTGGAATTGTAATCAGCCGATGGCTCGCTTCCGCCTTACGGAACTGTTCGGTGCCACGGACAATCTCGTTCAGTAGCTCGAGGGAGCGGCGCTGCTGATCAATCAGCAACTTGGAGTAGCCGACTATGTCGATGAAGAGAACATAGGCGATCTCTAGCTCGATCTCCTTCTTAACCTCCGTGGGCACGGCGACGAATTCTACTCGGTTGCGAGCGAAGGCTCTACTTCAATTTTTCGGCGCTAAGGACGCTACAATCTTTTGGAAGCGCGAATCGTCACGGAGTGGATCCCAGTAGGGATGAAGCTTCAACTCGCCGTAGTTTATAAAACTAGGGTTCTGGGTCGCGAAGTTCAATTGTTCCAAGGCGAGATCTTTTTCGCCCGCCCATGCACACGTAATAGCGAAGAATTCGATCATGTGGGCGCCATTAAGGGAATCTTTCGTGATTGGCAGAAGCTCGATGGCGCGCCGGCCTTCGCGCAACGCATCTTCTTTGTGTCCGAGGGCGGCGTCGATCAAGCCGAGGACACAAAGAGCCGGAGCATAATCAGGCTGCTCGCGAACCAATTGTTCCTGTTTCGTGCGCGCTTCAGAAAACGCGGCGTTAGCTGCGATGCCGTCGCCTTGGGCACGGGCGACCAGCCCGCGAGCGAAAGCGGGACTCAGGCTAATGTTATCGATGGTGATGGGATTATTGCCCAGCGCGGCCAATGCTCGGCTGGCAGTTCCAAAGTCGTGCTCACATAAAGCAAGAGTCAGCCAGGTGTCGGCGAGCGTCGGTGCGATGGCAGGATTCTCGGCTAGAACCGTGTCGATGACGGTGTGCAACGGCCGAGTGTCAGCCCGCCAGTCCAGCTCCACCAATGCGCGCGCAACCTTGGTATCAACATCGTGCGGCACGATTGCGTGCGCACGATCTAAAACCGCCGCCATATCGGCGAACTGGCGCAGTTGCCGATAACTGAGGGAAATCTGCTGAAGCGTGTAAAAATTGCGCGGATCAAGTTCAATTGCGCGTTCAAGGTTTCGAGCGGATTCGGACCATCGGCTCTGACGACGATCGATAAATCCGAGCAACTCGAAGGGCAATGGATCATTCGGCAATGTTCGCTGTGCGATCGCGATCTCGGCCCGCGCACCGTCATAGTCGCGATATCCACGATAGCGATGTTGGGCCACAGCAAGGTGCGTCTCGCCGGCGTCGGGCCGCAAACTCTTAGCCTTTTCCACGGCAGCTTCCGCCGCAGCCAAACGAGCGGGCACGTGGTCGAAGCCAAGAAAATAAAGCCGGTCATGGGTAGCAGCCAATTCGCACCAGGCGACAAGAAACGCTGGATCACGAGCTACGGCTTGGTTGAGGAGCTCAACCGCTTGAAGCAGGTTCTCCTTTGCCAGCACATTGAAACTCATCGTGCTGAGTCGAAGTGCCTTCGCCCGTGTGTAAAGATCGAACGCGACGAGATCGGTTGTCGGCCGTTGCTCAATCGCCTCTTTTTCGTTAGGCGAGAGTTTGGCCTGTAACTGATCGGCAATAGCCTTTGCGATCTCGCTTTGGATCGCGAAGACATCCGCGAGATCGCGGTCGTAGGTTTGCGCCCACAGATGCACGTCGTTACGGGCGTCTATCAACTGGGCGTTCACCCGCACTTTATTTCCCGCCCGTTGCACACTGCCTTCGACCAGATGTGCAACTCCGAGCTGCTGCGCGATTTCACGCAGGTTGCGTTGCGCGCCGGTTTTGTACTGCATTACTGACGTGCGACTGATCACCTTGAGGTCGGCGATCTTTGCCAGGTGAGTCAGGATTTCATCCTGCACGCCATCGGTAAAAAACGCGTTCTGTTTTTCATCGCTCAGGTTCTCGAAAGGGAGAACCGCAATGCTTTTATCAGAAATGGCCGCGTTCGCTACTGGCACGGTAGCCGGGGCTGTGACGGGAGTCGTAGCAGCCGTAGTGAGAGGGATGGGGGACAAGGCACTGGTACTCGCGACTGGTACAGAACGCCTCGACAACAAGTATCCGCCCACAGCAAGTGCGGCCACGATTATGACGGCAGCAGCGATGATCCAGCTTTTGCCTCGACTCCGCGTCTCAGCGAACGCCGGTGCAAGTTTCTGACGCGCTTGCCGGAACTTCTGTGGCACTTCCGGATTACCCAGTTCCTCAGTGTAAAGGTTCACCACCGAAACACGTGAACCGTGTTTCACTTCCGCTTCACCCAGAGGATGCAGATGTCGGTGCAAGTGACCAAGCTGTTCCAAATCCTCCGCGACGTGCTTCGAAAGCAGAATGTGCTCGGCATCGCCACAATCCATCACTCGCTGGGCAATGTTGATCCCGGCGCCGGCAATATTCGCCCGTCCACTCACATCCACTACCCCGCTCACCGGGCCGCTGTGCACACCCATGCGTAGCTTAAGCTCGGGATGCTCCCTGGCCGCGCGACTAATCTCAAGGGCACATTCTACCGGCACTTCGGGTGCGTTGTAAAAAACCAGCGCCATCCCATCCCCGGTCGGAATCGTAATCAGTCGATGGCTCGCTTCCGCTTTGCGGAACTGCTCAGTGCGACGGACAATCTCATTCAGTAGCTCGAGTAGCCGGCGCTGCTGATCAATTAGCAACTTGGAGTAGCCGACGATGTCGACGAAAAGGACATAGGCGATCTCGAGCTCAATCTCCTTCTTAACCTCAGCGGACACGGCGATGAATTCTACGCGGTTGCACGCGAAGGCTCTACTTCATTCTTTCGGCGCGAGATCGGCGACCCGCCTTCGGTCCGAGCCGGACTGGCGGTAAGGCTACGGCGTGGTTAGAAGATGATCGACTATTTTGGGGCAAGCGAATTAACGATTTTTTCGAAGCGCGGATCGCCACGAAGTGGGTCCCAGTAGGGCAGCAATTTTAGCTGACCGTAGGTGATAGTTCCATATCCGGGTAATTGCTCGGCCCTGGTGAGCTGTTCACAAGCAATCTCCTTTTCTCCTACCCACGCCGCGGTCATGGCGAAGTATTCGATCATGTGCGCGCCGTTGATCGAATCTTTCTCCACTGGAAGCAGCTCCACGGAGCGTCGTCCCTCTCGTAAGGCCTCCTCTTTTCGGCCGAGAGCGGCATCGATCAAACCAAGGATGCAAATTGCCGGCCCGTAATTTGGCTGCTCGGCGACTACCTTTTCCTGCGTGATTCGTTCCCGGGTAAAGGCCGCCCGCGCTTTTGCTTCATCCTTGGTCATTCGACCGATGAGGCCTTCGCCAAATTCGCGACGGAGCTGAACAGCATCGTTACCAAAAATGTTATCGCCAAGTGCGACGAGAGCAGCTTCTGCGGCCGCGCCATCCCGCTCGGCCAAGGCGCAGATCAGCCAGCTATCGGCAACACTTTTAATCGCATCCGGATCTTTCGATCGAATCTCCTCCAAAGTCTGATGCAAAGGTCGCGTGTTAGCTTTCGAGTCCAGATCCACCAAAGCGCGGGTGATTTTCGTATCGACATCATCTGGTTTGATAGCCAGAGCGCGATCGAGAACGGCAGTTTCATCAGCATACCGTCGCAGGTTAAGGTAACTGAGCGCGATCTGCTGGAGGGTGAAGAAGTTGCGCGGATCCAGCTCCACAGCGCGCTGCAGATTGCGCAAACCTTCTTCCTGCTGACCTCGGCGGCGCGCGATGTAACCGTTCAGCTCGGAGACGCGCGGGTCATTCGGTAACGATTTGCGCGCGATCTCCAGCTGGGCAATCGCTCCATCGTAGTCGAGGTACCCGCGATAAAGATGCTCGGCACGGGCAAGATGCGCTTCCCCAGCATCGGGTTGTAAACGAAACGCTGCATTGACTGCGGCCTCGGCCGCCGCCAGCCGAGCCGGCGTGTGATCGGCCCCAAGGAAGTAGAGGTTGTCGTGGGCAAAAGCGAGCTGGCACTGGGCGAGAAAGAATGAAGGATCGCGCGCGAGCGCCTGGTTTAGCAGGTCGACGGCGCTGCGCAGACTCTGTCCACTAATGGCACTAAAGGTTGTTGAAAGAATGAGATTCCTGGCGCGGCTGTAGAGATCGAACGCGATGACGTCCTGGGTTGGCGGCTGCTCGATTCTGCTCTTCTCATTCGGCGAGAGTTTGGCTTGCAATTGATCCGCGATCGCCTTGGCGATTTCACTTTGGATGGCGAACACATCATCAACCGGTCGATCATAATTCTCCGCCCATTCGTGGCCATCTGTCCGCGCATCGATTAGCTGCGCGTTCACGCGCACTTTGTTACCGGCGCGCTGGACTGTGCCTTCAAGCAAGTGTGCCACGCCAAGCTGCTGGCCGATCTCACGGGTATTTCGCGGCGTGCCGGTCTTGTACTGCATTACACTGGTGCGGCTGATCACCTTCAAGTCGGCAACTTTGGCCAGGGCCGTCAGGATTTGATCCTGCACACCGTCGGTGAAGAAAACGTTGTCCGGATCGCGGCTCATATTCTCAAAGGGAAGAACTGCGACGCTCTTTTCGGGGATCGCAGGCGTCAGCGGCGCCGGCGAGCTCACGGTGGCCCCAGCCGGAGTTTGTCGGGCCGGCTGATGATGGAAAAAGAAGAGGCCGGCTCCGATCAGGAGAGCGATCAGCAGAATCGAGATGACCAGCACTTCATGCCAAGGCATGTGCTTTTTTTTGATGACGGGAACGGCAGCAGGCTCCGGCGCGGGAATCTTGTTAAACTTCGCTGGTGGCGCAGGATTGCCCACGACGTCGGCATAGAGATTCACCACTGAGACAACCACTCCATGTTTCACCTCAACGTCGCCAATCTCGTGCAGATACGGCTGCCAGCGGCGGTATTGCGCGAGATCGTCGGCTACGCGTTTGCTGACGAGAATGTGACCAGCATCGCCGCAATCCATCACCCGCTGCGCGATGTTAATTCCGGCGCCGGCGATATTCTTGCGCTGGTTCACATCGGCCACATGATGCACCGGGCCGCTGTGAATACCCATGCGCACGGGCAAGCTCGGTTGCGCACGTAAGGCGTGACTGATTTGTAGCGCGCAGTCCACGGGCTCTTCGACTGAACCGGTGAAGACCAGTGCCATGCCGTCACCCGTCGGAAGAAAGATGAGCTGCTCGGCTGCCTCCGCTGCACGCACCGCGTCCGTCTTGCGCACAATCTCATTTAACTCCTGCAGCGCTTCCGATTGCTCGTCGATCAGCAACTTCGAGTAACCGACGATGTCCATGAAGAGGACATGGGCGATTTCGAGGCGCAGTTGCGTCTTCTGCTCGTCAGGCATTTAAGGCGTGAACTTAGGCGAGTCGTGCAGTCGTCTCTACATCATTTTTCGGCGCGCGGAACTTCAGAGCAGAACAAACTGCGCGAGCATGGGGGTGAAGCGGGAGAGGATCACTTTTGCGCGATAACCTAATTGGCGAAGGAACAGCTAAACAAAAGTTCGTTTCGGCTAACAGCCGAAACCAGCAGGCTGGCAGCCTGCGCTCCCCAGAGCTAGGGCAACGGCGGTTGATTCTGTTTTACGGTCGGAATAGCGGCGAATACCGTTTGGTAATTGGAGACTGCGTGATTTGCCTCGGAGCCATCGAGTTCAGCCGCAGGTGGGCTATTGCGGTTGTGCTTGCTTTCACTAGCGCAGCCTTGGCGCAGGACACGATCCCGATCTCGCGAACGAACCGCTCCATCCTTCAACCGGAGGAGGAAGCGCAAATCGAGGAGCCGGGTGGGTTCGTCGCTGCTGATCATATGGTGGGTGACCGCGGCGGCTGGCGCGAACGGTTGTTCGCGGCGGGCGTCGAGGTTTTCGCGTTCGATAACAGCATCTTCAACGGCAACGTCAGCGGCGGAATTCATCCCGGTCACGCGACGATCGTGAATGACGCATTCGCCGGGCTGAAGTTCGATCTCGAGAAGCTCGTCGGCTGGAAAGGCGGGCTGTTCGTGGTTAGCGGGATCGATCGCGCCGGCTCGGATCTGACCACAAAGTACGTCGGCAGTATCTACTCGGTGCAGCAGATGGTCGGCGGACAGCGGCCGTTTCTCTATCAGGTGTTTCTGCAGCAGAAGCTGGCGAACAAAAAAGTGACGCTGAAGCTCGGACGTTTCAGCGCGTCGGACGACTTCAACGCCTCGCCCTTCTACGGCTACTCACTGAACAACGGCATCGACGGCGACATCCGGAACGTGCTCTTCGATACGCGCTTCTCCGCTTATCCGTTTCCAGTTTGGGCGGCGGCGGTCTTGCTCGATCCCTCGCCCGAGTGGAAGATGAAGTTCGGCATTTTCGAGACGTCGAAGGACATGTTCGACAACACCGAACACGGATTGGACTGGAGCATCCGCGGCGAGGACGGCTACACCGCGATCGCACAATTCGGTTGGACGCCGCAATTGTTCAAACAACCGGTATCGTCAGGCGCAACCGACGCGAAAGGAGCCCCCGCATTCGCGATGAAGGGAATGCCGGGGCATTACCAGGCTGGGGTTACTTTCTCGCAGTGGGATTTCTATCCGCGTTTCCTTGGCGGGTTCGAGGATCATTCCTACGGTTTCTATGTTCACGCCGACCAAATGGTTTATCAGGAAGCGCCGGGCAGCGACCAGGGACTGTACGTGTTCGTCGCCTCAGGATATTATCCGCAGACGGAGATCTCGATCGTGCCGTTCCAAGTGAACGTCGGGCTCCATTACAAAGGCCTGTTTCCCGGGCGCGATGATGACCGTACCGTCCTGCACTTTATTTACGGCGAGCTGAGTGATGATTACGCGCGCAGTGTTCACGTGCCCGGACGTCACTTCGCCGATTCCGAGAAAGTGTTGGAAGTCGGACATCGATTTCAAGTGACGAAGTGGAGTTACATTCAACCGGACCTGCAATATGTGATCGATCCCGGCGGCACAGGTGATATTCCTGATGCGGTCGTGATCGGCGCGCAGATGGGCGTCACGTTCTAGCGAGAGGAGACTAACGAATGGCTACACCGACAATGACGACAAAACCACGCGCCACCGCGCCGGCGGCGCGCATGGATCCGCACACCGCGCGTCGCGGGATGTTCGTGCTCGAAGACGGGCGCAACGTCGTCTTCACCTTCTTCCTCCTTGTCTTCCTGTTTGCGCTTTGGGGATTTTGCAACGGCATGATCGACGTGATGGACAAACATTTTCAGGAAGAACTGCATCTCAATCTCGCGCAATCGGCCTGGGTGCAGTTCGCGCACTATCTCGGCTACTTCCTGATGGCGATCCCGGCTGGCTGGCTCGCGATCAAACTCGGATACAAGGGCGGGATCATTGCCGGTCTTCTCATGGTCGCGGCGGGCGGGTTCTGGTTTATTCCCGCGACACACATCGCGCAGTTCTGGGCGTTCTTGTTAGGCGTCTGCGTTATCGCTGCGGGCCTCACCTTTCTCGAAACCATCGCGAACCCGTACACCACCGTGCTCGGTCCTCCGCAGTACGCCGCGACGCGCATCAATCTCGCGCAGTCGATCAACGGCATCGGCTTGCTCCTCGGGCCGATCGCAGGCGGCGCGTTTTTCTATTCAAAAAATGCAGCCGGCATCAGCACCGGCAGTGAACGGCTCTGGATTCCGTATGCATTCATCGGGGTGATCGTAATTATCCTCGCGATTGTCTTTTTCTTCGCGCCAATGCCCAACATCGAGATGGAGGACGACTACCACATCGATGAATCCACGCCGGATATGCGGCGGTCGATCTGGTCGCATCCGCATTTCTGGATGGCGGTGCTCGCGCAATTCCTTTACGTCGCCGCCCAGGCGGGAATCTTCAGCTTTTTCATCAACTACATGACGTCGCAGGTGCCGCCTATTCCCACTTCATGGCACCCGCCGGACGCTTCTGCCTCCGGATTCTTCGCGGGCTGGTTCGAGACGCACCGAAACGGCGCGCTTGGCTTCAGTAACAAAGCGGCTTCAAATCTCGCCTCGTTAGGCTTCCTCTGTTTCCTGATCGGTCGATTTACTGGCAGTGCAATTCTCAAAAAATTCACGCCTTACAAAGTTCTCGGGTGGTACTCAGCCGCAGCGGTTGCGCTCTGCCTTCTCATCTTCGCCAAGCTCGGCTGGGTCTCAGTCACCTGCGTGTTCCTGACCTATTTCTTCATGTCTATCATGTTCCCGACAATCTTCGCCCTCGGAATTTTTGGACTGGGTCAATCCGCGAAGAAGGCCTCATCATTTATCGTCATGGCGATCATGGGCGGCGCGATCTTGCCGAAAGTGATGGGCGCGGTCGCCGATCGCTACGATCTCTCGCGTGGCTTCATCGTGCCGACGCTTTGCTTCGCCTTCGTCGCGTTTTACGGTTTCATGTGGCCGCGCCTGAGCAAGGCCGAGGGCGCCGTCACCGTTTCAACTTCCGGCGGACACTGATGAGAGCGAGCTTCGACCTCGATCACGCGAAGCTCGCCGCAGAACCAAGCTTCGCTGGCGTCGCGCATGAGCTGAGCGCGCTCTCGCCGATCAATTCTCGCGAGTCGTTCAATCGCTACTGCCGCGAAGCATGCCGCCTTTGGAACGAAGCGTTTCCTAACGGGATTGGCGAAACAAAACAGTTCGCAAAATTACTTAATCGCATCGAGCACGCGAACGATGGCGTGATTCGCACTGGCTGGGGCGGCGTCGTCATCACGCTGCACGAACATCCACGGGTGGAGAAATATCTCGTCGTGCGCAAAGGCGGATATCTCGCGCTCGAGATGCACGAGCAGAAGGATGAGCGCCTCGAAGTTCGCGAAGGTGCGGGTCTTATCCTATGGCGTCCAGCTAACGAGCAATCGCTTACGGTCGAAGTCCTCCAGCCCGGCGCTGAGTTTCACTTCCAGCCCGGAATGGAGCATTGCATCATTGGCGCGGAAGACCTGCTGGTGTTTGAGCGTTCGATCGATCCGAAAGGGATGGATCAGGATCTCATCTTCATTTACCAACCTGACGCCGTTGCGTTTCCGAGTCATGCCTGCTGACTTTTACGCCTTTGGCGAGATTCTGTGGGATTGCCTGCCTTCAGGTAAACACGCGGGCGGCGCGCCGTTCAACGTGGCCGCGCATCTGGCGCAGATTGGTGTTTCTTCCGCACTCATTTCCTGCATTGGGCGCGATCCGCTTGGGGATGAGATTCTCGAGGTGGCCGGTCACAAACGGGTGAATGTCGAATTCGTCGCGCGCGCTCGCATCGGTCTGCCGACAGGCACGGTGCTCGTCACATTGGATGAACATGGCAACGCCACGTACGAACTGGTGAAACCCGCGGCCTGGGACGAGATCCGTGTTCCGAAAAAAGCTCTCGATGCAGTCTCGAAAGCGCGCGCCTTCATCTACGGCTCGTTAGCGGGTCGGTCCCCTTACAATCTGGAACAGGTCGACCGTCTGCTCGATCTGAAAGGGCCGATGAAGTTTTTTGATGTGAATCTGCGTCCCCCATTCGCCGACCCGCCGCTGGTGATGGATCTGGCCAAGCGCGCCGATGTTTTGAAGCTGAATGACGGCGAAGTCGGGCAGCTCGCCCATTGGGTTCGTACCGGGGAAGCGATTTCGGACACGCCGCGGGATGATGCGTCGATCGCGCGCGATTGTCAGACGCTGGCGGAAGCAACCGGCGTCTACCGCGTTTGCGTAACGCGCGCCGAAGAGGGTGCCGCGCTTTGGGACAGCGGCAAGCTAACGACTGCACCCGCGCCGCACGTCGAAGTGAAGGACACGGTGGGCGCGGGTGATGCGTTCATGGCAGGACTGATGGTCGGACTTACCAGCGGAATGGATCATCGGCGTGTTTTGGAAAACGCGTGTCGCCTCGGCGCCTATGTTGCGTCCCACTATGGCGCGACGCCGTTGCTGCCGCCTGAATTAACGCAACCGCTTCGCTAGGGCTGCCGAAGATTGCGCCCGCTCGCGATAGGACGGAGCGTTCAAACTCTAATCAATCCATTTGTTTAATCGGTTGGATCGCTCTGTTAGAAGGCGCCGGTGAAACGTACGAGTTTGTAGTCGGCGACCTCGTCGGCGGCGGCAATGGCCGCGCTCTGTTTAACCGGCGACGGGCGAGGAATCCGTAAGCTTTTGGCGGCTACGTAAGAAAGACCTAAATAGGATTAACGCCTCCACCGCCAGCCACACCGAGACAAAATCGGGCAGGAGCGTGTAGGCGAATTGGTATTCGCTGTAGCGGTTGA
>Ga0193750_1000341_pt1 | contig 12899 bp, 6 predicted proteins | sample L1c1metaG_FD_160569 | JGI IMG/M metagenome (GOLD analysis project Ga0193750, IMG submission 160569) | Soil microbial communities from a riparian zone of the East river system, Colorado, United States - L1c1 | ecosystem: Environmental > Terrestrial > Soil > Riparian zone | place: USA: East River...
CACGTCCGGTGACATTACTGGGACAGTTACCGACCCAAGTGGTGCGGTTGTCAGTAACGCTGCAGTCACGCTGAAGAACAATCAAACGGGATCCACACAAAGCCACGCGGCCAACGCACAAGGTGTGTATCGTTTCTCGCTGCTGGCCCCTGGCAGCTACACAGTTTCGGCAGAGTCCACCGGATTCGAAACGGTGACTCAAACCACGAGCGTTACGGTCGGCCAAACCACTGAGACAAATATTCAACTGGCGATCTCCGGGAGTGCGACAACCGTCGAGGTTCAAGGCGTGGGCGGGGTCGTACAAGCTGAAAATGGCGATGTCTCAACCTCATTCAGCGAGCAGCAGGTGGCGAATGTTCCCAATCCCGGCAACGACCTGAGCTACATGCTTCAAACCGCGCCGGGAGCAGTGATGAACACGCAGGCCGGCTATGGCAATTCTTCAACCTATGGGCTGCCCGCGACCTCGAACCTTTTCACGGTGAACGGCATGAACGAAAACGATCCGTTCTTGAATCTGAACAATTCCGGGGCGACCAATCTGCTGCTAGGTCAGAATGACGTTCAGGAAGTCACGGTGGTTAATAACGGCTATTCGGCGCAGTACGGAGGACTTGCTGGGGCCAACGTCAATTATGTGACCAAGTCCGGTTCGAACGCGTTTCATGGCAACGCCAACTACTTTTGGAATGGCAGCGTGCTTAATTCAAACAGTTGGTTCAATAACAACGCCGGCGTAGCCAAACCTTTTGACAACGCCAACCAATGGTCAGCCTCGTTGGGCGGACCGATTCGCAAAGACAAGACATTCTTTTTTGTCGACACGGAAGGTCTGCGTGTAGTGCTGCCAACCAGCACTGCCGTCAATATCCCCAGTCCTCTGTTCCAGCAAGTGACCCTGGCCAATTTGCAAGCCAATAATCCGACTGCCGTCCCGTTCTATCAGCAGATGTTCAACCTTTATAACAACGCCAATGGAGCAACCGCGGCAGCACCACTACCCAGCGGCGACCTTGATTGCGGCACCTTCACCGATGCGGCATCCGGCCTGGGAAGCACTGCACCCTGCGGCTTGCAGTTCCGCTCGACCGCGGGTAATCAGACCAACGAATGGCTGTTCAGTGCACGTCTGGACCAGAACATCGGCAACAATGATCGAGCCTACATTCATTTCCGCACCGATCACGGATTGCAGGCTACTTACACTGATCCCATAAATCCAACTTTCAACGGACAGAGCAATCAGCCGCAGTACGAAGGCCAGTTCAACGAGGCTCACACCTTCAGTGCGACTGCGGTGAACCAATTCATCCTTTCCGGATCCTGGTACAGCGCGATTTTCCAGCCAGCCAGCTTGTCGGCTGCGACTGCGCTGATGCCTTTCCGTTTGAGCTTTGCTGGAGGGGCATTCTACGATCTGGGTCGCGACCTTAATGACTGGCCCCAGGGCCGGAACGTCACGCAGTATCAAATCATTGACGACTTTTCGAAAGTGAAGGGTAAGCACAATCTTAAGTTTGGAGTAAATTTCCGGCGCAACGATATTACCGACTATGCTCCCGGTTTCTTCACCACAGGACAAAACGTCGGGGAGGACCTCAACAGCTTCTTCCAGGGGTTGGGGACAACGTTTATCCAGAGCTTCGCCACGAATCCGACGCAACCCGTCGCTGTGTATGGTCTTGGCCTGTATGCTCAGGATGAGTGGAGCGTTCGTCCAAACTTGAAGCTAACCTTCGCGCTGCGAGCCGAACATGACTCCAATCCCGTCTGCCAGACCGACTGCTTTGCCCGTTTGGCGGGCAACTTCCAGGACGTCTCACACGACCCCAACCAGCCCTATAACGCGGCGATATTGACCGGCCTCCACCAGGCCCTGCCCGGCTTCACCGCAATTGATTGGCAGCCGCGATTTGGCTTCGCCTGGAGTCCCAGGGGAGCAGGAACAAGTACGGTGGTTCGCGGCGGGGTAGGAATTTTTAACGACTTCTTTCCCGCGACGGTCGCCGACAGTTTCATGAACAACTCTCCGAATTACAACCAATTCATTGTTGGGCCAGCGCCCTTGTCGCCCGCCGATCTCAATGGTCTGTTGGCGCAAGCTGCCGGCGCAAATCAAGCCTTCATTAATGGATTCGCCAGCGGTGGCACTCTAGCCAGCATTCAGGCGAGCAACCCATTCTTCGTGCCTCCGTCGGTCTTCAACTCGTCCAAGTTCGTCCATGCTCCGCAATACCAGGAGTGGAACCTAGAAGTTCAGCAGGGATTCGGCCAGAAAATGTCGCTGAGCCTCAACTACGTCGGCAATCACGGGATCTGGCAGCCGGTACAAAATGGCGGGCTGAATGCGTTTTGCGACTCATCTTGCCTGGGACAACTCTCCGCCCCCAACCTGGCCACGGTCGCGCAGTTCGCCGGTTTGCCGACGGCGGCGACCGACCCGCGGTTTGGCACCGTCACCGAGGTTTCCAGCGGAGGTATTTCTAATTACAACGGCTTGACGGTTTCGTTCCAGCGCAAGTTCTCAGCCTTGCAACTTCAGGCCAACTACACCTGGAGTCACGCCCTGGATGAGATTTCCAACGGAGGCTTTTTGCCATTCAGCTTCGACACCAATGAAAGCATCTCGAATCCTCAAGACCCGAACGATCTGCGCGCGTTCAACTACGGCAATTCAGATTACGATGTGCGGCATTACTTCAGCTTGAATTACGTCTGGAGCACGCCCAAGCTGACTGGTTGGAAGGGCACCCTGGCGAGTTGGACGGTTTCTGGCACGCTGTTTGCCCGCACCGGCTTGCCTCTCACGGTGATTGATTCGAACGCCACCGGTATTCTGAATGGCTTCAATTACGGGACCACGAACGGGTTCAACGTATTTGCCAACTCCACGGCGGAAGGCACTCTCACTTGCGACTCCAGCGCGGTCAGCACACCTTGTCTGACGACGGCGCAATTTAGTCCTGCCGTCACCGGATTCGGCCAGCAGCGCCGTAATCAGATTTACGGCCCGAAGTATTTTGATACCGATCTTTCGGTTATGAAGAACTTCAACATCCCGCGCTGGGAGGCCGGCAAAATAGGAATCGGTCTCCAGTTCTTCAATCTTTTCAACCATCCGAACTTCGATCAACCAGTGGGCGATGTGACAAGCCCAAGCTTCGGAACAATTCAGAGCAACGTGAGCGTCCCCACCAGCATATTGGGATCGTTCCTGGGAGGCGATGCTTCACCGCGGCTCATTCAGGTCAAGGCCATGCTGAGCTTCTAGGTTGATCTAATTTCGTCCGAGCGGGCGGCTCTCAAAGGCCGCCCGAAGATCGTCTGGACGACGAACGGAATCACACTGGCTCGCTGCTGGGGGAACAAACCCAAGGTGAAGTAACGTCGCACTGTTCTTCGGGTTGCTAGACTCTGTTCGGGAATAAGAACTAGGATACGCACCAAGCGTATGAAAAGAATGGTCGGGACGGGCAGATTTGAACTGCCGACCCCTCGCACCCCAAGCGAGTGCTCTACCAGGCTGAGCCACGTCCCGACGGTAGGAAGCCGCTGTAGCAGTAAACCAAAGCGGCGGGGCTGACCAAAGAATTTTACACCAGCCAAACGACTTTCGTCCGGGTCAGCCTTGCCTGAATGCGTTCCTGCTGGTTGGGCTAACGTAGAAGAGCGGCCCTTTTAGGGCCGCGTTACGAATGAGGTGAGATTGGCTTTAGCTCCCGCGGGCGCCTTGGGGTGTTGCACCGCGGCTCAAGCCCATTTCAAAAGGCGCCTTGGCGCGGCGCTAAACAGCTTGTGCTCACTTTCTTCCCGCTCTCTTCCGCCCGCGTTGTGGCTCTTCCTCAAGCAGCGCGAACTGGATCTTCTTCTCTACCGGATCGATGCGATCCACGATCACGCGTACCTTCTGCCCCAGGCGATAAGTCTTGTGACTACGCTGGCCGATGATCTCGCGTGTATTTTCGTGATACATGTAGCGATCGTCGGTAAGTGTGGCCAGCGGCACTAGCCCTTCGACGAAAAGATCGGTCAACTCCACAAAGAATCCGAATTTGGTCACGCTGATGATCAGGCCATCGAAGTCTTCGCCGACGCGGTCTTCCATGAATTTCGCTTTCTTCCATTCCATGAGTTCGCGTTCAGCGTCATCGGCGCGGCGTTCGGATTGGCTGGACTCTTCCCCAATATCGTGAAGTTCTTCTATGGGGATGGGCCCACCAACAGCTTTTAATGATTGCTGATGACTGGCATGATCGCGACGCTTCGACCATGGCGATGGTTTGCTGGTGCCTGCCTCTCGAGTTTCGTCTTCATCGCTGGAGCGCTGTCGCCCCGAAACGCCGATCGCTACTTCTCCATCCCGCGTTTCTGCTGAGTCGCGCAGAACATCTTTCAAGATTCGATGAATGATGAGATCTGGATAACGCCGGATCGGCGACGTGAAATGGGTATAAGTCGGCGCCGCCAGCGCGAAGTGGCCGAGGTTTTCTTCCGAATAGCGCGCCTGCTTCAGCGAACGCAACATCAAGTAGGAAAGAATTCTTTCTTCTGGCTTGCCGGCAATCTTCTCCGTCAACTTCTGGTACATGCGCGGTGTGATGTGCACTTCTTTCGGGATTTCAATTTCCCGTGCACGCTTGCCCGTGCCATAACTGGCTCGACGATCCGTCTTGGGCTGTATCCGTTGAATGGGCAGCGGACCGACGCCCAGCGAGTAGCCGAAAGTCGCGGCAATGATTTCAAAGTCGTAAACGCGCTTGGCGTCCGGCTTCTCGTGTATACGGTATAGCGAACCGACGCGCTTGTTTTCCAGATATGCGGCGACAGTCTCGTTGGCTGAGAGCATGAATTCTTCGATGATGCGGTTCGCGATATTGCGCTCCGACCGGGTAATGCTCTTCATCAAACCATGTTCATCGAACTCGATCACTGGCTCGGGCAGATCGAAATCGATCGAGCCGCGGCGCTCGCGCTTACGATTCAGGATCATGGCCAGCTCACGCATGGTCTCGAACAAGTCCACCAGGCTGGCGTAGCGCTTGCGAAGAACGGCGTCTCCGTCGAGCACTGCCTTTACGTCTGTGTAGGTCATGCGCTCCATGGAACGAATCACGCCTGGACACAATTCGCAGCCCAGAATTTCTCCGCGATGATCGATTTCCATCACGCACGACATAACCAGTCGGTCCACCTGCGGACGTAGGCTGCAAATATCAGTCGAGAGCTCGAGCGGAAGCATAGGTACAGCGCGGTCAGGAAAATAGACGCTGGTGCCGCGCAGGCGTGCCTCCTGATCGATTGCCGAATCCGGAGTGACGTACTGGCCTACATCCGCGATATGCACTTGCAACTCGAAGTTGCCGTTTTTCAAATGTCGCACGGTAACCGCATCATCAAAATCGCGCGCCGTCTCGCCATCGATAGTGACAATCGGCAGTGCCCGGAAGTCGCGTCGCTTCTTCAATTCGCTCGCGGGAATAAGCGGTTCCGCCTCCTGCGCTTCCTCGAGAACTTCTGGCGGAAATCGATGTGGCAAGTGATGCTTGCGGATCATGATTTCAACATCCAGGCCGAAATCATCTTCGAAGCCCAGAATCTCGACTACACGTCCGCGCGGATTCTGCGTGGCGGTAGGCCAGTCCGTGATCTCGACGTCCACCACAACGTTTTCCAGATTGTCCGGCCGCGTGCGGGCGACTTCTTCCCCCAGCACGCGATGCACGCTCTTCTTAGTCTTTTTTTTCTGGCCGTCATCGCTGGCTTTTTCCGGAAGCTCAAGTCCCGGCGGGATGACGATCACCTGCGAGATTTTCTGATCAATCGGTGTCACATAGTTGTGGCGATTGCCATAGTGGAAGAGACCGACCACGGTAGAGTGGGCGCGATGGAGCGGCCGCACGATGCGACCCTCAGCGCGACCAGCAGGACGAAATGCGGTGATCTCGACCAGCACGCGATCGCTATGCATAGCGGAACCAACAGCAGGCGGTGGGATGAAAATATCTCCGCTGAGGCGGGCTTTCAGACGTTCATCGAGCGAGCTGGCGTCGGGTATGACAAAGCCGAAGCCGTCGCGATGCATGCTCAAGCGGCCCACGATAAGGTTCTTGTTCGTTGCAGCTTGGGGAATTGCATAGCGATCGGAATCCACTTGGACCAGTTGTTTGCTGCTCACTAAACGCTTCAGGCGTTCGGAAAGTTCGCGGCGAGCGTCGCCATGAATCCCCAATTCGCGGACCAACTGTTTGAACCCCGCGGTGCGCTTAGGTTGGTGTTCAATCTTCTTGAGAATGGCAGCATCGGAGATCATGGCGGTTACTTTCCGGATACAGAACTGCGAGGATCTTGGCTAATTACCGGGCGTACCCTTTCAGTAAACACCGTTGCAGGTGCAGTTAAGTGGATAAGAACTGCCGATTCAAGCGGAAATTACATTGTAGTAAGAGGCCGAAACTGGCACAAGTGGACGGCAAACCAAAGATGTTGCACCAACGATCCTCATCAACCTCAATAACATCAATGAAAACCCGATTTTCCACAGTCAGAAATGCAGACTTGCGGAGTACAATTCGGTTTGGTCACCGAAATGCGAGTTTGACCCCGAATCCATCATCAGGAAAGGACCTTTTGCCACATGTGGAAGCCCACAAATCAGCCCATGACTCCAACCCGGCCGGGTGAGCCGGAGCGTCCCGCCATGCCTACACCGACGAGCTCTGCCGTGAGCGAAGCTCCCACGGTAACGCGTCCGGTAACCAGCACCACCACCACGACCGCGGACCAGGCTACGATCGGCAAATCGCTGGTGATCAAGGGCGAAGTAACCGGTTCCGAATCCTTGTATATTGACGGGCGGGTGGAAGGTTCAATCAATCTTTCGGGCAATCGCGTGACCGTGGGCCGCAATGGCGTGGTCTCGGCCAATATCAATGCGCGTGAGATCGTCGTGCTGGGCAAAGTGCGCGGCAATCTAACCGCCAGCGACCGGGTGGATATTCGCAGCGATGGCTCCCTCACCGGCGACGTCGTGGCGGCGCGCATCTCGATTGAAGATGGCGCGTTTTTCAAGGGCGGGATCGATATCCGCAAAGCCGGCCAGAAACCCAATGGGGAAGAATTGCCGAAGACGATGAATACCCCGGGCGAAGTGGCGACCGCAGCGCGCGCGTAATTTCTGTCGACGACGGGCCTCCCGTGGTTCCCCGGGTAGGCCCGTTTCTATTGCTGCTCCCCCGTTAACCGACCCATACCCGAATAAATCCCTCCAAGTACAGTGGCTAGTTACGTGCTGCTTTACAACCGGCGCAGCCTCTCTGCATCAAAAATTCGGAGGCAGAAACAGTGGCAGTTACTAACATTATTGTCGGCGAGCGGCCGCAAGCGTCGAACGTTATCCCTATAGTTCCGGGCATGCGGACCGATGTCAGCGGCCTGCAGGTAAAGAACGTTATTCTGCTGTCCCTCCCGGACGACGAATACAGCATGCTTCGTCCCCACCTGGAATTTGTGGAACTCCCGCACCACACGATCATGCACGAGCCGGGGGAGAAGATCGAATATGGTTATTTTCTGAACGAAGGGATGACTTCGTTGGTGGTATTGACCAGCGATGGAAGGAGTGTCGAAGTCGGTATTGTAGGCCGGGAAGGCGTAGTCGGAACCCCCTTGGCGGTCGGACTGCACCGCGGACCGTGTCGTGCCATTATGCAAATTCCGGGAGCCGGGGTCAGGGTTAAAGCAGGAGTGTTGGAAGACATCTTGCTCGCCGCTCCCACACTGCAAATGGCGCTTAGCCGTTATGCCCTGATGCAGGGATTACAGGTAGCCCAAATCGCAGCCTGCAACCGGCTGCACGAAATCGAGCAGCGCCTGGCGCGCTGGCTCTTGATGTGCCAGGATCGGGTGGATTCGCAACTACTTCATTTGACCCAGGATTTTATGGCGCAGATGCTGGGTACAGGACGTCCCACCGTGAGTTTGGCGGCGGGTATTTTACAGCGTGCCGGCCTGATCCAAAATTCACGCGGCACAGTGAAGATTTTGAACCGCAAGAGCCTCGAAGGTGCAGCCTGTGAGTGCTACGGAGTTATCCAGCACTTCAATGGCGGACTTGGCCTGAAATAGCCCTCCTGCAACTCTCAGTTCGGTGCAGAACTGACAAGCCTGCGCGCGATCACTAGCCTACGCACTTACCAAAGGGCCAGATTATGGTTTCCAGTTTCTAGTTTCTGCTTTAACAGGAAACTAGAAACCGGACACTCGAAACTTCCAGGGAAGATAGTGGCCGAGCAAGATATCCGTTTGCCAAAAACACTCAAGCTCGATAAACCCAGCACGCTGCGGTCTGGCATGCGAACGGATATTACGGGCAAGCCAGTCAAGAATGTAATCCTGCTGTCGCTTCCCGATCGCGAATTCAATCTACTTCGACCTTATCTCGAGTACGTGGATCTTCCCCATCATCGCATTCTGCACGAGGCCGGCGAGCGCATCGAGTTCGCCCATTTTCTGAATGAGGGCATGGCCTCGCTGGTGGTGATCACCAGCGACGGCAGAAGTGTTGAAGTCGCGGTCGTGGGCAAGGAAGGTATGGTGGGAACTCCGTTGGCTGTCGGCCTGGATCGCGGCCCTTATCGCGCCATCATGCAAATATCCGGCGAGGGATTGCGGGTAAAGGCAGATGCGTTGGCAGAAACTGTTGTTTCCGCCCCCGAGTTACGAGTCATATTGAGCCGTTACGTGTTGATCCAAGGTTTACAGGTTGCGCAGATTGCCGCCTGCAACCGGTTGCACGAGATTGAACAGCGTCTGGCCCGCTGGCTGCTGATGTGCCAGGACCGTGTCGACTCCGACTTGCTGCCAGTCACTCATGAGTTTCTGGCACAGATGTTGGGTACGGGACGTCCCAGCGTCAGCCTGGCAGCTGGGGTTCTACAACGCGCGGGGACGATCGAAAACGTGCGCGGCAGCGTAAAGATCCTCAATCGCAAGGATCTCGAGGATGCAGCCTGTGAATGCTATCGGGTCATGCAACACTTTCACGAAGGCATGGCCACTCGATAGTTTTTTCTTTTGTGGCACGGACGCCCGCGTAGTCTGAAAGTCCTACGGTTCGATTCCTGCGCTCAACTCTTCCGCTTGTGCCTCTGCAACGCGCGGATATGGTGTTGCTTCGCGGCGGCGCAAGTCACCAGGCAATTGCGATCGCGTCAGCCACAACCCCGCTGCGACTGCTGCTCCCCATGTGATCGCAACTAAACCCAACGCTTCCAGATCGGCAATACGATTCCCGCTTACCATCACGAGTCGAGCGACCTGATAACTGAGCAAGCCGGCCACAGCGGCGGTAATCCCAGCCTTTCCCAATTCTCCCCATGGCAGTTGTTTAGCCGGAACCAGCTTGCGCCGATGCAGCAGGATGGCCAGCGCAAGGGTGTTGGCGACAATTCCAAGATCGGACGCTATGGCCAGTCCCGCGGTGGAAAATGTCCGATACAGCGCGGAGTACAGGGGAAGTGAGGCCAGCGTAATCACGCTACTGGCGATCATCGGCGTGAGCGTGTTGCCGGCGGCATAGAAAGCACGTGAGTAGAGCCCTTGCGCAGACCAGAAAGCCAGTGACAGCGAGAACCAAAAGAAATAAACGGCGGTTTGCTGGGAATCAGAAAACAGGAAGTGTCCACGCCGATAAACCAGGTCGATCAAAGGCAATGCCGCGGCCATCATGAAGCTGGTAAAGAGCAGCGACGTGGCGACAATGCGGTAAATAGATCCATTCACCGTATCGGCGAATTCGTGCATGCGTTTTTCGCCAAACAGGCGCGCGAAAAATGGAAGTGACGCCTGGCTGGTGGCTTGTCCCAACACAGCAATAGGAACTGCGAACAGCCGCTTGGCATAATTCAATCGCGTGATATCGCCTACTCCCCCGGAAGCGAAGTAGCGCAGGATCCAATCATCGGCGGTGACGAGCGACACGCCGAGCATCAACGGAATCGAGAGCCGCACCCACTCCCGAAATGCCGGATTGCGCACGTCGAAAGAAATCTTATAGCCGGTTCCGATGCGCGCTGCTCCAATCGCGTTAATCAGAAATGGCCCCAGGAAGCTGCCCAGCAGCGCCCCATAGGCGAGAGCCGAAATCCCCAACTGGCGTGACAACGCAATTCCGCCCAGGATGATGAACACGTTATAGATCAGCGGACCAAAAGCAGGGAACAAGAACAAGCGCCGGGAGAGCAGCACTGCCGAAACCACGCCTCCGACGTAAAAGAAAATCTGCGCCGGCAGCAGAATCCTGGTGAGGTGAACGCACAGCTCGAGCTGTTCCGGGGAGAAGCCCTTGAATAAATGTCGCGAGATCTCAGGAGTGAAGATTTCTGCCAGAATGACGCCGACGCCCAGCACCGCCGTCATAACAGTAATGATCACCGAAAAAGTCTTTTGCGCGTCTTCCTCCCTTTTTTCGGCAAGGAAGCGCGTGTAGATCGATACAAACGTGATGGACGCCGTGCCGCCCGCCACGATGTAGTTCAGCCAGTCGGGGATTGTGAAGCCCGCAACATAGGCATCGGTCTGCGGCCCCGCTCCAAACGCCCACGCGATGTACGCCTCGCGAACGTATCCGATCACACGTGAGAGCATGATCGCCGTCATCAGCAGCAAGGTCGCCGAGTAGGCGCTGTGCTGATGCGATGGCCGGAAGAAACGCAGAAGTCGCTTCACTATCCGCAGATTAACTCAAGGAGGAACATCACAGCGCTGAAATTTCCTTGTTGTTCCCTATGGCGCAATGAAATTTTGACAGCTCTGCTCTGCGCCCTCGATAATCCGAGACGTGGCTGATCCCGTCCCATTTCCCTCCGCCCTGCTGCGACGCTCATTTCGCAAAGCGTTTCCGCCCGCAGTTCGCGGAGAAGGCGTTTATCTGTGGGATGATCGCGGCAAACGGTATCTGGATTTCTCAGGCTCCGCGGCTGTGAACTTTATCGGACACGGAGTGCAGGAGATTCCCGACGCCATGGCGGCACAGGCGAGAAAACTGGAGTTCGTTCACAGCAGCCAGTTCACTACTCCCGTGGCTGAGGAGTACGCACAGGAGTTGCTCGATTTTGCTGGCGCGAATTTTGGTGGCGGCTGCGTCTACTTCACTTCCGGAGGCTCCGAGGCCATCGAAACCGCGTTGAAGCTGTCGCGTCAATACCAAGTGGAGATCGGACAGTCGAAACGCTATCAGGTCCTCAGCCGGTCGCAGAGCTATCACGGGTCCACGCTCGGAGCGTTAGCGGTTTCCGGGAATAAACGGCGGCGCGAAATTTATCTGCCGATGGTGCGGGAGTTTGCACAGATTGGACTCCCATACTGCTATCGCTGTGCATACGACTGCCAGGAATGTGCGAACCAATATGCGAAAGAATTGGAACGCGCCATCGAGCTGAGCAATGGAGAAGCCGCTGCATTCATCTCCGAGCCAGTGAGTGGCGCAACCCTGGGTGCAGCTGTCCCGCCGGACGGTTATCTCCATCAGGTCGCCGAGATCTGCCGTCGGCAGGGCGTTCTGTTTATCGCGGATGAGGTAATGACCGGGATGGGCCGCACCGGACGCAATTTCGCCGTCGAGCACTGGGGCGTAGCGCCAGACATCCTGGTTACTGCTAAAGGATTGTCGAGTGGCTATGCGCCGCTCGGTGCTGTGCTCGTCAGCAAGAAAGTGGCCGACGCGATTTCTTGCGGGTCAGGGTCGTTTCTGCACGGATTTACTTACAACTCGCATCCCATTTCGCTGGCCGCAGGGCGGGCAGTTCTCCAATACTTGCAGAAACTGAATCTGGTGCAGGCGGCGGATTCAAACCGGGCAGACACTCCAGCGGCGGAGCTTGGAAAAGCTCTGAAGACCCTGCGGGAACTCGACCGGGTAGGGGATGTCCGAGGAATTGGGATGTTGTGGGGCGTGGAATTCGTCGCCGACAAGCCGAGCAAAAAGCCGTTCGCGCCCGACTTGAATTTTGGCGGACTTGTGGCCCAGGCTGCCACGAAACGTGGATTACTGGTCTATCCCATGCAGGGGTCTGTAGATGGCGTCTCGGGCGATCACTTGCTGATTGCTCCTCCGGCAGTGATGACGCACGAGCAGATCCAGTGGGCGCTAGATCAGTTGGGAGAGTCGATCAAAGAAACCGCTGGGCTGGACCTGATCCAGCGCAATTAACCTCTGCCGTTATCCCGCCTGTTGTCTTTTACTTAGCGGTAAAGAATCGCTTGATTCCGGCCTTATCGGCAAAGGATTGTCCTTCTTAGCTTTCTGGAGCAAATTGACACCTGAAACATGGAGGAAGGCCGATGGCAAAGCCGCGGATCGATTTCTGCGAGCAGTCCAACCCCAAAGTGTTATGTGAATCCCGCGAGGCGCAGACCTTTAAGAATCCGAAACGGATTCAGCGAAGCTTCGTAGCTGCGGCGGAAAAGCGAGCCCTGGTCTGGCTGGCAGATCGCACACCCGATTGGGTGAACCCCGACTATCTTACCCTCCTGGGATTCGGCGCTCAGGTGATGGCCGGGGTCAGCTATGCCTTAGCGAAGGGCAATCGGGTGTGGTTAGTGGGCGTCATCGGCTTTTTAGCGCTGAACTGGCTGGGCGACAGTCTAGACGGTACGCTGGCGCGAGTACGGCACAGGCAGCGTCTGCGGTACGGTTTCTATGTGGATCACATGATCGACAGCATCGGCGGCCTTTGTCTGATGAGCGGACTGGCGTTCTCGGGGTTTATGCATCCCTACGTTGCCATCGGACTGCTGCTCGCTTACCTGCTGCTTTCGATCCAGTCGTATCTGGCGGCCTACACCATGGGCGAATTCCAACTCTCGTTCTGGAGTTTTGGACCACTGAGCTGCGCATC